>Ga0208460_10002044_pt1 | contig 11724 bp, 11 predicted proteins | sample AD_STIC10_MetaG_FD_184436 | JGI IMG/M metagenome (GOLD analysis project Ga0208460, IMG submission 184436) | Active sludge microbial communities of municipal wastewater-treating anaerobic digesters from USA - AD_STIC10_MetaG (SPAdes) (version 2) | ecosystem: Engineered > Bioreactor > Anaerobic >... | reverse complement strand
GAGGCAACCGACAGCGTCTTGTCCACGTCGATCGACGGATTCAGCGCGACGGAAGCCGACACCGTGTTGTGCCGGTGCGAGCGCCAAATCTTGGTCTTGGCGATGGCAATCAGCGTTTCCATGGCCGCGTCGGCGGCGGCCCGATCCGAGTCTGGCGTCAACGTCACTTCGGCTGACGTGGTCTGGCCAATCACGCCGGGGGCCGTGTCCTGCGGTGGGATCGAGCTGATCGCGTTGCCGTAGAGCAGCATCGAGGTCTCGGCGGCGACGATCGGCGGATAGACGCCCTCGAGCGCGCCAGACAGGCGGTCGCGGCGCGTGCCGACTGCGGCGATCGAGTTGGGCGCCGACACCGTGATCGTGAATCGCTCCTCGATCGTCTGGCCATAGTCAAACGTCACGGTCGCCGTGAAGCCCATGCACAACTCGCCGTCGTAGGGGCCAGGCACCCAGGAGCCGACTGCGGAGCCGGGCAGCGGCGTGTACGAGATGGCGACAATCTTGGCGCCGGCGCTTTTGAGCGCGGACTCGACCGCCGAGCGCTGCAGGAACCACGACAGCGCGGCCGCAAAATCCGAGATTGTGCCGGCGTTGACGTAGTCGTACCCCACCGAGTAGGTCTCCGCCTTGACCCTTGGGAAGCGGTAGCCGAAGTCGACCACCACCGAGTTGGTGAGCTCATGGGCGCCGGCAATCGACACGGACGGGCTGCCGTCGAGAAGGTGCGCGTCGGTGAAGGCGAGGTCCGCCACCGTCTTCGGTTGCCAGGCGGTGAGGCGCAGCGCGCCGGCCGGCGTCAGATCGAGAGACGCGGGGACCGTGGACAGGCGGTCTTGCGCTCGCGACCAGCCGCGCGCGGCCGGGTCGAAGATGGCCGGCGAGTAATAGCCGCCGGGGATGGCGGACTCTATCGCCGCGGCGTCCATCGCCTCGACGACGCCTTGCAGGTTGTCCGTGCAGCGCAGGCCGATGCGGCGGCCGGCCAGGTCGAGCACGGGCGTGTCGATGATGCCGGTGAACAGGCGCGCGGCGCTGGTCGGGGATCCGGTGTGCATGGCCGCGATGTCGATCGTGACCGCTTTGCCTACCCAGGCAGCGACGGTAAAGCTGGTCGAAGCCGGGACGATGGTCAGATCGGCCACGCGCGCGCTGTCTTCCTCGGCGGAGATGACGATGTTCCCGAAAATGCTTTCGGTGACATCGACACCGGCTATCGTGACGATGGTCGTCCAGATGCCGGCGGCGCCGGCGGCGCCAGTGGTGCCGACGTAGGTTTCTGGCATGGTTATGTGGCCTTGGTCATGCGATCAACGCGGCCTGTTGTGGCACGGCCGGCGGCGCGATTTGTGGATGGCAATCAAACATGGCGCGCTGCCGCTGCGCGTTCTCGATGCGCTCGCAAGCGATGTCAAAGTATTCCGGGTCGCGCTCAATGCCGACAAACCGCAGGCCGCGCGAAACAGCGGCAACGCCTGACGTGCCGGAGCCCATGAACGGGTCGTGGACAGTTGCCGCGTTCTTGGCAAGCTGTATGCACCAATCCATGAGGAGAACCGGCTTTTGCGTGGGGTGCAGGCCAAGCTCGATGCGCGCAGAGTTGCATCCAAGAGTGAACAGCTTTACAGACACACCTGGCAGCGTGGTCCACGCTAGCTCGGCATCGGAATACGTCGGCATAACCTGCTGTTTGTTCCAGACCAGCCATTTTCCCCCCGGGGGAAGCTGAAAATAATTCCCGCCCCAAACAATTGCGACTTTTCCAGCGCTGATTACAGAGGCAAGAAGCTCCTCGTCGGGGGGGGAACTATCCCACCCTCCGGAATAGCGGCGCGGCTTTCTCCGGTACTTGCCGGTCGAATCAAAACCACCTCCGCCGGCGCCTTTGTCGCGCGCTATCCCATACGGGGGGTCAGTCAAAATCAGGTCGCACGCCGGCAACAGCGGCAGCACGTCCCGGCAATCCCCCAGCCACAATTCCGCATTGCCGATAACCACCTTTTCCGGAGCCGTCACGTCAAACCTCCTCGGCCACAAGTTCCCACCGATAGCTGGCGTCGCCGCGGGATCCGGATTCGCTGGGGCGCTGCACCCAGCAGGTGAGCAACGGGAAATACAGAATCTGATAGCCGATGGCATCGGCGACGGCGGCGGCGGTGCCGACGTTGCCGACGATGGACAGCGGGGTCGGCACCACGTCGCCGAAGGGCAGCAGGGCGAGCGCGAACGGCAGGTGGCCGGCGTCTGCGCGGCGGCCTGCGGGCAGCGTGGCCTGGCGGCTGGCGTTGGCGATCAGCGCGCGCGGGACGATGCAGGCCACAGTCTGCGTGGTCGACGTGTCGATCGTTCCCAGGCCGGCGGGCAGCCAGCCGCCACCACTGATGGTGGTACGCAGGCGGCGCCACGTCTCTTGCTTGATGCCGGCGCCGGAGACGGTGCGCAGCAAGGCTTCCCCGCCGATCGTCTCGTAGGTCTGGTCCAGGTCCAGGGCGGCGCGGTTCGGGACGGCCAGCGAGCCGATCTTGAGCAGCGTAGTCATCGGCGGCCCCCTTTCTGCAGGGCGAGGCGGGCAAAAGCGTCCTCAAGCTGGCGCAGCGGGTCGGCGTCCATCGTCACCGGGTAGCGGCCACCCAAGTCGGGGAAGTTGAAGACGGCGGCGGCGCGCTGGGCAGCGGCTTGCGGCGCGCGGGCCATGCCGATCGACAAGCCGCCGACCAGCCCACCGCTGGCAAAGCCCGGCAGCGCGCTCAGGCCCTCGCGGTTGAGGCGCTGGAGCATGGCGAGCATGCCGCGCTGGCGGACCACCTCTTGGCGGAGCACGAACTCCCCGGCGTGCACCACGCCTGCCGGCTGCCACTTGCCGCCGGGACCGGTGTAGCCGCCTCGCGCGAACCCCTCTTTGCGAAAGTCGGCGGCCGCGGCATAGGCGGCATAGTCCTCGGCGCCGGCGGCATTGCCGGACGACGCTGTTTTGACGGTAACGGTAACGGTTTTGTCCTCAAGCGCGGCAATCTGAGCCTTGAGGTTAGCGATAGCGCCGAGCGCCTCGTCGACGCGGACTTGCACGCTGATCTCGCCGGCTTTCTTCTGCAAAGCGGCAAGCTCGGCGTCGAGCGCCTTGATTCGGTCCGACTGCTGCTTGGCCACGTCGGTGGCGTCGGCGGCCTGCTTTTCCTTGATCTTGGCTTGCGCCTCTTGCGCGGTGGCTTGCGCCTCGGCAATCTTCTCCGTGGCGCGCGCTTGCTGCTCGGGGTCAGAGAGCTTGTCGGCGAATTTCTGCGCGCGCTCGGCATCCTTGAGCGCGCTTTCGGCGAGCTTGGCGGCGGCTTCTGCGCGGCCATTCTGCGCGGCAAATTTGGCGAGAAGCGCATTCTCGGCGGCGGTGTCCGAGATGTTGAGGACGTCGCGCAGATTGGCTTTGTCCTGGTCTTCCTTCGGTAGCTGGCTGCGCCGGATCTCGGCGGCCTTGTCGGCGCCGGCGGTGCGCGTGGTTGCGGCCAGGTCGAGGAGCTTCTTGGCTTCGTCGCTTGCGGCCTTGGCGTCGGCAAGCGTGGTCTGCCAGGCGGTGCGCAGCGCGTCGCGCAGTTTCTCCGCGTTGGCGATCTGCGCGGCGGTGCGCTTGTCGTCATCGAGCAGGATGTCGGCCGACGCCTTGCCAGCGGCAACGGCGCGTAGCTTTTCGAGGTCGCCGAGCTTGGCCTGCAGTTGGGCGCCCAGGGCGAGGCGCTTGGCGGCGTTGGCGGCTTCGTCCTGCAAGCCCTTGTCGCGCAAGGTCTCGTAAAATTTCAGCAGCTTTTCCTGTTGAGCGATGTCGTCGGCGACGTTCTTGCCGGAGATGGCGCCGAGCAGGCCGCGGACATCGCCGCGCGCCTTTTCCGCGTTGAGTTCGGCGAGGCGCGCGGTCACGCGCTCGATTTGCTTCTCGACCGTGCCAATCGTGCCGGTGAGCGACAGCGCGCCCAGGAAACTGTAGCCGGCGCCCCGCGCGGTGAGAAACTCGGTGGTCAGCTTGTTCAGCGTCGGCAACAGCGCGTTGGCGACGGCGATGCCGGCGGCCGATGCCGTTGTTTTCAGGCGGTCGAGGTTGTCGTTGAATTCGGCGGCGGCTTTGGCGGTCTCGGCGCTCATCAAGCCGCCAAGGCGCTCGATCTCGTCGCCCAGGGCTTGGATGCCGGCGCGGCCTTGCGCGAGAAACGGCACCATCACGCCACCGAGCTTGCCGCCGAAAAGCTCGGCAGAGCGCGCGGAACGCTCGGCGCCCTCGGGGAGCAGCGCAAAGGCGTCTGCCAGGTCGAGAAGCACCTCGTTTGCCGGGCGGATTTGCTTGGTGGTGGCGTCCTGCACGCTGATGCCGAGCCGCTTGAATTTCGCGATCGCCGATTCCGATCCGCCGGCGGCGGCGACGATCTCGCCGGAAAGCGCTTGCAGCGATTTGCCGAGCTGCTCGGACTCGACGCCAGAGAGCTTGGCGGCGTACTGCAGGCGGCCCAGGTTTTCCACCGAGACGCCGGTGCGCTCGCTCATTTCGTCGAGCGCGTCGGCGGCGTCGATGATGGTCTTGGTATAGGCGATCAGGCCGGCGGCGGAGATGACACCGCCCAGCGAGAAGGCGGTTTTGGCAATCGAATCGAGCGAGCCGATTTCCTTGCGCAGGCGCTCGACGGCCTTGACGGCGTTCGAGGAGTCGCCGGTGATTATGACTTTCGTGGTCACTTTTTGCCGCTTTCCTCGTTGGCCAGGGATACCGCTATCTCATAGGTGCGATACGGGTACGCCCAGGGGTTGGTATGTCCGTATCCCTGGATCAGGACGCAACAGGACCGGTCAAGAGCGTCTGCTCGACGGCGGCCTGCACCGCTTTTGCGCTCCTCGCGATCGCCTGGCGCACCCGAAAAAAAAACGGGTTCAGCTCCTGGCACGCGGCGACCAGCGGCGCGAGTTCGCTCGGCGTGCAGCGCTCGAGGTCGGCGGCGGCGGCATCGCACTGCATGAGCAGATCGCCCAGGCCGAATCCGTCGAAGACCAGCGATTGCAGCGGGTCGCCGATCGCTTCGTCGGTGAGCAGCGCGCTGCGCACTTCGGCAACGGTGAGCTCGCGGACGACCACGGCGAGCTCACCGCCGTCTTCCGGATACAGCTCGATCGTCTTGATCGCGCGCATTTAGGTGGCCTGCTGAAGCTCGAAATACTGCGATTTGCCGCCGGTGACGATCGTCTCGTCTTTCTGGAACGTCAGCGAAATCTGCAGCGTGCCGAAGTCGTCACCGATCAGGGAGACATTCTGCGCAACGCCCAACTTGGCCTTGTAGCCCTTGAAGATGAGTTGCTTGCCGTCCACCTGGTTTACGCCCTCGACGTGGATCGAGATGTCCGGCGCCGAGTTGATCAGAGCCTGCACGTCGGCGCCGACCAGCGGGGTGTAACTGATCGTGATGGCGTCACCCGAGACAACCGAGCCCGTCGTGATCGTGCTTGAAATCGTGATGCCGCCGGCGCTGACGGTGTAGTCCGCCGTCAGAATCGTCGTGGCGCCCTTCTTGACCACCGGCGCCACGCTGGTGTTGATCAGGCGCTTGGTCGGCACGAACATATTCGGGACGATCTTGTAGCCGGCCTCGTCGACGATCGGCGTCGCGGCCAGCGCGGCGGTGGTGCCCCACAGCGCAAGCGCGAGATTGTCGGCGGTGAAGTGGCGCATGTCGAGCGAGCCAGTAATGTCGGTGATGCGCTTTACTGAGGCGTCAACACCGCCTGCGGTGCTGGCAAAGTCGGGCAGCTTCTTTTCTTCCTCCGCGAACGCGAATTGAAAATCACTGACGTTTTCCAGGTAGCGGAACGGGCGGTTCTCGAACGTGCTGCCGGCGCTGAACAGCGCCACGCGGACCTTGGCCTTGCCGATGAATGCGGAACCCATTTGAATCTCCTATGCTAGTCAGGTGCCGACGACATGCGCCGGGAAGGTGAGGCCGAAGGCGAGCCGCAGCACGCGGCCGTCGAATTCGGTGGTCTTGCCGCCGACAATCTCGACGTGCCGGCCGGGCTGGTACTCGTAGTCGACCAGGGCTTGCAGCGCGTCCTCGAAGAGGTCGGCGGCGGCTTGCTTTTCGCCGGCGTCGGCGCGGGCGGTGTCGAGGAACACGTGCACGCCATAGACGACGCCAAGGCGCAGATTGCGGCCCGTGGAGCCGGTCGGCTCGGTGCCGGCGATCTGGATCTGTGCGACCACCGGCGACGTGCTGTCGTCGGTGAGGTCGACGGGGTCGAAGGTGCCGAGCAGGACCGATCCGGGCGCGCACTTGGCGGCCAGGCGGCCGAGCAGGAGCGCCTCGACATCGAAAATCATGGCTGCCGCACCAGGTGCGCCAGGCGCTCGGCGGTATTGATCTGGCGAGGCACGCCGAGCACCTTGTAATTCACGGCGTTGATCGTGACGATGTCGCCGGCGGACAGCAGCATGCTGTCCTGGTAACGCAGGGTGTGCGTGGTGGTGGCGGCCGCGTCAAAAGCGTTCTCGCCGACCGTGTCGAGATGGCCGGCGAAGGTCGTGGCGCCGAGCGCGCAGAGCGTCGCCAGGCCGAATGGACCGGTGTCGTAGAAGTAGTTGAGGTTCTCGGCGAACACGGCTACACGACAAGCGGATCAAGCGCTGCGGCCGCAATAAAGATCGCACTCCACTGCGCCGGCGTCGGCACCGGCGTCAGGTTGGTCCGCAAGTTACTGGAGAACGGATTATCCCGGTCGATGATGTTGGTGTGCGTCCAGAATCGCTGGCGCTTGCTGGTGAGCAGAGCAACAGATGCGTTAATTTGCGTTTCGGTAATGCCTGCGTCGGCGCAGGCCTGCACCAACTGCCACTTGGTGACAGTCGGGCGCGGGTCGAAAACCGGAATGTCTGCGCCGGTAAAGCAGACGATTACATTGCCGTCAATCCAGATGTGCTTTGGATCAGCAACGGCAGAGGCGGCGGCTAATCCTGCAGGGGAGCTTTGGAACGTCTGAATGGACATGGTGCCACCTTTAGGTAATGAATATGCCTGCTATTCCGACAGCGAACATCTCCGTGTTCGCTGAAATAGTTGCCGACATTTTGGCCAGCCAAGCCACACTTAGGTCAACGTTTTTGAACTCATTTCCGGACAGCGATGTAATTCCTGTCTGCCCAAAAATTGACCCGGACCTTTGAACAACCTGCCTGTCTGCACTACCCGCAGATTGCCATCCAAACTCGCCAGACATCACCGTGCTCGTCGCGGTCCAGTTTTGTTGCCACATGATCGTGCTATCAGCACGCGCCGTAAGCGTTTTTGTGCCAGCCGTACTGGTGCCTACGGCTCGGAATACGGCGCGCAGCAGATCGTTGTCAAGCATGGCGCGCGCCGGCGCCTGCATGAACGTGATTTCGCTGGTCGTCTGCGTAAGCCGCGTCAGTTTTGTTACCGGCAAGGCAGTTGGCGACGACGGGAAGACAGGCGCAATTCCTGATGTTGGGTCGTATGTCTCGGCGTACAGAACACCCGCGGTTGCGCTGCTCATCGTGCCGTAATACCAGCCGGCGGCGCTTCCAGAGTACGCCTGGTCGGCTGGCAGATAGGCGCAGAACCGATACGGGATGAAGTTCGCAATACCGGCGGACAGCGTAAAGGCACCTGACGCCAAGCCGGTAAATATCAGGCCGCTTGATCCACCGTCGCCGGGAAACAGAATAAAAAACAGCCCGCTTTCCCACAGCGGGAAGCCCATTGCGGCATGGTCGGCGCTATGGTCAACGAGGTTCGTTCGCATGACGGGTGGAGTCACCCATGCAGCCTTTCCTTGGCCCACCAGGTCCGCCTCCAGCCCAGGCGACAAATACAACGTCGCCCCGTCCACAGCGGTATAGACCCCCGAGAGAAAGACGGCTTGCAAGAGGCGGATCGACATGGCTTTGTCCTGGCTGTGGTCTGTGCTATCGGCGCAAAAATCAGTCGGCGGCGGCTTGCGCCTTGGCGGCGGCTTGCGCCTTGGCGGCGCCTTGCGCCTTGGCGGCGGCTTGCGCGGCCTTCACTTCTTCCGCCGTGGCGGTGTGCGTGCCGGTCTTGCTCGGGTCGTCGGTGCGGCTGACGTAGAGCGCCTTGCCGGCGAGGACGACGGCGCGGGCGGCGTCCTTGGGGGCGTCGGTGATGCCGATGTCGGCATGCTGACCGCCAAGGTCGTCGCCGTGGTTGATCAGAGTGGGCTCGATGATGAGGATTTTCATGGGGTGTCCTTGGGGTTTGGCCGGCGCCGACGAATCGGCGCCGTGGTCGTCTGGCTGGCGGGGAACCGATTACGTGGTCAGCGCATCCTTCATCGCCGCGAAACTGCCGGTATGGCGCACGCCAACGTCGACGTCCTGCAGGGCCACCACGCGCTTGGTTCCTGCCGCGCTGCCGGTGTAGGGGTCGAGCATGATGTCGAGACCGCCCCACATGAAAATCACGAGGTCGATCCAGTTGCCGAACATGATCGCGGAGCACACCGAGCCGCTGGATCCCTTGACGAGATTGGACGGGACCGAGTTGCTGCAAATTGCCTCATGGCCGATCACGTTGCCGTCGCCACGCGACCCTGGCGGCGATGTCCAAACCGGATCGCCATTTGTGCTCGGGAACACCTGCGTCTGGCGCAGCTTGCCGCGCACCTTGGTATTCGTCAGGAACTTGAGGCTGCCAACATCGCCGTTGGCGTTGGCCACGGCGCTTTCCAGGTCGACGATGTTGCCGTAGGTCGGCGCGAGGCCGTTGGTGCCGCCGGCCACGGAGCCGATGCCGGACGTATTGAGCAGGCCCGTCGGTTCGTTCGAGGCGCCAGCACCGTTGATGGCGCCGAGCTGGACCATGAGACCGATGACGGCGGCGAGGTCGGCGCGCACGAAAGCCTCGACGTCGATGGAGCTTTGCAGCAGCAGGCGGCGCGAGTAGTCGACAAAGGCGCCGACGGTCTTGGGCGAGCCGGTCACCTGGCCGACGGTCTGCGCCGATTCGGTCGGCGCGCCGTTTTCCGCTACCCAGTAGCCAGTCGCCGCGGCGGTGTGGCTGGGGATGGCGATATTGCCGTTCAGGCCGGTCAGGAAGGTGCAGCCGAGCCGCTCCAGCACCATGGCGTTACGCAGGAGCGTGATGAAGTCACTGCCGAGAACCTCGGTGGCGACCAGGTTGCCGCCGGCCGTGGATGAGCCTACAGTCAGGTCGCGCTGGCCGATCAGGTGGCCACGATTGCCCCCGCCGTACCTGGCGCGCTGCAGCAACAGCGACTGCGCGCTGCGGGACGCGGCGGCGTTGAGCTGAATGCCGCGCACGAGCACGTCCGCCGGGATGGTCAACGCGCTTTCGCGGATCTTGTCGCGCGAGTCGCCGCGTTTGTCTTGGGCGGCGCGCGAGCACTCCATTTCAAACGGGGCGAGCGTGGCGGCGTGGTGCGGGTCGCTGGCGGCGAGGATGGCGCGGCAGAAGCTGAACGATTCGGCTTCCTTGGTGCTCAGGCCGATCTCGGGCGATTCGGCAACACGCAGCGCCCCGGTGTCTTTGAGGTGGGCGAGAACGCGCGTGGCGAAGACGTCGGCATCCATGCCGCTGTCGATGGCCTTTTCGGCCAGGTCGGGAACATCCCATTGGCGGCCGACGGCGGTGATCTCGCGGACGCGGGCGCGTTCGAGTTCGATGCCGTCCGGCTGCCGGCTGGTGCTGCTGGTAACGGCGGGTTCGGTCGCCGGGGCGGTGGCTTGGTCCATGGTGTGGCTCCTGGTGGTGGCGCCCTCGGCGGGCGGTGGGTCGATAGCGATGATGCGATGTTGGGTTGGCGCGGCGCCGTCCGCGGCGCGGCCGATGCCGACAGAGGCGTCGGCGGGGATGTCGCAAAGCGAAACCTCGTGGGGGGACCAGCGGGTGACTCGGTATTCTGTCGGTCCGCCGGCAACGACCTTGGTCGGGATGCGCTCCTCAATCCGGTAGCCGATGGAGACGTTGCGCACCAGCCCGTCGACAATGTCCTGGCGTAGGTCGGCGAGCGAATCGCGGCCGCTGACGGTAATGTCGGCGTACAGCCTGCCGCCGTCGAGCCAGGTCCGGTCAACGACGCCAATTCCGGCCAGCGGCGTGGCGCCAACGGCGGTATATCGGTCGTGGTTGGCAAGGACGGGCGCGCCATCATTGAGGCGCGACAGGTCTACCTCGTCGGCGCCATGCCCGAGCACTTCAACCCACGGCTCTTCCCATCCGGAATCACGGAGATACGGAATTTCGGACGACACCGACAGCGTGAGGTGCAAGCGATTGTCGCCGGCAGCGCGGTCGGCGATCTCGCGCACGGACAGCGTGGCGGGCAGGTGCCGATGCAGCGCGCCGTCGACTCGCGAGCGCGCCGGCGCGGCGTTGGCGGTGGCTGAGGACAATTGGGCGGCGGCGGTTTGTGTCGTCATGGCGGGATTGTCAAACGGGGCGCAGGTTTGGAATAGGCAAGAAATTTCGCCGCGGGGATCCGCCGGCCGGCTTGCTGTCCGCCTGGTCGGCGGGGTCGGCCGGGTCGGCGGCCATGGCGGAGGCGCCAGCCGTGGCGGTCGGCAGCGGGCCGAAAAGATCGACGTCGGCGGAGCGCTCGGCGGCGATCTCGTCGGGGTCTTCGCCGCGCGACATGATGATTCGGCTGCGCGAGGTCAGGCCGTTTTGCAAGTTTGTCTCGTCGGCTTGCGATTCCTTGACCGGGTCGATACCCTGCCAGCGGCGCGCCTGCCAGGTGGCGGCGGCGAGGTAGTCGGGGATTCTCGAGACTTGCAGGCCGGGAGTCGCCGCGGCGAGGTAGGGGAGCACGGTTTCAAAAACGTCTTCGTGCAGCCAGGAAATCAGGCGGGACTGAAGCTCTTTGTAGTGCTCGCGCTCGTCGAGAATGCCGACGCGCGCCGAGCTGTAATTGACGTCGGCGAGGTCGTTGCCGATCGACACATACGAGGCGCCCTGAGCGGCTGACCAGCCGCGCACCTGGCTCTTGACGTACTCTGTCGAGTCGATGTTTGGCCAGGGGCTGTCGTACTGGCGGAAATCGTAGCCGGTCGGCACGGTATCGAAGGTGCCGGGGACGGTGGTGGTGTATTTCTCGGCGCTGGCGGTGATCTGCTGGATTTCGTCCGGGGTGAGCACCTTGCCGGCGGCGTGCGCGGCATCGAGGACGGATGACACGATCTGATCGGCGAATCCGGGCGGCGCGTCTCCGCTCGGGCTGACAAAGAAGCCGAGGCGCTTGGCGCTGTTCGAGCAGGCGACGGCGGCGGCGTCCTCGAAATCGTGCAGCATGTGCAGGCGGCGCGCGCCGATGGCGAGCTGCGGGATGCCGCGAATCTGGTCAACTTCCTCCACCAGGAAGCGGTGGCGGATTTGCTCGGCGGGGATGCGCACATGCGCGCCGACGGTGCTGGAGTCAATGCCCAGGTCGCCGGCTTTCGCGGCGCGCAGCCAGTAGGCCACCGGCTTGCCGTCGTCGTCGATTTCGACGCCCATGCGCACGCGGCGGCCCTGGTACTCGCGGCGCACGGTGACGTCAAGCAGCGTTGGGTCGAGGAGTTGGAGCTGAATCCTGAACGGCCCGGCGCCGGGGCGGAATCGGTAGAGGATTTCGCCGTCTGTCGCGAGAGACCACAGCATCAGGGTCTCGATTTCTTTCCAGCAGAGGCGGCCGGAGACTTCGCAATTGCCGCGCTTGCCTAACCTGGAAAGAAAT
>Ga0208460_10002037_pt1 | contig 11737 bp, 10 predicted proteins | sample AD_STIC10_MetaG_FD_184436 | JGI IMG/M metagenome (GOLD analysis project Ga0208460, IMG submission 184436) | Active sludge microbial communities of municipal wastewater-treating anaerobic digesters from USA - AD_STIC10_MetaG (SPAdes) (version 2) | ecosystem: Engineered > Bioreactor > Anaerobic >... | reverse complement strand
TTGCGAAGCATGAATGTACCCTCCCGCTAACCGCCCGCGACTTCTCGCGCAGGTCGGATGCTGGGCGCGACCATCCTCCCAAGATGACGTTGGCGTCAATCGGGACGGCAAGGAGAATTATGCTCGCCCGCAGTCGAGGGGCTCTGTCTTGAAACAAGCGCGTCCGGCCTGTAGGGGGCGGCCATGACTTTGCCTCCGCAACATGAGCCGTTTCGTGTCGCCGCGCTGTACCGTTTCTGTCGGCTCGAGCGTTTCGAGGAGCTGCGCGCGCCGCTGGCGGCGTTCTGCTGCGGGCGCGGCATCAAGGGGACGTTGCTGCTGGCGCAAGAGGGCATCAACGGCACGGTGGCTGGCGGCGAGACGGCGATCGCGGAGCTGATCGCGCATCTGGAAGCGATGCCGGAATTCGGCGGGCTGGAGGTGAAGTACAGCGCCGCCGACGAGATGCCGTTCAACCGCATGAAGGTGCGGCTGAAGCGCGAGATCGTGACGATGGGCGTCGAGGGCATCGACCCGCAGACAAGCGCCGGCGCCTATGTCGAGGCGGGCGACTGGAACGCGCTGATTGCTGATCCGTACACCATCGTGATCGACACCCGCAATGACTACGAGGTGTCGCTCGGCACGTTCCGCAATGCGGTCAATCCCGAGACAGCCAGCTTCAGCGAGTTCCCCGACTGGGTCGCGCAGCATCGCGGCGAACTTGAAGGCAAGAAGATCGCGATGTTCTGCACGGGCGGCATACGTTGCGAGAAGGCGACGGCGTATGTGAAGTCGCTTGGCTTCGATGACGTGTTCCACCTCAAGGGCGGCATCCTCAAATATCTGGAGAATGTGCCGGCGGAAGAAAGCCTGTGGCAGGGCGAGTGCTTCGTGTTCGACGAGCGCGTTTCGGTTGGGCACGGGCTGGCGGTAGGCGACAACAAGCTGTGCCGCGCGTGCGGGTATCCGCTGACGCCGGAGCACAGGCTGTCGGCGAGATTCCGCGAGGGCGTGTCCTGCGAGCGCTGTTTCGATGTGACCAGCGAAGCCGACAAGGCGCGCCATGCCGAGCGCCATCGGCAGATCGAGCTGGCGTCGCGCCGGGGCAAGAGCGAGCCTATCGGTGAAGCCGAGCGGTAGCTACGAACCGTAGGGTGCATCTTGATGCACCGTGCCGCTATCGACGCGGGCGGTGCATTTCCGCTCCGCTTCAATGCACCCTACGAAGCGCGGATCCTCAGCTCTTCGGTTTGAACGCCAGCAGCATGTTGCCGCCTTGCTGGCCGAACATGCCGTAGCCCGAGTTGACCAGCAGGAGGCCGTTGGCTGCGGTGATCGAGTTTGCGTCGATCGCGCCGCCTTTGCCTTTCACGCCATTGGTCGCGTCGTATTCCTTGTTGGTCTGGTAGGACCACAGGGCTTTGCCGGTCTTGGCGTCGTTCACGTAGAGCATGCCATCGAGCGCGGCCGAGACGACAGCGCCGTCGATCACGGCAGGCGCAGCCGAGAAGACGTTGCCGCGCCAGCGCGCCACGCCTTCGGGCTTCTCGGGGTTGAACTGCCACTTGATCTTGCCGGTCTTGCCGTCGAGTGCGTAGAGGCCCGGCTTGATGTTGGCGTCGCCTTCCCATTCGCCGGGGATCGGCTGGCCGACATTAGTGATCGGCGCGTAGACGGTGTCGTTGTCGAAGGCGAGGCCCCAGTGGACGCCGCCGAGTGGACCGCCGGTGCCGAGCGGCGTGCGCCAGACAACCTTGCCGGTGTCGGGGTTGAACGCCCAGACCGAGCCGGATTTCTGGCCGGCATAGATCAGGTCCTTGCCGTCCGAACCCTTGCCGAGAATCATCGAGGCGCCGAAGTCGACGTCGCGATAGACCGTTTCGGCGGGACGCACGCAGTTCAGCTGTTCAACTTTCGGGGCTGGGCCGCAGCCGGCGTTGAAGATGTCGTTCGGCGTGGCGTGGAAGCTCCACTTCTCCTTGCCGGTCCTGAGGTCGAGCGCCATCACCGCGTTGGTGTTCTTGTGCGCCGGCGGGGAGTTGCTCTCGCCGGTGCCGAAGAAGATGAGGCCGCGCTTTTCATCGACAGAGGGTGAATTCCAGATCGGCGCGCCTGACGGCCCGAGCAGCATCTGACCATCGCCGCGATCGCGGACCGGCGTTGCGTCCGGCATCGTGTCGTAGCGCCATTGCTGCGCGCCGGTCTTCGGATCGAGCGACAGCATGTAGCCGTGGTTGGTGCAGCACTTCTCCTTGTTCTCGGCGGCGACCATGATCTCGAACTGGGCGACCGGGACAATGACGCGATCCTTCAGGATGACCGGCGTGCCGGTGGTCATCGAGTACGAGTATGAAGCGACTTTCTTCGTCCACATCGCCTTGCCGGTGCGCGCGTCAAGCGCGTGGACCGTGCCATCCTGGCCGGCGATGACGAGCTGGGGCGTGCCATCGGCGAGGACGCCGTATGCCGTGCTGGTGCGCAGCGGGCCGGGGGCGGCGGAGCTGTAGATCCATTGGATGCAGGGTTTGTCGCCGCCGAGGTCGAAGGCGTAGACCTTGCCGATGTCGGTGGCGGGCCAGAACAGGTTCTTGCCGACGATGGCGCCCTGCGAACGCATGATCGAGCCGCCGGGGATGGCGATCGACCAGGCGAGCTCCATGTCGGACATCTTCGCGGTGGTGAGGCCGGATTGCTGTGCGGTGAGCTTGCGGCGGTTGTCGTGCGTGTAGCCGAAACCGACGGAGGTTGCGGCGGTCGGGCCTTCGAGGTCGACGGCGGCGCGGGCGCCGGCACACATCATGGCGGCCGCCCAGTCGACGGTCGACGTGGTCTTGCCCTCGGTGAGGTAAGCGATCAGCTGGGTGCGCTGTTCAGCGGAGAGCGCCGAGCCCTGCACCTTCATTTTGCCTTCGGTGAGCGCGAAGCCGAGGAATTCGGCGTTCATGCCGGCGAGGTTCTCGCGCGTCGGCGATTTGGTGTCCGGGTTGTCATGGCAGGCGGCGCAGAACGTCTTGTAGACGCCTTCGCCCGGATTGGTGCTGACGCTGGCCGCGATCCGATCAACCGCAGACACGGGAGGCGTGGCCGTAACAGGCGGTGCTGCCGGCGCGGCCTGGGCGACAGGCGCGGGTGTTTGCGCCGGCGCGGCTGCTTCTTGCGTCTGGCAGGACGCAAGCACGAGCATGGACGCGCAGCCAAGGGCTGCAGCCAGCAATGAATGACGCATGGTTTCCTCCCGATCGCGCACCGCATTGATTGCGGTTGCGCTCCGATTTGCGGCGGCAACTTGCCCTAGCGGTGGCTGGTTTGCAAAGGGACAAGCGGCGGGGAATTGCGCGCTTTTGTTTGACGTGGCGACAGGAGACGCCACATTGCTTCAAGACGGGGCTTGAGCCGGGCAATGGGGAGAATGCTGGTGAAGCGCGGTGTGGAGGCAATTATCGCGCTTGCGGCGTTGGCGGCTCTCGTGGGTTGCGGCGACAGCAAGCCGCAGGCGGTTGTGACTGCGCCGGCGCCTGTCGACACCAGCGAAACAGCGCCTGCCGTCGATCCAGTTGCGGCGATGGACTACGCACAGGCCGGGTCGTGGTTGTGCCGACCGGAGAGCCAGGATGCTTGCGAGCAGGTCGCGGCGGTAACGCGCGTCGCGGCGGACGGGCGGCTGACGAAAGAAATGTTTACGCCGGCGAGCGATCCGCCGATCGACTGCTTCTATGTGTATCCAACCGTATCGCGCGACCTGACGGGAAACTCCGACACGACGGCCGGATCGGAGGAGATGGAGATCGCGCGCCAGCAGGCGGCGCGGTTCGGCGCGGTGTGCAAGGTCTATGCGCCTGTCTATCGGCAGGTGACGGTGGCGTCGTTGCGCAAGATGCTGGCGGGCGAGGATCCGGGCAGCAATCGCGAGATCGCTTATGCTGATGTGAAAGCGGCGTGGGAGCGTTATCTCGCCAGCGACAATCAGGGGCGCGGCGTCGTAATGATCGGGCATGACCAGGGCGCGGGCCTGCTGACGCGGCTGATCGCGGCGGAGATAGATGGCAAGCCGGCGCAGGATAGGCTGGTATCGGCCATCCTGTCAGGCGCCGGCGTTGAGGTTTCATCAAGCGGAAGCGTGGGCGGATCGTTCAGGAATGTGCCGCTGTGCCGGAGCGCGGATAGCACGCGCTGTGTGATTGCATGGTCGGCATTTCGCGCGAGCGATGCGCCGCCGGAGGATTCACTGTTCGGCAAGGCGCAGACGGAAGGCTTGAAAGTCGCGTGCGCCAATCCGGCTGAGCTGGATGGATCGGGCGGTGTGCTGAAGCCGATGCTGCCCGTGACGCCGGTGCTGTTCGACGAGGTGGTCCAGCCTGCGCCGTGGACGACGGATGGCGCGGTGATCGACACGCCGTTCGTGACACTGCCGGGCTTGCTGTCGGCTCAGTGCGTTGACCGGGGCGGGTTCAGCTATCTTGAAGTGACGGTGAACGCCGACCCGGCAGATGCGCGGACGGACACGATCAATGGCGATGTCGTGGTCGACGGCAAGGTGCAGCCGCAATGGGGCCTGCACCTGATCGACATGCATCTGGCGATGGGCAATCTCGTCGAGATCGTCAAGCGGCAGGGTGCGGCGTGGCGACAGGAGCAGGCGACCTCAACGGCGCTGCCGCCAGAATTTCACAAGCCGCAATAACCACACTATCTTTGACGCATGACAGGCTGGAGCATCAACGCGGCTGAACTGCGCATTCCGCGAAGCTCGCGGTTTGCAGCGCATCGGATGATCGTGATTGCCGATCCGAAGCTGGACGCTGTGCGGCAGCTGAACGGGCTGGCGAGCTGGCTTGATCCTGCGAGCGGGGGCTGGTTGCACAAGCCGATCGGCTATCTGCCGTCGGACCGGCTGCGTGGCTATGACAGTGCGGCGCATCCGCGGACGTTCATGCCGATCAATGGCTGCGCGCCGCGCTCGCGGGGAATCCATGCTGCGGTCAATGCTGGCGCTGTGCGCGTGCTGGTGAACGGGCTGACGGCGGCGGAGGTCGAGGCGCGGTTGGCGCCGGCGCTGGAGGCGCTGAAGCGGATCAATGCGCTGAGCCGTGGGCCGGAGGGCGGGGCGGGGTTGCGCTATCCATTCCTGGGCTTCGGGCGCAACTCGAACTCGTTCTTCTCGACCATGCTGCACGCGATGGGGTTCGATGAGCCGGTGTTCGCGCGGTCGGCCTTCATCGTGCCGGGTGCGCGTGGGTTGCTGTTGGCAAAGGATGTGCTGGCGGAGATCCGTCAGTCGAGCGTGGCGATGACGGGCGCGAGGAACTCCGCGACGCCTTCGGCCATCGCTTCGACGCCGCGCGCGGTGGGGTGAAGCCCGTCATCCATCAGCAGGCCTGACTTGCCGGCGATGGGGGCCATGAAGTTCGGCTGGTAGGGCACGCCGTACTGTTTCGCGAGATCGGGATAGATGGCGGCGTAGGCGGCGTCGCGGGGATCGCGATCATTGCCCGCGACAGCGACGCCTATCAGGACTGCGGGGATATTGTCGGCCTTCGCGCGATCCAGGATGGCGGCGAGATTCTTCTTCGGTCGTTCGGGCGGAAGGCCAAGCATGAAGTCGTTGGCGCCCAGCGCGATGACAAGCAGGTCCGCGCCCGTGCCTTTGACGCTCCAGTCATAGCGATTGAGGCCATCGGCGGTCGTGTCGCCGGATACGCCTGCGTTGACGACGTGTGCTTTCACCCCGCGCTTAACAAGCAGACGCTCGACCACGGCGGGCAGGGCTTCATTCTCGCGCAGCTCATAGCCTGCGGTGAGGCTGTCGCCCAGCATGACGATTGTCGGGGCCTTGGCCGTTGTCATGTCCGAGCCTTCGCTGGCGGCGGGCGGATTGGCAACAGTCTGCGTTGCAGGCGGCTGTCCGCAGGCGGTGAGCATAAGAAAGGCAAGAGCGATAATGCGGCGCATGTTGCGTATGATCTTGCCGTAAGCGGCGGGAGGCCGCATCTAGTTTCCACACGAACTAGCGCGATGCCGGGAAATCGGTTCCGCATTCCCTATGAGGAACGATTTGGACGCCGCGCTGACACTCGATGATGTCTGGCTGACTTTGCCGGCGGCTTCCGGGCCGGTGGAGATTCTCAAAGGCGTGTCGTTTCACGCGATGCCGGGGGAGAGCGTTGCGGTTGTCGGCCCCTCGGGCTCGGGCAAGTCGTCGCTGATTGCGGTGTCGACCGGAATCGAGCGGACATCGAAGGGCGCGATCTCGCTGCTGGGAGAATCGCTGATCGGCAAGAGCGAAGATCAATTGGCGCGCTTGCGGCGCGGGCGGGTGAGCCTTGTGTTCCAGTCATTCCACCTGCTGGGAACGATGAACGCGTTCGACAATGTGCGTGCGCCGCTGGAGATCGCCGGGCTGAGAGACGTGGACCAGCTGGCGCAATCCGGGCTTGAGGCTGTGGGGCTGGGTGCGCGGATGGATCACTTTCCTGGGCAGCTTTCGGGCGGAGAGCGTCAGCGGGTTGCGGTCGCGCGGGCGCTGGCGAGCAATCCGCAAATCGTGTTCGCAGACGAGCCAACGGGCAATCTCGACCGCGCAACAGGCGCCATGGTGGCCGACATGCTGTTCGCCATTGCGCGCGAGCGCAATGCGACGCTGGTGGTCGTGACGCACGACGCAGAGATCGCCGCGCGGGCGGATCGCGTGGTGGAAATGCGCGACGGTCGGGTTGTCGGCTGAGTTATCTAGCCGGTTCCAGATACGACACGTGCAGGGTTGCCTCGAATTCCTTGAGTTCGACGGTCGCCCCGGTCGGCGGAAACTCGTCCCACGTCTGCGCGTCGAAGCGGACGCGAATGCTCTCGCCGAGTTTTTGCACAACCGTGCCTGTCTTGCCGGACGTGACATTGACCTCAGCTGTGTGGCCGGTACCGGCCGGCTTGAAGGTTCCCGAACGTGATTTGACACGCACGCGTGCGCCGGGCGCGATAATGCCACCAGGCGCTGCGTCGGCGTCCGGGCCGGGAGTCTCCAGGCCGGGAGTCGGGGCGGGTGCAGGCGTGCAGGCCGACGCCATGACGATCAGGATTGCTGCGCGCATCCTTGTTCTCATTCCGCGTCTCCACTGCCGGTCGCGCGCGATCATAGACGCGGAGCGAGGGCTGACAAAGGCTGCGTCGGCGCTTAGGCAAGCAGAATGAACGTTTCCACCAACGCACAAAAGCCGACACGCGCGTGGTTGCGAATTGCGCGGCGCGAGCTGGCGGGCGGCATAGGTGGGTTCTGGATCTTCCTCGCGTGTCTTGCGCTTGGCGCGTGGGCGATCGCAGCAGCGGGGTCGATCACCTCTTCCTACAATGCGGGGCTGGACCGGCAGTCGCATGAGCTGCTTGGCGGCGATGCGGCAGTGACGCTGGTGCAGCGCGCGGCGACGGCGGAAGAACGCGCATGGCTCGATGAACGCGGGACGGTAAGCGAGGCCGCGCAGGTCGATCTGATGGGGCGCGGACCGGGCAAGGTTGTTCAGATCGATGTGCGCGGTATCGATGGCGCCTTTCCGCTGGTCGGCAGTTTCGCGTTCGACCGAGATATCACGATCACCGATGCACTGACGCGGCGCGGCGAGACATGGGGGATCGCGGCAAGTGCCAGTCTGCTGAAGGAGCTGGGCGTACAGGTCGGCGATGCTTTCACGATGGGCGGTATCCAGGTTGAAGTGCGCGCCCTGCTGCTGCGCGAGCCTGACCGGGTGGGCGAGCCGGGCATGTTCGAACCGCGCGCAATCATCTCTATCGATGCGCTGCGTGATGCAGGGATGATGCAGCCGGGATCGCTGTTTCGCACCGCGTATCGCGTTCTCCTGAAGCCAGAGACTGCGGCGACGTTCGAGGAGGATCTCAACGCGAAGTGGGAATCCGACGGGCTGCGCTATCGCGGACCGGAGGATGCGGTCGATGGACTGCGCCAGCTTCTGGATATGCTCAACACGTTCATGACAGTGATCGGGATCGCCGCGCTGGTGGCGGGCGGTGTGGGCGTGGCGCAGGCGACGTCGTCATTTCTTGAAACGCGCGTGGATTCGATTGCGGCGTTGAAGGCGCTGGGCGCGGATGCGGGCACGATACGCGCAGCTTACGGATTGCAGCTCGGGGTGCTTGCAGGTCTGGGCGCGCTGGCCGGTGTGGCTCTGGGCGCTGCATCGCCATGGATGCTGCAGGTTATTGCCGGTGGCGCGATTCCGTTGCCGAGCGAGCTGGCGATCTTTCCCTGGCCCCTATTCAAGGCGTTCGTGCTGACCATGCTCGCGGCTGTTGTGTTCGCAACGCCGCCGCTGGGGCGTGCGCGGGCGACGCGGCCTGCTGCACTGTTCCGGCGCGAGGGTGGCGAGGCGATGGGACCGACGCCAGCGTTCGAGCGGGCGATCGCGGCGGGCGCTGCGGTGTTGCTGGTGCTGGTGTCACTGATAGGATCGGCGCGGCCGCTAGTGACGCTTGGCCTGCTGTTCGGAGCGGGCGTTGCGTATCTCGTGCTGATCGGCGCGGCAGTAGTCGTGAAGCGATTGGCCAGGCGCGCAGCGAAGGGCGCGCGTGGCTATCTGCGGCTGGTGCTCTCCAATCTCGGTGGCCCCGGATCGCTTGCGCCTGTTGTGGCGCCCGCGTTGGGTTTGGGGCTTGCGTTGATGACGCTGGTTGCAGTTATCCAGACGAACCTGCTCGGCACGCTGAAGGATACGGCGCCGGCAAATGCGCCATCGGTGATCTTTCGTCAGATTCCGCAGATGGAGGTCGAGGCGTTCGACGCGCTGATGGTCGGGCAGGGCATCGATACCAAGGATGTGAAAGCCTATCGCCGCGCGCCTGTGCTGCTGGGGCGGGTCATCACGATCAAGGGCGAGAAGCTGGATGAGGCGGCCGTGCCGCCGGAAGAGCGGTGGGTGACGCGCGGCGAGACGCCGATGACGTTCATGGGCCCGAAGCCGCCCGAAGCCATGCTGCGCAGCGGAGAGTGGTGGCCGGAGGATTATTCCGGCCCGCTGCTCGTGTCGGTGGAAGAGGATGCCGCTGGCGGGCTGGGCCTGAAGGTCGGCGATGCAATCGGGTTCCGAATCTTCGGGCGCGAGATCGAGGCGAAGGTGGCCTCAATCCGCAAAGTCGATTGGACGGGATTCGGCGCCAACGTCGCTTTCATCCTCTCACCCGGCACATTTGAACAAATGAAGCCGTTCCATGCCGCGATTGTTATCATGCCGGCGGACAAGGAAACCGAGGTGATCGCTGCCGTTTCGGCGCGCTGGCCGATGGTGCTCGCCTTTCAATTGCGCAAGACGCTGGAGACGGCGGCGGATCTTTTCGGACAGGTCTCAATCGCGGTGACGGCGCTTGCGAGCGTCGTGACGACGGCGGGCGTGCTGGTCCTGTTCGGCGCCTTCGCAGCTGCGGCGCGGCGCAGACGAAGAGAGTCGGCATTGCTGAAAGTGTTTGGCGCATCGCGTCCGGCCATACTTGCGCTCTATGCTTTCGAGTTCGCACTCGCGGCATTTGTTGCGGTGCTTCTTGGCGCGCTGATGGGGGTCATTGCGGCTCACCCGATTGTGATTCTCGTGTTCGACGTCGTCTGGCGCTTCGACTGGTCGCCCGTTTTAACGGGGGGATTAATTGCCGTGATTTCCGCAGCAGCGGGCGGAGCTATCGTTGGTTGGTCGACTTTGTCCCATCGGCCCGCACGAGTATTGCGCTCGGCATGAAGGTCGGTATGTTCCCCCCAGCGTCAGCCCGGCGCTTGGCCCTATAAAACCGCCCGCAGCAGTTTGTGGAGACGGGGACGGAAATCCGTCACGGGGGCGTTGAAAAAGGTGCGTGGGCGTACGGGGAGGAATCATGAAGAAGCTCGTATCTATCTTTGCGTTGGCTGCTGCACTCGGCGCCTGCGAGACGGCGGCAACGACGTCGTCTGAGTCACTGACGGCGAGCGCTCCTGCGCCTGCCGCTGCTCCTGCCGCCTGGAAAGCCAAGCGCGGACCTGATGGCGTCCACCCGGACCTCAACGGCGTCTGGCAGGTTCTGAACACCGCCAACTACAATATCGAAGCTCACGCGGCTCAGTCGGCCCTGCAGCTTCGCCCTGGCCCGTACGTTCCGGTTCCGGACGCTGGCGTTGTCGCACTCGGCGCGATCGGCGCTGTGCCGGCTGGCATCGGCATCGTGCAAGGCGACGGCAAGATCCCGTACACCGCTGACGCGCTCGCGCTTCGCGACGAGAACCGCGCCAAGGCTGTCGAGAACGATCCGGAAGTTAAGTGCTACCTGCCGGGCATTCCGCGCGCCAACTACATGGACAAGCCGTTCCAGATCTTCCACTCGGACAAAGCCGTGTTCATGGCCTACGAATACGCTGGCGCCGTGCGCAACGTGTTCCTGGCCGACCCGGGTGAAGCTCCGGTCGATTCGTGGATGGGTCAGTCCTACGGCAAGTGGGATGGCGACACGTTCGTGATCGAAGTGACGGGTCTCCTGCCCGACACCTGGCTCGACCGTTCGGGCAACCTGCACGGCTCGACCACCAAGGTCACCGAGCGCTGGACGCCGACCTCCGACACCACGATGCGCTACGAAGCGACGATCGAGGACGAGGAAGTCTACACCAAGCCGTGGAAGATCGCTTTCAACCTCTACAAGCGCGTGGGTGAAGACGCCCAGCTGCAGCAGTTCAAGTGCGTCGAGTTCGTCGAAGAACTGATGTACGGCCACCTGCGCAAGAACCCGCTGCCGGGTCCTGCTGCCGAGCGCGCCAAGCGCGAAGCCGAAGAGCGCGCGAAGGAGCAATAGGTAACGGTTCGCCTGCCGGGAATCGGAGCGGTGCTCTGGTTTCCGGCAGGCGGCTACCGACTTTCGCTGACGTTAAACAAAGCGTGAGCGGGGGATGATCGCCCTGCGGCCCCAGGCCCCGGACCGATCAAAACATAGGCTGAATCCGCATTCTCCACCGGAAACAGACAAGTGAACCCCTGCTCTGCAAACGGCTGCGACTCTAACAGTAGAACCCTTGAGGGCTGGAAAGCCCCGGAGTAAAAGGGTCGTAGTTTCAGAGGGCATGGGCGGGCAACGGCAATCAACGCCGCCCACGTCCTGAGAATAGAAATCCCTGGCGGCGCCCACCGCAGGAGCTGGAGGAAGTAGACCATGAAAAAGACCCGTCTTGCGGTTGCCGGGCTCGCGCTCGCTGCCCTGACCACCATCGGCGCTGGCACAGCCGCCTACGCCCACCACGCCTTCGCGGCGGAATTCGACGCTGACGCGCCCGTGCTCCTGAAGGGCAAAGTCGTGACGGTTGAGTGGGTGAACCCGCACACCTGGATCCACATCAACGTTCCGGATACGGACGGCAAGGGTAAGCCCAAGAAAGGCACCGTGCTGAACTGGGCGATCGAAGGCGGCACGCCGAACACGCTCCTCCGCACCGGAATCAAGAAGGACTCGCTGAAAGTCGGTACGGAAGTCGTGGTTCGCGGCTACCAGTCGAAAGACGCTCTCTGCGACATCCACCCGAAAACGAAGAAGAAAACCTGCAAGGCCAACGGCCGTGACGTGACCTTCCCGAACGGTTGCAAACTGTTCGTCGGTTCGTCGGGCACGGGCGCTCCGAAGGATGGTTCGGACGCAACGGAAGACAAAACCGCTTCCGCCGCCGCTTGCGCTGCGACACCGGCGTAAGCCTCAGTCGCGATCTGATCTGATGAAGAGCCCGCTGGCCGAAAGGTCAGCGGGTTTTTCTTTG
>Ga0208460_10002032_pt1 | contig 11757 bp, 10 predicted proteins | sample AD_STIC10_MetaG_FD_184436 | JGI IMG/M metagenome (GOLD analysis project Ga0208460, IMG submission 184436) | Active sludge microbial communities of municipal wastewater-treating anaerobic digesters from USA - AD_STIC10_MetaG (SPAdes) (version 2) | ecosystem: Engineered > Bioreactor > Anaerobic >... | reverse complement strand
GTAAACGGAGTGTTAACGGCGGCTCTGCGATTTTAAGGGGGCCTTAATCAAACAGGTCAAATCTGCCTAGTGAAAGGCGGCGCACCCATGGCGGATCCTACCCAGATGTCGGTCTTCTCGTTGATGAAGGCGCGCCTGCAAATGCTGGGCGAACGCCAGAAAGTCATCGCGCAGAACGTCGCCAACGTGTCGACGCCCGGCTATGTGCCGAGCGATATCAATCAGGAAGCCTTCTCTGCGACCTTGCAACGCATGGCAGGCCACGGCTCCGGCGCAGCCGGCCCGTCACGCACCGCGATGGTCGCAACCCAAGCCGGCCACATGGCGCCCCCCGCATCGGGCGGCGGCGCCCTGATGGCCACGAAGAAATCGCCCGACTCCGAAACCACGCTCGACGGCAATGCCGTGGTGGTCGAGGAGCAGATGATGAAGATCGCCGAAACCCGAATGGATTTCGAGACCATGGTTGGCCTGTACCAGAAGAGTCTGGGCCTGCTGCGGATGGCGTCGCGCGCACCTGGCCGATGAGCGGTACCAGGTGAGCCGAGGCTTTTAGGAGACGCACATGTCATCAGACCTCATGTCCGCCATGGGCGCGGCCGCGACGGGCCTGCGCGCGCAGACCGTGCGTATCCGCATCTCGGCCGAAAACCTCGCGAACGCAGACACCACCGCCGCCACCCCCGGCGGCGACCCCTACCGCCGCAAAGCCCCGGTCTTCCGAACCTTCTACGACCGCGAAATCGGCGCCAACACGGTGAAGGTCACGGGCTCGCGCGAGGACAAATCGCCGTTCCAGGAAAAGTACGACCCCTCCCACCCCGCCGCGGACGAGCGCGGTTATGTGAAAACCTCCAACGTTTCATCCCTCATCGAAATGGCGGACCTGCGCGAGGCGCAGCGCGCTTACGAAGCCAACCTCAATGTGATCGAATCGAGCCGGGCGATGATGCTTGGCGTCGTCGCGCTGCTGAAAGCGTAAGGGGCCGCTAGATGTCTGATCTCGGTCTTTCAGCGGTCAAGGCTTATGGCGGCGTCGCGCAGACGCTCGGCGGCATGGCTGGCGGCAAGGAATCCGGCGGCGTTTCAGGCCCCGGCTTTGGCGATCTCCTCAACACAGCCGTCGGCTCGCTGAGCAGCGCCGGCAATGCCGCCGAAACCGCCGTCACCAACGCCGCGATGGGTCGTGGCGATCTCGTCGATGTCGTCACCGCCGTCGCCGCCGCTGAAGCCACAATGGAAACCGTAATCGCCGTCCGCGACGAGGTGATCAAAGCCTACCAGGAAATCATGCGCATGCCGATCTAGGCGCGCAGACGCCTAGTGAAAATCGCGCGACTTGGGCAGCACCCGCACATTGCGCGGATGACGATGCATTCCCGGCTGGTTGCCCATGCTGCCCGGATACTGCGGATGCTTCACCTCATCTGCTCGCGTCAGCGGCGGTTCGATCGGCTGGTGATCTTCTGATAGCCGTTCCAGCTCGGCTGTACGATCAATTACCCTGACGCCCATCAGGTGCGTGACGCCCTCCTTGCTGCGCTGGACCCGCCCTTCGATCAGCATCAGCCGCGCACCCATTGCCTGGGCGCGGAATTTCTCGAAATCGCGCGCCCACAGCAGCGCATTGGTGATCCCCGTCTCATCTTCCAGCGTGATGAAGATTGCTTTCCCCTCACCCGGCCTCTGTCGCACCAACACAATTCCCGCCGTGCGCACGCGCTGACCATTCCGCGCCGCCGACGTCTCGGCACACGTGAGTATCCCCTCGCGCTGGAACACGGGCCGCAGAACCTGCATAGGATGCGACTTCAGCGACAGCCGCGCAGTTTGATAGTCCGCCGTCACATGCTCCCCGAGCGGCATTGCCGGCAGATCAACGTCAGGCTCCTCGCCCAACTCGCGCACGCTGGCAGCAGCAAAGAGCGGAAGCGTGTCATCATCCGGCAATCGCCGCACCTCCCACAGCGCCTGCCGTCGATCCTGCTGCAGCGACTGGAAAGCATCCGCATCTGCCAGCTTGCGTAGAAAAGACGAAGGCACACGCCCACGCTCGCGCATATCGGATATGTTCAAGAATCCATCGCCGCGACGCTTCACGAGCTCAATCGCCTCTTTCTCCTTCACTCCATCAAGCTGACGAAAGCCAAGGCGCATTGCGGGAGCGCGGCCTTCGCACACCTCAAGCGAGTTGTCGTAATGGCTGAAGTTCACATCGACAGGACGAATTTCCGTTCCATGCTCCTGCGCGTCGCGCACGATCTGCGCGGGCGCATAGAAGCCCATCGGCTGCGAGTTCAGTAGCGCAGCAGCAAATGCGGCTGGGTGATATTTTTTGATCCACGAAGAAACGTAAACCAGCTGCGAAAACGCAGCCGCATGGCTTTCTGGAAAGCCATAAGACCCAAAGCCCCTGATTTGTTGAAAGCACCGCTCGGCGAAGTCGCGTTCGTATCCGCGACCGACCATACCTTCGACCATCTTCTCTTCGAACTGATGGATCGTGCCGACATTCCGGAATGTCGCCATCGCGCGACGCAACTTGTTGGCGTCTTCGGGAGAAAACCTGGCAGCGGTGATCGCCAGCTTCATCGCCTGTTCCTGGAACAGCGGCACGCCAAAAGTCTTGTGCAGCAGATTTCTCAATTCGTCAGGCTCTCCATGATCCGGAGACGGGGAAGGATAATCGACCGGCTCCTCGCCATTCCGGCGACGGAGGTACGGATGCACCATATTGCCCTGAATGGGTCCGGGCCTGACGATGGCCACCTCAATCACAAGGTCATAAAACTCGCGGGGCTTCAGGCGCGGCAGCATGCTGATCTGCGCACGGCTTTCGACCTGGAACACCCCAAGGGAGTCGCCCTTGCACAGCATGTCGTACACGGCCGGATCTTCAGCGGGAACGTCCTGCAAACCATAGCGCGGCCCACCTGCGCCATGAATCAGGTCAAACGCCTTGCGGATGCAGGTGAGCATGCCAAGCGCCAGGATATCGACCTTCATCAGGCCAAGCTCGTCGATGTCTTCCTTGTCCCATTCGATGAAGGTGCGATCGTCCATCGCCGCATTGCCAATGGGCACAAGCTCGTCGAGACGGTCGCGGGCCAGCACGAAGCCGCCAACATGCTGTGACAGGTGGCGCGGAAAACCCAGAAGCCGATTGGCGAATTCAAGCGCGCGATGAAGCACGGGATTTTCGTCATCAAGCCCGGCCTGACGCAACTGACTTTTGCGTAGCCCCTCGCCCCAGCTTCCCCAGACAAGACCAGATAGCCGCGCGGTCACATCATCGGTCAGGCCCAGAACCTTGCCCACCTCCCGCATGGCGCTGCGCGGGCGATAGTGGATCACCGTGGCGGCGATACCTGCGCGGTGACGGCCATAGCGTTCGTAGATGTACTGAATGATTTCCTCACGACGTTCGTGTTCGAAATCGACATCGACGTCCGGTGGCTCCTTGCGCTCGTCCGACATGAAACGTGCAAACAGGAGATCGAAAACATTCGGGTCTACCGATGTGATACCCAGAACGAAACAGACGGCGGAGTTTGCCGCAGAACCCCTGCCCTGACAGAGAATGCCCTTGTCGCGCGCAACGCGGACGATGTCGTAGAGCGTCAGGAAATACCGCGCGTAACTGTGCCGGCGATAGAACCCCAGCTCCTCGCGAATTTGCCTGTCGACCTTTTGTGGTATCCCGTCGGGATACTTCATGTTCGCATGAAACCATGTGCGGTCTTCAAGATAATCCTGATCGTTCCAGCCGGGCGGGACCGGCTCGTCAGGATATTCGTACTTCAATTCGCCAAGGTCGAAGGTGATCCGGCCAAGCAGTTCGATGGTCTGCTCGATTGCTTCAGGCGCCTTCGCGAACAAGCGCTTCATCTCCAGCGGATGTTTCAGGTGACGCTCGGCGTTCGCTTCCAGCAGCTTGCCAGCTTCGGCGATCTTCATCCCTTCGCGTATGCAGGTCATGATGTCCTGCAGGTCTCGCTGCCCGGCCGAATGATAAAGGACGTTGTTGGTCGCGATCAGAGGAACGCCCGCCGCCGCGGCAATGCGTTTCAATCTGGAAAGGCGGCGTGCATCATCGCCGCGACGGTTCATCGTCGCACCTAACCATACAGCTCCGGGCCGCATATCCCCGATCTGCATCAGGGGCTGCGCCAGATCATCCAGGTCATCGCCAGGCATCACGATCAGAAGCAGGTCGTCTGAATAGGCGGCGAGATCATCGATCGTGATCAGGCACTCGCCTTTCTTTGCGCGCTTCGCGCCCGGCGCCGCGCGCGTGTTGCCCACCGTAAGCAAGCGGCAGAGGCGGCCCCAGCCATTCCGGTTCTGCGGATAGGCAATCACATCAGGCGCACCGTCGGTGAAGCTGAGCCGCGCACCGACAACGAGCCTGAAATCCTTTGCGCGCTTTTTCAGGTCTTCCTGAAACTGCTTGAGCCCCTCCTCATCAGGATGCGGCATCCAGCCATGTTCGCCGGGCGAGCCGCCTTCCCTCACCTTGTCAGGCGCGGGAAGACCTTCTTCACGCAGGTGATTGAGCGCAGCCCACGCGCGCACAACGCCGGAAATCGTATTGCGGTCGGCAATGCCAAGGCCCGTATACCCCAACAGGACGGACGCCAGCACCATGTCCTTCCCCGTAGACGCCCCGCGCAGGAAGGAAAAATTGGTAGCGGCTGCAAGCTCGGCATAGGGGTGCGCCACAAATTCGAAGGGCGCTGTTTCGCGCTCCGGAAACAGGACGACATTGCTGAGCGGTTCAAGCTCGCTCACGAAAATACCCCGTGCATGAACCAGTCGGGTTGGGGCGTTTCCTTGCTGTAGGGACCGGCACGGAAAAGCCAGAAGCGGCGGCCCTCTGCGTCTTCGATACGGTAATAGTCGCGCGTGAGGGCGCCGGGCTTCAGCCACCATTCGGGAGCGATACGTTCGGGGCCTTCGGCGCGGGAGACGTGATACTCGCGGCGGCGCCATGAGAATTTTCGCGGAGGGCCATCGGGCACTTCCGCCATGGTGATGCGGATACGCTGGGGCGGATCGAACATCTGGATCGGGCGCAGGGGCGGCTCTTTTGCTTCGGGCGCCGGCCAGACATCAGACGTCATCGGATTGAAGCTGGCGGGCACGGGGCGCGCCGCCCGATCGGGATCGTGTGTATTTTCGGGGAGAAAGCGCACGACGCGATCAGCTCCGAAGCGGGTCGATAGACGATCGGTGAGGTCGGCGACGGCGTCGGCTTCAACGGCGAGACCATCGAGCCCCGGCTGGAGCGCATCGAAGGGCTCAACATGCGGCACGGACAGGCGGATCAGATCGAAGCCGAAACCGGGGTCAACAGGATCGGCCAGCGCATCGAGCCTTTCGCGAAAAAGGCGCAGCAGCGTCGCCGTATCGCGCATGGGCCGCCCGGTTTCGATCACCACGCGCCGGACGGCGCCATCAGCGCGGAACAGGCTGGCCTCGAACACGCGACCACCTTCGCGGCGTTCGCCGAGGCGCACTCCCGCCTCGTGGCCGAGTTCGGCTAGGGTTGCTTCGACATCTTCCATCCGCCCGATCGGTTCAGGGAAACGGCGCTCAACCCACAGCTCTGGGACAGCGCGGCGAGGATCAAGCGGCGGATGAGCAAGCCCCTGAATGCGGCGCAGACGGAGCGTCATCTGCTCGCCAAAGCGGGCGGCGAAGGGAAGGCTCGGCCGATCAGCAAGCGCGCCAATGGTCTTGAGACCTGCGCGGGAGATTGCGAGGCGATCCGCCTCCTCCAGGCCCAACGCGGCGATGGGAAGGGAGCGCACGGCAGCCGCATCCTCTCCCGGCGACACGATGGCGATGCGGCCATAACGGGCAAGCGCGCGAGCGGTATCAGCAGCGCTGGCAATCACCGTGCGGACATGCAGGCCTGCCCGGCGCATGCGCTGCGAGAAGACGCGGCGAAGCTCGGCCTCTCCGCTGAAAAGATGCTCGCACCCGGTAATGTCCAGAAGCAAGCCATCCGGCGGATCGATCATCACGGCGGGGCTGAAGCGGTCGCAATCCTCGGCGATGCGATCAAGCAAGGCGGCATCCGCACGCGCGTCCATTTCCTCGACCCACAGATCGGGAATGCGGGCGCGGGAGTCCGCCAGCGTCATGCCTACGGCAAGCCCTGCCCGCTTTGCATCCGGGCAGATCGCCATGAGGCGCTGGGCGCCTTTCACCTTCTCGGTGATGACAAGCGGCAGTTCAGACGGCTCGTCGCGAGCCCTGATCAGCCGATCTGCCGGTAGGTAGGGAAACCACGCCGCCAGATAGCGCCGGGACACTCTCCCTGATCCTGTCTTTGAAGATACGCTGGTCACGATCCCATTCCACAATCCAGTTGCGTCCAGCCGCGCCTGCCTTGTCGCGCAGCAGCTCCACATTGAAGGCCGGATGGCCCGGCGCATCCGCCTCCAGCGCCTTTGATAGCGCGGCGCGCACGCGCCAGCGGGTCAGCGCCGCGCTCGGTTCTGGCTGCGCGCCGGCGCGCACCATGAAGAGCGGGACATTCGATCGCGCACTTGCAAGCGCAAGCCGGCGTGAAGCGACAAGGTCGAGCGCCTTCGGCGCGCCCCACGGCTCGATCAGCACGGCGCCCAGCGGCGGACAGCGCGCCGCCTCCTCGCCCGCGCGCAACACAGATGGGCCATCACGCGCACGCACGACGATCAGGCGATCGGGAGAGAGGCCCAGTTCCGCAAGACCGGGCGCATAGATTTCGCCCGCCTCGATGCCGGCAAAATCCTGCCGGACCCAGACAATCGGGCGCTTCTCCGACGCGCGTATTGCCAGCATGACTGCAAAGCCGGAAGCGGATGGCTCATCCGCTGTCTGCGCCGCAAAAATCTCATGCAACGCGCCGCGAGCGAGCCCGCCCTGCAGCGCCGCATCGAGCTGCCCCGAGCCCGTCGAAAAGCGTTCGGATGCCGCGGGAGATGACCCACGCTCCAACCGGGACACCTCCCGCCTCAATGCTTCAAGATCGGCCTTTGACACAGGCTTCTGTCCCAGCTAGTTCCTGTTTTGTTCTATAACGACTCAGGGGACAAAAAGAGTCAATCGAGAGTCAGAAGGGGTCGTGTCTCAGTTTGAATTTACCCTCGGAAAAACGGCTGAGAGTCAGCAGTTTGAGGGCCTCCTGAGACCCAAAACTTTTTTGGGGAGCGGCATGATTCGCTCCCGAACCCGAATGGCGCCATTCAGTGCTTATGTCGCACTGGTACGGGGGATAGCGGTGGACCTTGGCTTCGGAAGCCTGATCGAGAAATTCGAAGAGCGCTTCGGCAAGCCCTTTACCACGGGCATGCTCGCTATTGTGAGTACCGGCATCATCGCAGGCAGCATCGGCCTAGTCGTTCAAAATCTCATCCTTCCGGGCATAGGCCTTTACAACAATTTCGACGCGCCTTCGTTCAAGGCTTGGGCGCAGCGGGATCTGTTCCCTGCGCTGGTGTCGCTCGCCGTGCTGATTCCCGTGTGGCAGGCGCTCGCCTTTCTTGGATTCAAAATCTACGACAGAACCATCGGCGACAAACAGCGAGACAAGAGGCTCAGGGCGCTTTCCGACAAATTCACAAGCGAGTCGTTTGCGCGGGCTAAGCCTCAACTTGATGCAATACAAAAGGAAGCGGCGGACGCGCTGCATGCGACAGCTGTGGAATTGCGGATCGAGGGTCGCGAGTTCATGGAAAGAAAGCAGAGAGAATTGCTGGCGCTTGGCGAGGAAGTGGAGGCACGTAGCCAGTTGGTCGAGGAAGGTCGCGAACTCGTTCGATCTATGATCGAAACTATCCGGGCGGCGATTGATCCAAACGATCCGGCTGCGACTAAAGAGGAGCTTAAAAAACTACAGACGCTTTTGGCAAGAAAAGCGCCTGCTGATCCTGATGACGATCCGACAACAAAGAAATAACTGCCGTCAATATTTTCGCTTGTTGTAGGGCTGTGCGGAATCAGTTCGCGGCCTGAATCACTTTGAGAAATTCTGCGCCATAGCGATCGAGCTTTGCCTTGCCGATGCCGGTGATGCCGCTCATGGCTTCCAGGGTTTGGGGAGACGCCTCCGCCAGTGCGCGCAGGGTGGTGTCGTGGAAGACGACATAGGGCGGCACGCCCTGTGACTTCGCGATGCGGGCGCGCGCGGCGCGGAGTTGCTGGAACAGGGATTGCGCGTCTTGCGGCATCTCGGCCGCCTTGGCGGAGCGTGCATCTTTCTTGGTGCGCCTGGGCGGCTGGTCGCGGCGCAGCGTGACTTTCTGCTCGCCGCGCAGAACCGGGCGGGCTTCTTCCGCGAGCTTCAGGGCGCCGTGAGCTTCCTGATCGACATAGATGAGGCCGGCGGCGGTGAGCTGGCGGATGACGGATTGCCAGACGCGCGGCTCGATATCCTTGCCGACGCCGAACACGCCCAGCTTGTCGTGGCCGAGACGCTCCGCGCGTTCGTTGCCCTTGCCGGTGAGCACATCGATCACATGGCCGCCGCCAAAGCGCTGGCCTGTGCGATAGATGGCTGACATCGCCTTGATGGCCGCATCAGACGCATCCCACGTATCGACAGGCACAAGACACGTATCGCAGTTACCGCAATTGCCGGGATGCGCCTCGCCGAAATGCGCGAGGATCGCCTTGCGGCGGCACTCCGTTGTTTCGCAGATATCGAGCAGCGCGTTGAGCTTCTTGTTCTCGACGCGCTTGATCTCTTCGGGCGCGTTGCCTTGCGCGATCATGCTGCGGCGCTGCACGACGTCAGCCATGCCGTAGCACATCCACGCATCGGACGGCAGACCATCGCGGCCGGCGCGGCCGGTTTCCTGATAATACGCCTCGACTGATGATGGCATGTCGAGGTGAGCGACATAACGCACGTCCGGCTTGTCGATGCCCATGCCGAAAGCGACGGTGGCGACGAGGCAAAGCCCATCCTCGGTGATGAACGCATCCTGATTGCGCGAGCGGACGCTCGAATCCATGCCGGCGTGATAGGGCAGCGCGCGAATGCCGTGCTCGCTCAGCCATTCGGCGGTGGCTTCCACCTTCTTGCGCGAGAGGCAGTAGACAATGCCGCTGGCATCCTTGTGCTTGGCGAGAAAGTCGCGCAGCTGTTCGCGCGGCTTGTCGCGCTGGACGATCGTGTAGGAGATGTTCGGGCGGTCGAAGCTAGTGATGAACACCTTCGCTTCGCGCAGGGCGAGACGTTCGATGATGTCCGCGCGCGTGATGGGATCGGCCGTGGCGGTGAGCGCGATGCGCGGCACGCCGGGGAAATTGGCGGCAATCGACGAAAGCTCTCGATATTCGGGGCGGAAGTCGTGGCCCCACTGGCTGACGCAGTGCGCCTCGTCGATGGCGAACAGGCTGATGGTCACGTCGTGCAGCATGGACTGGAAGCCCGGCGTGGTGAGCCGCTCGGGCGCGACGTAGAGCAGTTTCAGTTCGCCGGATTGCAACTGGTGGCGCACCTGGCGCATCTCGTCCGGCGTCAGCGCGGAATTGTATGCTGCGGCTGAAACACCCGCCTGGCGCAGCGCCTCGACCTGATCACGCATCAGGGCAATCAGGGGCGAGACCACGATCGCAACGCCGGGACGGCACAGCGCGGGCGCCTGATAGCAGATGGACTTGCCTGCGCCCGTGGGGAACAGAACCACGGCGTCGCCGCCGTTTGTTACATGATCGACAACTTCGCCCTGCAGCCCGCGGAATTCGGCATGGCCGAAGACGTCCCGCAGAATACTGAGCGGTTCCCTTGTCTCCGATTGCACGCTTTACCGCCTTGCCCTGCACGTCTCGCCATCACGGCGGGGCGGAATAGATAGTCCGTAGCGTCACCATACAACAGTTACGTGAGCGCTCTCGTCTGTGAGTTGACGGGCCGAAACACGGTTCCTAGCGTCGCAGACAACAAAAACGATCAACGTCTTGAGGGAGACGGACCACATGAAGATCAAGCTGTTTGCGGCGACTGCCGTTCTGGCGCTGGGCCTTGCGGCCTGCGGCGGAGAGACCCCTGCCCCGGAACCCGTGGCCGAAGCGCCAGCTGCCGAAGCACCCGCGCCGGAACCAGCGCCGGTCGCCACCGCTTCGATCGGCGAGACGCCGGCCGATCCGGTCGCCTTCATGAAGACGCGTAGCGACAATTACAAAGACCTCGGCAAGAACTTCAAAGTCCTGCTCGACAACTCGAAGCTCGGCACGCCGGACATGGCGGCGGTCTCCGCGGCGGCGGCGAAGGTCAACGAGTATGCCGGCTTGATGGGAACCTGGTTCCCGGCTGGCACTGGCCCTGAAGCCGGCAAGACCGAAGCCAAGGCCAATGTCTGGACTGAGCGCGCTGACTTCGATGCGAAGCTCGCAAACCTGCAGACCGAAGCCGGCAAGCTGGTGACGGCGGCGGGAACGGATGCGGCTGCGTTCAAGGCCCAGTTCGGCCCGACGGGCGGAACCTGCAAAGCCTGCCACGACACCTTCCGCGAGGAAGACAAGGACAAATAGGTGACGGACGACACCGTCATCTCTGCCACCCCGGCGCAACCCGAACCAAAGCAAAAGGTCTGGGATGCGCCGGTACGGCTGGTTCACTGGCTGCTCGTCTTTCTCGTCGCCTTCTCATGGTGGACGGCTGAGGAAGGCGAGATGCAGTGGCATTACTGGTCTGGCCTGACGATTGTCGGCCTGCTGGTGTTTCGCGTGTATTGGGGATTTGCCGGGCCGGAGACGGCGCGCTTCTCGCGCTTCGTCAAAGGGCCGGGCGATGTTCTTTCCTACACGGGCAATCTGTTCAGACCGAACTATCGCGCCAGCTTCGGGCATAATCCACTCGGCGCGCTAAGCGTTATTGCGATCCTGCTCGCCCTGATCGCGCAGGTCGTGCTGGGGCTGTTCGCTTCAGATACGGATGGGCTCGAGTCGGGGCCGCTCTCGCCTTATGTGAGTTATGAATTCTCGCAGGATGCTGCTGCCCTGCATGAAGATGCATTCAACATCCTGCTGATCATTATCGGGCTGCATATTGCGGCGATTGTCTTCTATCTCGTCGCCAAGCGGGTCAATCTGATTGGCCCGATGATCACCGGAAGCCGGAAGGCTGTCGACGTCGAAGGCCCGGCGTCGGGCATTGCGCCGGTTCCGCTGTGGCGTTTCCTGCTGGGCGTTACGATTGCGGGGCTGACGGTGTTCCTGATCGTGTGGCTGCCCACGACACGCTGACTATTTCGTGCCGAACATTCGGTCGCCAGCATCGCCCAGGCCGGGGATGATATAGCCCTTCTCATTCAGGTGGCTGTCGATAGCCGCCGTGAACACCGGCACGTCCGGGTGAGCTGCCGTGAATTTCGCAATGCCTTCGGGCGCCGCAAGCAGGCATAGAAAGCGCAGGCGGTTGGCGCCGCGATCCTTGAGGCGCTGGATGGCCGCGATGGCTGAATTTCCTGTGGCGACCATGGGATCGACCACGATGATCAACCGGGTCTCCATCTCGGCTGGCGCCTTGAAGTAATATTCAACCGGCTCAAGCGTGTCGTGATCGCGATAGAGCCCGACATGCGCCACGCGAGCGGCAGGCACCAGATCGAGCATGCCATCCAGCAGGCCGTTTCCGGCGCGCAGGATGGACGCGAAGACCAGCTTCTTGCCCTTGATGATCGGCGCATCCATCGGACCCATCGGCGTTTCGATGGCGGTCGTCTCGAGCTCGATATCGCGCGTGACCTCATAGCAGAGCAG
>Ga0208460_10002031_pt1 | contig 11757 bp, 10 predicted proteins | sample AD_STIC10_MetaG_FD_184436 | JGI IMG/M metagenome (GOLD analysis project Ga0208460, IMG submission 184436) | Active sludge microbial communities of municipal wastewater-treating anaerobic digesters from USA - AD_STIC10_MetaG (SPAdes) (version 2) | ecosystem: Engineered > Bioreactor > Anaerobic >... | reverse complement strand
GCCGGGGCGCTTGATGTCGATGCTGCGGTTGATGTCGTAGACACCGGGGGTGAGCAGCAGGTTCTTGCCACGAGCGAGCTGGCTGTTGATCGACTGCACCGAGTCACCGGGCTTGGCGATGTGGAACTCGGAGAGGTCCAGGGTGCGACCGGCCGTCAGGCCGTCGCCCCACGTGGTGCCGCGGGTCTCGGCCGCGGCGGCGGGGACCCGCACCTTCCAGGCGCCGCTGTCGTCCATCCACAGCCACGGCTTCTCGCGGCTGAGGGGGGTGGTCTCCAGCGTCGTGTAGGGCTCGGCCGGGAAGTTCGCGTCGCTCGGGGCACCCTCGACGCCCGCGAACACCTGGTTCCACACGCCGTTGCTCCAGCCGCCGACCTCGCTGTTGCGGGTCAGCCACTGCTGCTGCGAGCCGTTGATGACGAAGGCGGCCTTGGAGTCGGCGATGAAGCCGCCGCTCGCGAACTGCGGGCCCGCGCTGCAGTAGTCCATCAGCGAGAGGTTGCCGCCGGTGACCTCGACCCGTCGCAGGGAGACCGCCTGGCTGACGGCCCAGAAGTTCGCCGTCTGCCGGCATCCGTCCTGACCGGCGCCGTTGACGTTGATCGTGAGGTTGGACAGCGTGCGCCAGAAGTTGTTCAGCGCCACGCAGTAGCTCGTGCCACCGTCGCGAATGCACCGGTTGAACGACTCGACCTTGCCGTTGATGACGACGTCGCCCGGGTCGGCGCCCAGGCCCGCGACCTCGGTGGTGTATCCCACACGGATCTGCAGGGGGTCCTCGGCAGTGCCGTAGGTGCCGGGCTTGAAGAACAGGCTCCAGCGGTTGGTGCCCATCTCGTCGTCGACCTGCTCGGCATGGATGTCGTTGACGACCTTCTCGATGTCGCTCACGGGCATGCTCGGGTCGAACACGATGACGTTGTCGCCGAAGGGGGTCTGGGTCGCCGCCGCGGGCAGGGCGGCGATGGAGGACACAGACGCGGCGGATGCCGTGGGCGCTGCGGGTGCCGCACTGGTCGCCGCCGCTGCGGTGGTGGTGCTCACGGCCGCGGTCAGGGTGAGTGCGCCGATGGCGACGACGGATGCCGTGGCGCGAGCGGATGCCGTGGCGCGAGCGGATGCCGTGGCGCGCGTTCTCCGTCGCGCTCCAGCGGGGAGCCACGCGGGTCGGGGGTCTGGACTCTTCATGGGCAGGCCTCTCCTCAGCACGCCCCCTCGCCGATGAGAGAGCGCTCTCTGACCAGAGAACCACACCGGACCCTCCCTGACAACCGCTGCGAGCAGGGCACTTTCAGGGTTGGACAAGGCAGCCGGTCGGCCAGGTCGGCCAGACACCTCGGCCGCGTGCGCCGTCAGCCCCGTTCGCCCACGATCTCGTCGGCGTGCGCGACGACCCACCCGAACAGCGGCAGCAGGTGCGCGACGAGCTCCTCGCCACGCGGCGTCAGGCTGTAGTCGACCCGGGGCGGGATGACCGGCTGCGCGTCGCGGTGCACGAAGCCGTCGGCCTCGAGCGTGCGCAGGGTCTGGGCGAGCATCTTCTCGCTGATCCCCTCGGCCCGGCGGCGCAGCTCGCTCCAGCGCTGCGACCCGTCGGCGAGAGCGACGAGCACGAGGACGCCCCACTTGCTCGTGACGTGGTCGAGGACGACCCGGCTGGGACAGGCGGCCGGGAACACCTCGGGCGCGACCGGCATCCGTCGCCCGTCCACGGCGACCGATCCGCTGACCTGCTGGGTTACCTGCACGTGCGTACCTTACTTCAAAGTGCGTACTAACCATGGGGAAGTACCTGGCTCCCCCGCCGGTTGGCCCGGACGACCACGCGCGCACCACCCGCGCACCACTGCTGAAAGAGGACCACCCATGACCATCGTCGTCACCGGAGCCACGGGCCAGCTCGGCCGCCTCGTCGTCGAGTCCCTCCTGCGCCGCGGCGCCTCCCCCGCCGACGTCGTCGCCACCGGCCGCGACGAGGCCCGTCTCGCCGAGCTCGCCACGTCGGGGGTGCGCACCGCCGTCACCGACTACGCGGATGCCGCGTCGCTGGCAGCCGCGTTCCAGGGCGCCGACCGCGTGCTGCTCATCTCCGGCTCCGAGTTCGGGCAGCGCCTGCCGCAGCACACCGCCGTCGTCGAGGCCGCGAAGGCTGCCGGCGTCGGTCAGCTTCTCTACACGAGCATCGCCCACGCCGACACCGCGCTGATGGCGCTGGCCACCGAGCACCGCGAGACCGAGCGGGTCATCCGCGAGTCGGGCATCCCGTTCACCCTCCTGCGCAACAGCTGGTACCTCGAGAACTACCTGTCGCAGGTGCCCACCTACCTCGAGCACGGCGTCGTCGGAGCCACCCGGGGCGGGCGGATCAGCGCCGCCACGCGCGCCGACTACGCCGACGCCGCCGCTGTGGCGCTGCTCGCCGACGACTCGGCCGGCCAGGTCCACGAGCTCGGCGGCTCGTCGTTCACCCTCGACGAGCTGGCCGCCACCGTTGCCTCGGTCGCGGGGCGCGAGGTGCGCGCCACCGAGGTGTCCGCCGAGCAGCTCACCGCGATCCTGGTCGGGGCCGGCCTGCCGCAGGGCTACGCGCAGGTGCTCGCGAGCGCCGACGAGGGCATCGGCCGCGGCGAGCTGGAGGTGAGCACCGGCGACCTGGAGCGGCTGATCGGGCGCCCGCCGACGACACTGCGCGAGGCGATCGAGCAGACCCTCACACCCTGACGCCGCGAGCTGTCGAACGGACCTTCGCGGCCTGACGCCCGACGCCGACGGCCCGGCACACCACGTGGAGGGTGTGCCGGGCCGTCGGGGGGTATGGCGGGAGGTCGCTCAGGCGACCCGGCCAGCTGGGGCGTTCGCCGCGGTCAGGGCCGGGTCACGCTGCACCACGTCGCCGAGCACCTCATCGATGCGCGACATGAGCTCGGGCTCGAGGGTCACCCCGGACGCCTTGACGTTCTCGCCCACCTGCTCCGGGCGGGACGCCCCGACCAGGGCGGCCGCGACGTTGCGGTTCTGCAGCACCCACGCGACGGCGAGCTGGGCCATGGTCAGGCCGGCCTCGTCGGCGACGGGCTTGAGGGCCTGCACCCGGGTGAGGACGTCGTCGTTCATGAAGCGCTTGATCATGTCGGCGCCGCCCTTGTCGTCGGCAGCGCGCGAGCCCTGCGGCGGGGCCTGCCCCGGCACGTACTTGCCGGTCAGCACACCCTGAGCGATGGGGCTCCACACGATCTGGCTGATGCCGAGCTCCTCGCTCGTCGGCACCACCTCACCCTCGATGACCCGCCACAGCATCGAGTACTGCGGCTGGCTCGAGATGAGCTGGATGTTGAGCTCCTTGGCCAGCGCGTGCCCGGCCCGGATCTGCTCGGCGGTCCACTCGCTGACCCCGATGTAGAGAGCCTTGCCCTGGCGAACGATGTCGGCGAAGGCCGTCATCGTCTCCTCGAGCGGGGTCTCGGTGTCGAAGCGGTGGGCCTGGTAGAGGTCGACGTAATCGGTCTGCAGGCGGGCCAGCGAGCCGTTGATCGACTCCATGATGTGCTTGCGCGACAGGCCGGTGTCGTTCTTCCCGCCGGGGCCGGTGGGCCAGTACACCTTGGTGAAGATCTCCAGGCTCTCGCGCCGCTCGCCCTTGAGCGCCTCACCGAGGACGCTCTCGGCCTTGGTGTTGGCGTAGACGTCGGCGGTGTCGAAGGTGCTGATGCCGTGGTCGAGCGCGGCGCGCACGCACTGCGTGGCGATGTCGTTCTCGACCTGTGAGCCGTGGGTGAGCCAGTTGCCGTAGGTGATCTCGGAGATCTTCAGGCCGCTGTTGCCGAGGTAGCGGTACTTCATCAGGCCTTGCTGCCCTTGAGCCGGTCGTCCCCGAGGGTCACGATGATCGCGCCGACGAGCATGCCGAAGAGAATGATTCCGATGAGAGCATGGGCCGAGCCTAGCCCCGCCCCGGGAGCATCCGACCCGCCAGCCCCGAGACGACGGACCGGGCCCCGGCCACGACGGCACCGACTCCCCCGGTCGTCGTGCCCGAGCCTCCAGCCCACGCCGGGTCGCCCGGCATCGGTCCCAGGGGATCGCGCTGCGCCGGCGGCAGGGTGGTGTCGGGCTCGCGAAGTGCCCGGGCGAACGACTCGTCGACCCCGACGAGCTCGTAGCCGTCGGGCAGCAGGTCGTAGGTCCAGTCGACGTCGTGGCAGACCATGTCGTGGTGCAGGCTCTCCACGAGGGCCGGCACGGTCGATCCGGGGACGTCGGTGATGGCCCCGGCGAGCACGGCGACGACGTCGGTCGGCAGGCCCGGCACCGTGACCTGGGGGCGGGTGAGGCCGGCGGCACGGGCGTAGCGATCGAGAAGCTGCGTGTACGGCATCCGTTCCGGGCCACCGACGTCGTACGAGCGCGATTCGCTCGCCACCGACAGCGCCCCCGTGAGCGCTTCGACGACGTCGACCACGGCGATCGGTTGGACGCGGCTGTCCACCCACGCCGGCACCGTGGTGACCGGCATCCGCTCGGTGATCTGGCGCACCACCTCGAAGCTCGTCGACCCGGACCCCGTGACGATCGCGGCGCGCAGGGTGAGCACGCGGATGCCGGCCGTCGCACCGGTGAGGATGCGCTCGACCTCCAGGCGCGAGGTGATGTGCTCGGACAGCTCGCTCTCGGGCACGTCCGGAACCAGCCCGCTGAGGTAGACGAGCAGCTCGACCCCCGCTGCGGCCACGGCCCAGGCCATGTTCTCCGCGGAGACCCGGTCGGTCGTGGTGAAGTCCTCACCCTTGAGGGCGTGGATCAGGTAGTAGACGGCGTCCATGCCCTCGACGGCGGCCTCGACGGTGGCGGCGTCCAGGACGTCCATCCGCACGAGCTCGACGTCGTCGGCCCACCAGGCGGTGCGGGCCCGCTCGAGGTTGGTCACCGCAGCCCGCACCTGGTGGCCGTCGCGCAGGAGGCGCGGGATGAGGCGACTGCCGATGTAGCCGGTGGCTCCGGTGACCAGAACCCGCCGGGGCTCGGGAGTCGAGGCCGCGTGGTTCGATGCCGCCTGGTTCGAGGCCGCGGAGTCAGGTGTGATCACTGCCACAACCTAGGCCGACGGAGGGCAACCTTCGGAAAACCTTCGACAGCGGATGGATGCCGTCGCACGGGTCAGACCGACAGGGGCAGCCGGGCCCGCACCCGTCCCCCGGTGTCGCCCGGGCCTACCTCGATCGACCCGCCGATCTCGGCCGCGCGCTCGCGCATGCTCGACATCCCGACACCGGCCTCCCAGCGGCCCCGCCTCGGCGCTCCCCGGTCGTGGACCTCGACGGTGAGGGCGCCGGCATCCGCCGACAGCGCTGCGGTGACGGTGTCGCTGCCGCTGTGGCGGGCCGCGTTCGTCAGGGCCTCGACGACGATGCGGTAGGCGGCGACCTCCACGGCAGCGGTGAGGGGCGGCAGCGTCGGCGGGGCCTGGACGGTGAGGCGCAGCGGCGCCCCCTGCGGCGTGCGCAGCGCGAGCGCCTGCTGTCTGATGGCGCTGACCAGTCCCAGTTCGTCGAGCGCCGGCGGGCGCATGGCGTAGACGAGGCCGCGGATCTCGTCGATGGCCGTGCTCGTCTCGGCGCGCAGCTGCGCGAGCAGCGCGTCGGCGGCGTCGGGGTCGGCGCGCACGCTGTTGCGGGCGGCGTCAGCGGTGAAGGCGATCCCGGACAGGCGCGGGCCGAGCCCGTCGTGCAGGTCGCGGCGCAGGCGGCGGCGCTCCTCCTCGATCGCCGTGACCGACTGCTCCCGTGCCTCCTGCAAGGCCGCGGCCAGGGCAGCCGAGCGGGCGGTGAGGGCGAGCAGCGGAGCCACGAGGGCCAGCACGTTGCGGTCGTCTCGGGAGAGCGAGGGCTCTCCGGGGCGCAGGCCCACCTCGAGCTCACCGACGACGTCCGCCCCGAGGGTGAGTGCAATGGTCGTCGTGCTCGTCGCCGAGCGCCCCGACGAGGCGACGCTCTCCCCCGAGACCCGCAGCACGGCATACGGCAGGTCGAGGGCCTCGCGCACGGCGCGCAGGGCAAGAACCGGGTCCCCGACGTCGCTGCCTGCGACGCTGCCGGCGACGTGGGTGGCGGCGTCGAGCGGGTCGGCGCGCAGGCCGAACAACAGCTCGTCGACGACGCCGCGCAGGGCGGTTCGTAGGGCAGGGAGCGCAAGCGCAGCGAGGCCGCCGGCGACGGCGAGTTCGGCGACCGCGGCGGGGCGGCCCAGGATCACCTCGAGCAGCGAGGCCAGCAGGGTGAACAGGGCGATGTAGCCGATCAGCGCCGCGGCGACGACGACGAGCTGGACGACGACCACGCGCACGTCGACGACGTCGGGCCGGGTCGCGCCGACGAGCATCGCCGGGCCGAGGAGTGCCACCGCCAAGATCGCCACCACGGCTCCGGCGGGCGTCTGCGTGAGGAACCCGACGACCAGACCGATCAGTGCTGCACCGGTGCCGACGACCGCCAGCCACGCGAGCGCCGACCGCGTCCTGCTGTGGGCTCGTTCGAGGCGCCACCACGTGTGCGCGACGAGAACCGACCCGAGCACGACGCCGGTGGCATCGAGCACGGGCTGCGACTGCGGCTTGAGCGTGGCGAGGATGCCGGCGCCCACCACCGTGGTGAGGGCGACGGCATCCACGGGGTGCCTCCACTGCAGCTCGGGGTAGGCCGTGACCGCGAGCGGCATGGCGAGCGCCCAGCTGGCGATGAGGAGGAAGCGGGTGAGATCCGGGGTGCCGCTCGCCTCGGTAGCCGTTGCCTCGGTCATCGTCGCCTGGGTGATCGTCGCCGCGAGCGTGCCGACGCCGGCCACCGTGAGGGCGATCGCGGAGACCGTGGACCGGCTGAGCAGCGCCATCGCGAGCCCGCTCGCCGCCCAGGCCAGCCCGAGCACGGCCACCGCCAGGGCGACGGACGTCGAGCTCACTGCCCGCTCCCCTGGCCCAGGCCCTCCTCGCGGGCCCGGATCATCGCGGCCGCGCGGTCGGCGACCTCGAGCTTGGCGAAGATGCTCGTCAGGTGGTTGCTCACCGTCTTGGGCGAGACGTACAGGGCCTGGGCGATGGCAGCCGTGCGCCGACCCGAGGCGAGCAGGTCGAGCACCTCCCGTTCGCGGGTCGTGAGCTCGGGGAAGGGTTCGGGAGCGGGCTGGGCGTCCGGGGGTTGATGGGGCGCGCCGGCCGTGAAGTACGCGAGCACCCGGCTGGCGACACCCGGGCCGAAGACGAGCTGGCCGGCCACGACCCCGCGCACGGCGCTGACGATCTCGTCCTGGCTGGCGCCCTTGAGCAGGTAGCCGCGGGCCCCGGCCTGCATGGCCGTGAAGACGGTGGCGTCGTCGTCGTGCATGGTGAGGACGAGCACCGCGGTGTCCGGGACGCTCGTGCGGATGCGGCGGGTGGCCTCGATGCCGTCGCCACCCGGCATCCGGACGTCCATGAGGACGACGTCGGGGCGCAGCAGCTGCACCTCGCGGACCGCGGACTCACCGTCGTCGGCCTCGCCGACGACCTCGAGGCCGTCGAGGGTGCCGATGAGCGCGCGCAGCCCTCCCCGCACGACGGGGTGGTCGTCGACGACGACGATGCGCAGCGCGGTCACCTCACCATGATGGCGGCGAAGGGCTCGTCCTGACCCGGGAACTCCTGCCTACCCGCGATCCTCATCGGCGGGCCTGACCGGGAAACACTCGGGAAGGTGAACGGGCACGGCATCCCTGTCGGTCGGGAACGGTCGCGGCGCACGCTCAAACCCTCGCCAACCACCACCCGAGGAGTCACCATGAACACCATGACCACCGCCCCGTCACCGACCCGGGGCAGCACCCGCTCGAAGGTGGGGCTCGCGCTCGCCGGGCTGCTCAGCCTGAGCAACGTCTTCAGCGCCTTCGGCGACACCGCCCCCGAGGGTGAGGTCGGGCCGCCGGCCGTCGTGCTGTGGGCCGGCACGCTGCTCGGCATCGTCGGGCTCGTCGCCGTGGTGATCGCCTGGCGCACCGGGAACCGCGGAGCGCTGCGGGTCGCCGCGGGCGCCATCATCATCACGGCGCTCACCGCGGTGCCGGCGTTCTTCGTGGACGTGCCGGCCTGGCTCAAGGCCGCAGCGGCGGTCGGGGTGCTGCTCACGATCGCGGCCGTCGTGCTGATGTTCTCCACGCAGCGCGGCCACGCCGCCGTGACGGACTGAGGTCGAGTGCCGTGATCGCCGTCGTCACGCTCGTGCTCTGCCTGCCCCTCGGATGGTTCGTGCAATCGCGGCTCGTCGCCAACACCACGTATGCCGTGGCGTACCTGTGGGCGTTCGTCTTCCAGACGCTCTACCTCCTGGTCGACGGCTCGGCCTTCCCTCCGGGCGAGTTCCCCCTCTCCTACGGCGTCACGACGCTGGGGGTCCTCGTCGTCGGGTTCGCTCTCATCGCCCTGGCCCACGAGGCGCGCACGCGCTCCGAGGCGAGGCGGTCGGCCAGGCGGACGACACCACGTCCCGAGGCGCCAGCCGTCGCCTGACCGCCCAGGCGCCGCCAAAGGCAGACACGGGGTGCCCTCCCACGCTGTTACCGTGGGAGGGCACTGCTCTGCACCACCTGAGCCACCCCGTACCGGCTCTGAACCACCCCTGCACCGCCTGAGGCACCCTGCACCACCCCTGCACCCCTGCACCCCTGCACCACTGCTGCACCGGCGCTCGACCGACGGGTCCCCCGCTGTACCGACCCCAAGGAAGCCTGCTCATGGCGATCATCTCCTGCCCCAGTTGCCTCTCGGACAACGACATCCACCTGGGCGCTGACGCCGCCGACGGCACCCGCACCTTCCGCTGCGGCGAGTGCGAGCACACCTGGGGTGCGAGCGTGGCGCCCCCGCGATCCACCTCGGACCGCTCCCCGTTCGAGATGGCCAGGGGCCGGTTCGCGACCGCGTCGATGCTCAGCCCCGAGCGGGCGGCCCGCGTCGTGCGGCTCAAGCGCCAGTTCCTCAAGAACGAGCCACTGCCGAGCCCCGAGGTCGACGAGCACCGGGCCCGCTTCCAGCACCTGTTCTCCGCCGAGGTCCTGGCAACCTGCGATCCGCAAGACCTCAAGGACTTCGCCACGAGCTCGATCGGCGGCGAGACGGGCACCGCGTCGATCTACAGCCGGGCGTGGAACAAGCTCGGAGCCGACGAGGCCGCCGAGCGCACCCGCGAGTCGATCGACTACCTGCTGCGCGGGCCTGACGACATCCCCCTCGAGGACCGCCTCACCCACCTCATCGAGGAGGACGTGGACACGGCGATGCCCGGCTTCAAGGAGCCGTTGCTCACCAAGGTGCTGTGCGTCGTCTACCCCGAGCGCTTCCTGCCGCTGTTCACCTACACCGCCGAGGGCACCGGCAAGCGCGAGATCACCGAGTCCGTGTTCGGCCTCCACCTGCCTGTCAAGCACGACGCGACCGCCATGCAGATCGGCCGGCTCGCGGTCTGGTCCAACGACCTGCTGCTCGAGCTCGTCGGTGACGGGTTCACCGACACCCACCACGCCGCGGCGTTCCTGCTCTGGGCCAAGGACCGCGCGGGCGCACGCCCGCTCACCTCGGTGCGCTGACCCGAGGTCGGACCGCGCCCGGCTCGCTCCACGCCGTCGGTGAGGATCGTGTCGTGCCCGAACGCGAGCCTCAGGAGCAGACGGCCTCGGCCGTGGCGACCAGGTTGCCCAGGGCGCTCTGGAAGGTCCCGAGCTGCGCCTGGGCCGCAGCGGCATCCAGCCCGACGAGCGACATGCTGGCCGTCTTCATGTCGACGAGGATCGGCACGGCGTCGACAGGGATGTCGTTGAGCAACGCGTCCGCGTAGGCGGCCTCGAAGTCGCCCTGTGTGACCTTGCCCTGGTCGGCCAGCCCACCGATCCTCGTCGCGCCCATGAGGGCGGCCGACATGCCGGCGCACTCGGGTGTTGCTGCGCCGTAGGCCTTGACGGACGGAAGGTCGGCCGGGGACGGCACGGCCGGGGCCAAGGGGGTGCTCGACGTGGGCTCTTCCGCGGGGGTGGCTGGAGTGGCCGCAGTGGCTGGAGCCGCGGACCGGGGTGGTGCGTCAGTGGCGGTCCCTGCCGGGTCGGCAGGCTCTGCGTCGCCGCAGCCAGCGAGCGCGACCAGAACGGCAGGGACGAGCAGGAGGCGGACGGAGCCGGTGGAGATGTGCGGACGCATCAGCGGACCTTTCGAGTGAGAACCTCAACACCGTCACACCGCCACCGCGGTCACATCGCTGACCGCATCGGTGGCGTGACACGACGAAGGAGTCGTCCACACCTCGGCTGATACGTCTGTCAGCTGATCCCGAGCCTGCGGGCGACGGCCGGGCCACCCATCTCGAGGATGACATCGCGCGGGCCGACGACGACGAGCTTGTCGGTGGCCCGCGAGAGCCCGACGTAGAGCCGTTCGCGCGCTCGTTCGCGCGGGGTGCTCTCGTTGACGCAGAGCACGACGACCTTGCGCTCCAGGCCCTTGCAGCCGAGCACGTGGCCGTAGAAGACGCAGTCCTTGTCCCAGAAGGTGCGCCAGTAGCCGACCTGACCCTCGGAGTCCTGGAGCGAGACCTGTTCGGGGTGGCGGGCTCCGGTGGTGAGCAGGGCGACGTCCTCGGGGCGCCAGCCGTCCTCGAGCAGCGGGTCGATCTGGTCGTCGGCAGCGTCCAGGGCGTCCTCGGCGCTGGCTTCGACGTAGGTGACCTCGGGCCCTTCTCCCCCGCGCGCGTACATGCGCATCGGCGCGAGCGGCAGGAAGGTCTCGGTGATCTGGCGGGTGTTGCGCAGGTTGTGGTCGAGCACGAGCGGCACCAGCGGGACCGGGGGCCGGCCGAAGCGCGCGAAGACGCGCTGGTTCTCGTCGCTGTAGACGAAAACGCCGCCGTCGAGCTCGTCGCGCAGGCAGCGCATGATCGGCGTCCACCAGCTGTCGGCGAAGTCCTGGCCCTCGTCGACGACGACGGCGTCGAACCGCTTGCCGTCAGGCAGGTCCCCGGCACGCTCCGCCATCTGCGCCGGCAGCCGGTTCTCCCAGAAGTCGGTGTCGTCACGCCCGCCGAACTCGCTCACCCCGAGGTAGGCGGCGAGGTCCTCGAAGGTGCCCACGAAGGCGGGGCGGTGCCGGCGGTCGACGGTGTCCATGTAGCGCTTGAACCAGCTCGCCAGACCCACCGAGTAGCACAGGAGCGCGACTCGCTGCGCGGGCTGGCCGTGGCGGCCGTGGGTGAGCTCCTTGGCCTGGGTGAGGGCCAGGACCGTCTTGCCGCTGCCGGCGCCGCCGCGCACGTCGACGCGGTGGATCAGCCGGGTCACGCCCAGGATCGTCGCCTGTTCGATCGTCAGCCGGTCGGCGCGTGACTCGCGCTCGTCGGCCTCGGCGAGCAGGGTGCGCTGGGGCAGGCTGCGGCCCTTGAGGATCTCGACGATGAGGTCGCAGTCGTCGTGAGTGGGCACGCGGTGCCCGCTCTCCTGCCGGGACGCGATGTCGTGCAGGCGGCCGGCGAGGTCGGGCTGGTCACCTCGGCCGCTGATCATCCAGCGCGGACAGTCGGGGGTGGCGAAGTCGTCGGCGAGGTCGGTGTACGGGGCGGCGATGGCGTGGCCGAACCGCACCCTCGTGCGACTGCTCGCCTTCCACCGCGGGTCGCGCTCGACGTAGGCGCGCAGGGCGTACTTGCCGTCGCGCCCCTGGTCGACGGGGTGCACCACGCGGCGGCCCTTGCCGTG
>Ga0208460_10002030_pt1 | contig 11761 bp, 9 predicted proteins | sample AD_STIC10_MetaG_FD_184436 | JGI IMG/M metagenome (GOLD analysis project Ga0208460, IMG submission 184436) | Active sludge microbial communities of municipal wastewater-treating anaerobic digesters from USA - AD_STIC10_MetaG (SPAdes) (version 2) | ecosystem: Engineered > Bioreactor > Anaerobic >... | reverse complement strand
GCGCTCGAGCGTGTTGATCAGCGAGTAGACGCAGGTCACCGAGAACGGGTTGCCGCCGATGAGCAGCGGGTGGAAGCTCATCACGATGCGCAGCTTCGGGTGGCGCAGGTGGCCCGCGACCATGCGGTAGATGCTGCGCCAGCCGCGCATCTTCGTCAGTGACGGCACGGCGGCGAGCAGGTCGCCGATGCCGTCGAAGGCGGTGGCGCCGAGTTCCTCGAAGCCGAGCTTGTAGCAGTTGGCGGCTTCCTTCAGGAAGTTCTCGTAGCCGGGCAGGTCGTCGGGGCTGAAGCGGGCCACCTCGCGGCGCATGTGCTCCTCGTCGCCGCTGTAGTCGAACCAGCTGCCGTCGTCGAAGCGGATGCGGTAGAACGGGTCCATCGGCCGCAGGTCGATGTCGTCGGCGAACTTGCGCCCGCACAGAGCCCACAGCTCCTCGAGCATGAAGGGCGCGGTGACGATGGTCGGGCCGGCATCGAAGGTGAAGCCGTCCTGCTTCCAGACATAGGCGCGGCCGCCGGGGCCGTCGAGCTTCTCGAAGACCTCGACGTGGTAGCCGCGGCAGCTCAGCCGGATCGCCGCGGCCAGCCCGCCGAAGCCGCTGCCGATCACGATCGCCTTCGGCGCACCCTTCGGTGCGCGGCGATCGGTCGAGGCGGCCGGCGGGGCGCCGCCGCTAACGGGCGTGAAGAAGCTTTTCATCGGCATCCATCGGTGCGATCGACAAGGGTTCGGGCGCTACCGGCGCTGCACCGTCGCGGTTGCGCATGGCCCATTGCCACAGCGCTGTCGCCTGCAGCGGCAGCACCAGCAGCCAGTGTTCGAGGATGGCCAGCACGAGCAGCGTGGCCACCAGCAGCAAGCCCGTGGCGCGCGCACTGCCCGCGGGGCTGCCGAGCGCTTCGTTGACCATCCAGACCGCCACCACGGTCGATGCGCTGACAGACAGCGGGAACAGCAGGTTCATCGCGCGCTTGCGGAAGAAGCTCGCCAGGTAGGCCAGGTGCGGCGGCAGCAGTTCGATGCTGAGGTTGCGCACGCCGAGGAAGACGTTCAGCTTGGCACTGATGCGCATCACCCACAGCACGGCGAAGGTCTGGGTGCCGATCTGGTTGGGCGCGCCCCAGGTGATGGCGACGATCATCAGCCCCGAGGCGAGGATCGCCAGCTCGTGCCACAGGATCGCCTGCACGGCCTGCACGAAGCGCTGCCAGCCTTGCGCGCCGGGATCGGCCGCATGCTGCCGGGGCCCGGTGACCCAGCCGGTGAGGAAGCTCAGCTCGTGCCAGCCCCACACCAGCAGCGCGCAGGTGAAGGCGCAGAAGGCGCCGGCCGGCGTGGTCTGCGGTGCGGTGTGCGCCAGGCCGACGAAGGCGCCCAGGCCGAGCAGCGTCGACAGCAGGTGGCTCCATCGGAAGGTGGTGCGCGGCAAGCCGTCGAGCAGCAGCACGATGCCGGTGGAGAACCACCAGACGAAGACGGCGAACAGCACCGGCAGCGCCACGTTGAGCAGGGGCGTCGACACGGCCTGGTCCTAAGCGGGCAGGCCTACCACGCCGGTGCCACGCGCACGTCGCGCGGCAGTTCGTGGTGCTGCACGGGCAGCAGGTAGATGCGGGCGAAGGTGGCCAGCCCGGCGGCGGCGAGGAAGCCCTGCTGCAGCCGGCCGACGATGCCGCCGCGCGCCTTCGCGGCGTCCATGCGCTGCGACAGCTTGAACAGCCGGTCCATGCCGGCGCGGAAGGCCGGGTTGTCGATGTCCAGGCTGATCGGGAAGACCTGCTTGGAGATCTCGCTGGTGATGCGGAACACCGTGTAGTCGTACTCGGTGGGTTCCAGCCCCATCGCCTGCTTGAGCTGCGGCCGCGTGTGGTCGCGCACGTACATGGTGGCGTACACCGCGAGCAGGAAGAAGCGGATCCACAGCGTGTTCGGCCCGCGCAGCAGGTGCGGATGCGCGCGCATGATCAGCGCGAAGCTCTCGCCGTGGCGGAATTCGTCGTTGCACCAGCGCTCGAACCAGCGAAAGATCGGGTGGAAGCGCTTCTCCGGGTGCCGCTCGAGCTGGCGGAAGATGGTGATGTAGCGCGCGTAGCCGATCTTCTCGGACAGGTAGGTCGCGTAGAAGATGTACTTGGGCTTGAAGAAGGTGTACTTCTTCGTGCGCTTGAGGTCGCCCAGGTCCAGGCCGAGGCCGAAGTCCTTCAGGCTCTGGTTGATGAAGCCGGCGTGGCGCGATTCGTCGCGCGCCATGAAGCGCATCAGCGCCTTCACGTCGGGGTTCTCGATGTGCTTGGCGATCTCGTTGTAGAGGATGCAGCCGGAGAACTCCGAGGTCACCGAACTGATCAGGAAGTCGAGGAACTCCTGGCGCAGCTCCGGCGTCATCTGTGCCATCTGCGCGCGCGCTTCCTCGGCGAACTCTGGCGTGCGCTGGAAGTGGTCGTGGTTGTTGTCGCCTTCGTACTCCGCCATCATCGCGTCCCACTCGGCGCGGATCGGCGTGACGTCGATGCGGTCCATCGCCGCGAAGTCGGTGGTGTAGAAGCGCGGCGTGAGCAGCGTCTCCTGCTTGGCCTTGGCCTCGGCGTCCTGCGCGCTGGTGATGGCGTGGGTGGCTTCCATGGCTTGTCTCCTCAGGGGTTCTTGTTCAGCGTCAGCAGGCGGGCGAACACGGCGGCGTTGGTCGGCCCGAAGGACTCCAGGTCGAGCCGGGCGCCGGTGGCCGGGTCCGTCAACGTCAGGCGGCCGTCGGCACGTGCCGCCAGTTCGAAGGGCGGCAGCGCGCCGACCTCGCGCATGCGGCGCTCGCGCGCCAGCGCCCGCAGCGAGCCGCGCAGGAAGCCCTGCTCGCCCTGCACGCGTTCGAGCAGGCGGCCGCTGGCGGCGTCGATCACCGCGATGCTGCCGTCGGGCCGGTCTTCGAAGCGCAGCAGCCGCGTGGCCACCGGCGGGGCATCCGGCGTGTGCACCGACATGCCCGACCAGCGCACCGCCGCGACGCTGATCAGCGAGATCAGCACCAGCGCGGCCAGCGCCAGCATCGGCACACGGGGCAAGGGAGCGGGGGCGTGCGAGGTGGACATGGTTCGGGTCTCGTTCAGCGGGTGGCCATCGCGGTGCCGGGCATGGCGTGGCCCTCGTCAGCCTGTGGGGGCCGTTCCGGCAGCGGTGGCAGTACTTCGGCCGCATCGATCGGCTGCACGTCCAGGCCGGTGACCTGCGACCAGCTCTGCGCGAGCAACTGCGCCACCTGCGCCCCTTGCGGGACGCAGCGCAGCATCGGCTGCGGCTTGGCGAGATGCCAAGGGCGCGCGTGCGGCCACAGCTGCAGCCAGGCGATGCGGTCGTTGCCGGCCAGATCGAGTGCGATGTCGCCGCTGCCGCGTGGCGCCGGCGCCATCTCGGCCGCGGCAATGCGCTTGAGTGGCAGATTGAAGCTCAGCGTGAGCACGATGCCGATGCGCATCACCACGCGCCGGTTGGTCAGCGTGTAGGCCGTGCTGCGCGCCGACAACCAGGCGATCAGCAGCGTCAGGCCGATGCCCAGCAGTGCCAGCGGCGCCAGCGTGGCCACCGCACGAATCGCGTCGAGCGCGCTGCCGCCGTCGGCCAGCACGACCGAGCCGCGCAGCGCCAGCATCAGCGCGAAGTAGACGACCAGCTTGCGTACGTGGAAGGCACGGATCGCCAGCGCGCGCCAGTCCGGCGCGCCTTGCCAGAGCACGCGTTCGTCGGCCGGCAGTTCCTCGGGCAGGCCGTGCACCGGTTCGTGCTCGTGCTCGCGCACGGCGCCCGGGCGTTGGCTGACCTTCACAGCAGCGGCTCCGCGCGGCCGGGCTCGGCGTACAGCGTGCCGGCGCCGTAGTAGGCGCAGATCTTCTCTTCCTCGAGCAGCGTCACCTTGTCGGGCTGGCGCGGCGCGGGCGCGCTGGAGAGCTGGTGGCCCATCACCGACTTCACGGCGATGCGGTCACGGTGAACGCGGGCGAAGGTCACCGGCAGCAGCACGAGGCGCGCTCCGGTGGGCGAGGGCACCTCGACCTCGAAGTAGCGGACGATGTTCTCGGAGTGGTCGACCCACAGGTCGTGCACCTTGCCGCCCACCTGGCCGTCGGCGCCCACCACCGGCATGCCGCGCGGATCGGGGCTCTTCGACGCTACCTCGAAGCCGCTCATCATGCGCATCGGCACGATGCGCGGGTGTCCGAGGAAGTCGATGTCCGGCTCGTCGTGGCGGCGCGCATAGGCGCCCGGGCCCACCGCTGCGAACATCGGGTCGCCCACCGGCACCAGCGGTGCGCCCGCGTACGCATGGCCCGGCTCGGCGGAAAACACGTGCGGATCGGGCAGCAGGTTGGGCACGCTGACCTCGCGGCCGTCGGACAGCTTGAAGGTCTTCGGGCCGGGCACCGGCCAGCCGCCGATCTTCGCCTTGCTGAAGCCGTCGGTCTCCATCGGGTAGCCCTCGCGATGGTTCTCGGCCGCGAGGTAGTAGATCAACCCGGCGAAGAAGATCCAGAACAGGTACAGCACGAGCTGCGCGACGTCGATGTATTGGGTGATCGCTCCGGTTCCCATGGGATGCTCTCCTTCTTGCTAGCGTTAGCCGGGGAAGTCGGCCAGGCCGAACTTCGCCGTGGTGGCGACCTGTGGGCGGCGCCCCATCGGCCGCACCAGCGGGCCGAGGGCGATGAGTGCCGCGAACAGCATGTAGATCTCGAGGTGGTAGACGAAGCTGTAGCCCGTCACCGGGCTGACCAGCGCCGCGCCCAGCGCGCCTTGCGTGGCCAGGTGCGACACGCCGTCGCGGATGGCCCCGCCGGCTGCGATGGCGAAGCCGCCGGCGCTGGCCTGCACGGCGCCCCAGGCGCCCAGCGCCAGGCCGACGTGTTCGGGTTGCTCCAGGCTCATCGCCGCGGTCAGCGTGCCCACCGCGAACAGCCCGCCGCCGAAGCCGATCAGCGTGGTGCCGGCGCGGAACAGCCAGGGTGCTTCCAGCGGCGCGGCGAAGACCACGGCCGCGAAGGCCGGCAGGCCGAGCAGGGCGCCGAGTGCCGCGACGCGGTACGGGTCGCTGCCGCGCGCCAGCCAGCGTGCGGCGAATGCGAAGGCGGCGAGCGAGCCGCCGGCCAGCATCGCGGTGAGCGCGCTGGTGGCGCCCACGCTCAGGTGCAGGATCTCGCCGCCGTAGGGCTCCAGCACCACGTCCTGCATATTGAAGGCGGCGGTGCCCAGGCCCACGGTCCAGAGGAAGCGGCGCGCCTTGGGCTGCGAGATGAAACTGCGCCAGCGCGGCGCGAAGGCCGGCGCCGGCTCGCCCTTGTGCTTGCGGCGGCTCGGGTCGCGGGCTTCCTGCTTCCACAGCGCCACGCCGTTGAGCCAGATCGACAGCACGGCCGCGCCCTGCACGACCTGGATCAGCCGCGTCGGGCTGAAGTCGGTCAGCAGCACGCTGAAGACCGCGCCGCCGCCGGCCAGGCCCAGCAGCAGCATCACGTACATCAGCGCGACGATGCGCGGGCGGTTGGATTCGGTCGACAGGTCGGTGGCCAGCGCGAGGCCGGCGGTCTGCGTGGTTTGCAGGCCGGCGCCGACGAGCAGGAAGGCCAGGCCCGCCGCCAGGTGGCCCAGCCAGGCCAGGCCCAGCTCGCCCTGGCCGGTCAGCAGCAGCAGCGCGAAGGGCATGATCGCCAGCCCGCCGAACTGCATCATCGTGCCCAGCCAGATGTAGGGAACGCGGCGCCAGCCGAGCGCCGAGGCATGCGTGTCGGAACGGTGGCCGATCAGCGCGCGGAACGGCGCGGCGAGGATCGGCAGCGCCACCATCAGCGCCACCAGCCAGGCGGCCATGCCCAGCTCGACGATCATCACGCGATTGAGCGTGCCCACCATCAGCGCCGTCGCCATGCCCACCGACACCTGGAACAGCGACAGGCGCAGCAGCCGCGACAGCGGCAGCTCCACCGTCGCCACGTCGGCGAAGGGCAGGAAGCGCGGTCCGACGCGCTTCCAGAGCAGGGCGAGCTCGGCAAATCTCATGACCGCGCGATCTCCAGTGCCTGCGAGGTGTAGAAGCCGCTGGCCACGCGCTCGGTGCGCGCATCGAGGAAGGCTTGCAGTCCCGGCGCGGCGAGCAGGCCGCGCTTGAGCGCCGTCTCGGCTACCGGCTCGATGGACGGGGCGCGGTCGCCGCGCGGGAAGAAGCGGCCCACCGCATGCATCGCCGCCAGCGCCGGCGTGCGCGGCGCGAAGGTGATCAGCATCGAGCGCGACACGCGAGGCGCCCAGGCTTCCAGCGCGCGCACCACGTCGTGCGCCTCGTAGTGGATCAGCGAGTCCATCGCCACCACGTGGTCGAAGTGGCCGAGGCCGGCGTCGAGCATGTCGCCGCTGCGGAAGTCGATGTGGCCGCCGTTGTCGAAAGTCTCCAGGTGCTGCGCGACGCGGCGCACCGCGAGCTCGACCAGCGTGGGCGACAGATCGATCGCCACCACGTGGGCGCCGCGGCGTGCCGCCTCGACGGCCAATGCGCCCGTGCCGCAGCCGGCATCGAGCAGCCGCATGCCGTGCATGTCGGCAGGCAGCCAGGACAGCAGCGTGGCGCGCATGCGGTCGCGCCCGGCTCGCACGGTGGCGCGGATGCGGCCGACCGGTGCGTCCGAGGTGAGGCGCTCCCACGCCTGCACCGCAGTGCGGTCGAAGTAGTGCTCGATCTCGCCGCGGCGGGTCTGGTAGGTGGCGTGTTCCATCAGTCGTATCCCAGCAGGTCGAAGATGTCGCGGTCCTTCAGCGGCACGGCCGGCAGCGGATCCGGGCCCAGCCACATGGAGGCCGCCAGGCGCAGGTACTCCTTCTGCACGGCCTCGATCTCGGGCGTGCCGTCCATCTCGAACAGCGTGCACTTCTTCAGGCGGCTGCGGCGGATCGCGTCGAGGTCGGGCAGGTGCGCCGCCAGCTTCAGGCCGGTGCGCGCGTTGTACTTGTCGATCTGGTCGGTGGCCGCGCTGCGGTTGGCGATCACGCCGCCCAGGCGCACGTTGTAGTTCTTCGCCTTCGCGCCGATGGCCTGCACGATGCGGTTCATCGCGAAGATCGAGTCGAAGTCGTTGGCCGTGACGATCATGGCGCGGTCGGCATGCTGCAGCGGCGCTGCGAAACCGCCGCAGACCACGTCGCCGAGCACGTCGAAGATCACCACGTCGGTGTCTTCGAGCAGGTGGTGCTCCTTGAGCAGCTTGACGGTCTGGCCGACCACGTAGCCGCCGCAGCCGGTGCCCGCGGGCGGGCCGCCGGCCTCCACGCACATCACGCCGTTGTAGCCTTCGAAGACGAAGTCCTCGGGGCGCAGTTCCTCGGCGTGGAAGTCCACCGTCTCGAGGATGTCGATGACCGTGGGCAGCATCTTCTTGGTCAGCGTGAAGGTGCTGTCGTGCTTGGGGTCGCAGCCGATCTGCAGCACCCGCTTGCCCATCTTGGAGAACGCGGCCGAGAGGTTGGAGCTGGTCGTGCTCTTGCCGATGCCGCCCTTGCCGTAGATCGCGAACACCTTGGCGGTGCCGATCTTCACGTTCGGGTCCAGCTGCACCTGCACGCTGCCTTCGCCGTCGGGGCGCCCGCCCTTGCGGATCTCGCTCACCGGTACTGCCGTGATGTTCATGCTGCTGCTTTCTCGGGAAGGATGCCTTCGAGCCGGTCCTCGAGTTCCTCACCGGCGCGTCGCAGCGCCTCGAGGGTCTTGTCATCCGGGGTCCAGAACTGGCGCTCCGAGGCTTCCAGCAGACGGCTGGCGACCTTGGCGGAGGCGGTGGGATTCAGGCGCGCGAGGCGCTCGCGCATCTTCTCGTCGAGCACGAAGGTCTCGCTGAGCTGCTGGTAGACCCAGGGCTGCACCTGCCCCGTGGTGGCCGACCAGCCCATCGTGTTGGTGACGTGCACCTCGATCTGGCGCACGCCCTCGTAGCCGTGCTCGAGCATGCCCTCGTACCACTTCGGGTTGAGCATGCGCGTGCGCGTCTCCAGCGCCACCTGCTCGGACAGCGTGCGCACCGTGCCGCCGCCCAGGCCATCGCGCGTCTGGTCGCCGATGTAGACCGGCGCCATCGCGGCGGCTTCGTGGCCCTGCGCCGTCTTGGCGCGCTGCACGGCGCGGCTGATGCCGCCGAGCGTGTCGAAGTAGGTGTCGATGGTGGTGACGCCGAGCTCCACCGAATCGAGGTTCTGGTAGGCCAGCTGCACGCTGGCCAGCACGCTCTGCAGCAGGGCACCCTGCTGCACCGGGCGGCCGGTGCGGCTGTAGGCGAAGCCCTTGCGGCGTGAGTAGGTCTCGGCGAGTTCGTTCTCGTCGTCCCACTGGCCGTTGTCGATCAGGTGGCTGACGTTGGCGCCGTAGGCCCCCTCGGCATTGCCGAACACGCGCAGCGAGGCGGCTTCCAGGTCGCAGCCATGTTCCTTCTGGAAGGCCAGCGCATGCTTGCGCACGAAGTTCATCTCGGCCGGCTCGTCGGCACTGGCGGCCAGGAAGGCGGCCTCGGCGAGCATGCGGATCTGCAGCGGCAACAGGTCGCGGAAGATGCCCGACATGGTGATCACCACGTCGACACGCGGACGGCCGAGCTGCTCGAGCGTGATCAGTTCGGCGCCGGCCAGGCGGCCGTAGCTGTCGAAGCGCGGCTTGGCGCCGAGCAGCGCCAGCGCCTGCGCGATCGGGCCGCCCTCGCTTTTCAGGTTGTCGGTGCCCCACAGCACCATCGCGATGGTCTCGGGGAAGGCGTTGCCGTCGGCCAGGTAGCGCTGCAGCAGCCTCTCGGCCTGGCGCGTGCCGTCCTGCACCGCGTAGGCGCTGGGGATGCGGAACGGGTCGAAGCCGTGCAGGTTGCGGCCGGTGGGCAGGATGGCCGGCGTGCGCAGCAGGTCGCCACCGGGCGCCGGGCGCAGGAAGCGGCCGTCGAGCGCGTGCAGGATGCCGCCGATCTCGTGGTCCTGCGCCATCAGCGCATCGGCCTTGCCGAGTTCGCGCAGCAGCTCGATGGTCGTCGCTGCGCTGTCGGCGGCTGCGGCGTGCGTGAACACCTGCTCGGGAGTCTGGCCGGCCACCAGCGCTTCGACCAGCGTGCGCGCCGGTCGCTGGCCGTGCGAGGCCTCGGCCAGCGACAGCAGCATGTCGACGCGCTCGGCGGGCGACGGTGCGCGGCCCACCACGTGCAGGCCGTAGGGGATCAGCGTGTACTCGAGTTCGAGCACGGCCTCCGACAGCGCCTGGATGTGCGCGTCGGCTTCGCCGGCCCAGGCGGGTGCGGCCGGCGCGAGCTCCAGCTCGGCGGCCTGCGCCTGGATCATCACCGCGAGTTCGCTGCGCTCGGCCTGCGCTTCGGGTTCGAGGCCGCGGTAACGCTCCAGCGCCGCTTTCAGTTCGTTCAGGCCCTTGTACAGGCCGGCCTGCGCGACCGGCGGCGTGAGGTAGCTGATCAGTGTGGCGGCGGCGCGGCGCTTGGCGATCGTGCCTTCGCTCGGGTTGTTCGAGGCGTACAGGTAGAGGTTGGGCAGGTCGCCGATCAGGCGGTCGGGCCAGCAGGTCGCGGTCAGGCCGTTCTGCTTGCCGGGCATGAACTCCAGCGCGCCGTGGGTGCCGAAGTGCAGCACCGCCTGCGCGCCGAAGTCTTCACGCAGCCAGCGGTAGAAGGCCGAGAACGCGTGCGTGGGCGCGAAGCCCTTCTCGAACAGCAGCCGCATCGGGTCGCCCTCGTAGCCGAAGGCGGGCTGGATGCCGACGAACACGTTGCCGAAGCGTTCGCCGAGCACGAAGATGTTGGCGCCATCGCTCTGGTGGCGGCCCGGCGCGGCGCCCCATTGCGCCTCGATCTCCTTGAGGTGGCGCTCGCGCCTGACGTGGTCGTGGGCCGGGATGCGCGCATGCACGTTGGCCTGCGCGCCGAACTTGGCGGCATTGCCCTCGATGACGCGGACGCGCAGTTCGTCGACAGTGGCCGGCACCTCGACGGTGTAGCCCTCGCGCTGCATCGCCAGCAGCGTGTTGTGCAGCGACTCGAACACCGACAGGAAGGCCGCCGTACCGGTGTTGCCCGCATTGGGCGGGAAGTTGAACAGCACCATGCCGACCTTGCGCTGCGCCCGCTCGCTGCGGCGCAGGTCGATCAGTTTGCCGACGCGGGCGGCCAGCATGTCGGCGCGCTCGATGCAGCTGCGCATGTCGTGCGCGCCCTTGGTGTTGTCGAAGCGGCAACCGTGCGAGCAGCCGGTGCACTGCACCTGGCTGGAGCTGCCGCGACCGCCGAACACCATCGAGCCGGTGGCGCCGTCGAGCTCGGGGATGGCGACCATCATGGTCGCCTCCACCGGCAGCAGGCCGCGCTGCGAGGCGCCCCACTGGTCCAGCGTCTGGAACTCGACCGGGTTGACGGCCAGGTAGGGCACGTCGAGCTGCGCGAGCGTCTCTTCGGCGGCGCGCGAGTCGTTGTAGGCCGGGCCGCCGACCAGCGAGAAGCCGGTCAGCGAGACCAGCGCGTCGATGGTCGGGCGGCCGTCCTTCAGGAAGAAGGCCTCGACGGCGGGGCGGGCGTCCAGGCCGGTGGCGAAGGCCGGCACGACGCGCAGGCCGCGTGCTTCGAGCGCGGTGATGACGCCGTCGTAGTGGTCGGTGTTGCCGGCCAGCAGGTAGGAGCGCAGCAGCAGCAGGCCGACCGTGCCGCGCTTGCCGCTGGTGGCCACGCGCGGCATGTCGGACAGGTCGTCGGACAGGCGGTTCCTGATCTGCGGGTGGTAGACGCCGAGTTCGGGGTACTCCACCGGCGCGTGCGTCTTGACCAGGCCGCGCAGGCCCTGGCGAGGGCCGGCCGCATAGCGGTCCACCAGGAAGTGCACCAGGTGCGCGACGTTGTCTTCCGAGCCGGCGAGCCAGTACTGCAGGGTGAGGAAATAGGCGCGCACGTCCTGCGCGGTGCCGGGAATGAAGCGCAGGATCTTCGGCAGCCGGCGCAGCATCTTCATCTGCTGCGCGCCGGCGCTGGACTTGACGCTCTGCTCGTCCGACTTGTGCGAGGTCTTGCCGCGCAGCCGCTTCAGGAAGGCCATCGCGCCGGTGGCCGGCGAGCCCATGTCGAACTTGCCCATGCGGGTGAGCTTCATCACCTCGCCGGCGGACATCGCGCAGACCATCGCGTCGCACTGGTCGCGGCGCGCGCGCAGTGCCGGCAGCACCGGCAGGAAGTGGTCTTCCATGAACAGCATCGTGACGATCACGATGTCGCCGGTGGCGATGTCGGCTTTGCAGCGCGCCAGCGCCGCTTCGTCGTCGCCCCACTCGGCGGCGGCGTGCACCGACAGGCGCAGCCCGGGCATGGCCTTGGCCAGCGTGCGGTTGGCGCGCGCCGCGGCGCTGGCCAGGTGGCTGTCCATCGTGACCAGCACGACGTGCATCGGCAGCGCCGCGGCGCCGCTAGCGGCTGTAGTGGGCTTTGGCATCGTAGAGGGTCTCGATGGTGATGACCGGCACGCCGCGGTCGAGCGCGAAACGCTCGGTGTTGCGGCGTGCCTTGCCGCGCACGAAGAACGGGATCTTTCGCAACTCCTGCTCGGCGTCGGCCGACCAGGTGGAGACAGTGGCGCCGGGCGCCAGCGCCACCGGCGCGGCGGCGCTCTCGGGCAGCGGCTGCTCGACCGGCTGGGCCGGCATTGCCGCCGGCCGCACGGCGGCCGAGCCGAGGTGCGAAGCGGCCGCGCCTTCGTGGAACTCGAAGTCCTG
>Ga0208460_10002028_pt1 | contig 11769 bp, 14 predicted proteins | sample AD_STIC10_MetaG_FD_184436 | JGI IMG/M metagenome (GOLD analysis project Ga0208460, IMG submission 184436) | Active sludge microbial communities of municipal wastewater-treating anaerobic digesters from USA - AD_STIC10_MetaG (SPAdes) (version 2) | ecosystem: Engineered > Bioreactor > Anaerobic >... | reverse complement strand
TGATCGGCGTTCCGGCTTTTTATCTGCAAGGCGAATTGATCATCGGCTATCAAGATGCCGGGACCACCGGCGCCCGCCTGCTTGCACTCCTTGATCGGGCGGCTCCCTCCCTGGATTCCGAACCGTTGTCCGCCTGCCGCCCGACACAACCGGCCTGCAGCACGCCTGCAGATCACACCTCCGCCGGAGAAGACAGCATCCTGCTCCCCTGGTTCGGCCGCCTCAGTTATCCGGACATCGGGCTCCCCCTCTTCACGCTCGCCATCGGGCTGCTCGACGGCTTCAATCCCTGCGCGATGTGGGTGCTGTTGTTTCTCCTGTCGCTGTTGGTCTCGTTGCAGGACCGCGTCAAGATGTCGCTCGTGGCCGGCACCTTCGTCCTGGTGAGCGGGTTGGTGTATTTTGCCTTCATGGCCGCCTGGCTGAATGTGTTTCTCATCGTGGGCCTCTCCCGCACGGTCCAACTCACGCTGGGCGGCGTGGCGCTCCTGATCGGCGCGGTCAACGTGAAAGATTTCTTCGTCTTCCGGCAGGGGTTGTCATTGAGTATTCCGGCCGCGGCCAAACCGGGACTCTATGCGCGGCTGCGCCGGATCGTTCAGGCGGAGAATCTCACCGGCGCCCTGATCGGAATCGTGATCCTTGCGGGACTGGTGAACGTGGTCGAGCTACTGTGCACGGCCGGATTTCCAGCGCTCTACACGCACATCCTCAGCACGCAGGCGCTCGCCACCTGGCAGTATTATGGATATCTTGGCCTCTACAACGCGGCGTACATCTTCGATGACGCGCTGATGGTGACGATCGCGGTGATCACCCTGGGCCGTCACAAGCTGGAGGAACGCGAAGGACGATGGTTGAAACTGATCAGCGGGGCGGTCATGATCGGGCTCGGCCTGCTGCTGCTCGTAAAACCGGACCTGCTCTCTGGATAGTGTATGCAACGTATCCGCCCACTTCACATGCCGCCCTCCCGTGACGAGGGTCCCGACTCCGGTCATGTCGTTTTAAGCGACGGTTCGACGGCGCTCCTGCGCATCGCGCAGCCGTCCGACGCGGATGAACTGCAGCACTTCGTCGAACGCCTGTCGCCGGAAGCCAGACGCCACCGGTTTTTCTCCGAAACTGCGCCGCCCGCCGAGGTGATCCGAACACTCTGCGACCCATCAGACCCGCGGCGTAGCCTCACCGTGATTGCCCTTCGCCGGCAGGACGGCGCCCTCCGTGTCATCGCGTCCGGTTCGTATCATGCGCGGGACCCGCACCAGGCCGAAGTGGCCATGGCCGTGGACGATCGGCTCCATGGGCATGGCTTGGGCACGCTGCTCCTGGAGCGACTGGCGCTGCTGGCAGTCCGCTACGGCTTTACGAGACTCTGGGCCATCACCCACGCCGACAATGTGGCCATGCGCGAGGTGTTCGCCTCCTCCGGACTGCCCATGGAAGAACATGTCGAAGGCGGCGACATGGAGGTCGAGCTCTCGCTGACACCGACCGACCACAGCGTACGCCAATCCGAGTGGCGTGAACGGGTCGCCACCACGGCCTCGCTCCGGCCCCTCTTCCATCCTCAGGCCGTCGCCGTGATCGGCGCCTCGCGCGCTCCCCAGAGTATCGGCTACCGGTTGCTCGACGCGCTGAGCAGCAACGGCTTTTGCGGCCGCTGTTACGCCATCAATCCGCATGCCGCCACCATCGCCGGCATGCAGACCTATCCGTCGCTTCGGGCATTGCCGGAACCGGTCGATCTGGCCGTCATCACCGTCCCCAAAGACGCCGTCCTCTCTGTCGTGGACGACTGTGCGGCGACCGGTGTCCGCGCGCTGGTGGTCATCACCGCGGGGTTCGCCGAAGTCGGAGCAGAGGGACGCCGTTTACAAGACCAGCTCCTCGAAAAGGTTCGCCAACAGGGCCTGCGCATGGTCGGCCCCAATTGCTTCGGGATCTTGAATACCGATCCGGCCGTGCGGCTCAATGCTACTTTCACCTCCACGTTTCCCCTCGCCGGCTCCATTGCCATGTCGTCACAAAGCGGCGCCCTGGGGTTGGCCCTGCTCGCCGCGTCCGAACGATTGCAGCTCGGTCTTTCCACCTTCGTCAGCGTCGGCAACAAGGCGGATGTGTCGGTCAACGACCTCCTGCAATACTGGGAGAACGATCCCGTAACGCGCGTCATCCTGCTGTATGTGGAATCGTTCGGCAATCCGAGGCGGTTTGCGCAGATCGCTCGCCGGGTCAGTCGCAACAAACCGATCGTCGTCCTGAAGGCAGGCCGTACCTCTTCGGGCAAACGCGCCGCGGGATCCCACACGGCTGCGCTGGCCGCCAATGATGTCGGGGTGGAAGCCCTGTTTCAGCAGACCGGGATCCTGCGCGCCGAGACGCTCGAAGACATGTTCGCATTGGCGGCAGGCCTCTCGGATCAACCGCTGCCGAAGGGCAACCGCGTCGGAATCATCACGAACGCCGGCGGGCCGGCCATCCTCTGCGCCGACGCCTGCGAAGCGAGCGGCCTGGAGGTTCCTGAATTGTCGCAAGCGACCATGACTCACCTGGCCTCATTTCTGCCGCCGGCTGCGGCCCTGCGCAACCCGGTCGACCTGATCGCCTCGGCCGATCCCGAGCAATATGCCCAAGCCATTGCGGCGCTCTTGAAATCCGACGATATCGATGCCCTCATCATTCTCTACATTGCCGTCACAGCCACCGATGTGGACCCGATCGCCGAAGGCATCAAGAAGGGCATCCTCGAAGCGCGAGCCACGGCATCCATCAAGAAACCGATCTATATCGGGTGGATGGTGGAAACGGATCGCGAGCGGAGATTCTCCTTCACGAGCGAAACCATCCCTACCTTTGCGCTGCCGGAACTCCCCGCGCGCGCGCTGGGCAAGATCGCCGGCTATGTGCAGTGGCGCGAGCGCCCCGCCGGCATGGTGCCGGACTTCGACGATCTGGACCTCTCGACCGTGAGCCGCATCTGTCAGGACGCCCTGGCCGCACGTGGAGAGGGCTGGCTGACGACTGCCGAGACACGGGCCCTGTTGAGCGCAATGTCCATATCACTGCCGCCTGGAGGCGTCGCGACCGACGCTGAAGAAGCTGCCCTGCTTGCCGAACAAATCGGGTTTCCGGTCGCCGTGAAGCTGGCGTCCCATACACTCGTCCATAAAACGGAGATCGGCGGGGTGCATCTGAACCTCAACACGAAGGCTGAGGTTCGCCGCGCGTTTGAACAGATCGCCGCACGGCTCGCGCAGGATCAGAGCCTTGACGCCATGGAAGGGGTCCTGGTCCAGCCGATGGTGACCGGCGGCGTCGAGGTAATGGCGGGCATGGTCCAGGATCCCTCGTTCGGTCCCTTGATCGGCTTTGGGCTGGGCGGGATTCACGTCGAAATTCTAGGAGACGTGCGCTTCCGCATCACGCCGTTGACGGAGCTGGATGCCGCCGATCTGATCCGCAGCATCAAAGGCTATCGTCTGCTGCAAGGCTATCGCGGCCATCTACCGGGCGATGTCGATGCGATTCAAGAACTCTTGCTCAGGCTGTCACGGCTGGTCGAAGAGGTGCCGGAGATCGTGGAACTGGATCTGAATCCGATCTTCGCCATGCCGCCGGGCCAGGGCTGCCGCATCGTGGATGCGAGGATCAGGGTGGGAAGGAGTGTTGCGAGATGGAATGGTTAAACAAGTCGGAAACGATCAGTATTCCAATTTGAGCACAGCATTAATCTACTGAGCCTTGACCATTCATCTCGGCTGAACGTTTCGAAATCTTCGCCTCCACCTCAGCACGCGTCACCCCTAACTGGTCAAGCGCCTCATACACAACTCTTTCAAGCTCTGGAACACAGTTCCTAAATAAGGAAGCTGCCATTTGAAGTTCTCGAATGGCGTCGGTTAGCCTCATGGCTTCAGAAAGCGGTGAATCACTAGGCCGAAAGAATCCGTGTACAATTCGGTTCCTGACCTTTCTCGCTTCGGTAAGGTTCAAAAGTAGAGTCTCGGATAATTGCACATTCTTGTGGGATTTTACCTCTTTGAACAAATCCCTCAATCGCAGCTTGCCGAAACCATCATACAGCGTGGGCCAATCATGATGCTTGTCAGTGCCTCGCAGAGAGAGAGCAGTAACAAGAACCTGCAACAACATTTCTATCGTCTGCGCTTCAGACAAAGCGAAACCAAACCAAGCATAAACATCCCACTCCTCCTTGGAAGCCCATTCAGGATCGTTGAACACTCGACTTAGCGACTTTTAATTCAGGTAATTTTATGCGTTGCCAACCAATCAGTTGGCGTTGATATAGTTGTCACCCCAAACGCCTGCCGGATTTCTACGATTCACGCCGCACTCCGATTAAAGGGACGGGGCCGTTTGGATTTCGGGGCAGCTATTCGTCGCGTCGGCTCCGCGTGCAACTTCAACCCCAACGCTCTCAAGACCTTGAGAATCGTATCGAAACCTGGACTCCGCTCGCCGGAGAGCGCCTTGTACAGACTCTCACGAGACAGACCCGCATCCTGCGCAACCTGCGCCATGCCCTTGGCGCGGGCAATATCGCCCAGTGCCTTGGCAATGAAGGCCGCGTCGCCATCGGCCTCCTCCAAGCAGGCCTCCAAGTACGCAGCCATCTCCTCCGGAGTCCGCAGATGCTCGGCTACGTCATATTTGGTAGTTGTAACCTTCTTCATGATGCACTCCTATAGGCTCCGTGCCAGCCGCAAGGCTGTTCGGATGTCGGCATCCTGTGTCCGCTTATCGCCGCCGGCCAGCAGCACAATGACCTCACTGCCACGCTTTGTGAAATACACACGATAGCCGGGGCCATAGTCGATTCGCATCTCAGAAACGCCTTCCCCCACCGATTTCGCATCGCCCGCATTCCCTGTACCGAGCCGCTCTATTCTAACCTGAACGCGTGCACGTGCACGCATGTCACGAAGTCCATCAAGCCACTTAGCGAACGTCTTGGTCTTCCGGATCTCGAACATGCAGAACTGTATCCAACTGGCTACAGTCTGTCAACAGTCCTATCCGGCGTCAATGTGTCCGCCTCCGTTCCAGCCGCCGCAGCATGCGCCTCGCAGCCACCGGCACCTGCCTCCCGCACGCGCCCCTCTTCATCCCACACCCGACGTCTCGCACCGACATGCGTCAGCAGACATTCCGCCGTCGCAAGAAGATCCTGCACCTGGCGAGCCGAGCGGTCGGCATAATGCGCCAGGTCGAAGATCGGGATCTGGAGACAGACCTCGGCTCGATTTTTTCGCTCCGGGGAGAAGACGATGCGATGCGCGGGAGGCTGCGGATGCTCGCAGGGCTTCAGAAGATCCAGCGTCTGAAAGAACACCCGGCAGAGCCGTTGCAAGTCGCCAAGAATTTCACGATGCTCGGCATCATCATTGAGCGGCAACTGGGTCGGATCGCGAAACGCCGCATAGAGGTTCAGCTGGAATCCAATCTGGACCACATTGCCGGCACCGGTCTTCACATAAAACGGGTCATGATCGAAACAGACTTTTCGCATCACGATCATATCGCGCAGAGCTTGTTCGGTGGGAAAGGCTTGTTCGAGATTCAATTGCATCGCCACTCCATCATACTCCCTTCAGGATGCTCCCCTGCCATGACAGGCAAGGCACTCGGCGATACGACCAGGCTGATGCGCGCCACGCCCGCGTTCATACAACTGCCGCACGATCGGCTCATCTCTCAACGTCGGCTTGGTCGCGACCCTCGCGCCGAACTCGTGACAGGCCGTGCAGGAACTGGTGCCGGTTGCACGGAAGACAAATTCCCCGTGGGGGTTGGTCCTCGTGCGCTCGGTAATTTGAGCAAGCGCCCCGCGATGTTCGGTGTGGCAGGCCGTGCAGGCCGTCCGTTGCGCCACCAGGTCACGATGCCAGGTCGTCACGGCAGGCGTCGCTCGATCCGCGAAATACCGATCCGAATGGCAACTCACACAGCGGGCCGGACTGGGCCCGCGGAATGGTTCGTGGCAGTGCAGGCACCCGGCCTGATCGACGTGATACCGGCTCAACTCTCCCGGCGCCCAGAACGAGGCGGGACTTCTCACCGATCCCCAGCCGATCCAGACGAGGAGCACAAGCGTCGTGAGAGCCACCACCGGCACCGCAGTTCTTGGCAGCGGATGGTATCGCATCCGTCACGAGATTCCCGCGAAGAACAACGCCCCCGCCACGTGCAACAGCGTGAACACGAGAAACATCAACGTCATCGGCGCGTGGATCGCCTGCCACATGCGGAACGCTTCCTCTTGAGACGCCATGCCATGCAACTGCGCGTCGATATCGCTGTCGGACAATCCTTCGTGCTGGAGTCGGCGGCGCTGATCGTTGAGCGCGCTGAGGCTGAATGCATGCACCGCCTGCCCGACGACCCCGCTGACGACCACGATCACCATGGACAGCATCGCGAGAATCGGTACCAGGGCGTGATAGTGGGCGCCGGAGTGGAGAAATATGAACAGCGGGCCCACCACCCCCGCCACCATGTGGACCCGAAACCAGCCGCGCGGCCAACGGCGGGCCGGGCTGATTCGCTTGCGCAACGGATACACAAATACCAGCAGGGTCACGACGAGGCCGACCCAGCCGGCTGCATGGCCATACTGCGTATGCCCGAAAGGGGCGGTCTCTCCGAGACTGAGCAGGGCCTCGAAGATCAGGGCGCCCGCCACTGCCGCCACCACGACGACAGTCACCACAAGAACACGCAGCCGAACAGACGTCATACCTCGCTCGCTCAGAACAAGAGGAGAGCCAATAGCGTATGGCTTATAGTAAATAACTCAACACAAGCCATCATCGGCCATAAGCCATTCGCTCCCTGACCTACTTCCGGTACTTTTCCACACCCTTATTGCCGCCGGCATGGCACCGCAGACAGTCTGCGAACCGTCCGGGACCATGAACACCCTTGGCCTTAGCTTTGAGTTCCTGGACCAATGCATTGTCCTGTACTTGCGGACTCACCGTCCCCTCTTTGCCCGCCCGATGGCAATCCAGGCACGTAGCGGCGCCCGTCGCCCGAAAGATCAAATCGCTGTGCGGATTGGCCACCATGCCACCGGCATCAGCTATCGTCCACGCAATCGACGGCCCCTCCGCCTCCGACGTAATCACAGCACCATACGGCACCGCATAGGTCCATCGCGGCACTGACGCTACGACCAGCACTCCCAGGATACACAACGCAGCACCCAGGCCCGGGCGACTCATGAGTGCCCGCTCCCGCAACAGGTGCGATATCGCTCTTCAGGAATTTCTTTCATCGCCTGGTACAACTCCGCGCGTTCCTGATCGCTGATCACCTGATCGATCGACGGATAGAGAATCCGTTCCTCCTTCATGTTGTGCGATTTCAGAATATCCAACAACCGCTGCTCGTCCCGATCGCTCTCCGGATCCTGCGCCTGGACCTTCTGATGAATCGCTTCCAGACAATCGCCGATCATCCGATGCTCGGTTCGCATGACCTGCGTCGGACCGCCTTCCGCCATACCGGAGTTCTCCTCCCATTTGGGAAACAGCACGTCTTCCTCCCAGACGATGTGGCGTTGCAGACCGAACTTGAAGGCGACGAACGCCTCTTTGGCCTTGGCGAAATCCTTTCGCTTCTGCTCCTGAAACGTGGTGAACAGGGCATCGAGTCGGTCGTGATCCTGCTCGAACGTGACGCTGATCTTTCCGTCGGACATGCAGCTCTCCTTGGTTATGAACTACGCAGTTTGTACTCCAGGTGACAGGCAACACAGGCTTTCAGCAGTTTGTTGAACTCGGGCAGGATCTGCTTCAGGTCCCGCGACGGCATCACATCGGCCAGCTTTTCCGCGGCTTCATGATGCGCCATCGCCAGGTCATGGTAGGCCGGCGGAAAATTCTCCGGCTGCTGGCGAGCCATCGCGTGCCGGTGCATGAAAAACCCCAAGTGCGTTTCGGTCAAGCCTTGAGCGAGCCTGTAATCCTCGTCGGCCAGCGCTGCAACGATCGCTTGAACCGTCTCCAAATGTTGGAGCATGACAGCGCGATGTTCCTGTCGGGCGTCGGCATCGAGCTGGACCGGCGTGCGCACATCCGGCAAATGAACCGGCGTCACACCATTGATGCCGGATGCAGCCTTCGGCTCCGCGCAGCCGCTCGCAAGGAGCGCCGCGAAGAACACCAGTGGAACAGCGGCTTGTCGAATCATGATCCCTCCCTGGTTGCCCGCTCCCAATAGGCGTCCACGCGCGCTTGAATGTGCTGAATCGCCTCCGTCTGTACGGTCGGCTCAAACAGGTGCCGGAACCGTCCCTGCAACTTGAGATAGGCCTCGACCGGCTTCCGCTTCGGGACGTAGGTGTGGGTGACCACTCCATTGATAGCTTCCTTCAGCGGCCAGAGCCCGGTTTCAACCGCCAACTTGGCCACTTCCGGCGTTTTCCCTGGATCGTAGAGCCAGCCGGTCGGGCAGGCGCCTAACATGAGAAACATCTTCGGCCCCGTGAAGGCAGCCGCCCGCGCAAATTTTTCTTCCAGATCCAGCGGGTATCGAGGCGCGACGGTCGCGATGTACGGCGGTTTGTGCGCGCGCCAGATTTCAAAGATGTCTTTCTTCTCTTGAGATGCCCCGCTCGGATGCTGCAGGCTGCAAGGCGAGGTGGCTGTCCGCGCCCCATAAGGGGTCGCCGGGGACAGCTGCATGCCGGTGTTCCCGTACGCCTCGTTGTCGTAACAGATGTAATAGAAATCGAGTCCGCGATTCATCGCGCCCGAGGTGGACGACAGCGCCATATCGTAGGTCGAGCCGTCGCCTCCCAGCACCACGACTTTCAGGTTCTCGCGCTTCGGTAACCGACCCTTGGCGATCAATACGTCCAACGCATCACGCACACCCTGCGCACCGGCAGGCGCGGAGCCCATCGTCGTATAGAGCCATGAGCCCTTGAATGACGTGTAGGGGTAGGCTGCCAACATGGTGAAGCAACCGGCAGCGTTGACATAGACCACATCGTCGCCCAGTACCTTCGCGGCGAGTCGCAACGACTCCAACCCGCCGCACCCGGCACAGAGCGCGCTTCCCGGAAGCACATGCTCCTCACCTGGAATCTGCTTGATCTTCTTAAATGTCTCTCGTTGCCACATGCTGCAACACCCTGCAGAGCTTATTGCGTATGGCATATAGCCGGGGCTCTATTATTTGCCATCAGCTATACGCCATTAGCTCTTTGTGTCCCTGCCGCTACCATCTGGAGCTGAGTCATCTCCCGATGTTCGGCTTGAGTGTAGAGGAGAATCGGACCGATTCCTTTTCCGCTGACTCCGGCTTCCACCGTTTGCTCGAAGATCGTGCAAAACTCCCCCACCGACAGATTCTGCCCCCCGAGCCCTCCGATGAAGGAGCAGAGTGCCCGCGGCCGTTCGACTTCATGATACAGGGAGGCGGCAATCTCCTGAAACAGAATGCCACCCTGCCCCGGCGCGAGATTCTGATCCAACACGGCCACAGCGCGACGCCCTCGCAATGCGCCACGGATGGCCTCAACCGGCCAAGGTCGAATCATCCGGAGCCGCAACAAGCCCACCCGTTTACCCTCTTCCCTCGCTGCATCCACCGCCGCCTTGCCTGTGCTCGAACAGGAATTCGTCATCACGAGCACATCCTCCGCATCATCCAGCCGATACCCCTCGACCGCATCATACCGCCGACCGAAGAGCTGCTCGAAAGAAGCGGCCACTTCCCGATGCACCTCCAAGGCATTCGTCGATGCCAGATGCATTTGATGCCGAAAATAGGCATAGGGCGTCCCGCCGATCACCGCCACCCCTAGTGAATGGGGCACAGACGCTCTGAACCCGAGGTGAGCAGGGCGGAACGGTGGCAGAAACTTCCGCACTTGCTCCGCATCCGGGATGCTAACAGGCTCACGCGTGAACGACAGCGAAAAGCCGTCCAGATTCACAATGACCGGCAACATCACCCGCTCATCCTCTGCGATCCGATAGGCCATCAGAATCGAGTCGAGTACTTCCTGACAGGTCTCGGCGTGTATCTGCAAAAATCCGGCATCACGCGCCGCCAGCACATCGTTATGATCCGACTCCAACGTAATGGGCGCAGCCAGTGCCCGCGATACGTTGACCAGCACAAGCGGGGCACGCCAGCCCGAGATCGAGTAGAGCACTTCGAAGGCGTAGAGCAAGCCCTGGCTGGATGTGGCGGTGAAGACCCGGGCCCCCGTGGCCTCTGCCGCACCCGCCGCCGTCATCATCGAATGCTCAGAGTCCATCGTGACGAACCGCGCCGCCAGTTCACCGCCCTCACACCATTTGGCCAGCGATTCCACAATTTCCGTTTGCGGCGTGATGGGAAACGCAGGAATGTAATCCACGTCGGCCAGCCTCGCCCCCCAGGCCGCCGCCAGGTTGCCGGTCATCATTTGGCTGTCCATGCCACCCCGCCTTCCTGTTCCCGCTCCGCAACGAGGGCATGCGTCGGACACTCGTGCACACAGATCTGACAGCCTTTGCAATGGGCATAGTCGATCACCGGCCGGTCATCCTTGTTCATCGAAATCACCCCGTCTGGGCAATAGACGAAACAGAGCCAGCACCCGTTGCACTTGTCGGCGACCAGCACGGGCCGGAATGTTCGCCACCCGCCGGTTTCGCGCAGCACGGAATTCCCGGTGGCGCTGATCCTGGCCGTGCCCCTACTTGGCGATTCATAAACCGGGGTGTGGAACGTCGTCGCGATAGTCGCCGGCTCTGTCGCAGACTCACGCGCCATCGCTTGTACCGACCCATAACACGTGAGTGCCACGGTTTGATTCCCCTCAATGATCGGCGGGGCTAGCCCGAGATCTTCCAACTCCCGCGCAATGGCCTGCCGGAGCGGCTCCTGTTGCAAGCCGGACAACCGGGCAGCGACGGCACCGAGCAACGCGCTGATCGCCTCCCGCTGACCGAGATGCTGCAGGGCAATCTCCGTCACCCCCAACGTCGTGATGCGACCGGGCAACCCGCTCTGCGTGCGAATCTGCTCTGCCTGCAGCGGCGAATTGACGAACAGGATGGTCTGGTCGGTGATGCCGTCCGCCACACGGGCTGCAGGATCTTCCAGCAGCGATGCATCGGCCACCATCACCAGATCGGGATGGGCAATAACCCCTCGTTCGCGGATCGGCTCCCGGCCGAACCGCGTGAACGCCGCGACCGGCGCCCCGCGGCGCTCGGCCCCGTAGATCGGGGAATCCTGAGCCTGGTACCCGCTCAGAAACGCCGCCGTGCCGAGAATCCGGCTCGCCGTCTTGGCGCCCTGCCCCCCGCGCCCGTGAAATCGCACAGCATACATTTCAGGCCCGATCCGTCTTTTCTTTCTTGAACGCGTCCTTTCCCGCCGCTAGAGCCGCGGCGATCGTCGCCTCGGTCTCTTTCAGATACCGCTTGGCCTCATCAACGGTGTGCGAGAGGTCAGCACGGATCTCTTTGGCCTTTTCCAAGACCTCGTCCTCCGTCCGACGCGCATAGCCTTTGATCGCCCGACGGGTTTCCTCGCCGGAACTGGGCGCATACAGAATCGCCGCCATCGCACCCAGCATCGCCCCGCTCAAAAACGCGATCGACACCCCCAGTCCCGAACAGCTGTCATGATGGTCCGCCATGATGATGTCTCCTCCCTGCTCTATTGATTGCTCCGGCTTCAGCCTATCCCCTCGATACCCCTCTTGGGAGAAAGCAGAGGACGTGCCAGGCAAGGATG
>Ga0208460_10002026_pt1 | contig 11772 bp, 8 predicted proteins | sample AD_STIC10_MetaG_FD_184436 | JGI IMG/M metagenome (GOLD analysis project Ga0208460, IMG submission 184436) | Active sludge microbial communities of municipal wastewater-treating anaerobic digesters from USA - AD_STIC10_MetaG (SPAdes) (version 2) | ecosystem: Engineered > Bioreactor > Anaerobic >... | reverse complement strand
CGACCCGGGCGGCGACGGCGAGTTCCGTGAACTCCTGGCCTACGTGGGGAAGCCGTCATCGCTCTGGCTGGGCATCGGAGGCTGGGGAACTCACAAGCCTGGCAAGCCGGCGCGGGCCGAGGTGCGCGAGGAAGAGGACGGTCGGGTTCTCCTGGCGCTGCGCGGTATAGAGTTCGTGGGCTTTCTCCCCATGAACACCGGCCATGTCGCTCCCGTCTGCGCAGACTGGGTGTTCGAGTTTTGGAATGACTTCTTCGACATGACCGTCACTTGGCGCCTATTGGACGATATTGCAGGACTGCAGGAGGCGGGCTGGGCGCTGAATGTGGACGTCCCTTGGTACGGTGATTCTGAAGAGGCGCGCCGCATGAACCGCGATGTGCAGGGGTTCCCGCGGTGGATACTGTGGTACGGACGCGACATTGGAGTGGCGGCGGCGTTTCAGGAAGGCTCCCGCCCCTCACGGCCAACCGGTGGTACGGGAACCTACAGTCCAGCTACGTGATTGTGCACAACTGGTGGAAGCCGGGCGGGTCCGTGGTAAGCTGGGGCGCGTACCCCGGGGGCACGTGGCGTGTGGGTTTTTTCGAGGGCGAGCAGGATACCGGTGCAGTCGAGCAGATCTACAGCACTATTAATACAGAGGATGAACAGAGATGAAGTTCATAACCGGCGTCAATTACTGGCCGCGGCATCACGGGGTCCAGATGTGGACCGAGTTCGACCGCGAGGAGATCGCAGAGGATATGCGCACGATTGCGCGCATGGGGATGAACGCGGTCAGAGTCTTTCTGAAGTGGGCGGACTTCCAGCCCGCGCCCGATGTCATCGATGAGGCGATGGTCCGTCGGTTCGACGAATTCCTGGTCATGGCGGATGAGGCAGGGGTGAGGGTCATCCCGACGTTCTTCTGCGGGCACATGAGCGGCGAGAACTGGGACGTGCCGTGGAGACGCGGGCGCGACCCCTACTCTGACCCGGAGATGCTCAGGGCGCAGGTCAGGTTGGTCGAGTACTTCGCGAAGACGTATCGGGGCGACGGCAGGATCATGTGTTGGGATCTCGCGAACGAGCAGGACATATTCGCGCGCCCGCGGGATCGGCACTTTGGGTGGCTCTGGATTCGCACCCTAGCGTCCGAGCTTAAGCTGCATGATCCGGGGCATCCAGTCACGGCCGGTACTCACATAACCAGCCTCACAGAGGATTGCGGATTCCGCATGGACGACTTGGCACAATCCCTGGATTTCCTGTGCATGCACGCCTATCCCCTGTACGCCGACTCGTGCCCGGAACGGCTTGACGGGGTGAGGAGCACTTACTTCGTCCCCTTCTGCGCCGCCCTTACGCGGGCGCTGGGCCAGGGGGCCGACGTGCTTTTCGAAGAATTCGGAGCTACCAGTCAGATGTGCGCTGACGATGTCATCGAAGGGTACTACCGTGCCACGCTACACGCGCTGCTTGCGGAGGGTGTCATGGGGGCGATGGGGTGGTGCTACGGCGACTTTGCCGTGGGCGACCGTCTACCATACAACACGACCCCGTTCGAGGTGGGCTTCGGTCTTGTGGACGTTGACGGGCGGCTCAAGGGGGCAGGCCGCGCCATGCAGGAGTTCTTCGGAACCCTGGAGCGCCTAGGCGGACATACGCTGCAGCCATCAGCGCCCGGGGCGGCGATAATCGTGCCCCGCCATTACTACGACAACAGCGATCCAGCCGTCACACCGGAGCGCAACTTCAGAGCCATGTTCAACTCGTACGTGCTCGCGCGGCGCGCGGGCCTCAACCCGCAGGTGATTACGCTTGACGACGATTTGAGCCAGTTCAAACTGGTGTTCATGCCATGCGTCCCGCAGCGCAGAGGGGTAAACACCGTCGATTGGACCAGGCTCGCCGGATTCGTGGAGGGCGGCGGCACACTGTACATGTCGTACGACGGCGCGGCCCTGGACGGAATGGGCGACTTGTTCGGAGTGGACGTGAGGTATCCGATTATCGAAGGCGAAGGGCGCCCCATCGAAATCCGGGGCGTCGATGCGCAGGACGGAGGGCACAGCGGGCACAGCGAGTGCACCGGTGCTCTGTGCCTGACGCACGCAACAGGTAGGCGCCTGGTGGTCGAGGCGCGCGATGCGCAGGTTCTGTGGAAGCATGTTCGTGGCCGGGAAGAACCGTCGGGGGATGGCGGGAGCGCAGGCCGAGCGGAGGGCGACCCCGCCGTCGTCGCAGCCAGGAGTGGACGCGGGCACGCCGTTTTCTGCGATTTTGCTCTGGAACTTGCCCTGTCGGATGACTATGGGGTGTATGAGAGAATGAGGCCGGAGGAGGTGTACCGAGCGGCGGCGGAGCTTTCTGGGTGGCGAGAACCTGTCTGGACTGACTCGCCGGACGTGTCGGCGACGCTTCTGAGAAGCAATGGACCGGTCGGCGACGGGATTGTCCTGCTAGTCAACTACTCGCACCAACACCGCGAGGTCCGCATACACACGCACGGCATTGATGTCGATGCCCGTGAAGCCCAGGTGCCGGCCAATGGAGCAGTACTGCTCCGGGCCCGATGAGGATGACTGTGTGCGACTTGGCAGTGTGGTTGTGACCCGGCGGTCACAGTCAATCGAGCCTGTTGTGGGAGCCGTGGTTGCGCCGGTATACCCCCGGAGGTATCGGGGAGGCGATACCCTCAGATTCTGACGATAGTTTGGGTCGATGTACTCAATTTTCGCGGCTATCTCCGAAACTAACGTCAAAAATCGAGTACATGCCAGCTCCAGCCGTTCTTATACCCATTTTGCCTCATCAGGCCAGCTGGGCGCGCTTTTCGCAGAGCCGGGCACTTCTGTGCCTATCCTGCCGCCAGGCGAGCCCCCATGGAACGGCAAGGAGGAATCATGGCAGTGGAGTAGAATAGGGTACTCGAGTTTAACGTTTAAGGCATCGCATGCTGCGCAGCGTTCAGTGCAACTGCAGGGGCGCACGGGGGTCAGGCCGGAGGGCTCGGACCCGTTCTGCGCGTATTGGGGAGATGTGATGACATGGAGCGAGCCACGCTGAAAGACATCGCCGTGAGGGCCAAGGTATCGATAACCGCAGTCTCCAGGGCCCTTAATGGGTATGACGACATAGGCGAGGAAACGCGTAATCGGATTATAGAGACTGCGAAGGAGCTGAACTACCAGCCGAACTTCACCGCCAGGAGCCTCGTCACCCAGCGCAGCGGAGTGATGGGCCTTTTCGTGTTGGGAAGAGTCAAGGGGGAGGGCTTCTCTCACCCCTTCTCAGGCCAGATCATCACCGGAATACTGGATGAGTTGACATCCAGAGGGTACGACCTCATGGTTTTCAGTGCTACCCGACCTCCTGCTGAAGGCGAACCGTCTTATGTCGACCTATGCCGTCGCCGTTCAGTCGAAGGAGCGTTCTTCATGGGGCTCAGGCTTGACGACCCCTGGCTTCCCTTGCTCAAGTCGTCTCCATTCCCCATAGCCGTACTGGATATGGCCTTGATGGGGCGAAATACCCACTCGATCGGGATCGACAATGTCGCAGGTGCGTACGATGCCGTACGGCACCTTGTGGACCTGGGCCATGCGCGCATCGGTTTCATCAACGGTTACGACGAGGCGATGGTAAGCCATGAGCGTCTTCAGGGGTACAAAGCCGCCTTGCTGGACCGAGGCCTTGACTACGACGCATCTCTTGTGGCTTTAGGCGACTTCACGAGCGAGGGCGCCGAGCGGGCACTTCGCGAACTCGTGCAGCGCTCAAGCGACATGACTGCCGTCTTCTGTGCGTCGGACCTCATGGCCACAGGTGCGATGAAGGCCGCTTCCGACCTGGGCTTGACTGTCCCCCGCGACCTTTCGATTGTGGGATTCGACGACATTGATCTCGCATCTGTCACCAGTCCTCCGCTTACAACCGTCAGCCAGCCCAGATACGAACTGGGCGAGACAGCAGGCCGGCTCCTCGCCGATGCTTGCTCTGGGCTGAAGCCGCCTTCGCGTGTCCTCCTCAAAGCCACTCTTGTGGTGAGGGGGACGACATGCTCGCCGCTGAAGGCGCGATGAAATCCTCGCAATATTGCGGATAGGCGAAGAAGGAATAGCGGAGCATGTGTAGAATCACATATCGAGGTTTAACGTTTAAGTAGACGGCTGGTATACTGGCCCAGTACACTCGGTTTCAATGCGATCGCGGGCTGCTACATAACGAATATATCCCAAGCTGGGCTGCTCTTAATCGATTTAGGCTTGCCCAGCAGTGCACACAGACGCAGAGAAGGGCTGTTGTGCATCCGGGAATAGAGAGGAGTAGGGGGCGAGGGGTCAGCGATCTGATTTACATCTTCCCACGCAGGTTGTTCAGAGGTTGTGCTCAGGAAACACAAAACAAACAGGAGGTTGAACCGGTATGAAGCGCGTGAAGCGTGTACTGACGCTACTGACGGCCATCGCATTGACTGTGGCCGTCGCCATGTGCGCCGGCGCGGCCAGCGCGGACGTGCAGGTGAGGATAGCCGGGTTCGGTGGAGTCGACCTCGCGATAGTGGAGGAGCTTATCGCCCGATTCGTGCAGCCCAAGTTGAAGGGCGTCAAGGCAGTGTACGAACCGATTGCCGATGGTTACGACAGATGGCTTGTGAACTCGCTGTCAGCCGGAACAGGGCCCGATCTTTTCTATGTGGACATCTTCTGGTCACGAGGGCTCTTCTCGTCTGGTGCGGTTGAGCCTCTCGACTCGTACATAGCCAAGTCCAAGGTGCTCAAGACGACCGATATCACGCCTTCGCTGCTGAGCGCATTCACCTACAACGGCAAAATCTACGGCATCCCCAAGGACTTCAATACGCTCGCGCTGTTCTACAACTGCGACATGTTCGACGTCGCGAAGGTACCCTACCCCAGCGAAAGCGATGACTGGAACACCTTGACCGACAAGCTCCGCAAAGTGCAGGCCGGCCTGCCCGAGGTGTACGGAGTCGCCCTGGCGCCCGAATACGCTCGAATGGGCCCGTTTGCGTACGCAGCTGGTTTTTCCGTGTTCGACGCAAAGGGCAAGTCGAATGTAGCAGGCGCCCAGTTCCGTGAGGGCTTCGAGTTTTACACCGGTCTTGCCAAGAAGGGCGTAGGCATAATGCCCGCCGATATCGGCCAGGGCTGGGGCGGAGGGGCGTTTGCAGCTGAAAAGGTGGCCGCGTGCCTGGAGGGCGCTTGGATCATTGGGTTCCTGCGCGATCAGTCTCCCAACCTCAATTACGGCGCCACGCTGCTGCCGAAGAACCCTCGCACCGGGCAGCGTGGAAACCTCATATTCACGGTCTCGTGGTCGATGAACGCACAGTCGAAGCATAAGCAAGAGGCATTCCAAGTGTTGGAACTGCTCACAAGCCCTGAGGCCCAGCAGTGGGTGCTCGAGCGGGGCCTGGCACTGCCGTCGAGGCAGGCCCTGATCGACAACCCGTACTTCAAACGTGCTGACAAAGAGGCCGCTGCGAACTACATCGTGTTCCGTGGCGCATCTGATGGCAATGTGCTCCCATTCGAGTTTGCCGCGTACGGCGATGACTGGATGACTCCAATCAACCAGGTGCTGTCGGCGGTCATGAGCGGCGAGCAGACTGTCGATGTTGCACTGAAGGAAGCGCAGAAGCGTCTGGATGAGCTCATGAAGTAAGGCGGTGAGCTGTGGCAATAGCTCAGGGGACGGGTCCCGGCGATGCACCGGGACCCATCCCCGCCCGCCTGCTCGAAACTTGAGCTTGGGCGAAAGGAGGCGCAGGCGAGTGAGGCCACGTGGGATCTCCCGCACGTGGGAGAAGGCTGCTCCATACATCCTGCTGGCGCCTTTCATCTTCCACATAGTCGCATTCTTCGGGTACGCGTTTGCGCGGACCTTCTACTTCAGCTTCACCGAGTACAACTTGTTCGCAAGCCCCAGATGGGTTGGCCTGGCAAACTATGTGGACTTGTTCAGGAATGTCCAGTTCGGTCGGGCGCTCAGGAACTCACTCCAATTCGCCGTCATCGTGACGCTGGCCCAGACATTCCTGGCGTTGATCCTGGCTGTGGTGATGAACTCCCGGGTGCGCGGGATCAAGTTCTTCAGGGCGGCCTACTACATGCCCAGCGTCACGTCGAGCGTGGTCATAACCCTCATCTTCATGTGGTTGTTCCAGAGGGGCGGGGTCATCAACTACCTGACCACCAAGTTCATCCAGTACCGTGCGGTGATTGGAGTCTTCTTTGCGTGTCTTGCCGTCATTCAGGTTCTCCTGGTCCTGCGCGATCGTGCTGGGGGGTGGCCCGCGTCATGGTTCGAACCGGCATTTCTCCTGATGTCGGCCGCCTTCTCTGTTGTACTGGTGTTGGCGCTTCAGGCTGCGGGGGTAATCGGCCCCAATCCGAACGTGGAGGCCGTTCGGACGGTGTGGCTGAACACGAGGCAGACTGTGCCCGCGTGGGCAGGAGCATTGGCGATCCCGCGACCGCTGGCCGCGATCATGATGCTCAATACCTGGACTACGGCCCCCACCATGATGCTGTTGTTCCTCGCGGGCCTGCAAGATATCCCCAGGGAGCTATATGAGGCCGCTGCGGTGGACGGCGCTGCCCCGGCGGCGTCGTTTCGTCACATAACCCTGCCCGGCCTGCGCAACGTCACGTTCCTCGTGTTGAGCATGGGCCTAATCAGCACATTGCAGATGTTCGATCAGGTGGCCATCATTGGAGAGCAGGCGCCGAGGGAAGCCGTCATCACATTGGCCTATTTCGTCTACAGCAACGCATTTCCGGGATCGGCAGTGCCGAGGATAGGCGCCGCATCTGCAGCAGCCATTGTGCTGGCGGTCTTTACGATGGTGCTGGTGTCTTTGCAGAAGTTGATCACGAGATCATGAGCCATGGGCGAGGTGCGAGCGATGAGACTGGATGAGGGCATAGCTGAACAGGATCGGCACGCCCAGGCCGAGAACCGAAGGAAGCTTGCGGCCCGGCGCCGATGGACGAAGGCGGCGGCCGTATACGTACTGCTTCTCGGGTTCTCGCTGCTTTTTGTGGGCCCAATGGCGTTTGCGATGTTGTCGAGCTTGAAAGACAACCCCGTAGAGTGGCCTCCGCGGCTGGGATCGCCGCAGCTATCTCCGGCTAACTGGGCGGCGGCTGCGAGGCTTGGCGCGGCGGGGGGAGGGAGTTGGCTGTTCGGGCAGTTCGCTCGGGGCGCCGTCGTTTTGTTCTCCATAGAGTACGAGGTCGACGAAGGCAGGGAAGCGGAGACACCCATCGTGCGGGTGCCGCGGCGGGTTCCCGGCGCCGGGCCTGCTGCCATTGTCGCGGAGCCGTTCGCCGCGGATGATGCTGTCGTCAGTGAAGTCCGCGAGGCTCGGCGCGTGACGACTGACGGCGTGGTGCGGGTCATCTACGAGTTTGACATCAAGCACGCGGGCAGCGACATTGTCTACGGCAAGCTTCCCCTTGACATCGAAGTGCCGATGTACCAGAGGTTCGTCCGGGCCACTCTCGAGCCGAACAGGATCGAGCGGCTGGGGAGAGTTCAGAGCTGGAACAACGTTACCTCCGGCGTGATACCGTATGTGTTCTATAACTACCACCGGGTGTTCCGCGAGAACTACAGTCGCGCCACAGGCAGGAACCTCTTCGCCGCATGGATCCGCAACTCGTTCATGCTTGCGGGGATCAAGGTCGTTACGACACTGGTCGTAGCTTCGATGGCCGGGTATGCCCTGGCACGACTGAAGTTTGCCGGCAAGAACGCCCTGTTCAATCTGGTTCTCTTTTCGATGATGATTCCGGGGCAGGTGACGTTCATCTCCAACTACTTGGTCCTCCGGGATGGCATATTCGGACTGACTCGGCTCTTCGGAGGCGGTTCGCTGATCAACACCTGGACCGGCTATGTGGTATCTACCATGGTGGGCGGCAGCGCGGTGTTCATAATGAAGCAGTTCTTCGAAGGACTGCCCACGGAACTGGAGGAATCCGCCCGCATCGACGGGGCGTCTGTCCTTAAGACCTATTCCCGCATCATGCTGCCCCTGGCCGGCCCGGCCTTAGGGGCGCTGGCGATCCTGACCTTTCAGGGAACATGGAACGAGTTCTTCTGGCCACTTGTGATACTCACCTCGCCGCCTGACAAGTACACCCTGACGCTGGGCCTGCTGAGCTTCAGGACTACTTACGCAGTGGCGTTCGACTGGGGGCCGATGCTCGCCGGCACGGTCATGTCGGCCCTGCCGATAGTAGTCATGTTCATCGTCTTCCAGAGGTACTTTGTCGAAGGCATCAGCTTCTCAGGGATAAAGGGTTAGCGCCGCCCGTGCGATGGCGTCGCCTATTCCCACGTCAGCTCGGTTCGGCACTTGGTTACGGCCAGCCTCGCCCGTCTTCCCCGCACTACTACTCTGGTCTCCAGCCTATCCCATGCGTCAGGCAACGCGGGCGCGATGCGGATGCCGTGTTCGGCCAGCGGGTCAAGACGGACACCTGCAAATCCGAACACTGCAGCCTGCCATATCCCGCCTAGGTTGGCCATGTGAATGCCGTCGCCGAGATTGCCCATGGAATCGCACAGGTCGAGGGCGAGGCCATGGTGGAAGTGCTGGTAGGCCTGGACGACGCGGCCCAGCTGTGCCGCGACCAATGCGTGGGCAGACAGGCTGAGCGATGAGCCATGGGCAGTGCGAGCTGAGTAGTAGTCGTAGTTGGCCGCCCATGTATCGGCGTCGAACAGGTTGGGCATGAGCTTGGCCAGCATCACCACATCTGCCTGTTTGAGTATCCTGCGCTCGCGGGCCATGTCCTGCATGAGCGCCATGTCGACCGAGCGCCCGGCGCCTATCAGGTCCTGCATGCTCCCGTTGATGTCCTCAAGATCAAGGAATCCGTCGAACTGCTCGATGACCTTCGTGTCGGGGTCGGGCTGTGGTAGGTAGACAGCCTGCGCGACACGGCGCATTTCGTCCTGCTCACCGAGGGTTAGGCCCAGACGGGTCGAAAGCTCGTTCCATGCGGACGGACAGTCGGCCGCCAGCCACTCCGACGCCGCTAGCGCGGCGTCAATGGTCCACTTGGCCATGTAGTTGGTGAACGCGTTGTTGTCGATGTTCTCGTGATACTCGTCCGGGCCGATGACGCGCAGATACTCGTACCGGCGCATCTCTTCGTTCCACGCCGCGCGACTGGCCCAGAAACGCCCGGCCTCAATGATGATCTCGGCGCCGTAGTCTCGGAAGAAGTCGTCGTCGCCGGTCCACCGCCAGTAACTTGACACGGCATGGGCGATATCGGCGGTGATGTGGTCTTCAGTGTCGCCGCACCAGATCCGTACTCGCTGCCCGGTAGTTGGGTCCGGCGTGCTCCACGCGGGCGTGGTTTCGTCTCCCGAATCAGCGCTTTCCCACGCGAACATCGCCCCCCGATACCCGCGCTCGGCGGCCTTCCGCCGCGCGCCGGGGAGGGTGTGGTAGCGGTACATCAGCAGGTTCCGGGCCGTATCCGGAAAGACTGCGCAGAAGAATGGGTGCACGAACACTTCAGTGTCCCAGAAGACGTGACCGCGGTAACCCTCACCGTGCAACCCCTTGGCGCCGATACTCACCCTGTCGTCGGTGTCGGGGGCGCACACAAGCATGTGGAACATTGCGAACCTGATGCCAAATTGGTCATAATCAGGCCCCCATATTCGCACATCGCACCTACTCCAGCGCGCCGCCCACTCGCGACAGTGCGGTGCGAAGAGCAGGTCGTATCCGACTCGGGCGGCGGCCTCAGCTGACCTACACGCCGCATCCAGCAGGGCAGATTGACCTGGTATTGCAGGTGTTGCAGGCGACGCCCCACAAGACTCCGCTTCTGTGCATGTGGTTGTGACATCGCGACCGGTTCTGTAGATAGCGTACTTTTCCAGGACTAGTCGATCTCCCGCCCTTAGGCAGGCCTTGAACTGATGACCTGGAGCGAGCGGCCTCTCAAGCGGGCTGGGTTCCAGGGGCTGTCGGGACGCAGCGCACTGCTTTGGGTCAGCAGAGCCGGGGCCGGGGCCGGGGGCGGGGTCGGAATTGGCGGATTCGACGAACGCCGTCGCGGCGAGCGCGACCGCGATCGGGATATGAGAGTTGATGGTACGGGCATTGAGTCCTGCAACGCCGAGCAACGCGCTGTGTGGCTTTGGCGCATGTACGCCCAGGATCTCCAGATGCCGCGCCCCCGACCCGCGGCCCGTCACATTCCCATCGATCAGCGAGTTGAGCTGCACTTCGCCGGCACCGGCCTCCATGGTCACCTCATATCTCATGCAGGCCAGATGGCGATCGGCAAGCGACACAAACCGCTGGCTTTCGATGAGGAGGACTCGCCCGGTGCGGTCGACGAGGCGAACTGCGCGACGGATGCACGCCTGCGCAAGGTCGAGATACCGGTCGTAGTGGCAGCTCCGGATCGCGTTTCGGGCATGGGACGGCGAAAACGGGGAAAGCATGGTCTGCCCGTCCAGCAAGATCTCAACCGGCAGCCAGTCCGGCATGGATACCAATTCGGTGACTTCATCCGGGGCTGGGTCACAATCGAAGACTCCTGCGACGAACGTGGCACCATGGCCTGTCAGCAGACCGTCTTCGTGCGCTCCACGCGTGGCCATGTAGCCGTTTCCCAGGGTGAACATGGTCTCGCAGTCGCCGCTTTCGTGTAGCTGCCACGGATTGTTGGGAGGGCAGAACGACGGCACGGAGAACTTGGACGGCTCACACCTCCATGCGCGCATCTGTGCTTCGAGAATGGCGGCGAAGGTGTCGGCGCCCCCTCCTAGGTGGACAACGCCGGCCGGGACCCCGCAGGGTTCGCTCCCTACGCTGATGCAGAGCGAATCGCGCACCTCGGGGATGAGCAGCTTGTGGTCGCTTCCTTCCACCCCTCCGACAGGACCGAACTCATCGCCCAGTATCAGGATCTCCGAGGTGTCGATGGCGCTTGGTTTTGCCACCTGTTCAACCAAGTAGCTCACGGAATCCGACTTATCGGTCAGCCCAAGTTCTACATGCTTCACATCAGTGGTAATCCGGGCATCGATACCCTCGTCTGCGCAGATCGCGCGAGTCAGGGCAACTACTTGCGCGAGGCCTCCCGACACTGTGCAGGACGCGAGCCGCGCCTCTACGGCTCTGTGCAGGGCGGGCAGCTGTTCTTTTAGCGGGTCCGCCCACTCGGGCACGGGGATCAGGTCGAGTTTGCGCCGGTTCATGCGTCCGTGGATGATCTGGGTTTCCAGCCCATACTGCTCACGCAGCTCGTGCTGGATTCGGCGGGCTGCTCGATCCATGGCTTCGTCCTCGGCCTGGGTTGACGTGCGAGCATGCAGCCTGAGCGTGGTCTGGCCGTCTGCGCTGAAACCGTAGACTTCTGATCCCCGGTTTGTGCAGAACAGGGCCCGCTGCCGAACGCTCGGAGTCAGCTTGCCGGCAAACTGGCCGCTCAGGTTGGCGAAGTTGGTACCGGTGACGGCCGCAAGCCACACTCCTCGCCCCAGAAGTGCCTCCGACCTCCACAGAATGTCGTTAACCGGATGGGCGCGGGAGGCGACTGCAGTCCCGTCCCAATCGAAGATGATCATCTTGAAGCGGCGAGAATCAAGCCCGCAAATCGGCGCCCCAGCTCGAGTAGTAGCCTCCATGAGTAGCCCTCCGAGACTACGCTGCCCAGAAGACGGAAGACGCGACCGGCAGCGACTTAATCGTAAAAGCGAACTCTAGCACGTAACTAATTC
>Ga0208460_10002007_pt1 | contig 11824 bp, 7 predicted proteins | sample AD_STIC10_MetaG_FD_184436 | JGI IMG/M metagenome (GOLD analysis project Ga0208460, IMG submission 184436) | Active sludge microbial communities of municipal wastewater-treating anaerobic digesters from USA - AD_STIC10_MetaG (SPAdes) (version 2) | ecosystem: Engineered > Bioreactor > Anaerobic >... | reverse complement strand
AAACGATTGGCAAATTCCGAGCACTTCACCTCGGTGGCACCGTCCATCAGGCGGGCGAAGTCGTAGGTGACCTGCTTGTTGCCGATGGCCTTGTCCATGGCGGCGATGATGGCGTCGGCCGCTTCGTTCCAGCCCATGTAACGCAGCATCATTTCGCCGGAGAGGATCACCGAACCGGGGTTGACCTTGTCGAGGCCGGCGTACTTGGGCGCGGTGCCGTGGGTGGCTTCGAACACGGCGTGGCCGGTGACGTAGTTGATGTTGCCGCCGGGAGCGATGCCGATGCCGCCGACCTGCGCGGCCAGCGCGTCGGACAGGTAATCGCCATTGAGGTTGAGCGTGGCGACCACGTCGTACTCGGCCGGACGCAGCAGGATCTGCTGCAGGAAGGCGTCGGCGATGGCGTCCTTGACGATGATGTCCTTGCCGGTCTTCGGGTTCTTGAATTTGCACCACGGACCGCCGTCGATCTCGACTGCGCCAAACTCGCGCTGGGCCAGCGCATAGCCCCAGTCACGGAAGCCACCTTCGGTGAACTTCATGATGTTGCCCTTGTGCACCAGGGTGAGCGAGCTGCGGTCATTGTCGATGGCGTACTTGATCGCCGCGCGCACCAGGCGTTCGGTGCCTTCGATGGACACCGGCTTGATGCCGAAACCCGAGCTGTCCGGAAAACGGATCTTCTTGTAGCGATCCGGGAAGTTTTCCTTGAGCAGCGCGGCAAACTTCTTCGCGTCGTCGCTGCCTTGCTGGAATTCGATGCCGGCGTAGATGTCCTCGGTGTTCTCGCGATAGATGGTCATGTCCACCTTGGACGGATCCTTCACCGGCGAGGGCACCCCATTGAACCAACGCACCGGGCGCACGCAGGCGTAGAGATCGAGCATCTGGCGCAGCGCCACGTTGAGTGAGCGGATGCCGCCACCGACCGGCGTGGTCAGCGGACCCTTGATGGAAACCAGGTATTCGCGGCAGGCCTCGACGGTGGCATCGGGCAACCAGTTGCCGGTTTCATTGAAGGCCTTTTCGCCGGCCAGCACTTCAAGCCAATGGATCTTGCGCTTGCCGCCGTAGGCCTTTGCTACTGCGGCGTCGAGCACGCGCACCGAGGCGCGCCAGATGTCCGGACCGGTGCCGTCGCCTTCGATGAAGGGGATGACCGGATGATCCGGAACCTTGAGGATGCCATTGCTGATGCTGATGGCGGCGCTGCCGGCGGGCGGCTTGGGGGTGGAATCCGACATGGAGTGCTCCGGGTGTGCGTGGGGACGGCGCGAGGCACGAGAAGATGCGCAAGCGAATCCCTATTGTCGCGCAAGCGCGGCACGCAATGAAGGGACCCGGGCGCGGTCAATCCGGCCTGCGCCGTTGCCTGCAATTGCTCCTGCATGGCTGGCACACCGGCCATCCCTGGCCATCGCCGGCAATTGCTCCTGCATTGCAGGCATACCGGCCATCCCTGAGGAAACTCTGACCAACCACAGTTTTCGTCACCCCGGCATACGCCGGGGTCCATTTTGCCCTTGATTCCATTGGAACAAGATCGAGATGGATTCCGGCTTGACCAGCCATTCGGCTGTTGTAAAGCGCTTCGCCGGAATGACGAGCAAACTCAGAGTTTCCCCAAGGAAGGTCTGAACAAGTATTGTCGCGAGCAAGCTCGCTCCCACCATTGCTTGATTTTGTGGGAGCGAGCTTGCTCGCGACGAATGAGTTCCGTACTTGTTCAGAGTTTCCCGAAGGCGCGGCTTGTACCGCGCCTTGTTTCCGCCCCGAATGCGGGAGCCTGTTTACTTGACCTCGAAGCCCTGGCTGGCGACGGGTGCGCCATCGAGGCTGATATCCACCTTGTAGCTGCCGGCAGGCCAGCCGCTGGGCTTGCTGATGTGGAAGGTGGTGGTGGCCGGCCCGTTCGGCGCAATCGACTGGCTGCTTTCATCGACCAATTGGCCGTCGCCGAAGGTCCAGCGCGCGGCCAGCGTGGCACTGGCGGCAACGCCGTTGGTATCCACCGATGCGTAAATCGTGTCGGTGGTGGCGAAGGTGGCCATTGCCGCCGTGACCTTGTTGCCCGCATCGACCGCATTGCCCAGGGTCAGGGCGGAGAAGGACACCGGAACGGCTGCCGGGGGCGGCGTCGGCGCGGGTGCCGGAGCGGCGACGGGCGGTGGTGCCGGAGCCACCACGGGTGCCGGGGCTTCCTCCTTCTTGCCGCAGGCGGACAGAACCAGTGCCGCGGCCACGGTGAGGGTTAGCGAACCAAGATGATTGCGTTTCATGGGGAATCTCCTGAGGGTCAGTCTTTTGCAGGCGGAATCTTGAGTACCCAACCGATCTGGATCAGGTCGGGATTGCTGATGCGATCGGTGTTGGCTTCGAAGATCGCGCGCCACTGGCTGGATTTGCCGTAGAACTTCTTGGCGATCTTCGACAAGGTGTCGCCCTTGGCGACCGTATAGGTCTGCACAGTGGCCGCTGCTTCGGGCGCAGTCGGTGCGGTTGAAGCGACGCCGCTTTGCACATCGCTGAAATCCACTTTGGCCGGCGCTGGAGCCGTCGTGGTGCTGCCGCTTTTGACGTCGGAAAAATCCGGTTTGCCGGGTGGGTTTGCCATTTGCGTATCTCCAATCGAGCCAAGCAGCCAAGGTACACGGATGTTGCGTTAATAAACCATTCGTAGTGCGCGGGAATGTCAATTCTGGTTACGCCGCATTCACCGCAATCGCAACACCGCGCTATTGGCGCAGGAGTCGCCGATTGGGTACGGCAAGCTGCGCGGCATTTCCTCGCCACGGGTTGATGTCGAGGCCACCACGGCGGGTGTAGCGCGCACTGACACTCAATTGATCCGGCGCGCAGCGTGCAAGCAAGTCACGGAACATGCGTTCCACGCATTGCTCGTGGAACTCGTCGTGGTTGCGATAGGAAACGATGTAACGCAACAGGCCGGCACGCTCGATGGCCGCACCCTGGTAGGAGATCACCACGCTGGCCCAGTCCGGCTGCGCAGTCACCGGGCAATTGGACTTGAGCAAATGCGAAACCAGGGTCTCCGACACGCGTGTGCCCGCGTCGGTGCGCAGGAATGCGGGTTCGGGCGGTCCGTAGTGCTCAACCGCGATCGGCAAATCGTCGATGCAGGTGCCTTCGGCATCATGGATTGCCGCCTCACTGACTCGATCCAGACCCATTACGCGCACTTCGACCGCGCCACCGGCAGCAGCACCGAGGTCATCCCGCAGCAGTCGCTCGACATGATGCGCATCGGGATAGCGCATGGCGTTGAGGCTGTTGAGATACAGCTTGAGCGATTTGGATTCGATCAGGTTGGGTGAATCCGCCGGCACGCGGATTTCAGCGACGGCAACCTGCGGCTTGCCCAGCTCGTCCAGCCACGACAACTCCCAGGCATTCCAGATATCGACGCCATGGAATGGCAGCACTGCGGACAGGCCGATGGCGTTTCGCCCCTGGCTGCGCGGAATCGGAAACAACAGGCCCGGATCGTAGTGGCTGCTGCCGGCAACGGATTTGCCGAGCAGGGAATCATCAAGATGGACGCTCATGCCGACATTCTAAGGAAACTCTGAACAAGTACGGAACTCATTCGTCGCGAGCAAGCTCGCTCCCACAAAATCGAGCAATGGTGGGAGCGAGCTTGCTCGCAACAATGCTTGTTCAGAGTTTCCTTGGGGCAACGCTGGTGAAGCGGTCCCTCCACTGCATTGCGGGCAATGGACGGAAGATTCCCGCCGCGCGCAAGCCATGCGTCCGGTGGTGATGCGGCCTGGCACAGGCCTTGTGAAATGTTCTGCGCCAAACCCCGGTCTGTGTGGCAGTCTGCGCGTGCACGCGTGCAGTTCACACATATCCACGACACGGCCGCACCCGGCCATTGCCACAAAATCGTCGTTGATGAGACTGCCGGATTGCTGAACACACTGCAGAAGGCGAACCCGCGAGGAGGCTTTCCATGAAATCCATTCTGTTGACCATCGTCCTGGCCGCGGCCGCGGCCCTGTTGGTCGCCCTCAACCTGCAAGCAGACGAGCCGAGTGCACCGGCCAAGGCCACCCGGCACACGCAAACCATCGTGCTCGGCTCGGGCTGTTTCTGGGGCGCCGAAAAAGGCTATGAAGCCCTGCCGGGAGTAATCGATGCGGTTTCCGGCTATGCCGATGGACGCGGCCTGGAACCCACCTACAAAGCCATCACGCGACCCGAACACCGCATGGATCCCGACAATTTTGCCGAAGTGGTGAAGGTGACCTACGACACCGGCAAGACAAGCACCGAGGCATTGCTCAAGCACTTTTTTGAACACCATGACCCAACCCAGGCCAACCGCCAGGGCAACGATATCGGCACCCAGTACCGCTCGATCATCCTCACTGCCAACGACGAACAGGCGGACATTGCGCGGCGCTTGCAGGCCCAGTACCAGGTGCTGCTGAGCGAGGCCGGTTACGGCGAGATCAAGACCGTGATCAAGCCGCTGGAGCAGTTCCACGCTGCCGAAACCTATCATCAGGATTACCTCACCAAGAATCCGAACGGCTACTGCCCGGATCATTCAACCGGGGTGACTTTTGCCAAGGTCGACGCGCCCGTCGTGGACAACAGCGCGCTCATGAAAGGCCAGCAGATTCTCGTTCTGGAAGCGGAGTTCTGCCCCTATTGCAAGGCGTTCCGCAAGGACGTGGCCGATGCCTATCGCGGCGACATCCCGATGAGTTTCCGCATGGCCAGTGGCCTCAATGGGCTTGAGCTGAAAACACCGACCTGGGCCACGCCCACCATCTTTTTCTTGCAGGATGGCAAGGAAGTGGCTGGCCACCAGGGGTACATGAACACCGAGGAGTTCTACAAGGCGCTCGGGCTTTTCAAGCTGGGCGACAGCGAAGCCTTCCATGTTGCCTTCAACCAGGGCACGGACAACCGCTTCTGCAGGCAGTACGAGCTGTTCAAGCACACGCCGGAAGGCGTATTCACCGACAAGCTGAGTGGCGCGCCCTTGTTCGATACGCGCTATCGCTTCAATTCGGGAACCGGTTGGCTGTCGTTCACGCGGCCGGTTGAAGGAGAAACCATCGAACGCGCCGACAACAGCTATGGCATGGCACGCACGGAGGTGATTTCACGCAGCTCGGGCATTCACCTGGGCCATGTGTTCAACGACGGGCCCAACGGCCAGCCCCGTTACTGCATCAATGCCACGGTGCTGGATTTCAAGGCGCGCTGACGCCGGGCTTGTCGGCAAAATCCGCCTCGACCCGATTGCGTCCATTCTGCTTGGCCCGATACAAGGCGGCATCGGCGCGTGCCAGCAGTTCGGCGGCTTCGTCTTCAGCACGCAGTTCGCTCAATCCGATTGACACGCTGAGCACGATACGGTGCGGCTTGACGCGGATGGCTTCTGCGTTCACCGCCGCGCGCAGGGACTCGGCGGCATCGAGCGCGCGCTGCGCACCCGCACCTTCAATCATCAGCACGAACTCCTCGCCACCGTAGCGGGCAATCAGGTCACCCGCGCGCACATGCTTGCGCAGGATGTCACCAACCGCCTTCAGGCAGGCGTCGCCCACGGCATGACCGTGGCGATCATTGATCGATTTGAAGTGATCGAGATCGAGGAACATCAACCAAAGCGGTGCGCCGGATTCCCGTGCCGCGTGCAGACGCGCTGCAAGGGCTGCATCGAATTCCGCCCGGTTGGGCAATCCGGTCAGGAGGTCGGTGCGGGCCTCATGGCGGGCGACGTGCAGCTCGCGTTCCGCATAACGGGCTGCGCGCGCCGTGGCCAGCACCAGCACCAGCGCGCCGACCGCGTAGGCCAGCGGATGCAACCACTCCAGCATGGGCGGCGTGCCCTGATGGTTGAGGAAAAACCATACCCGTGCCACGCCAGCGACGGTCACGCCACCCCAACCAATCAGGTAGAACCAACCCTGCGGCGAACCGGAGCGCGCGCGCGCGGCGGCCGTACCCAGCGCAAGCACCGCCAATGCCAGGGCCACGATATTGATTGCCTGGTTGGCCAGCGGTGAACGTGGCCAGATCACGATCACGATCGCCAGCACCGCGGCAATGGCGACGAGTACCTTCATCAACCTGGCCGCGCGTGGGTAGCAGCGGTCCAGCTCCAGGAATCCAATGGTGAATCCATACACCATGACGAGGCCGAAGTTGATGGCCACGCCCGACATGCGCATGGCATGTGGCAACAGGCTTGGCCAGGGCAAGAGGGCGACGATTTCGCCGCTCATCGCGGCAACGTACAGCACGCAACTGGCGACCCAGCCGCAGAACATCAGCAACATCCAGCGCCACAGGGCAATCGCATAGACCGTGGCAACGATGCCCAGCAACAGCAGCGAGGCCAGGATTGCGCTGGTGAAGCGCACGCGCTGCAGATCCAGCGCCACATAGGTTTCCAGTGGCATGGCGGCTACCGCCATGGGCTGATAGCGCCCTCCCTCGTGGCGCACATAGACGGGTTGATCAGCAAAATCCGCAGGCAGGATGAATGCCAGGCGGTGCCGGGAACCCACCTGTTTCCATGCCGGATCGAAGATGCCGGCGTGCTGGGGACGATAGTCCGGCGGCATCCAGACGGTCACGCTGGCGTCGTAGGTTTCCTTCAGTGACAGCACGATGTCGCTGCCTGCTTGCGGCTGCTTTACGCGCAGTCGCCACCAGGATTGCTCTGCCGCTCCGCGTTGCAAGGCGGGGGCCGCTTTCCAGCTCGACTCGGGCGCTTCGCGCAGGCTTTCAATGCCCGTCTCGCCGCCATCAAAACGCGCAAGTTCAACCGAAGTCGCCTGCGCCGACGACGTGGAAACCAGCAGGATCAGCCACAACCACGCCCGCATCGATGCTCTCCCGGCGAATTCGCATCACGGCCGATTCTATTGCTTCGGCCCGTAAACTCGCACGCTTTTGGCTGTCGTGGAGCGGAGCTTGCTCCGCTTGGCCGTCTCCGCATGTCCACAGCCGAGCAAGCTCGGCTCTACAAAAGCTTCAAGGTGAGGAAGTCTCCGCATGTCCACTATTGCCTCGACCCGCAAACTCGCACGCTTTTGGCTGTCGTAGAGCGGAGCTTGCTCCGCTTGGCCGTCTGCGCATGTCCACAGCCGAGCAAGCTCGGCTCTACAAAAGCTTCAAGGTGAGGAAGCTGGGCTCTACAAAAGCTTCAAGGCGAGGAAGCTGGGCTCCACAAAAGCTCCAAACCGAGCAAGCCCGGTTCTACACGAGCCACGTCATTTGTCGACGAAAGCGCGCTCGAACACGTAGTCGCCGGGCTGGCCGGTGCGCGGGGATGCATGGAAACCCAGGCCATCGAGCAGTTTGCGGGTATCGGCCAGCATGGCCGGACTGCCACACAACATGAAGCGATCGCGTGCCGGGTGCAGGGGCGGCAAGCCCACGCTCTCGGCCAGTCGGCCATCAGCGATAAGGTCGGTGATGCGACCGCGATTGCGAAATGCCTCGCGCGTGACGCACGGGTGATAGATCAGCGTGTCGCGAATCATCTGTCCGAGATACTCATGCCGCGGCAATTCCTGTTCGATGAGATCGGCATACGCCAGGTCATTGATGTTGCGCACGCCGTGGACGAGAACGATCTTCTCGAAACGCTCCAGGGTTTGCGGATCCTGGATGAGGCTGATGAAGGGCGCGAGGCCGGTGCCGGTGGCGAGCAGGTAGAGATGCCGGCCCGGATGCAGGTCGTGCACCAGCAAGGTGCCAGTGGGTTTGCGGCTGACCAGGATGCGATCGCCGACTTTGAGATGCTGGAGCCGCGAGGTCAGTTGGCCATCGGCAACCTTGATGCTGAAGAACTCGAGGTGCTCTTCCCAACTCGGGCTGACGATGCTGTAGGCGCGCATCAAGGGGCGATCCTCCAGCTGCAGGCCAATCATCAGGAACTGGCCGCTCTCGAAGCGCAACCCTGGATCGCGGGTGGTGCGGAACGAGAACAGGCTGTCGTTCCAGTGATGCACGTGGGTGACGCGTTCTTCGAAATGACGATTCATCGATCTTTGCCAAGCGCACGCGGTTCGCGCCGGCCCGGTGCCCGGGACTGGCGGCGAGTCCAACAACGACAACGAAAGGTGTGGCCAACCACGGCAATGGATGGCAGCTTTGAGCAAGCGGCGAAGCCGCATGGCTGGGCGCCATTATAGCGGTCGTCGACTTGCATGGGGCCTGCCGCTTGATCAGCGTTGCCTTAAGGTCAACCAATTGCGCGCAGACACGTTTTCAGGGAGGTGATCGCCGCTCGCACGTCGCGAAAGAAGGACTGGATGCTCATGTCGATGAAACCCGCGCGAAGCGCCGCCATTTTGCTTGCCATGTCGATGGCCGCCTCCTCGAACGCCAAGGCCGAATGCGATTTCACCGCCGTGACAGCCGAGATGCAGCAACTGATGGCTGCCGATGGCATCAGCGACAGCGCAGTGCTGATCGGTTCCGCACAGGGCATCTGGTTCAAGCAGTACAACGGCGGATTTGGCGATGCGACGGTGATTCCGCTGGCCTCGGCCAGCAAGCTGCTGGCTGGAATTCGTGTCTTGCAACTTGCCGACCAGGGTGTCGTGAACCTCGATGCAGCAGTCACCGATCATCTTTCGGGTCCCGACTATCCGTGGAGCGTGGATGCCCAGGGCATCACGCTGCGCCAGATGTTCTCGCACACGGCCGGATACGGTGATGATTCCGCAAATCCCGCCCTGTCGGATCGCGGCATCACTCTGCTTGAAAGTGCACAGCGCATTGCCACGAACGCGCAGAACAGCATTCCGCAGAACTTCACGCCGGCAGGTTCGAAGTTTGCCTATGGCGGCATCTCCATGCAGATCGGTGGTGCCGTGGCACAGGCCGCCAGCGCCATGGACTGGCAGCGTGGCTGGAAGGAAGACATTGGTGAGCCGATGTGCATTGACAGCATCGACTGGCAAGGTCTTGGACCAACCCTCAACTATCACATTGGTGGCGGCGCGCAATCCTCCCTGGAAGACTATGCGCGAGTACTGTCCATGATCGTCGCCGATGGGGTGGGCAATGGCACGCGCATCTTGAGTCCATCTGCCATCGACACCTTGCGGCAGTCACAGATCGGCAATGCGGCTATCGCCTACGTGCCGCCCGGCGCAATTGGCCTCGACGACTACAGCTTTGGCGCCTGGATCGAACCGCTGCCGACCAGCGTTTCGACAGACGCCCCGGTGATCCACAGCATCGGTGCGTTCGGCTATGCGCCGTGGGTTGATTTCTCCAACCAGACCTTCGGCATCATCATGGTGTTTGCTCCCAATGCCGGAAATGGCGTTGGTCAATTGCCGTCGGGCTACGTCAGTCGCGTGGCACTGGAACACATTGTGCAGATTGTGCGCAATCAACTGGCCGGCAACGCGGGTACCTGCCAGACGGGCCTCGTTTTCGATGCCGTGTTCAACGAAGGGTTCGATACCGCGCCATCGGTGCCGCGATGTCCGGATCTACTCGCAACTCCGTGACGGATTGCACGCATGGATGCGCGCTGTCTCACCGCAGCAATGGCATCACCGGCACGATTTCAAGACCTGCTATTCATCCGGCACGCAAAGCGCAGACCCGAGGAGCGCAGCGCGCTCCGCTCGAGGTGATGAGCGGAACACGCTGCTTGCTACACCATCAGGCGCGCGCCTGATGGCGAGCAAGATCAATGGGCGTGATGACCTGCCGGCGCCAGGGTGGTGTCGTCTTCCAGTTTCTTGGCGGCTTCGGCGTGATGGTCCTGTGCCAGCAACAGGTAGAAGGCCGGCACCACGAACAGGGTGAACAAGGTGCCGATGGTGAGGCCGGTGGTGATGACCAGGCCCATGTTGAAGCGACCTGCGGCACCGGCACCGCTGGCGATCACCAGCGGCATGACGCCCAGCACCATGGCCGCGGTGGTCATCAGGATCGGGCGCAAACGGGTGGCAGCAGCCTGTTCGATGGCTTCGCGCTTGGTCTTTCCTGCGCGTTGCAGTTCGTTGGCAAATTCGACGATCAGGATGCCGTGCTTGGAGATCAAGCCCATCAGGGTAACCAGCCCAACCTGGGTGTAGATGTTGAGCGAGGTCGACCAGCGCGTTGAAAGGGCACCCATGCCGACGAAGCCGGGCAGCAGGTTGATGAAGATCATCGCGCCGAACATGGCCATCGGCACCGACACCAGGATCACGATCGGATCACGCAGGCTGTTGAACTGCGCGGCGAGCGCCAGGTAAACGATGATCACGGCAAACAACAGGGTGAGCAGGAAGCCGCCGGATTCGTCCATGAATTGACGCGCCTGTCCGGCATAGTCGATCTGGTAACCGGTCGGGGCCACCTCGCGGATGGTGTTCCTGACCAGTTCGATGCCTTCGCCCTGGGTGACGCTGGGTACGCCCGAGAACGTCACCGAGTTGAGCTGCTGGAAGCGGGTCAGCGATTGCGGCACCACCGAATCGGTGATGCTGGCGACCGTCGATGCCTGGACCAGCGAGCCATCGCCGGCACGCACGTAGTAGTCCAGCACCTGGTCCGGGTTCAGTCGATCCTTTTGCAGCACCTGCGGGATGACCCGATACGAACGTCCGGCAATCGAGAAATAGTTGACGTAGCCGCCGCCCAGCGCCGCGCCCAAGGTTCCACCCACGTCCTGCTGGGTGATGCCGAGCGTGGTGATCAGGTCGCGGTCGACTTTCAGCGTGCTTTGCGGCTGGTCGATCTTGAGGTTGGTATCGATGAACCAGAACTTGCCGCTGGCCTGCAGCTTGTCGAGCACGTTCTTCGACACCTCGTAGAGGTTCTCGAACGGCTCGGTGGTGGACATCACCACTTCAACCGGTTGGCCCTGGGCACCGGGCAGCGAGGGGAACTGGAAGGCAAACGCGTTGGTTGCCGCCATGCTGCCCCATTTCATCTGCAATTCGTTCTGGATTTCCGTGGCGTTGCGGGCACGCTCTCCCCACGGCACCAGCTTGGCACCGGTCAACACCGAGTTTGCACCGGCAATGCCGCTGATCTGGAACGTGTCCTTGACCTCGGGAATCGACGTGGTGATCGCCTGCATTTGTTCCATGTAGCCCTTGACCTGGGCCGGGGCAGCGTTGGGCGCACCGGTGGCAATGCCCACCACGAAACCCTGGTCTTCCTGCGGTGCCAGTTCCGACTGCGAGTTCATGAACAGGAACACGGTGCCGCCGAAGATCATCGCGCCCATCACGATCAGCACGATCCAGGTTTCCAGCGCACCGTGCAGGCGTCGCTCATAGCTTGCGTGCAGGCGTTCGAACTGACGGTCGATGAACTGCACGAAGCGGCTGCTGCCGTGGCTGGCCTTGAGGAATCGCGAACACATCATCGGACTCAGGCACAGCGCAATGATTGCCGACACGGTGACGGCACCGGCCAGGGTGAAAGCAAACTCGGTGAACAGCGCGCCGGTCAGTCCACCCTGGAATCCGATTGGAATGTAGACGGCGATAAGCACGACGGTCATGGCCAGGATCGGACCGGCCAGTTCGCGCGCGGCGACCAGCGCCGCCTGTAGCGGCGTCTTGCCTTCCTCGGTGATGTGGCGGTCGACGTTTTCCACGACGATGATGGCGTCATCCACCACCAGGCCGATGGCCAGCACCAGCGCCAGCAGGGTGATGAGGTTGATGGTGTAGCCGAGCAGCAACATCACGAAGAACGCGCCGATCAGCGACAGGGGCATGGCAATGACCGGAATCATCACCGCGCGCACGCTGCCCATGAACAGGAAGATCACCACGGTGACGATGAGCAAGGCTTCGATCAGGGTCTT
>Ga0208460_10001983_pt1 | contig 11885 bp, 9 predicted proteins | sample AD_STIC10_MetaG_FD_184436 | JGI IMG/M metagenome (GOLD analysis project Ga0208460, IMG submission 184436) | Active sludge microbial communities of municipal wastewater-treating anaerobic digesters from USA - AD_STIC10_MetaG (SPAdes) (version 2) | ecosystem: Engineered > Bioreactor > Anaerobic >... | reverse complement strand
ATAACAATTTCGAATTTATTGGAGAGGTGGCTGAGCGGCTGAAAGCAGCATCCTGCTAAGATGTTAAGGGGGAAACCCCTTCAAGGGTTCGAATCCCTTCCTCTCCGCAACATCGTGCTAGCACGAGGTAGTTTGAAAACAGAGCTTTTTTGAAGCTCTGTTTTTAGTTGGGAAAAAGCTATTTTTTCTTTAAAATAGGCTATTTGACAACTTATGTCATTTTTTGACATTTTGATAAAATATGTTAAAATTTAAGTAAAGAAAAGATAAATAAAATCTAAACTATATATGAGCGACCGAATTGAAAAGCTTCTAACTATAGAAGAAGTAGCTGATATTTTAAGAGTGAGCACCAGAACTATTGTTAGATATATAGAATCTGGAAAATTAAAAGCTTCTAAGATAGGTGTTTGGCGAATTAAAGAATCTGATGTTCACCTATTTTTGGAGGAAACTAGTAATAAAAAATAAGATTTAAATATTATGGCTAATAATTTGAATAATTCTAAAGAACAAGAACGAGCCGAACTTCATAGAGCTATTTGGCAGATTGCTAATGATCTGCGAGGCAGTGTCGATGGTTGGGATTTTAAGCAGTATGTTCTTGGAATGCTCTTTTATCGTTTTATCAGCGAAAACCTTACCAATTACATAAATGCTGATGAACGTCGAACTGGTAAAAAAGATTTTGATTATGCTGTTATCTCTGATAAAGAAGCGGAATTTGGTCGTGCTGACACGGTAAAAGAAAAAGGTTTTTATATTTTGCCAAGTGAGTTATTCGTAAATGTTTGTAAAAATGCACGTAATAATGCAAATCTTAACGAAACTTTAGCTGAAGTATTTCGCAATATTGAGAACTCAGCTAAAGGTGCAGATAGTGAAGATGATTTAAAAGGTCTTTTTGATGATATTGATATTAACTCTAAAAAATTAGGCAATACCGTAGAACAAAGAAATCAAAAATTAGCCAAACTTTTAGAATCTATCGGCAATCTTCGTCTTGGCAATTATTCTGATAATACTATTGATGCATTCGGTGATGCTTATGAGTTTTTAATGACCATGTATGCCTCAAATGCTGGAAAATCTGGCGGAGAATTTTATACTCCGCAAGAAGTCGCTGAGCTTTTAGCAGAAATAACTACAGTTGGCAAAAAAGAAGTTAATAAAGTTTATGACCCGTGTTGTGGCTCTGGTTCACTTCTTCTTAAGTTTGCCAAGGTTCTTGGAAAAGAAAATGTTAGACTTGGTTTTTACGGTCAAGAAATTAATATCACCACCTTTAATCTTTGTCGTATTAACATGTTTTTACACGATATCAATTATAATCATTTTGATATTGAGTTAGGCGATACCTTAACCGATCCAAAACATTGGGACGATGAGCCATTTGATGCCATAGTTTCTAATCCCCCGTATTCTATTAATTGGGAGGGCGATGCTAATCCATTATTAATTAATGATCCGCGTTTTTCTCCTGCTGGTGTATTAGCCCCAAAGAGCAAGGCAGATTTAGCGTTTACCATGCACATGCTTTCCTGGCTTTCGACTAGTGGAACAGCGGCGATTGTTGAATTTCCAGGCGTTTTATATCGTGGCGGGGCAGAACAAAAAATTCGTAAATATTTAGTTGATAATAATTATATTGATACCGTAATTCAATTACCACCTGATTTATTTTTTGGTGTTACTATCGCTACTTGTATTATTGTTCTTAAAAAAAGCAAGAAAGATAATAAAACTTTGTTTATTGATGCTTCAAAAGAATTTGTTAGGGGTGGAAATAAAAATAAACTAAGTGAAGAGAATCGCAAAAAGATTCTTAATGCTTTTATTGAACGCAAAGATGCAGAATATTTTGTTAAGTTAGTTGACAACAAAACAATTACTGATAACGATTATAATATTGCCGTGTCTAGTTATGTAGTTAGCGAGGATACTCGTGAGGTAGTTGATATTATAGAGCTTAATGAAAAAATTAAAGAGATTGTTAAAAGGCAACAAAAGCTTAGAGCGGCGATTGATGAGATTGTCGGGAGAATTGAAAATAATTAACAATAAACGCTATGGGGCTGTTAGAAATATTTAAAACATCGGAAGCTGAAATAATCCAAAATAAAAAAGATGGGGTTATTTATATTGCCGATTTTCCTAATGGAACTGGTAAATATGTTTCAATTGCGGAGGCTAGTATTTCAGCCGATCTTGATGTTAGAATCTCTTCAAGAATTCATTTGCGCGTAACCTATCTAACAAATGATGAAAAGATAAATGGAGTTGAAATATCAAAAGTTGATGGAAATAAAGTAGAAAAAATTCATTTTTCAACTTTAGATTTTGAAAGAATTCTACAATTACTAAACCTATTTTCCGAGCTTGATTTAAAGGCAGTCACCAATAAGACGGTTGTTTTTGACGAATCAATAATTGGCGATTCAAAAGAAGTATCTAAGTTTCTAACACTAATTGTGTCTGATCCGCAAGGGAAAGATAGAATTAGGGAAATAGCAAAGAATTATGGACTAATCAAATTAGGCGATATTGATAATGTTGTTCACAAAAAAGAAGTAGTGGAACTTTTTGATAAAATTTTAAATAATGAAAGTGAATTTAATAAATATAAAAAAGAGATTAATGTTGGAAAAGACGAAGAGGTGTGGCAGCGTTTCTTCTCGGAAAATTCTTGGATCCTTGGTTCTGATTTTGTAGATATCCTTGATGAGCGTCGTATAGATGTAGAAAATATTACTGATTATCTTTTAAAATCATTTGATGGCTTTGTAGACATTATTGAGCTTAAATTGCCAACGGCGCCATTTTGGACAACCGAGTTTATTCCAAAGAGCGAATTAACGTCAGCAACCATGCAATGCAACAGATATATCTTACAAACTGAAAGAAAAATTAATGATCTCGAATTTAATAAAAAGATTCAAAATACCCCAATTGTTAAACCCCGTATTACTTTAATATATGGACGCTCTCAGTATTGGGGAGAGAAAGAAAAAGAGGCATATCGTGTTTTAAATTCAAGCTATACAAATTTAAACATCGTCACCTATGATCATTTGATTGAAAGAGCAAGACGTCTTATTGGTATGGTAGAAAAAAGTAATATAAATATCGAAGAACTTAATTCTGAAAATATACCATTTTAATTATGACAAATAATCAATTAAAAATTGAAAAACTAATTTCAGAACTATGTCCCAGTGGCGTTGAGTTTAAGTATTTGTGGCAAATTACGTCATGGGATAAAAGATTTAATGGCGTTTCTATAGAAAAACAGAAAAAGATTTTATCTTTTAAACATGTTTCTGCACAGCATCTTAAAAAAATAGAAATAGCCAACGGACGAGTCAAATTATTAGCCACTGGACAATTTGATGGATGGACAACACAAGACTTGGCTGGAGATAATTTGAATGATGGTGAAGTAATTACAATACCATCTGGAGGTTCAGCAAATATAAAATATTATAAAGGCCAGTTTGTTGATAGTGGAAATATCTTGGCTAGTTCGATTGATAATAAAATTTTAAATTTAAAATATTGCTATTACTATCTTCTAATTAGAAATGATTATATTAGCAGCTGTTTTCGTGGCTCGGGCGTTAAACACCCAGATATGGTAAAAATATTATCAATTAAAATCCCCGTCCCACCCCTCCCAATCCAAGAAGAAATTGTTAAAATTCTTGATAATTTTACAGAGCTGGAAGCAGAGCTGGAAGCAGAGCTGGAAGCAAGAGATAGACAATATAGGCATTATTTAGAAGAAATATTAAATGTTAAAAATGCCCAACAAAAAACATTGGCAGAAGTTACGATTCCAACTAAAAATATTAAGTGGAGCGGGACGGATGGTGTTTATAAATATATAGATTTAACATCTGTAAGTCGCAATGATCACAGCATAAAAGAAACCATTGAAATTAATTCAAGTAATGCCCCTAGTAGAGCGCAAAAAATAATACAAAAGGATGATGTAATTTTTGCGACTACTCGTCCAACGCTTCAGCGGTTTGCTTTAATTAATGATGAGTATGACGGTCAAGTTGCAAGTACGGGATATTGTGTGTTGAGGGCTGATAGAAAAGAAGTTTTATCAAAATGGATTTATTTTAATATTGCTTCAGCTCGGTTTAAAAATTATGTTGAGAAAAATCAAGAAGGATCAGCTTATCCATCAATTTCTGATTCCAAAGTAAAATCATTTAAAATCCCTATTCCGTCCCTCGCCGAACAAAAGCGTATCGTTACGATTCTCGATAAATTTGATTCATTAGTAAATGACATCTCAATTGGTCTGCCAGCTGAACTCAAAGCTCGTCGTCAACAATATGAATATTATAGAAATAAACTTTTAACTTTCAAAGAATATGTCGGTTAATAATAAATACAATTTAGTTGCCGAGAGCACGCAGAGTACAGTTGTGGCTGAATACACTCCAAACGGAAAAAGAATCTCTGATTATCAAAGTGAAGCTGAATTAGAGAACGCTTTTATAGAACAGCTAAAAACTCAGGCTTATGAATATGTGGCTATAACCTCTGAGGCTGATTTGGTTTTGAATTTACGTAAGCAATTAGAGAAGTTAAATAATTTTAATTTTACCGACGGCGAATGGAGTAATTTTTTTAATAGTGAAATTTCTAATCCAAACCAAAATATAGAAGATAAAACAGCAACCATTCAAGAGGATCATATAAAAAACTTAGTTCGTGAAGATGGCTCAATAAAGAATGTTTATCTTTTGAAGAAGGATAATATTCATGATAATAGTCTTCAGATTATTAATCAGTATGCAACTGAAGATGGACAAAGAGCTAATCGTTATGATGTCACAATTCTTGTTAATGGCTTGCCCCTAATTCATGTTGAGCTTAAACGTCGTGGCGTAGCTATTCAAGAGGCTTTTAACCAGATTAATCGTTATCAAAGAGAAAGTTTTTGGGCCTCGTCTGGCCTTTTCGAATATGTGCAACTGTTTGTAATTTCAAATGGCACTCATACAAAATATTATAGCAACACTACCAGATATCAGCATATTAAAGATGCTAATGAGGGCGCTTCTAAGAAAGGCAAACGTACTAGTAATAGCTTTGAATTTACTAGCTGGTGGGCTGACGCCACTAATAAACCGATTACTGATTTAATGGATTTTGCTAAAACATTTTTTGCTAAGCATGCCGTTTTAAATATTTTGACTAAATATTGCGTTTTTACCACCGACCACTTACTTTTAGTAATGCGTCCCTATCAAATTGTAGCCACGGAAAAAATATTAAATAAAATTGAAATCAGTACTAATTATAAAAAATTAGGTACCGTAGAAGCAGGTGGATATATCTGGCACACAACTGGCTCTGGAAAAACTTTAACTAGTTTTAAAACTGCTCAATTAGCCAGCAAATTACCTTATATTGATAAAGTTTTATTTGTTGTTGATCGTAAAGATTTGGATTATCAGACCATGAAAGAATATGATAAGTTTGCCAAAGGGGCGGCCAATAGTAATACTAGTACAGCTATTTTAAAAAAGCAGTTAGAAGACCCTAATGCTAACATTATTATTACCACTATTCAAAAACTCGATAGATTTATTGGGAAAAATAAAGGGCATAATATTTTTGATGGTCATGTAGTTATTATATTTGATGAATGTCATCGCTCTCAATTTGGTGAAATGCATGCGGCTATTACTAAAGCTTTTAATAATTACCATCTTTTTGGTTTTACTGGTACTCCTATTTTTGCGATTAATTCTTCTTCTGGTGGGCGGATTGATTTTAAGACTACCGAGCAAGCTTTTGGCGAAAAATTACATACTTATACTATTGTTAACGCTATTGCTGATAAAAATGTTTTACCATTTAAGGTTGACTATATTTCCACCGTTAAAGAGGCGGAAAATATTGAGGATAAAAAGGTTAGTGATATTGATCGAGAAGCAATTTTAGCTGCTCCTGAGCGCTTAGAAAATATTGTTCGCTATATTTGTGAACACTTTGATCAAAAAACTAAACGCAATAGTTTTTATAAAATAAAAGAGAGAAGGTTGGCTGGATTTAATTCTATTTTTGCTGTTTCTTCCATTGATGTTGCAAAAAAGTATTATGCTGAATTTAAAAAACAACTTTTAAATTTACCAAGTGATAAACGTCTTAAAATCGCTATAATTTATAGTTTTGGGGTTAACGATGAAGATGCTGATGGTTTAGTTGATGAAAATTCAGAAGACACTAGCGGACTAGATCTTAGTTCGAGAGATTTTTTAGAAAATGCAATTACTGATTACAATGTGATGTTTGGGACTTCTTACGACACTTCATCCGATAAATTTCAAAATTATTATAAAGATGTGAGTCAAAGAGTAAAGGATAGAGAGATTGATATTTTGATTGTAGTTAATATGTTTTTAACTGGTTTTGATGCCACCACTTTAAATACTTTATGGGTTGATAAAAATTTAAGATTGCATGGATTACTGCAAGCCTATTCTCGCACTAATCGTATTTTAAATAGTGTTAAAACTTTTGGTAATATTGTTTGCTTTCGTAACTTAGAGAAAGCAACCAACGAATCAATTTCATTATTTGGCGATAAAGAGGCTAGTGGCATTGTTTTACTTAAATCTTATGCTGAATATTATAATGGTTACAAAGATGGTAACAAAGAAGTTCGTGGATATGTCAGCTTAGTTGATGAGTTAATGGAGAAATTTCCAGTTGGTGTTAGGATTGACAGCGAACAAGCTCAGAAAGAGTTCATTAAGCTTTATAGCAATATTTTACGTTTGCGTAATATCTTAACAACTTTTGATGAGTTTGCTAAAGACGAAATTTTTACAGAATATGATATTCAAGACTATCACAGCATGTATATTGATTTGTATAATGAATTCCGTAAAGCGAAAGAAAGCGAAAAAGAAAATGTTAACGATGATGTCGTGTTTGAAATGGAGCTTATTAAACAGGTTGATATTAACATCGATTATATATTAGGCTTAATAAAAAAATACCATGAAGATCATACCAAAAACCGAGAAATATTAGTTGATATTAATAAAGCAATTGATGCCAGCGTTGAATTAAGAAATAAAAAGGATTTAATCAATCAATTTATTTCTTCGCTTGATATTAATTCAGTAGTTGATGCAGACTGGCATAGTTTTATGAATAAGAAAAAAGTTGAAGAACTTGAACAGATTATTAAAACCGAGGAACTTGATTACGAAGCTACTTATAAATTTATTAAAAATTCTTTCAGAGATGGCTCAATTGCAGTTTCGGGTACGGCTATAACTAAAGTTTTACCTCCAGTATCTCGTTTTTCTCCGGATGGCGAACGAACAAAGAAGCGTGAAACCGTCTTAACGAAATTGACTAACTTTTTTGAAAGATTTTTTGATATTTCTGGCGGCAAGATGGATTAAATAATAAAATATCATTTATGTACTATTGCAAAAAAGAACACATGATTTGTTTTGATGTAAATGAAATTATAGGTATTTTTAAGGTAACAAAGCAAAAGGAAATTTCGGAAATTTGTGAAGAAAAAAATATAGATAAAAGAGAGCTTCTAAATAATAAGCAAAAAATGGAGTTGATTGTGGATGAAATAGTGGAGAAAAGCAAAAGGAAAAAAGAGGATATTGAAGTTTTTATAGCAATTGATGACTGTCTTACTTGGTATTCCGATGTTGATAAGAAAGTATGTTTTGTTTTGAAAAGTGGTATTCAGAGAGATAAATTAAATATTGAAGATCTCGATGATTTAAAAAAGGTTGTTGAAGAAAGTACACTGACGGATTTCGCTATTTGGTCTAATGGGTTGAGAAAATTTCAATTAAAACAGTATAAAGAAGATCTAACAACAGATTGTTTTTTTGAGAAGATTAAAAAAACTCTAGATAAGTATGGTAATGATTTAGGTCAAACTAATTTACTTTTTGTTCTACAAAGTGATGACAAAAAGGTAAAAATGGATATAAACTTTAATGATCTAAATAAAAAATTAATTGAGTTAAAAATAAAAAATATTGGTGAAATTTTAGTCCAGTATAATCAAAATAATAATTTTATTGTTATTAACCGGATTTATCCAGAAGTAAAATCTATGAGAAAAAAATTATCTCTACCCAGTTTCAATTGGCCTCAATAATAATTTCTTTATTACTTAGTTTAATTTCCCCATTTAAATAAGTCAGCAATTCTCGCTTTTCTTGATCATCACCCTCTTTTAATAAAAACTTAATGTAATTTTTAACATCGACCTCGCTCACGTCGATGTTTTGGTTTTTGCCAGTCGCCATCATTTGAAATTTTTTAAATCTTTTTATTTCTCCCTCAATTTTATCTTGAACAGGTAATTTTTTAAAATCCAATTTATCAATTTGTTTTTGTAGTTGCTTAATTAAATCTTCTTCGCTGATATATCCGCATTTACAATTTTTATCCTTTGCCTTGGTGCAACCATAATAAATATGACGGTTATAACCGCCATTTTTTAATTTCTTAAATTTTTCAGTTGCCGATATTCCTGAACCGCACAATCCGCAGGTCATGATTTTAGTAAAGGCGAACTCAATGTTTTCTCGCCTGACTAACTGGGAATTTTTCATTTGATCTTGGACTAAGTCAAATAGCTCTTTAGTTATTAATGGTTCGTGCTTTCCTTGATACCAGTTACCACTGCCTCGTGGATATTCAAAGGGGCCATAGTAGAAGGTGTTTTCTAATAAACGATAGATATTGCCAAGACTTAAATGCTTTTTACCTAGTGCCGTTCTAAAGTTCAAATCAAATCTTAACCAATTATATAATTTTCTGCCCGACCATTTTTCATAAGCAACTTTCTCAAACATTTGTCTGATAATGTGACCCCTGTCGGGATCAACTAAACATTGTCCCTTATGATCAACTCGCTTTTCTTTAAAGTAGCCAGTTGGTGGGCAAGTCGGCCATAAACCTCTTTCACATCTAGCTCTTAAACCTCGTTTCACATTAATGCCTCTGTTATCGTTTTCAAGTTTTGCCTGAGAACATAAAATCATAAGCAAAAACTTTTCGTTTGGTGAATTACTAAATGTCTGACCAAAGGTGCGAATACTCATTAATTTCTTTTCATCCATTAAATCAACTAGTGATCCTAAGTCGCCAGCGTTTCTTGATAATCTATCAGGGGCCCAAGTTAAAATAGCGTTAAATTTTTCTTCGGTTATGTCTTTTAGTAATTCCTTAAAAATAGGACGATTGCCAGAATCTTTAGCGGACTTTGATTCTCGTCTAATGTCGACAATTTCTAAGTTTTCGCGTTCAGCAATTTGAAGCATTTCTTTAACCTGGGAATCAATAGACTGAACTTGTCTTTCGTCTGATTCAGTGCTTTTTCTAGCATAAAGGCAGTATTTTAAGGGAGTGTCTAATGGAGGCATATAGTTTAATTTTAATTATTAGTTAAATCTACGCCTCCATTAATGACACACTTTTAAGCTTTTGCTAAGCAGCTATCTGTTGGCAATTTGTCGATAACTTTCCTTGTAATGTTAAAGGAAAAATAGCTATAAAAAGTAGATTCTTGGCGGATTTGGATGTTTATCTAATAAGCTATTAGCTAAATTAACAAAAGCGTCAGCCAAATCGTCATGCTTTTCGACTCCAAAATGGACTATCTGTTGGATTAACTCCTCAGCCCCTTTTCTTGGAAATAATATCTGTCCGTTTTTAATCATATTGGCAGTTAGAACAAGTCGGGTGCGTTTATCTTGGCTTCCTGGGTGCATTGTCATGACATTGCCAACCCCTTCAACTTTCAATTGTTGAGGTAAAGCTTTTTGGTAAGCAACATCTTCGACGACTAGCCTGACGAGATCATAATCTTTTTTATAACTTTCATACATTACTTTGCAGGTGTCGATGGTTTCAGGGAAGTTAAGTCGTCTATTAACTATCTTTGGTAAAATATAAATTCTATATCCTGTTTTGGTTTCGAATAATAATCCGGGAACCATAGCTGTGTAATCTGCAACATCACTTTGAGAAATAGCAGGATCAATACCGATTCTCACTTCAAGATGTGATTTATACCCGCCGTACATATTCATCCTTTCTGGAATCTCGTCATAATAATTAATCCATTCAGGATAAATAGCTTGATCTTCACTAGGCACTATATTAAGCAGATATTCTTGTTGCCAAGTAATTTCATTGCCAACCTTTTTTCTTTCAATTTCTACATCTTTTTCAGTGGGATATTTACCGGGCCACAAACAAACACCTTTCTTGTTGATTAAAGGATAATATAAAAAGTGGCCGTCGATAATATCTTTTTCTCGTTCTTCTTTTAATCTCATAAGTAGAGAATCTTCATGTAAGAGATTACCGACTATGACTAGTCTTATATCTTTATCACCAGCGGGAATCACCTCGCCTTTAAGCCATTGATAGGTTTTATTGCGCCCATCCCTAGTTTTGGTCGAGCTGATATCTTCCACATCATCACAGATAATTAAATCTGGTCGGCTTTCATAATGTCTAATACCTCTAATACTTTGATCGACTGAAGCGACCGTTATTCTGGCATTAGTATTAGAAAAGACGATTGACTGCGCGCCCCATTCATCGCTATTTTCTCGAAAGGGGCCAAGGTCTTTTTTAAGTAAATCGTTATCTTCTAATTCTCGGCGTAAATTCATCATGTGCTGTTTAGCCTGAGTCTGAGTTTGGCAGAAAATAACGACAAACTTTTTCTGTTGTTTACCGAGTATCGCCCAAATTGGATAGGCAGCAGTAACGATTGTTGATTTACCTGATCCTCTAAAAGCGACTACAAATAAATTTTCTTTGTGGCTGGATTCAATTAAGGAAATTATGTTTTTCTGAAAATCTGCCGTTTCATATTTAACATAATGGGCATAATAGAAATGAAAGAAGTAAGAAAAACTTTCTCTAGTTATCGCTGTTCTTATCTTCTTGTCTTGGGTCATTTGTTCCACCATCTCTTGTGGAATCATCTTGTTTGCTATCATATATTTTTGTATTGTTAATTATTAATGGCTCCTCAGCTGGCAATAGTTTTGCCAGTTTTAAAGCGTGTTTAACTACCTCTGCTTGAGCAGGGGTTAGCTCATCGGTATCTTCTGTTTTGGAAGTTACCTCAATCTTATCTTTAAACCTTGGATTGCGATGTCTAAGCCAAAAGCTGATAGCTGACCAGTTCTTTTCTTTAATTAAAGTTAGAAGCTGACTTTCGCTCATATCATTAACCAGCGCTTCGCCTTCCGCTAAAGCCTCGTCCATCACTTCGGAAAATTTTTTGTCTTCTCGTTTCCAGCGATAAACGCTATTGCGAGATATACCCGACTTTTCACAGGCGACTAAAACGATAGGCACTTTTTTAAGCTCGGCAAAGAACGCTTCTTGTAATCGACTTTTCTTAGACATGCTCCACCACCTCCTTTCTGCCTGTTAATTTTCGATATCTTGCTATCGCCAGATCACAGAAAACTGGCTCAAGCTCCATTGCGTAGACTTTTCTCTTTAACTGTTCGCCCGCTATAATCGTGCTGGCTGATCCAGAAAAGGAATCAAGAATAATATCGCCTGGCTTAGTACAGCGCCTTATAGCCTTTTCGTAGAGCTTTGGTGGCTTACTGGTAGCATGTTCATAATCTTTACCTGAAATACGCTTGGTAAGCCAAATATCTAGAGAATCATAAACATCTTCAAACATTTCATTACCCGTACCCAGCTCTTTATTTAAAACCTCGTTATAGTTTTTAATATCAGGATTGATATATGGTTTACCTTTAACTCCATAGACGGCTGGTTCATAGCATTTGTTGAAAGCGATCTTAGGGGTGGGGTTCTGTGAATTT
>Ga0208460_10001982_pt1 | contig 11886 bp, 5 predicted proteins | sample AD_STIC10_MetaG_FD_184436 | JGI IMG/M metagenome (GOLD analysis project Ga0208460, IMG submission 184436) | Active sludge microbial communities of municipal wastewater-treating anaerobic digesters from USA - AD_STIC10_MetaG (SPAdes) (version 2) | ecosystem: Engineered > Bioreactor > Anaerobic >... | reverse complement strand
CATCGCGCGGACCTGCTCGGGCGTTGCCTGAAGCTTCTCAGCCTTTACCAGTTCGGCAAGAATCAGGCCGAGCACGACCCGTCGACGCGCCTGGTCGGCAAACCACTCGGGCTGGATCGGCATGTCCGCGACCTTCAAGCCGCGCTGCTCCATGTCCTGACGGGCTGCCTGCATCAGACGCTGGATTTCCATATCGATCAGCGCCATAGGCGTTGCGATCTGGTTGGCCTTGATCAGCGCTTCCATGACCTGATCCTTGACCTTGCCTTCGATGCGACGTTTCACTTCGCGCTTGAGGTTGGCTTCGATCTCGGCGCGCATCTTGGCCACGTCGCCATCGGCGATGCCCATGCTCCTGGCAAACTCGCCATCGATATCAGGCACCTTGGGTGCCTGCACCTGCTTGACCGTGATTTCGAACTGTACGGTCTGACCGGCGAGATCCTTGGCATGATAGTCAGCCGGGAAAGCCAGGTCAAACGTCTTGGATTCGCCAGCCTTGGTGCCTTCAACGGCATTTTCGAAGTCGGGCAACATCATGTTCTGGCCAAGCACGATCGGATAATCCTTGGCTTCACCACCCTGGAACGGCACGCCATCCTTCTTTCCCAGAAAGTCGATCACGACCCGATCTTCCTTGGTCGCGGCGCGTTCGGCATCTTCATATGAAACACGCTGCTTGCGCAGGATGTCGAGGGTCTTGTCCACTTCAGCGGCAGTCACTTCAAGAACCGGACGCTCGACTTCCGCGGTCGACATGTCGGCGGGGGTGATTTCCGGGTAGACCTCGAAAATGGCCGAGAATTCCAGATGGGTCGTGCTGTCAGTGGTTTTCGCCTCGATCCGCGGGTAGCCGGCAACGCGCATTTTCTGGCTGGTGATGGTTTCGGCAAAAACGCGGTCCAGTTCCTCGGACAGCACCTCGTGGCGCGCCTGGTCGCCATACTGCTGTTTGACAAGACTGAACGGCACCTTGCCCGGACGGAAACCAGGCATCTTGATACTTTTTCCCTTGCGCTTCAGGCGCTGATCCGTCTCCTTTTCGACATTCTCGATGGCGATGGACAGGTCGATGCGGCGTTCCAGTTCGTTGGCTTGAGCGGTGGTCGCTTCCATTAAATTTCCTTGTGACTGCGAGACAAATGGATAAAGTTTGCAATTCTATCATGGCGTGGCAAACGGGTCAGCGCCGAAGCTTGATCGGAGCGGCCAGTGTCGGCCTGGTCACACATGAACGAGCGGGAGGTGTTTCCGGCAAGTGCTTGGGGCGGGCCAAGAAGACTTCCGGGCATTGTTGCTGGCCCGGACCATCCTATGAGGCGTAGTTCGATACCAATGCTCAGACATCCAGTTGTCGTGAAATCGGCTCAACGGCCGCCAGCGAAACGGCATCGGGAAAACACGCGGTCAGCTGCGCGAGGTCCTCGCCGCAGTCGACATCCCGCAAGGACTCGAACTCCTTCCAGCGCCAGCCAAGCTCCGCCATTCGGGCCCGGGTCTGGTCCATGACGTGCCCGCTGCCCCAATCGACGGCCGTGAATACTCGCGGCGATGGCCGCCGCATGCCAATCAGCACATAGCCCCCATCGTCCGCCGGAACCACGGTTGCGTCGTGCCTGGCCAAAGCATCCGCTGCCCGGCGCAAGAGGGCGGGTGTCAGCAGCGGGCAATCAGTGCCGACCACCACGGTTCCGAAAGGTGTGGTTGAACCGGCAATCGCGGCCAGCATCCGCTCGCCGAGGTCGCCATCCGGTTGCCGGCGCAGCGCCAGCGGACCGAAAGCGCTGCAAACGGCAAAGGCGGGATGTCCAATGTCCGGCGTACACCATAAGGTGACCGGCCCGATGTCGGCGGCCAGGGCGGTGGTCACGATGCGCTGCAATAACCAGCGCTGCAGCGCCGCTGCCCCTTCAGCGCCAAGGTGGGGAATCAGTCGCGTCTTGGCGAGACCGGGCACAGGCGCCTTGGCCAGGATCGCCAGGCCGATCCGGGTTCCGCGCTCAGCGTTCATCGGGAATATGGCCGTACTCGCGGGCGAGATCGGCCGGGCTGGCGCCGAAACGGAAACGCAGGCGCAGCCGCCACATCATCAGGATGGTGCGCAGCAGGCCATTCTTCTCCCAGCGCCGTCCGGAAGTCGTCACCTTGTCCCTGAGGCAGGCCGGCCAGGCGAGCGCGCGCAACTCCCGCGACAGGACGATGTCCTCCATCAGCGCGATCTCCGGAAAGCCGCCGATGCGCCGGAACGCCTCGCGCGCGACGAAGATGGCCTGATCGCCGGTCGCGATTCCGGTCAGGCGCGAGCGCCAGTTCATCATCCGGGCGACCAGCCCCAAGCCATGCAGCGATCCGTCGATACTCACGTCGAAGCGTCCCCAAGACGCCCCGTTTGCCAGGGCATCGGCGACAACCCCCAAAGCCGCTGGCGGCAGACGGGTATCGGCATGCAGGAACAGGAATGCATCGCCCCGGGCGGCGGCGGCCCCGGCGTTCATCTGCCGGCCGCGCCCCCGGTCTGCCGGGATGATACGGTCAGCCAGCCCCTCGGCCAGACGCCGCGTATCGTCCGCGCTGCCGCCGTCGACGACGATGATTTCGGCGCCCGTCCGGCGAAGATCCTGGAGCCGTTCAAGCAACCGTACGATGCCGCGGGCTTCGTTCAACACCGGGATGATTATGGAAATGCCGTGACCGCTCATCGGATTCCCCGCCTCATGATCCCGGATCGGCGGCGCCCGGCCCGGCCATGAGAAGGCGCGCTTCATTCATTGGCGGTCACCGCACAATCTTCTTCGTGCGCGACAAAGCGGAGATCGGCGAAGCCGGCGTGAGCTTTTTCACCGGTATTGTCGGTGTCCGAAGCGACGGCCAGGCCGCCCAGCTGGCCGCCGACATCGGCAAAGGCGAACTTGAAATCCTTGAGGACATTGCACCGCTCGTGAACCCAGGCGCCAGCCCTGGCGGCACCGGAACGCAGACCCAGCATGCGGGCGCGGTCGGTGTAGGCGTTGTCCTGCAAGGTGCCGACGGGATGGCGGTTGTCCCAGACGCAATTGAGTGCCGCATCGGGCACCTGATCGCCGTAGATCGAGCGCGCCAGAGCCAGCTTGGCACGGGTGCCCAGGCCCAACTGTTCCGGCGGCACGGAAAATGTCAGATAGATCCGGGCAGCGTAGTCGTCACTGGAATTCGTGGTCATGTCGGCGCTCGCTACTGGGGCGTCGATGCGCCATTGCCAACACAAAATCGGCGTTTTTTTCAGGTCGACCGCAACAGGGCATCCCAACAGGGCCATGCTCTTGTCCGCGTGCGCCTTGAGGGCGAGTCCGAGAAATCTTGAAAGCGACATCCGGCTCACTCCCGACGCCAGGTGTGGAAACGCTCAACCCATGCCAGCAGGCGTTCCGGCGCATGCGCCTTCTTCCAGTTGCCGGCCACGTACTTGTTGGCCTCGGCCAGCGTCGGGTAGATGTGGATGGTGCCGAGGATCCGGTTCAGGCCAATGCCCTGCTTCATCGCCAGCACAAATTCGGCGATCAGGTCACCGGCATGCTCGCCGGCGATAGTGACACCGAGGATCTTGTCCTTGCCGGGCACCGTCAGCACCTTGATCAGGCCATGCGCTTCGCCGTCGGCGATGGCGCGGTCGAGATCGTCGATGCCGTAGGTCGTCACTTCGCAGGGAACGCCTTTTTCTCTCGCCTCCAGTTCGTTCAGGCCAACGCGGGCAACTTCGGGTTCGACGAAGGTGGCCCAGGGGATCACCGAGTAATCGGCCTTGAATTTCCGCAGCGGGTCGAAAAGCGCGTTGACCGCGGCATACCAGGCCTGATGCGCTGCGGTATGGGTGAACTGGAAAGGGCCGGCGACGTCACCGGCGGCGTAGATGTTCGGGTAGCTGGTTTGCAGGAATTCGTTGGTGTCGACGGTGCGGCCGGTCGGAATCCCCAGTTCCTCGAGGCCGAAGCCGGTCAGGTTGGCGGCACGGCCGACGGCGACCAGCACGGCATCGAAGGGAATGCGGACCTCCTGGCCCTGATTGTCGGCGATCAGGATCTTCTCGCCGCTCTCGATGACGAATCGAGTGGCGCGGTGATCGACCAGGACCGCGATGCCCTCGTCGCGGAAACGCTGCGCGACCATTTCCGATATCTCGGGATCCTCGCGCATCATGATGCGCGGCGCCATCTCCACCTGCGTCACCCGGGCGCCGAAACGGGCAAAGGCCTGGGTCAGTTCACAGCCGATCGGGCCACCGCCGAGGACGACCAGCCGCCTCGGCAGTTCGCGCAGTTCCCAGACGTTGTCCGAGGTCAGGTAGCCGACTTCCTCGATGCCCGGGATGGGTGGCAGGAAGGGGCGGGCGCCGGTGGCGATGACGATGCTGCGCGTCGTCAGCCGCTGCGTATCGCCATCGGCGCGGGTTACTTCGACTTCCCACGGCGAGACGATCCTGGCCGAGCCGTGCACGACATCGACGCCGAGCCCGGCGTAGCGCTCGGCCGAGTCGTGCGGCTCGATCGTCCTGATCACCGTCTGCACCCGTTCCATGACGGTGGCGAAGTCGAAGTCGGCGCGCGCCGAGGCGATGCCGAATTCGTTCGAACGCGACATGTGCGACAGCAGCCGTGCCGAGCGGATCAGCGCCTTCGACGGCACGCAGCCGGTATTGAGGCAATCACCGCCCAACTTGTGCTTTTCGACCAGCGTCACCCTGGCCTTGACGGCGGCTCCGATGTACGCAGTCACCAGCCCGGCGCTGCCGCCGCCGATGACCACGATATTGCGGTCGAAGCGCGCCGGCTTCTTCCATTTGGCGTATACCCGGTTCTGGCGGACCACCTCGACGATCCGGCGGGCGATCAGCGGAAAGATGCCGAGCAAGACAAACGATCCCAGCAGCGCCGGCGACAGGATCCCGGAGAGCGATTCGAGCTTGCCCAGTTGCGTGCCGGCATTGACGTAGACCACCGTGCCGGCCAGCATGCCGATCTGGCTGACCCAATAGAAGGTCCGTGCCTTCATGCCGGTCAGACCGAACAGCAGATTGATCAGGAAGAAGGGGAAGACCGGCACCAGACGCAGGGTAAACAGGTAGAAGGCGCCTTCGCGACGGACGCCTTGATCGATGGCCGTCAGGCGCTGGCCAAAGCGACTCTCCACCCAATCGCGGAGCAGGAAGCGCGACATCAGGAAAGCCAGCGTGGCGCCGATGGTCGACGCGAAGGACACGATCAGCGTTCCCCACAACAATCCGAACACCGCGCCGCCGGCCAGCGTCAGCAAGGCGGCGCCAGGCAGCGAGAGCGCCGTCGCCGCCACATAAACGAGAAAGTAGATGACGCCGCTCAACAGCGGTTGCGCCGCCTGAAAGCCCTGGATGGCTGCCTGCTGTTCCTTGAGGGTCCGGAGATTGAGGTACTGCCCAAGATCGAAAGCAAAGAACGCGGCAATGGCCACGCCTGCGGTTAAAGCCAGTGCCAGCTTGCGATATTGCATGAATTGCTTCCTGAAAAAGTCACCGTGGATTGATGGAGCCCTGCATCCCCATTAGTCGGCGGGGCTGCCAGATTCCTTACAAGCGGGCGTCGATTTCGACATCTGTTCGGGCATCGCGGAAGGGTTGCATGGTCTCGAAAGTCCCGGCCGGAACGCTCTCCGAGTGCTTGTCCACCAGTGTAGTATGGCGCGATTGCTCCCGGCCTCTTATCGTTTGGCGTGTCCAAAACATCTGAGTTCAACGGCGGCTAACTTCTGACGCTGGAGATCTTCAGCGCTGTCAGGTATCGGACTGCAGTTCGGCCAAAGCGGCCGTAGCCACCTGGAACTGTGCCAGGCAGTTGTTGGGTGCTAACCGGACGCTCGTCGTCAGATGTCAGACACCTGAATGTCCGACACATTGGGGCAATTCAACCGCCGAGACATTTGCCCTGTCACTCTGAAGCAGTGCTTAGCGCAAACGGCGCCTAATACCTGCCTCGGTGTCTTCACGGCTTGCCTCGTGATCGTAGGTTTTCGCCAAGTCCAACAGAAGCCTAGAGGCGACAAACGGGTGCGACACCTGAAGTGCTTGGCCCCACTTGCGGTATTTCTCAGCCAGCTCGCGCTCCTGGCTACCACCTTCACCGCGCATGTGAACACCTCTGGAGTTGTAAACGCCAGTATGAGCCCCGTTCATCAGAGGCTCTGACTGAATATCCTCCATCACGTCACGTACCGGTTCACACGGCCACACGCCATCCTTGCCGACCGGAGCATGCGATAGCAACTTGCCAATGCAGAGATCGGCTATGTCGGCGCGGCCCAATTCGGTGCAAGCCTGGCGAACAGTAGCGATCCACTTTGCAAGGTGGTTTACCGCCAGATCTCCAAGCTCATTGTGACCGGGAATGCGTTCGATAGCTTCCAGTAGCTTATAGCCGCGCTCGGCCATAGTTTTGATGCGCTCAGGCGGAACTTGAAACTCGGCAGGGTCTGTGGCGCCGTCTTTCCGCCTGTACGTCCAAACAATTGCTTGGATGAAGAGTTCGGGGTGTGCCTCGACGTAACGCTCAAGGTTCGGGATCCCATAGCTGTCCCGGCGATTCCATGGGCGAGCCAGAACCTCGATATAGGCGAACTCAAGGCCAGCCTTTTGGTCGCGCGTAAGCGTCGGGTTGCTGTTCACGTGTTTGAAAGCTTCTTCGACGTAGTAATGCTCAAGCATGTACTGGCCGGGGTGATCGTTTCCTCCTTGCGCCATCTCCGACAGCAGGTGAAATAGAACCTGCGCGTCGAGTTTTGCCGGTTGATGCTTTACGCATGAGAATGCCGCGCGTGGGCGTTTTGCCTTCAACAGTCTTTCGACGGCTTCATTGTTCTCGGCATCCTTGTCATGAAGCCAGTCAGGCGTCACCTCGCTCCAATACTTGGCCTGAGCTGCCTCGCTGAGCGAGTCGACCAGCTTCCAGGTGCTTCTACCGAATGGCGCCAAGATAAGAAGCTGCACTACGTCTTCTTCAGACATGCTCGCTGAGACGCTCTTGAGAATCGCTTCACGTTTGTCGTCATCAGCCACAGCGCGGAGCGCGCCGCCCACGAGATTTTTGTATGAGTGCACCTCTTCCTTGCCCACAAGTATCGGGGCGAGCGCGAGCCGCAACAAGTCTTGGAGTTCTTGTTCGGACAGCACAGTGCTGGCTACAAGAACACCGATCACCCATGACGCTTTCCCCTGTTCAGAAAGCTCCAAAACCCCAACAAGACCGCGGTGCCCGAGAATTTCTTGTAATGCGTGGGTTCTCAGTTTCTTGATACGCTCATCACGCCTGTTGAAGTCGAACTTCTCGATGTCCTCAATTTCATCGGCGGACTCTTCAACCCATCCATCGCGGAACAACCAAGCGTACTTATTCAGAAGATCGCTTGGTTCGAGGGCGGCGTAGGCGGCCACACCTGCAGTCGCGAGACCCGTTGTCTTGCCGCTCTTTCTCGCTCGTATCGCTGCGCGCCGGGATAGAGTTGTGACGCGGATTTTTTCGCGCATGGCAGCTTTGTCAGCATCGCTGGCTTTTCTCTTCGCCCAATCTTCGATCAACGACCACACGCGGGTCTGGTCCGCCTCGCTCAGGTCGTGTAGCCGCTCGACCAGATCGCATAGCATCTCCAGCGAATAGTCTTTCCAGGTCAGGGCCATCTCGATCATCTCGCGTACGAATTCGATGATCGGGCCCCATGTCGGAAATGGTTCGCCGAAACCATAACCATCGGGTCGCCAGCGGGGTTTGTGGCTGTAATCGCCGGTCTGGTGATGTGCACCGAATTGAGCAACGCAGAGTTGCCAAGCAATATCGGGGAATTTTTGGGACAGCCTCTTCATCAAATCCACGCGCTGCTGATGGTTTGCCGCCGTCTGCGGCATCCAAGCTCGGAAAATTGACTTCAGGGAGTTGATTGGTTTGTTGACCCAATTATCGTGGATCGGGATCTGGGAGAGCCGGGCAAGTACGAGTGCTGCACGCGGCAGCGTCAGGGGGCTCCAGGATAGCCCCTCAAGTGCCCAAAGTAGCCCGGTCCGGCTGGGGCTGCTGCCAAACACGCCTGGATTTACCGGGCGTAGAAGTCCGAAAACAGCAGGCTCATCAGACTTGAGGTCGCGTTCTAGGATCGAGAGGAACTCTTCGGGGGCCGCTTCTGCATAGGTGGGGAGGTCGCGATCGTGAGCCTCTAATGTACGCGTGGTTAGCGGTGTCTGGAGCAGGTCGCGTACTAGACGCACGGCCTCAACTTCGGCATCGAAGCCGAGGCGAGCCTTAAACAGTTGCACACCTTGAACTGATAACAAAACTAACGTCTCGGAGATCCCTTCCCGGAACACGCTGGAAAACTCACGCGTCTTGCCATGGATCGAAGCGGCCCAGCGCTGATCTTCGGGCAGGTCGAGTGATGGGTCATCCTCGCCAAGGACCATGCTTGCCATCGAGAAATACCGGCTCAGGTCATCCGATGTGACTACATTGGCAATGGCGTAAAGCAGATCAATCTTGGATACAACGCCCCTGTATGTCCCGATGGACCAGATTGGAGCGTCGTTGAGTTGTGCGAGGGTTTGGCAATCTTTTTCAAGTTGGTCATAAGACCGTCCTCCAGCTAAGAGCGAAAGCCCACGCCTATCGGTCTCGTTTTGGGTGTTCCACGCACCCACGAGAAGGAACGGGATGAGGCATGCCGCAGTTTGGTGATTCGCCGCCCATTCTGGTGTCTGCACCGCTGAAACTGTCGAAAGACGGCGGCGCAATACCGTCAGCGACCGGCCTGAAGCGTTCGTAAGCCGAGAAATATCGTCACGGCTCTTACCCATCTCTTCGAGTGCCTTGTTAAACGTTTCGTAGTTTGCTGGTTCCAGGGCGATGTCCGGTGTGGTGGCTAACGCATTGCGAGGGTAGATTACGAAGGAGTGCATTGATTTCGCATAAGGTGCAAGTTCCCGTTCGACTTCCCGCGTGAAGGCGACCGCGATGAAAGTCTGCGCCCCGGTTGCTAGGCGTGGAAGTACGCCGGGTTTATCGAACACCAGAACGCGGTCGCGGTATGAGGCCAGTTCCTCTCCTCCGCGATCACTAAGTAACTGCGATAGAAAAGCAAGAGCCTCTTCAGTGGAGTCGGCCGCAATCTGTATTGGCCCCTCGGAGGGTTTGGATAGACGCGACTGAATTGCGCGCTTGGTTGCCTCGATGGCTGAGCTAAACAAAGCGCCGGTCAGTGTAGGCGTCGACACATTGGCCCAGTCTGCCCAACACTTGTCGAGGGAGCGAACGTGCTCCGCAGGGATGTGCGTCTCATTGGCAAACCAGGCTTGCGCGGGCAGCGATTGTTCCAGCCATTGTTCAATATCGCTGGCGTCGTAGGCGCAAACGTCCTTCCAAAGTCCCTTTGCCTTCTTATCCTTAACCCAGGCACTCTTTCCGGCCCAGCGGCGCGGCGTGACGAACACAAACGTAATCTCGGCGCCCTCCTTTTTGCTATTGCACGCCTTCAGGCTCTTCTCAAAGTCCCCTTCGGCCTTCGTCTTTGGATCCTCGTTCGTGCCGAACTCCCAGCCGGATCGCCCGGAAGGCACCCAAGGAGCTCCTTCGTTTGCCTCTACGAAACCATCCCATCCAGGGCGCTCGGCGTCGTCATTACCTGGAAAGTCAACTTTCGTAAGCCCTCGGCCGGTCGAGTGCACCAGCGTGCGCAGGAAAACCGCCAAGCGGGTGCGAGCAGGGATGTTGTGCGAGACCCACCCTTCGATATCGTTGGCCTTGATTGCTAAGAACGGAGGCACATAAGCCTTGGTGTCGGCGGGAGCATCTTTCTGCCTAGCCTGCGCTGCCTCGTACCTCGCTTGCATCTCCATCAGTTCCTTGAGCGGGTACTGAAACGCCTTTTCCAGGCGTGCGGCCATGTCGGCAGACAAAGCTGCGTTGCCGTTGAGCAGGTTTGACAAGGCCGGGCGGCCTACTCCCATGAGTTCCGCGGCCTTGGTAACGGACATTCCCGCTGGAATAACCTCGGTCTTGATACGTACTCCCGGGTGCGGAACATTAGTAGATTCAATCATGGGGTCCTCGGCTCGTTTGCGCAGCGAAGTAGCTAATGAACCACACTTTACCATAACTGTAGCGTGTCGCGCTACACACAACACATCGCGCACATCTTCCGGTGCATCCTTCCTTTGATGGTTCGGCTAAAGCTCGGCTAACACCCATCGACCCATTACCACTCAATCGGCTGATTTGGGGCTCGTCTCTCCCAAGCTGTTGCTTCGTATTGAGCCGATTTGTTGGGAAAAGGGGGCTGCCGCCCCTTCAGCAAGGCTGAATATTCGCTTAACGAAAGGAAGCAGTCTCGTTTCACGCCTTACCCGACCGGATGCAATTGCCGATTATCTGCCATGAGCAGACCTAACCGCTGGTCTTGGCGAATGACGGCTTCGGCCGAACTCCTGCCAATTACTGCTCCCTGTTGACCGGCGACTGAGTACTCAGAAAGCTGTCCTCGGCCAAAGAATGGCCTGCTTGTTGTGATGGCTTGTGAGGCGGGTCTGATTTCCGGATAACATTTTGAGCACACCGCCGAGCCATGTGCGCGGCGCCGTTGTCGAAGAAGTTCCGGAAACCCGAAGAATGCAGGCTGCAACAACCCCTGTCCTGAGAGATATCGTGCTGATCGGCGGTGGACACAGCCATGTCGGCGTGCTCCACAGGTTCGCCATGAAGCCGCTGCCCGGCGCGCGGCTGACGGTGATCTGCACCGATACCGACACGCCGTATTCGGGCATGTTGCCGGGCTATATCGCCGGGCATTACGCGTTTGACGAGGTGCATATCGACTTGCGGCGGCTGGCCGAATTTGCCGGGGCGCGCTACTACCGTGACGAAGTGGTCGGCATCGACCGTGGAGCGGGCAAGGTGCTGTGCCGCAACCGGCCGCCGGTGGCCTACGATGCCTTGTCGATCAATATCGGTTCGACGCCGCAGCTGGCGGGAGTTGCCGGGGCTGCCGAGCATGCCGTGCCGGTCAAGCCGATACGCCGCTTCAACGAACGCTGGCTGGCGTTGCTGGCGCGCGTCTGCCGGCATCCCGGGCCGACTGTCATCGCCGTCGTCGGGGCCGGGGCGGGCGGTGTCGAACTGACACTGGCCATGCAATACCGTCTGCGGAATGAACTGGCAGTGCTGGGCCGCGATCCGGATGAGCTGCGGTTTCACCTGTTTTCGGCCGCCCCGCAGATTCTCGCCACGCACAACAGCCAGGTCCGCCGGGCCTTCGGCAGCGTGCTGGCCGAGCGCGGCGTGTTCGTGCATCGGTGCGCCGAGGTCACCCGGATGACGGCCGGACAATTGCAGACCCGATCGGGCGAGGTGCTGCATGCCGACGAAATCGTCTGGGTCACCCAGGCGGGCGGTGCCCCCTGGTTGCGTGAAAGCGGGCTGGCGCTCGACGACCGGGGTTTCGTCCGCGTTCGCGACACCTTGCAGACCGAGACCGACCCGCTGATCTTCGCGGCCGGTGACTGCGCGGCCATGATCGAGCATCCGCTGGAAAAGGCCGGGGTCTTCGCTGTGCGCATGGCCAGGCCGCTGGCCGAGAACCTGCGGCGGACGCTCCTGCATCAGCCACTGATCCACTATCGTCCGCAGCAACGCTGGCTGGCCCTGATCAGCACCGGCGACCGCCACGCCATCGCCTCGCGCGGCAACTTTTATTCCCGGGGTGATCTGGTCTGGCGCTGGAAGGACTGGATCGACCGCCGCTTCATGCGCAGATTCACCGAGCTGACACCCCGGACGATGGCGGCTGCCGCATCCGGCGAGGCCATTGCGCTCGAGGAGCATGAGCGGACCGAGGCCATTCCGGCGATGG
>Ga0208460_10001977_pt1 | contig 11902 bp, 7 predicted proteins | sample AD_STIC10_MetaG_FD_184436 | JGI IMG/M metagenome (GOLD analysis project Ga0208460, IMG submission 184436) | Active sludge microbial communities of municipal wastewater-treating anaerobic digesters from USA - AD_STIC10_MetaG (SPAdes) (version 2) | ecosystem: Engineered > Bioreactor > Anaerobic >... | reverse complement strand
TTTCCGACTTTTCATCATTCATTGGACAAGAAAGCACTTCAATATAGGTCACGAAAGAAACGGATACATCACCCAGATTATTCAATAAAAAACCGGTTGCCTGTTCCCATCCATTCAGATGATAAATAAGAATATTCGTGTCAACGAGATATTTCTAAATGGATTATTCCCATTCGTTTCTAATGAATTTTTGATACTCCACACCGTCTATGTTTTTCTCTTTCAGGATGCCTGCCGTATTGAAAAGCTTTTTCTTTTTTTCATCAATAGTATCGACAATTACTAGATCGACTGATATTTTGCTTTGATCCGACGGAATGCCCTCGACATCTGGAATAAAGAATCCGCCGTCTTTTTTTATTGCCTGTAGAATCATTGAAATACACCATTTCCCCTGTCATTCCACCAGAAACGGTTACGCTGAATTTTAAGTGCAAATAGATATCCCGGTTCCTGATTATTCTATCTAATCAATGTAATAAGAAAAATCATTGTCAACAATAAAAAAGCGGGAAAGCATCCCTCGAGCTGCCGGTAAAGGTCGAGAAGGTTTTGATGAACAATGGATAATGCCGGGGAGGATGCGTACGGGGACAAAAGCGCGATTGAGAAAACCGGAACCGTGTAATAAAAATAATATTGACGACTTCCGCCCGCCGCATCATGCTGCACTCATCTTTCAAGGAAACGGTTCCGGAAAAACCATAATGTCTCTCGTCCGCGCACATCGGCAGCTCTCCATCTCCATTGCGATTCCCGCAGTGGTCGTCGCCGTATGCGCGCTCCCCGGTTTCGCGCCGACGGGTCTTGGATGAGAGAGTACGATATCTCGAACACCACAAGCCCCTGTCGGCACAACCGGCAGGGGCTTTTTTATTGGCCACAGCCACCTCATCCCCCGGCCGCCGAGCGCTTTTTGGACCTCCTGTCCGCACTCGGCACTGCAACATCCTGTTGGGAGCCTTCTCCCACAGGAGAAGGGGGGAATAGTAGATTTACTATTTCAAAGCCCTCTCCTATGGGAGAGGGCGCGCCGGAGGCGGGGTGAGGTCATACGAGGAATATTTTCCTCAACAGAAAGGAGGCCCCCATGGAAGCCGCATTCGCCGACCGCATCACCGACGTCCCCCGCTCGTTCATCCGCGAGATCCTCAAGGTCACGCTGGACCGGTCCGTCATCTCGTTCGCCGGGGGACTCCCCAACCGCGATCTCTTCCCGATCGCAGAGCTCAAGGCCGCCGCCATGCGCGTCTTCGACGAGGAGGGCGCGGACGCCCTGCAGTACGGCCCCTCGGAGGGTCATGCGCCGCTGCGCGACTACATCTCACGACGCTATCGGGAACGGCTGGGCCTGGAGATCCCGCCGGAGCGCATCCTCATCACCAGCGGCTCGCAGCAGGGGCTCGATCTCCTCGCCAAGACCTTCCTTAACGAGGGCGACGACATCCTCATCGAGGAGCCGGGCTACCTGGGCGCGATCCAGGCCTTCTCCGTGTACCGCGCGAGATTTGTGCCGGTGCCGCTGACCGAAAGCGGCATGGACATCGAACGGCTCACGGGGGCGATGGCGTCGTCCCGGCCCAAGCTCGCGTATATGGTGCCCAACTTCCAGAACCCATCGGGCATCAGCTACTCCGCAGAGAACCGGCGGGCCGTGGCGGAGGCCATCGGCGGCACGCGCACCATCATCATCGAGGATGATCCCTACGGCGAGCTGCGCTTCGACGGGACCCCCGCCCCGTCATTCGGCGCGCTCGCGCCCGAGAACACGATCCTGCTCGGATCCTTCTCGAAGACCGTGGTCCCGGGCTTCCGCCTCGGATGGATCGCCGCGCCGCCGGCCGTGATGGACCGGCTCCTCGTGGCCAAGCAGGCCTCCGACCTGCACACGAATTCGTTCTCGCAGCGGGTGCTCGCGCGCTATCTCCTCGACGCGGACCCCGACGCGCACATCGCGCGCATCATCGCCGTGTACCGCGAGCAGCGCGACGCGATGCTCCGCGCGATCGACGGGCATTTCCCGGGCTCGGTCCGGCGCACCCGGCCCCAGGGCGGGATGTTCCTGTGGGCCACGCTGCCGGAGGGCGCCTCGTCGCTCGCGCTCTTCGAGAAGGCCGCGGCGCGGAAGGTGGTGTTCGTGCCGGGCACACCGTTTTACATCGGCCGCGACGACGCGCCCACGATGCGGCTCAACTTCTCGAGCGTGGATGCGGCGACGATCGCGGAGGGAATCCGTCGGCTGGGGGATGCGATGCGGGAGGGATAAGGGCAGACGCATTAGCAGAAAAACATCAGGAGCGCCGCGTCTGCTCCTCGAAAGCGACGCTCACCTCCGCGCCGGACAGGGACGCCGCGATCCCCTGCTCGATCTCGCGGCGGATCGCCGTGATCTCGCGCAGGGGGCGGTGGCCCGCAGCGGCCAATCCGATCACGACAAAGAGCTTCCGTCCGGCCTTTCTGATCCTGATATGCCGCGTCGCACCGATACGATGGCGCGCGAGGTAGCCCGATAGAAGTTCGTCAATTCGCAGACGCATATCCTCGCCGGGGCTCGCATCGACGATATCGAGAAAGCCGTCGCGCAGGATGAGCAGCGGCTTGCGCATGAGGACACACGACAGCGCAATGCACATGACGGGATCGACATAATTCAGGAACCGTTCGTCCACGACGCCCTTCAGGGAGGCGATCGCCACAAAGGCGACGAACACGCACAGGTCCAAAAGTCCATCGATGATCCAGAGGACGCCATTTGCGGCGAGGATGTCCGAATTCAGCCGCTTCCCCATGATCCGCATGAACGCACCGAATCCGGTGCACACGAACATCCCGATACCGGCATACCATATCGCCAGGGACAGCCGCGCGACCGGGTCGTGATGGACGATATCCTGGATGCTCCCGATGATGGCGGCCACGCACAGCGCGGTGATCAGGACGCCGTTGAGCGTCGTCTGCACCGGTTCGTATTTCGCATAGCCGAAGTGATACCGTTCGTTCGGCGGTTCGCCCAGCCTGCGCACAGTGTAGATGGCGAACAGCGAGATGATGACGTCCGCGACGCAATAGAGCGCATCCAGCAGCACCGTCATTGAATCGCACAGGACGGCGATGGGAAGACTCACGCAGGCATAGACGACCGAAAGCGCGAGCGACATGCGCATGAGATTCAGTTCATTGAATCGCATCTTTTTCTCCGCTTTTCGATTCACGGCCATTCCCGCATTGTTCGATCTGCGCCTGGTGCGCCTACAGGCGTTACGATCGCCCTCCAGGACGGAACAGCCGATCGAGGGGCACGCCCCCCGCCGCACCTCCGCCAGGGCATTTCGATGTTGCCATAATCATACCCCGCCCGATGCCGCGCGCAACACATTTTCCCGACCCTTCGCGCCGCGACGGCAAAAATGTGATTGATGACCCCGGCGCCTCCGCGCTATCATGCCTGCGCATACCACCCCCGTCCAGGAGCGCTTCGCATGATACGGAAAAAGATCACCCTTATCGCACTCGTCATCCTCGCACTCGGCCTCGCCGGATACGGCGGCCTGCGGCTCGCCTTCCGCTGTTCGGTCGATCCGCCCACGGGCGCCATCACCCTCCCCGGGATCACGGGAACGGTCGTCATCCGTCGGGACGCGCTCGGCATTCCGCTCATCGAAGCCGCGAACGAGCCCGACCTGTATTTCGCGACGGGCTATGCGCAGGCCTCCGACCGCCTGTGGCAGATGGTGTTCATGCGGATGGTGATGCAGGGACGCCTCGCCGAGATCATCGGCGCGGGGGGGCTCGATTTCGACATCGCCATGCGCAGCCTGCACGCGCGCCGCTACGTCGACGAGGCCATGGCGCGCCTGCGGCCGGGCACGCGCGCGCTCCTGGAGGCCTACTCGCGCGGCGTGAACGCCTACATCGAGACGCACCGCATCCTGCCGCCCGAGTTCATCCTCACGCGCCACCGCCCCGAGCCGTGGAAACCGGAAGACTGCTTCTACGTCTTCGGCCTGCTCAATATGAGCGTCTCGGGAAACCTCATCGAGGAGCTCGGCTTTCTCCTGGCGGCGAACCGCCTGGGCTACGGGAAGGCGGCGGTCCTGTTCCCGGTCTATCCCGACGAACCGCTCCCCCTGGCCGAGGCGCGCAAGCTCGCCGGGATCGAGACGCGCGATCTCGCCGCGCCCCTCGATCGCCTCTCGGCCTCCCTGCGCTCCCTGACGAACGTCATGCCCATGAACAAACCGGCGTCCAATAATTGGGCCGTGGCCGGATCGCGCACGAAAAGCGGCCGTCCCATCGTGACCAACGACACGCACCTCGATCTCATGATCCCCAACTCGTGGATGATCATGCACTTGAAGTGCCCCACGCTGGACGTCGCCGGGGTGATGGCGCCGGGTCTCCCGATCGTCTGCTGCGGCTTTAACGGATCGGTCGCCTGGGGCGCGACCATGGTGATGGCCGACAGCCAGGACCTCTTCCTTGAAAAGCTGAAGACCGACGGGGGATCGCGCTCCTATCTGTACAAGGGCGCCTGGCGGCCGGTGAGCATGCGGACCGAGACCTTCCGCGTGGCCGGCGGCGAGACGGTGCAGCGCGAATTCGCCTCGACGATACACGGGCCTCTCTTCAACGAAGCCCTGGAGCGAATGCCCTTTCCGCCCGAGATGCCGGTGCAAACCTTGCCGATGAAATCGTCCTACGGCCTCGCGCTCTCCTGGGCGCTCGAGGGCGGAAGCGACTCATTGGAGGGGTTCCTCGCGCTCGGCAGGGCGCGCACGATGGCCGAGGCACGGGCGGCGCTCCTGCGGGTGAAGAGCATCTATTTGAACATCGTGTACGGCGATCGGACCGGGATCGCATGGCAGGTAACGGGCCTGTTCCCGACCCGCCGCGCGGGGACCGGTCAGTTCCCCTCACCCGGCTGGGACGGCGCGCACGACTGGACGGGCTTCGTGCCCATGGAGCGCAATCCGAGCTCGCTCAACCCGGCCGAGGGATACATCGGCACGGCGAACAACCGGACCGTTTCCGCGAACCACCCCTTCGTGATGAGCACGAGCTGGTTCGGGCCCGACCGCGCCGACCGCATCGCGCAGGTCCTCTCGGGAACGCGCACGGCGACCGCGGAGAGCATGCACGCCCTGCACTTCGACCGCTATTCCCGGTTGGCCGCGAAGATGCAGCGCCTGCTCTCCGACGGGCCGCTCGCCGAACGCGTGCGCGCCTCCATCGCGCGCCTGAGCGACGAAGAAAAACGGCGCGCGGCGACGCAGGCCCTCGCGATGCTCGCTCCGACCGCCTTCGACTGCGTGATGCGACCGGAATCGGCGAACGCCGCGCTCTACGGCGCCTTTGTGCACACATTCACGCGCGCGACCTTCCTCGACGAGCTCGGCCCCGATGACAGCGTCGTCTGGGAGTCCTTTGTCCATACGAACATGATTTCCTACTCGGCCATCGAGGACCACCTGCAGGGCCGCGAGGACTCCCCGTTCTGGAACGACGTGGGCAGCGGCGGACGCGAGGACAAGGCCGACATCCTCGCCGAGTCGCTGGCGCGCGCGTACGCCCTCTGCGGGGAGCGGATGGGCGGCGACCCGAAGAAATGGCAGTGGGGCGCGCTGCACACCTATCACTGGCGCCATGAATTCGCCAAGAAGCTGCCCATTCTGCACGGCTACTTCAACCGCGGGCCGCATCCCGCCGGCGGCGACGGCCAGACCGTCAATGTCGCGGCGTGGGCCCCGGGAAAGAACTTCGACACCTGGCTCATCCCCGCCATGCGGCTCGTGGTCGATTTTGGCCTGGCCGACCCGGCGTTCCTGGTGACCGTGCCGGGCCAGTCGGGCAATCCCTCGAGCGTGCACTACGGGGACATGATCGAGCACTACCTGACGGGTAAGAACCATCCCCTGCCCTTCGCCACGAAGGCGATCGACGCGCAGTACGCCGACCGGCTGGAGCTGAAGCCGCGGTAGGGTTTCCAGCGAAAACGACGACGGACCACAGGAGGCGCACCGAATGAACGCAAAGAAGGAAATCCGCCGCGGCCTGCCCATCGGAATCATCATCGTCCTTCTGCTCGGCTGCACGCCCGCCGCGCAGAAGGTCGCCCCCGGCGACTATCGCATAACGCGTCCCGGCGCGACGTCCGTCGTCGTCGTCCATTCGCGCTCCGGCAACACCGCGCTGGTCGCGAAGCTTCTCGCCGATGCGGCCGGGGCGACCTATGTCCGCCTCAAGGCGCCCGAGGGAACGGGCGACTCCCTGATCTCGTCGCCGAACCGGAACGCCGAGGTCGCCATCGAGCCGCGCACGGTGGACCTCTCGGCATACCGCACGGTCTTCCTCGGCACGCCCATCTGGTTCTGGCACCCGGCGGCCCCCATCTGCTCCTTCATTCGCGCGAACGACCTCACCGGCAAGCGGGTGGTCCTCTTCTACACCTACCAGGGCGGCCTGGCCAAGACCGCGATCGACGAATGGAAGGCGCTCGTCGCCAAGCGCGGCGGGACGGTGGTCGAGGTGATCGGCATCAACCGGAAGATGCACGCGACCGATGAGGCGCTTGCGGCCGAGGTGACGTCGATCATCGCGGGGCGCCTGAAGTCCCTGCTGCCGTCGAAGTAACGCCCCGCCATCATCACGTCTCCGGCGCTCGCGTCGCGGATCACCCCGACGGCGTGCGGGCGTCATGGACGGGATTTTTGTTGTTTTTTCCTGCGACGCTTCGTACACTTCGACATATCACACAGATACACAACGGAGCGTCCACCATGGCGGATACGATAACACGGGACCAACGGCCCGAGCGGGGCGGCTCGCTGGCCGACAGCATCAAGCGGCACATCGTGCTCATGCTGGGAAACGACTTTCATCCCCCGCGCAAGGACACCTACTACAACGGGCTCGCCTACTGCGTGCGCGACCGGCTCATCGAGCGATGGCTCTCGGCGCAGCGCCTGTACTACGACACCCACTCCAAGCGCGTGTACTATCTCTCGATGGAATTCCTGCCGGGTCGGTTCATGAAGAACTACCTCATCAACCTCGAGATGGAGGACGAGGTGACCGCGGCGCTCGAGGAGACCGGCTTCACGATCGACGAGCTCGCGGAGGAGGAGCCGGACCCCGGACTGGGCAACGGCGGCCTGGGGCGCCTCGCATCGTGCTACCTGGACTCGATGTCGCGCCTGGGCATCCCCGGCTACGGCTGCGGCATCCGCTACGACTACGGCATCTTCCACCAGGGCATCGTGGACGGCTACCAGGTGGAGGAGTGCGACAACTGGCTGCAGTACGGCAACCCGTGGGAGATCGCGCGGCGGAACTTCATGTACACCGTGAAGTTCGGCGGCCGCTCGGAGCCCTATACCGACGACACCGGCCGCGTCCGCTACCGCTGGGTGGGCACCGACAACGTGAACGCGATGGCCTGCGACATCCTCATCCCCGGCTACGGCAACTACACCGTGAACAACATGCGCCTGTGGGCCGCCGTGTCCAGCCGCGACTTCAACCTGGACTTCTTCAACCACGGGGACTACATCCGCGCCATGCAGGACAAGGTCCTCACGGAGAACATCTCCAAGGTGCTCTACCCGAGCGACGAGGTGGAGCAGGGACGGGAGCTGCGCCTCAAGCAGCAGTACTTCTTCGTCGCGGCCACCTTCCAGGACATCATCCGCCGGTTCCGCAAGGAGCACGCGGACCATCGCACCCTGCCCGACCGCGTGGCGGTGCAGCTCAACGACACGCACCCCTCGATCGCCATCCCCGAGCTCATGCGGATCCTCCTGGACGAGGAGGCGCTGGACTGGGACGAGGCATGGGACATCTGCGTGCGCACCTTCGCCTACACCAACCACACGGTGCTCCCCGAGGCGCTGGAGACCTGGCCGGTCGCGCTCATGGGCAGGCTCCTGCCGCGGCATCTCGAGATCATCTACGAGATCAATCGCCGATTCCTCGAGGAGGTGCGCCGGCGGCATCCCGGGAACGACGCGCTGGCCGCGAAGCTCTCGCTCGTCCAGGAGCACCCGGAGAAGCGCGTCCGCATGGCGCACCTGGCGATCGTGGGTAGCCACTCGGTGAACGGCGTGGCCGAGCTCCACTCGCGCATCCTCACGACGAGCCTCTTCCGGGAGTTCCACGAGTTCTTCCCCGGCCGGTTCACGAACGTCACCAACGGCATCACCCAGCGCCGCTGGCTCCTGCAGGCCAATCCCGCGCTCGCGCGGCTCATCACCGGGGCGATCGGGCCGGGATGGATCAACGAGCTCTCGGAGCTCAAAAAACTCGTTCCCCTCGCGGAGGACGCCTCGTTCCGGGCCGCCTGGCGCGAGGTGAAGCGGGCCAACAAGGAGCGGCTGGCCGCCTACATCGCGAAGGCCACCGGGATCACCGTGAATCCGGATTCGCTCTTCGACATCCAGATCAAGCGCATCCACGAGTACAAGCGCCAGCTCCTGAACGTGCTGCACGCGATCACGCTCTACAACCGCATCAGGACGAATCCGAACGATCACTTCGCCCCGCGCACCGTCATCATCGGCGGCAAGGCGGCGCCGGCCTACGCGATGGCGAAGCTCATCATCAAGCTCGTGAACGCCGTCGCGGAGACGGTCAACCGCGACCCGGCCGTGGGCGACCGCCTGCGCGTCGCCTTCCTCCCCAACTACAACGTGTCTCTGGCCGAGCGCGTGATGCCGGCCGCGGACCTCTCCGAGCAGATCTCGACGGCGGGCATGGAGGCCTCCGGCACGGGCAACATGAAGTTCTCGCTCAACGGCGCGCTCACCATCGGCACGCTGGACGGGGCGAACATCGAGATCATGGAGGAGGTGGGGCGCGAGAACATCTTCATCTTCGGCCTGCGCATCGAGGAGGTGGAGCGCCTGCGCACGACCGGCTATGATCCGCGCGAACACTACCGCAGCGACGCCGAGCTGCGGCAAACGCTCGACCTGATCGCCTCCGGGTACTTCTCGCCGGAGCGGCCCGATCTCTTCGCGCCTCTCGTGCGCGCGCTTCTCGACGGCGGCGACCGCTACTTCCTGTGCGCCGACTTCCGCTCGTACGTTGACGAGCAGGACAAGGTGCGCGCGCTCTACCGCGACCCGGAGGCGTGGTCGCGCACGTCGATCATCAACGTGGCGAACATGGGCAAGTTCTCGAGCGACCGCGCGGTGCGCGAATACGCGGAGCGGATCTGGGGGATCGGGATCACGTGACCCCCTCCGTCCTTCGGACATCAGGAGAAACCATGGACGAATCGACACCGATAGCCAACCTCAAGAAAATGGCCCTCGAGTTCCGCGATGCGCGCAACTGGCGGCAGTTCCACGACCTGCGCAATCTCGCGACCGGGCTTTCCATCGAGAGCGCCGAGCTGCAGGAGATATTCCTGTGGAAGAACGACGCCGATATCGCGCGCATCGCGCAGGACGAGTCGGTGATGCGGCGGCTGCGCGAGGAGATGGCCGACATCTTCATCTACCTTTTGTACCTGAGCGAGGCGACGGGCATCGACCTCGCGGACGCGGTCGCGGACAAGATCGAACTAAACGGGAAGAAGTATCCCGTGGAGAAGAGCTACAACTCCAGCAAGAAGTATACGGAGCTGTGAGGAAAAAACTATTCGGAGGTTTTCATGAAAAAGCTGTTATCGTTCACATTCGTATTGTCGTGCGCGCTGCTCATGGTTCTCGCCCACGTCACCACGTCCGACGCGAAGAACATATGCTTTTCCTGCGGCGCAGGCAGTTCGTGCAAGATGTGTCCCTCGCCGTCCGGGAAGGACACCGCAAAAGACAGAAAGCTCTGCAGGGAGCGGGGCTGCAAGGTCGCCGGAACAACGTCGTGCTCAACCCCTTCCGGCGTGAAAATTTGCCGATAGCGTCGGGCATGCGCGCATCGTCTCGCGCGCGGCGACATTGAGGAGCCCATACGCCCCGGACGAACGTGCCCGTCCGGGGTCTTTTACCTCACCCGCCCTCCGGGCCGCCCTCTCCCATTGGAGAGGGCTCTTCTGGACAGGACCTATGACAAGGAGCCCCTCTTTGCGCGCAGAGAGGGGCGCGGCAGGCCGGGGGTGAGTCGGGTTCGTTCCGTGCCCTCATGGGATTTTCTTGTTGATCGCTATGCGGGCTCTTTGCGTGAGATCGCTCTTGGCGTGTACCAGCGTTTGTGCTGTGAGGGGAAGAGGCCCACGCGGGCCTCTTCTTCGTCGATCGCCATTCGGGCCTCCTGCCCGCGATCGACATTAGCGCATCCGTGCGCGTCACCTCACGCTCCCCTTCTCCGCGCCCGCTCAACGCCGCGGGGGGCTTGATAGGCTTCGTTTTAATGGGCTGGTGGGTTCGGGGATGGCGTGTCTGGTTTATGCCCCGGGCTCTGCTGCGCGTAGACCGCCGCCCGGGCGTCTTTTACCTCACCCGCCCTCCGGGCCGCCCTCTCCCATTGGAGAGGGCTCTTCTGGACAGGACCTATGACAAGGAGCCCCTCTTTGCGCGCAGAGAGGGGCGCGGCAATGCCGGGGGTGAGTCGGGTTCAATCCACGCGCCGGTGTAGTCGTATTTCCGGCTCAGATAGTTTCAATCCACGCGCCTGCGCGGGGCGCGACACGGATCGCACGCCGGGTCCGGACTGGTTATATGGTTTCAATCCACGCGCCCGCGCGGGGCGCGACGTTGATATGGCGCATCCACAGCCGCACCGGCTCGTTTCAATCCACGCGCCCGCGCGGGGCGCGACCGCGTCAACCGGCGTTACAATCGAGCATAACGACGTTTCAATCCACGCGCCCGCGCGGGGCGCGACGGGACACAAGCAGCACGGACCCGCATCATCGCCAGTTTCAATCCACGCGCCCGCGCGGGGCGCGACTTAGATCATTGAAAACATGCCGGGCCGCGCGAGCGTTTCAATCCACGCGCCCGCGCGGGGCGCGACCTTCGCCATCCGCTCCACCGGGGATGGATAGGCGTTTCAATCCACGCGCCCGCGCGGGGCGCGACGACAGGCGGCGGGGAAATAACACGATACGGGGTGTTTCAATCCACGCGCCCGCGCGGGGCGCGACCTGTATACATTTACGTTGCGTCAATTGTCCGAACGTTTCAATCCACGCGCCCGCGCGGGGCGCGACCTATTATAAACAAACCTATTAAAAAAAAATGCGAGTTTCAATCCACGCGCCCGCGCGGGGCGCGACACATCCTTCCGGGCGGTATGGTCATGCCGGTCAAGTTTCAATCCACGCGCCCGCGCGGGGCGCGACCTGGCGGGATGTACAGAAGGAGTTGCCAGAAGAGTTTCAATCCACGCGCCCGCGCGGGGCGCGACGTTCGATCAGTTTGGTGAGCAGGGAAACGATGATGTTTCAATCCACGCGCCCGCGCGGGGCGCGACAGATGAAAATCAATGTATATTGACCCAATTCGATGTTTCAATCCACGCGCCCGCGCGGGGCGCGACATGTAATGGCCGCCGTGAGATTCGATATTCTCCTTGTTTCAATCCACGCGCCCGCGCGGGGCGCGACCGTGAGAACACGATGGCGATTCAGATGCAACGGCAGTTTCAATCCACGCGCCCGCGCGGGGCGCGACCGTGATCGTATGCCAGTTTAATCTCAGCTTTCATCGTTTCAATCCACGCGCCCGCGCGGGGCGCGACACGCCTCACCTCCGTCATGCGGGACATGCTGTGGTTTCAATCCACGCGCCCGCGCGGGGCGCGACCAGCGGGAGTGGGCCGAGTGGATGCAAGAGGCCGTTTCAATCCACGCGCCCGCGCGGGGCGCGACATAATAATAATCTTAAAAAAAATGCGAAAAAAATGTTTCAATCCACGCGCCCGCGCGGGGCGCGACAATCCTGATTTTTCTAAATATCGCCCT
>Ga0208460_10001968_pt1 | contig 11951 bp, 13 predicted proteins | sample AD_STIC10_MetaG_FD_184436 | JGI IMG/M metagenome (GOLD analysis project Ga0208460, IMG submission 184436) | Active sludge microbial communities of municipal wastewater-treating anaerobic digesters from USA - AD_STIC10_MetaG (SPAdes) (version 2) | ecosystem: Engineered > Bioreactor > Anaerobic >... | reverse complement strand
TGAATCTTGTTGAAAATCAAGAAAGCGGTATTGAAGAAAGGGGACGAGCCATGGCGGATTTTTCGGCGGCCGAAATCGCGGAAATGATTCGGGCGGTAATGGCGGAAGCGAAAATAAAAACCCGCCAATGCGCGCTTTCCATTCCCGATTTCCTGACTTTTTTCACGTCTTTTTCCCTGCCGCCGATGACCGAAAAGGAGATTGCCGCGGCGGTGATATTTGAAGCCCGCCAGCATATCCCTCTTCCGATTGACAGTGTGACCGTTGATTGGCAATTGATCGGCGGGGCTTTTGGAAAGCCGGAAAAAATGGAGGTGGCGGTGACGGCGGTGCCCAATGAGATTATCGCCAAATACAAAGAAATCGCCCAAAAAGCGAATTTGCAAATGATGTTGATGGAGGCCGAAGCGTTTGGATTGGCCAAGGCGCTGATTCCCGAAGGCGAGGCCGCCGCGGTTTGCCTGATTGACATCGGCCTGCAGAGCACGGTTTGCAATCTGGTGCAGAATAAGATTTTGCGCTATTCGCACAGTTTTGATCGCGGCGCGGATTATCTTTTTTCCGATCTTTCCCGGCAGATGCCGATTGATCGGGAAACCATCATTGCCGCGAAAAAAAAATACGGCTTCAAAATTTTTTCCCTGATGGACCCCGGTGTGAAAGAAAAGATGGAAAAACCGTTTAAGGAATCGTTCGCTCCGATTTTGCGGGAAATTGAAATGGCGCTGGCCGATTACCGCCGCAATTCGGGGATTGACGCCGCGAAAATCATCTTGTCGGGCGGCGTCGCGGCGGCTCCGGAAATAAAAAGCCAATTTGAAAACCATTTCAAGAAAGAAACTTTGATCGCCGATCCCTTCGCGAAGATTGCCTATTCTCCGGAAATCGCCGAAGAAATAAAAAACATCGGGCCTTCCTATGCCGCGGCGGTGGGAATGGCGCAACGCGGATTCGACCTGGCAAAGTCCGCCCGGTGATTGTTTCTTTTTAAAGGGGAATGGTTTATAATAATATCGGCGGTGGAAATGATTAGGCGCGATCGTTTTTTAAAATTTGTATTTTAAATTTCAATTTAAAAAATATGGTTGATGCAACAATCAAACGTCCAGGGCTTTTTTTTGAGAATGTGGTCTTTTACTTTTCCTTCATTTTGCTGGCGCTGGCGGCGGGCGCGTTTTTCTATGTCCGGCATCTGGCGTCGTCAGCGGCCGCGGAATTGTCCAATTTGGAAGTGCAAATGGCGGAAATGAAAACCGAAGAACAAAGAAAATTGGAAAATGACGTTAACGCGGCGCGCCGGCGGTTGGATGATTTTTCAAGGATAATTTCCGCCCGCAATTTGTCGCGCGATCTTTTCGCGAAGCTGGAAAATTTGATTGTTCCCGGCGTTCACTTGTCAAAAATGAGCGCCGATTTTGCGGAGATGTCGGCGGAGCTTTCCGGGCATGGGAATAATTTCTCGGAAATGGAGCGGCAGGCGATGAAATTCAGAAATTCGCCGGAAATTTTGAAATCGGCCAATTTGGAAAAAATTTCCACCGTGGAAACCGGCGGTGTTGATTTTGACGCTACCGCGGTTTTTAATTCCGGAACCGAAAAAACGGAGTGATTTTCGCGTTTTCAAGGTTTGATTTCTAACAAAATAAAACATCTATGTCAAGAAACTATTTGGAGGCGTTTGCGATTCTCATTATCGCTTTTGCCTTGGGATTTTTTCTCCTGCTTCCCAAAACCCAGGAACTGCGGGACTTGCAAGCCCGGGTTCAAAGCAAAATCGGCGAACTTAAAGAGCGCGGAGAGTATTATGCCGCCCTCAGGGCGATGGTGGACGATTTGAGTTATCACCGCGAAGGTTTGGAAAAGATCGGCACCGCCCTTCCCGAAGGCGCCGATGCCGCGGCGGTGATGGATTTTGCGCAAACCGCGGCGATGCATTCGGGTTTATCGGTGAAGGATGTTGAATATTCCGGTACTGCCGCTGGCACCGATACCGGCGCCGATCCGACATCGCCGGAAGCATCTTTGAAGAACTATACCATTTCGCTCAAATTGAGCGGCAGTTACGGTAACTTCAAAAGTTTTTTGGCGGTCATTGAAAATTCCAGCCGCTTGATCTCCGTGGAATCTCTGGACATTGATTCAAAATCGGAAATTGAAAGGAAGGGCGAATCGCCGGAAGAAAAATCCGCGCCGTTGGCGGCGGAGGGGGAAAAGATTCTGGATTACGACGTTAAATTATCAACGAATTATTATTAGGCTTGTCGCGTAAATATTTACGCAGTAGGTCTAATCTTTTAATATGGCAATAACTTTTCAGGAAAAAAGCAATTTGGGAAAAAAGATCGCGGTTTTGCTTGTTTTGTTTTTGGCGTTCGTTGCAATCGTTTTTTTCGGTTGGCGGTTTATTGAGCAAAGTTCCCCCGTTCCTTCCGCTTTGCCCGCTTCCGTGCCCGCGCTCAATATTGAGGCGTTGCAAGACCCGCGGCTGGCGGAGATGGAGATGTTTCCCCGCATTTCGCCGCCGGAGGAAGAGATCACGCGGGAAAATCCTTTTGCCGAGGTTCCGGCGACCACGACCGCCGATACCGGCGGCGAGGATTAGCGTTGAAAGGGCAGATGCACGGTCTGGCCGCCCCGTTGCCTCCGGCGGTTTTTAGTGGCGCCCAAAGAATATTTAAAATTTCCAATGCTGTTTTTAACGCAACAACTTATTGATGCCGGTGCCATCACCGCCGAGCAGGCCGCCAAGGTGGAGGCCGAGTTGGCGAAAGATTCGGGGAGAACGGAGGAAGAGGTTATCATCACGCAAGGCTTCGTTGAAGAGAAGAAGCTTTTTGAATTAAAGAGCCGATGGTTGGGTATTTCGTTGATCGTTGATCCTCCCGAAGACCTTTCCCTGGAAATTTTGGAGACAATCCCCGAAGAAACCGCCAAATTTTACCGGATGATTCCGCTGGGAAAGAAAAAGAGCGAATTTATGGTGGGGATGGTTTGTCCCGAAGATTTGAAGGCGCAGGAGGCGCTTAAGTTTCTGGCGCGGAAAAACAGCTTTATCTACCGGGTGTTTTTAATCACGCCGACAATCCTCACCGGCGTTTTGGCTAAATACCGCGATTTAAAAAAGGAAGTGGGGCGGGCGCTGGAAGAATTCCAAGAAGAAGAGTCGCAAAACAAAGTTTCGCGGCAAAAACAGCAGGAAGAAACAATTTCCGGAGTGGAAAGCGCGCCGATCGCCAAGATTGTTAACGTGATTTTGCGCAACGCGATTGACGGCAATGCTTCCGACATTCACATTGAGCCCAGCCGAACGAAATTGAGGGTCCGCTTCCGCGTGATGGGCGATCTCTTTTCGTCGATTTTTTTGCCGCTTAACATTGCCAACGCGGTGCTGGCGCGCATCAAAATAATGTCAAATATGAAGATTGACGAGAATCGCGTGCCGCAGGACGGGCGTTTTTCAATGAAGATCGCCAGCAAAACCTATGATTTCCGCGTTTCCACTCTGCCCACGGCGCTGGGAGAAAAGGTGGTGATGAGAATTTTGGATCCGGATGCGGGGCGCAAGACGTTTGAAGATTTGGGATTGGACGGGCGCAATTTGCAGTTGATGAAAAAAGCGGTTGACGAGCCTTTCGGGTTGATTTTGGTGACCGGGCCGACCGGGTCCGGGAAAAGCACCACTCTTTACGCGGTATTGCAGGAGATTAACAATGAAAAGATCAACATCATCAGCCTGGAAGATCCGGTGGAATATTTTTGCGACGGCGTCAACCAATCGCAGGTGCGGCCGGAGATCGGCTTTGATTTCGCTTCGGGTTTGCGCAGTATTTTGCGCCAGGATCCGGATGTGATTATGGTGGGCGAGGTGCGCGACGAAGAAACCGCGCTGTTGACCATCCATTCGGCGCTCACCGGACATCTGGTGTTGTCCACTTTGCACACCAACGATTCATTGGGGGTGGTGCCGCGTTTGGTGGATTTGAAAATCCAGCCCTATTTGATTCCGTCAACGCTCATTCTGGCGCTGGCACAGCGCTTGGTGCGCCGCCTTTGTCCCGATTGTCGCCGGCAAGTTCCCGCCCAGGGATACTTGAAAGAAAAAATAATTTCCGAATTCAACGCGATTCCCGAAATTTCGCGAGGAGGAATGGCGCTTTCGGATCCGATAATGATCTGGGAGCCGGTCGGCTGTCCAAAGTGCAAGCGGCAGGGATTTTCCGGCCGGGTGGGAATTTTTGAAACGCTGGAAATGACGGCGGAGCTGGGGGAGATTGTGCTGAAAAATCTTTCCGAATCCGCATTGGGCGCCGAGGCGCGGCGGCAGGGACTGATCACGATGCGTCAGGACGGAGTTTTAAAGGCGATGAAGGGAGTTACCACGATGGAGGAAGTTTTGAAAGCCACCGAAGAGGATATTTCGGCGGCGGTGAGCGGCAAGAAACCGTAAGGGTCTATCCCTCGCTAATGCGAGGGTTAGACCCTGGCAAGGAATTGCAAGCGCAAAATTGAAGGGGTCTAACCGGGATTTAACATCCTCTGTAACTATTCCTTGGTGAGCGGTTGCGACCGCCTTTGCTTGACAAAAAAAATAGGTTATAATGATCTAATAATATCACTGATTATGGCAACAATTGAAAAAAGCACTGCCGCCGGCGGGAAAAAAATTCTGGTGGTGGAAGACGATCCGTTTCTGTCCGACATTTATCACACAAAACTGAAGCAAGCGGGCTTTGTCGTTGATCTGGCGATGACCGGCGAAGAGTGCATGGAAAAGCTGTCGGGCGGCGAATATGACCTGATGGTGCTGGATATCGTTTTGCCCCAATTGGACGGATGGGAGATACTGGCGCGCGTCGGCAAAATGCGCCGCGAAAAACCGGATTCATACATCAACCGCTTGAAGATTATCATTCTTTCAAATCTGGGGCAAAAAGAAGAGATAAAAAAGGGGCTCGATCTGGGCGCCGACGGGTTTATGATCAAAGCGCATTTCACTCCCAGCGAGGTGGCGGCGGAAATCAACAAAGCGTTGGAAGCTTCGAAACAATGAAAAAATCATGATGGCAGGAGCAACGAATTTAAATTTAAAATAAAAATTCAAAATTGAAAATTGCAAAATGCGGCGTTTGCGCGTTTAAAACCGGTTTTAAATTTTTCAATTTCAATTTTTAATTTGGAATATGGATTATTCAGAATCCTTGAAGAAATATTTGGCGATCACGGTGGAAAAGAGCGCTTCCGATCTCCATTTGGCGGCCGGTTATCCGCCGATTATCCGCATCAACGGGGAATTGTGGGCGATTCCCAAAGAGGCGCCGCTTTCGGCGCGGGACAGCCAGGGGTTGGCGTTCGCCTTGATGACTCCCGAACAACAGAACCAGTTTTTGAAATTCAAAGAAATTGATTTTTCTTACGCGTTTGAAGGCAAGGAAAGATTCCGGACCAACGTTTTTTTCCAGCGGGGGTGCGTTTCCTGCGCCTTGCGGCTGATTTCCACCAAAATCAGAACGATCAGCGAGCTTAACCTTCCGCCGATAATGCAAAAAATGATTGATTCCGAGCAGGGGTTCGTGTTGATCACCGGACCGACGTCGCACGGAAAATCAACCACGTTGGCCGCGCTGGTGGACGCGATCAACCACACCCGCTGCGATCACATCATTACCATTGAGGATCCGATTGAATATTTGTTCACGCCCGACGCTTCGGTGGTTGAGCAGAGGGAATTGAACTCCGATACCTATTCCTTTTCCATGGCGTTGCGATCGGTTTTCCGCCAGGATCCGGACGTGATTATGATCGGGGAAATGCGCGACGCCGAAACCATCAGCACCGCGCTCACCGCGGCGGAAACCGGCCATTTGGTTTTCGCCACCCTGCACACCAATTCCGCGCCGCAGAGCATCCACCGCATCGTTGATTCCTTTCCCGCCGAACAGCAATCGCAGGTTCGCGCCCAATTGTCCGCGTCCCTGCTGGGCATCGTTTCCCAGCGCCTGATTTTGTCCAACAAGGGGAAAATGATTCCCGCCTGCGAAGTGCTTTTCAACAATTTTGCCGTCGGCAATTTGATCCGCGAGAACAAGATCCACGAAATTCCCCTGGTGATTGACACTTCTTTCAAGGATGGAATGATTTCTTTGAACAAATCGCTGGCCAATTTGGTGAAAGCCGGCGAGATTGATCTGCAAAAAGCGCTTTCCTATTCGTTGAATCCGCAGGAGTTGGAAGCCCTTATTTAACAAATTTAAAATTAAAAAATCAAAATGTAAAATTTTGGAGTTGAAATTTTTTGGAAAAAAATTTCAACGTTATATATAAAAATTCCTTAATTTTCCCGCCAAAGGCGGGCGCGCCTCGGGCGCAGATTTTGATTTTTACATTTTAATTTTCTATGAAGTTTGTTTATCAAGCCAGAACCAAGAGCGGCGAAGTCAAGGCCGGCAGTATTGATGCCGAATCAATTCAGGCGGCGGCGGAGGTTTTGCGCCAGCAAGGGCTTTTCATCACTTTTTTACGGAAAGAGGACCGGGGCGTCCTTGGCAATATCCGTTTTTTTGAAGGGGTTTCGGGCAAAGATGTGGCGGTGTTTTCGCGCCAGCTGGCGGTGATGTTTGCCGCCAACGTGTCATTGGTGGAGTCCTTGCGCACCGTCGGCGGCCAGCTGTCAAACCAGAGTTTCCGCGAAAAAATTCTTAAAATTGCCCAGGCGGTGGAAGCCGGATCGCCGCTATCGGACGCGCTGGCGAAATATCCCGATGTTTTTTCGTCATTTTTCGTTTCAATGGTGAAGGCCGGCGAGGTTTCGGGAAATCTTTCCGAGCAATTCAACTATCTGGCCGATTATCTGGAAAAACAATATTATCTTGCCGGAAAAGTGAAGGCGGCCATGGTCTATCCGGCGGTGATCGTTTCGGTGATGGTGGGGGTGCTGTTTTTGTTGAGCTATTTTGTGATGCCGAATTTGACTTCAATGTTGCAAGAGTCGGAAACGGAATTGCCGGCGATCACCAAAGCGGTGATCGCCACCACCGATTTCATCCGCGGCATTGGCGGCATTATCGTGCTACTGTGCCTTATCGCGATCATTGTGGTGGCGTTTCGGATTTCGCGCACCAAATCGGGGAAACGGTTTTTTGACAATCTGTCTTTGCGTCTGCCGATTTTTAAAAATCTTTTGAAAATGCTCTATGTGAGCCGCTTTGCCGACAATCTGTCGGTGCTGATTTCCGGCGGCATTCCCATCACCCGCGCGCTGGAGATCACGCGCGACATCGTGGGCAATGATCTCTACCGCGACGCGATCCGCAAAACCGCCGAGGGCGTGCGCAAAGGGGAAACGGTGTCTTCGGTGCTTTTCAATTATCCGGATTTGTTTCCGTCAATGTTTTCGCAGATGATTCTGGTGGGCGAGCAGACCGGTTCAATGGACAAGAGTTTGCTGGTGATGGTTAACTTCTACGAAAAAGAGGCCGACCGGGCAATTGATTCAATGCTGGTGCTGATTGAACCGGCGCTGATCATCATTTTGGGCCTGCTGGTCGGCGGCGTGGTCGGGTCGGTGATGATCCCGCTTTACAATTCAATGAACGCGGTTTGACGGCGGAGCCGGCGGCCTATTGCATTTTTCTTGCCGGCCGCGGTATAATTGACTTGTCAACAAAAAACAATAAAAGGTCGAAGATGTCAGACGAAAAGTTAGCGAAAAAAATTAGCGATAAACGAAGGTTAAATTAATTTTTAAAACAAAATGCAATCCAAAAGACAAGGTTTCACCCTCATTGAATTGCTGGTGGTGATCGCCATCATCGGGATTCTGGCCGGCATGGTGCTGGTGTCAATGAGCGGCGCGCGCGAAAAAGCGCGGGATGCCAAGCGGCAATCGGATATGCGCCAGCTGGTCTCAGCCCAATCAATGTATAGTTCCGACCAGACCTCCGGCACGTATCTTACCAACTCCACCCAAGCGATGCCCACTGCCATTGGCACCTATTTGAATCCCGTGCCAACGGATCCCACCACGGCCGCGCCGACGTGCCCGCTTGCCGACGGTGCTTACGGCTATTGCGCGCTGATCAATAATGCCGACGGAGATGACAAGTATTTCTGCTACTACGCGCGCTTGGAAAAGCCGCTTGACAGCAAAAATTTTGTGGTGGCGTCGCACGCGGGGTCGTTTTTGAAGATTACGCGGCCGTCAGCGTTGACCGGTACGGACGCCGCTTCCTGCACGACCGGGCTTTAATTTGCCGGTAATTTCCAAAAAACGACGGAAATGGTTATTCCGCCGTTTTTTTTGGGGGGCAAAAGGCAATACAACCGCGCAACCACTTGTGTTGTCTTGCCGGGTTGCGGTATAATCAATCTGTCAAGAAAAAATAATAAAAGGTCGAAGATGTCAGACGGAAAGTAAGCGAAAAAAATCAATAATTAATAAAAAATAATTTTAAAATAAAATGCAATCCAAAAGACAAGGTTTTACCCTCATTGAATTGCTGGTGGTGATCGCCATCATCGGGATTCTGGCCGGCATGGTGCTGGTGTCAATGAGCGGGGCGCGCGAGAAGGCGCGGGACGCCAAGCGGCAATCGGATATGCGCCAGCTGGTCTCGGCCCAATCAATGTATAGTTCCGACCAGACCTCCGGCACGTATCTTACCAACTCCACCACGGCGATGCCCGCCGCCATCGGCGACTATCTGAATCCCGTGCCGAAAGATCCCACCACGGCCGCGCCGACGTGCCCGCTTGCCGACGGTGCTTACGGCTATTGCGCGCTGATCAATAATGCCGCCGGAGACGATAAGTATTTCTGCTACTATGCGCGCCTGGAAAAGGCGATTAACGACGGCGGCACGGACAAGTTCTTTGTGGTGGCGTCGCACGCGGGGTCGTTTTTGAAGATTACGATGCCGGGGACGCTAACAACGGTGGTTGGCAACGAAAATGCCAGTTGTGAAAACGGAAATTAATTTATCGGCAGTTTTTAAAAAACGGCGGGAATGTATTCTCGCCGTTTTTTATTTCGGCACTGGTGTGATAAAATGAACCTGCGATATTTTTCAAAAGGGTCCGACCCTTTTAAAAGGATCGGACCCTTCTTCATCGGACTGCCTGCCTCTTTACCGGATTTTTTGATTTGGATTTTAAACGGGGAATTATGGATTTAATGTTTTGGTTTGTTTTTTTTGCAATTTTTATTTTGGGATTGATTGCGGGCAGTTTCGTCAATTGCGCGGTTTTTCGTTTCGGTGAGGGGGAGAGCGCGCTTGCCGGCCGGTCGCGCTGTCCCAAATGCCGGCACAAATTGGCGTGGCATGATTTGATTCCGGTTATCAGTTTTTTGGTTTTGCGCGGGCGGTGCCGTTATTGCCAAAAGCCGATTTCTTGGCAATATCCGGCGGTGGAGCTGGCGGTGGCGGGATTGTTTTGCGCCGCCGCGTGGCGTTTTTATCCGGCGGTGTTTGCGGGCCATTTTTCTTTTTTCCCGCTTTTGGAATTGTCCGCGTGGTGGATTTTCTTGGCGGCGATGGCAGTGGTGTTTACTGCCGACTGGCGCTGGTATTTGATTCCCGACGGGGCGTTGATTGCCGGCCTGATCGCGGTTTTGGCGTTGCGCGCGGGAGCGCTGGCGCAGGATTGTTTTCTCTTTGGCCGGATTGATTTTGCCGCGCTGGCGGACCCGTTCTCGGGCGCGGCGTTTGCCGGCGGTTTGTTTTTGGCGATGTTTCTGGCGTCGCGGGGGAAATGGATGGGATTCGGCGACGTGAAGCTGGCGTTTTTGATGGGTTTGGCGCTGGGATTCTGGCCGGTATTGCTGGCGGTGTTTTTGGCAAATTTTTTTGGTGCTATAATGGGATTGGGGATGGTGCTGGCGAAAAAAAAGACAATGTCATCGCCAATTCCTTTCGGGCCGTTTCTGGTCGCCGGCCTGCTGATCTCACTTTTTTTCGCGCCGGCGATTTTGGACTGGTATTTGCTTGCCGGATAATCGGGCAACAGAAAAATGAAATTTGGTTTTAAAAGCAATACGGGATTCACCATAGTGGAATTGATGACGGTGATAGCGATCATCGGCATTGTCGCCGCGATTGGCGCGGCCGGTTACCGCCAGGGTGAACGGCGTGTTGTTTTGGATAATCAGACATTTGGGTTTATGCAGGATGTGCGCCGGGCGCAGGAACGGGCGCTGTCGTCACGCGATATTGGAACGGAAACGCCGGCGGGCTATGGTATCTATCTGCCGCACGACGGTGGCTATTATTTCATTTACGCGGACAAAAACAACAGCAAAAATTATGACAATGGCGAAGAAATTGAACAGGTTTCCTTGGATGGCAAAATTACGATTTCCAATATGCAGGTGCGCAAAAATGCGGCTTCCTCATGGACCAACGCCAATTTTATTGATATTAATTACGCCGCGCCGGATTTGACCGCATGGATTATAAGGGGCGCGGACAAATACGAAGGCGCAAAGGTCGTTTTTTCCGTGGTTGGCGGGACGCAAACTCGCACGGCGGTGGCCAATATCGCCGGCTTGATATATGTCGAATAATAGGTTCCAATTATGAAAAATAAGTTTCCAAAACCGGACTGCCGGGGATTCACTTTGGTGGAAGTGATGACGGCACTAGTAATCGTTTCGGTGGGAATGCTTGGTGCCTACGAGTTGGTTAACCAGTCGCTGGCGCTGGCGAATTCCGCGGCGAATCGTTTCACCGCGGTTCATTTGGCCGCCGAAGGCGCGGAAATCGCGCGCAATCTTCGCGACACCAATTATTTGAAATTTTATCGCGGCGCGGGAAATTGGAACGACGGATTGACCGGTTATGAATCCGGCGGGGCGGCCGATTATTCAAGCTCAGAATTAACCGCCGATCCGGCGGCACTGCTGAAAATCGCCGGCGGGTTTTACGGTTATTCGGCCGGAGAAAACACGATGTTTAAAAGAAAGATTAAGGTGATTCCCAATGCGTCGCCGGCGGATTATTTTGAGGTGGTTTCCGAAGTTTCGTGGTCCGATTCGGCCGGCCAGCACACCGAAACCGTCAGAGAGAGATTGTATAACTGGTGGCAGTGATCATTAATAACTGATAACTGATAAATAATAAATTATAAATAAGTGATCAATTATCAATTATAAGTTATAAGTTATCAATGATAAATTATCGTTAATGGAAACGACAAAATGCCAAAATAAATTCAAACGGGATTCGGCGCGCGGGTTCACTTTGGTGGAAATGATCGTGACGCTGGCGATTTTTTCTTTGATTATGGTCGCCGTGGCCGGGCTTTTTTTTCACGCCTTGCGCGCTCATCGCACCATTCTGGCAAAATCGCAGATGCTCGGAGAATCTTCCTATAATTTGGAACATATCGGCCGGGGCTTGCGGATGGCGAAAAAATCGCCGGACGGCAGTTGTCTTTCATCCAAGGGCCTTAATTTTGAAAAAACCGCCCGCGGCGGCGTGAAATTCCAAAATTTGAATTCTTCCGGAACAACCGATTGCGTGGAATATTATCTGGGCCATCCGGGAGGAAGCTACGGTGCCAACGGCGCGCTGATGGAAAGCCGCGCCAACGCGGAAAGGTCTTTTGATCTGCCGCTCACCTCACCGGCGGTGAACGTGATGTCCTTTGATGTGTATGACTATGGCTGGGCGCAAAATGATGACTTGCAACCAAGGACCACGATTCATCTCCGGATGCAAGGGCGCCAGAACCAGACCATGGATCATCAGATCACGATTTCCCAGCGCGATCTTGACATTGAAGAATAGGCCTAATGACAAATGATAAATAATAAGTAATAAGTGATAAATGATAAATAATAAATGTTAAATTTCAAAAAAAACGATAACGATTTGGCTTGCGACCGCCGGGCGGGCGTGGCGATTTATATCGCCGCCGCGTCAATGTCAATCGTTTTGGCGGCGGCGTTGGGCGTG
>Ga0208460_10001958_pt1 | contig 11988 bp, 13 predicted proteins | sample AD_STIC10_MetaG_FD_184436 | JGI IMG/M metagenome (GOLD analysis project Ga0208460, IMG submission 184436) | Active sludge microbial communities of municipal wastewater-treating anaerobic digesters from USA - AD_STIC10_MetaG (SPAdes) (version 2) | ecosystem: Engineered > Bioreactor > Anaerobic >... | reverse complement strand
GCCGCGCACTCACCTCGGCCCAATCGGGCTGCGCGAACACCATGTTGTGCTGCTCGGTCAGCGGCCCGCCACCGGGCTCCACCGCACCGGCGGCGTCGTATCCCACGGCCTTGAACTTCCACACCGTGCCTACCCGCTTGAGGTTCCCCACGTGCGCGCCGTCCGCCAGATGCACGCTGTACACATTGGCGTTGACGGGCTGCAGGGTGAATGCGCCCGACAAAGGCGTGGCAGGTGCGGTTGGAGCGGGTGCGGTGGTGGGCATGGCCTGCAGTGTAAATCGTGTTGTATTGGATGCAAAATTGGCCTCTAGCCCCCGTTAAATATGCGCAAGCAGCTACCAAAAGCGTAGCAAATCATAGACAAAACCTAAAACGAAGAACCTGGCTCGCTCAAGAAAACCAGCTCTTCCGCGCTGGAGGTGCGCCCCAGAATCGCGTTGCGGTGCGGGTAGCGGCCAAAGCGGTCGATGATGGCTTTGTGGCGCAGCTCGAAGTCCAGATTGCCTTCGATGCCCGGCTGCGAAACTCACGTGACCGCCTGCGCATGCACCCCAGTGGCCGCAAATTGTGGTGTCAGCGCCTGGCGGCCAGTATGTCTTGCCAGGCTTTGTCTGCCTGCTGGCGAAAGGCCTGCCAGTCGCCGGTGAGCCAGCGCTGGCGGCCGCGCTCGGCGTAAAACAAATGCAGCTTGTCGCCAAAAAACTCCCACACTGAGCCGTTGGTAGAAATGAGGCCTTCGCCCTGCGACAGCGCGTTGGAGCAATGCCCGTTGTACTGTGGCACGTAAGCGGCAGGGTTGGCGGCAAACCTGTCGGCGCTGGCCTTTGACGCAAAACGCCACGGCGCCCCCAGATACTGCACGGTGAACGTGCTGTTGCCCTCAACCACCTGGTGGCTGGCTTTGACGTCTGCAGAGTAATACGAAACCGTGTCTTTGCCGCCAATGGCGACGCCATTCAGCCACCCGGTGCTAACCGGCTCGGCGGCATGGGCCAGCGTGGTGAAGGCGGCCAGCAGCAAGGCAGCGCAGCGGATGACAAAAGGGTGCATGGTGCGTGGCAGTGTAGGGGGATTGGCCAGTGGTCGAACGGCCGGACAAATGCTTACACCGTGTCTGCCAAGATTAACCATGAAATTGGCCTCAAGCCGCCGTGGAACATGCGTGAGAAGCTACTAAAAACGTAGCAAACTAGATTTGAGCCGCAGACACTTGTTGTTTAAGCGACGGCAGATCGTTCTGGATGGTTTGCCACATGAAGTCTGCCACCCGCAGCGGATGCGGACGGCTCATACGGCCAAGGCCTCGCGCAGCACCTGATCGCGAAAGCTGGCGGGCAGGCTATTGGGGGTGAGCACATCCACATCCATGCCCAGAAGCAGCTTCAGCTCAAACCGGATGGCGCCAATGTCCATCAGTGTGGTTTGCGCGGTGGGCTCTACCAGCAAGTCCAGGTCGCTGTCCGCAGTGTCGTCGCCATGTAGCGCCGAGCCGAACACCCGCACACCGCTCACGCGGTGGCGCAGCGCAATCTCACGGATTTGGGTGCGGTGCAGGGCTAGGGCTTCGGAAGGGCGCATGGGCTGAAGTTTAACGGAGTGAGCCATTTATGTGTCAAATTGGCCTCTATTCCCCGTGGAATATGCGTGAGTAGCTATTAAAAATGTAGCGAAAATACCGGTGCAATGGCCTTCGATTTTTCGCAATGCCCACTTGCTGTGTTCGTGCGCACGCCATCTATTTCCGCAAAGACTGCGGCGCTCGGCTCTGCTAGTTGACGTTTGGCCTCAGAGCCCGGATTTGGTCATGCTGGCGGAGACTGCGCCTTCTACCGCTTGCTGCAGCTCCTTGATCACGTACTGGTGCGTGGTTGCATCCAGGTTCTCTTCCAGTTTGTAGCTCCACGGCTTGCCGTCCGGGCGGGAGAGTTGCACGCCCAGGCTTGGGGGTGGAGACTGCGCCATGAAGATGTCTTTGTCGGGCGTCAAGCCAAACGTCTGCAGCCCGGCCATGGCCCAGGCGCGGCGAATTTCGCTCAGGCCCGCATAGAGAGACATCGTCAGCCCGAAGATTCCCCGCTCTCCATCAAACCTTTCGCCCACGATGATGACTGCGTCTACGTTGTGTTTTTTGGCCAGCTCGGCAACCTCAGCGTCGATATGCTCCACGCTGTAGGCCATCACCATGCCGCGCCCGTTGAGCTTGGCGGCCATGGCAGGTGTATCCACCTCGATCTGCTTCACCTCGTATTTACCGCTGCTGCGCAGATAGCGCTCTACGCTGGCGCGCGCGGTGGTGTTGAACACGTCACCTGCAGGCAAAGATTTGTATTCATTGTTGAAAACGGTAATGCCGATCTTGCGGTATTTCACCTCCTGTGGCAGCAGCGACACCACTCCCACCCGCTTGATGGCAACGGCTTTGTCAGGCGACAGCGTGGGCGCCGCGCAGGCTGACAACAGCCATACGAACATAAGAATCGCCAGGTGACGAATGGCCTGCATATGAAACCTCCCTTGACTAGTATTTGTGTGGAGATTGTGCCCGTATCGGCGTATTTCTCTGCCAACCTGCGCTGAACCAAATTGAAAGAAAGTGTTGCTGAGCGGCTCATTGTTGCCCTGCAAATGGCTGTGCCAGCGTTGGCAAATGTTCGGTGGCAGGGTCGGGTTTATTGTTTGCAGATGAACCATCCCGCATAGCCAGACGCAGTGATCGAGTCCATCCGTAAAATGAACGGAAAAGAGGCCATTTTTACCTATCAAATAGGCCTCTAACCCTGGTGGAATATGCGTGATAAGCTACACAAACAATAGCAATTTATCGCTAACTGAGAGACCAGAACCCCAAGCCTGTACGATTCCCAAAACAAGGGAGGAATCATGGCTACCAACAATAACCAAAAACTTGCCGTCCTGATCGACGCTGACAACGCGCAGGCGTCCGTAATTCAGGAGCTGCTGGCCGAGGTGTCGCGATATGGCACAGCCACCATCAAGCGCGCCTATGGCGACTGGACTACCACCAACCTCAAAGGCTGGAAGGAGGTGCTGCACCGCATGGCCATCCAACCCATACAGCAGTTCAGCTACACCACGGGCAAGAACTCGACCGACGCCTCGCTCATCATCGACGCCATGGACGTGCTGCACACCGGCAGCGTGGACGGCTTTTGCCTGGTCAGTAGCGACAGCGACTTCACCCGCTTGGCCACCCGCATCCGCGAGGCGGGGCTGGTGGTCTACGGCTTTGGCGAACGCAAAACGCCCGAACCCTTTGTGGCCGCGTGCGACAAGTTCATCTACACAGAAATTTTGCGTAACGAGCCTGAAGAGGCCAGGCCTGGCCAGGAACCCGTGTCCGAATTGCCCAAACTCAAGCCGATGCTCTTGAACGCGCTGAACGCCACTATGCGCGAAGACGGTTGGGCCTCGTTAGCTGCTCTTGGCGGGCAGATTACCCGCAGCAATCCCTCGTTTGACCCGCGCAACTACGGCGTCTCCAAGCTGGGTGAGCTGATCCGCCAGCAGGCGTCTTATCTGGAGGTAAAAGAGGTGAAGTCGGGCGAAGGCGATTCGGTGCAGACGCACCTGCATGTGCGGCGCAAGGCGTCTGCAAACAAGAGCTAGCGCGCTATTTCTCCAGCGTGATCTTTTTGTCGTGCACGTAGTCTTTGAACTGCGTGAGCGGCATGGCCGTGAGGCCGGCTGCGCCGTTGTCGGCCGTCCAGCTCAGCGTGGCGCTGTCGGGCGCCAGGTCAACCTCGACGGGGCCTTCGGGAATCACCAGCGGTGCGCCGTCGCCGGCACGGTAGGTAACGCAATCGGTAACGGTGGCGTGTTGGGTCATGGCGGGCTCCTAAAGATTCATTACACGCCCCCCGCGCGCCGCGGTCTGTCAGACAACCCCGCGTGTGGGTTGCCCAAAACGCGCCGTCATGTGAATTCCCACACATGAATAGCGCCCGGGTTCATCCGATTGGCGGATGCGCCGGGTGAGTCTGAATTCCAGAATGAAGTTGGCGGACCTGAAACACGGGTTCCCGAACTTCACAGGAGTATTCAGCCATGTTAGACCTCAACATCGAATTCAAGCTCGACCGCATCCATTGTCATGACGAGGGAGACGGCCCCGGCAATGCAGAGCCCTACCTCTGGACCGTGTTCTTCAAGGTGGATGGCGACACCGTCGTTGTCAACTCCGACGACATCGGCAACATCTTTCTCCAGGGCCCGCCCACGGTGGTGACCACGCCTGGCAATCACGGCAACCTCGGCACGTCTGACGTCGATGAAGACGACGATGTCAACGTGCCCGCGATCATTGGCGAATACCGCACCGTCATGAAGCCCATACCGCTGACGACTCCTGTGTTGGGCAAGACAGAAGTGGGCGGCATGATCGGTTGCATCGTCGTGCTGATGGAGGAGGACAACACCTCAGACAGCGACGCCGGGCGCGGCCACGAACGCCTGGACAGCGCGGTGCGCGATCAGCTCACCCAGGTGATGGGCACGCTGGGCATTTCCAAGCTGGAGCCCACGGAGGAAGATATCAACGCCATGACCGACCGCATCGGCAGCGCCGTGAAATCGGCCATTCAGGATGGCGTGGGCGTGGTGGAGTGGCTGCTGGGCTTTGGCAACATGGACGACCAGATCGGCAGCGGGGTGTTTCGCTTCACGCATGGCTCGCTCGAATCGTCAGCAGGCGCGCCCATCCCCTTCGGCCGCCGCTGGGACAATGAAGGCGACTGGGAACTGTTTGGCCACATCAAGGCCACCCCGATCCGCCGCCCCGAGTCGAAATGCTGCGAAGAGCTGAAGCAAAAAATCAGGGAGCTGGAGCGCGCGCTGGCCGTGATTAGCAAGCGCCTCTCAAAAGTAGAGGCAGATTTGAAGGCGCAAGCCAAAGGCTTTGCATCCGAGTCCGTGCGCGAGAAGGCGACAACCAAACCCATGAAACGTGGATAGCCGTTAGCCGCCTGGCGGCCCAGGCGCCGCGCGCATGCATGCATGCATGCACGCTTTCGCCATTCATTTGCCCGGCGCCACGCCCTCGTCATCGATGGCCTTTTGTACCTCGCGATAGAAGGCGTCGCGCGCTGCAGTGGCTGCCTGGTCACGGGCGCCGCCAGCCCAGTTGGCGTTGGACACGATGACTAGCTTGCGTTTGGGATCAAGAAAAATCCCCTGGCCAAAAATGCCGCGTGCTGTGTAGCTGCCGTCGTCATACGTCCACCACTGGTAACCATAGCCGCGCCCTGGCTGGCCAATGTCGGTGCGCTTGGTGGTGGCATCAGGCCACCAGCCGTCGGGCACGATGCTCTGGCCGTTCACCTTGGCGCCATTCAAAATGAACATGCCCATGCGCGCGTAGTCGCGCGGCGCAGCCTGTACGCAGCAGCCACCGATTTCCTTGCCCGTTTTGCTCAGGAGCCAGGTGGCCTGCTGCTCCATGCCTGCGGGGCCCCACACCTTCTCGGCCAGATAGGTTGCCAGCGGCTTCTTGGTGGCCTGTTGCACCAGCGTACCCACCAGGTTGGTCTCACCGGTGCTGTACAGCCAGCGCGTGCCTGCTGGCACATCGCGGGGCAGTTTACGCATGTAGCTCACCAGGGCTTCCACGCCATCTTCGGGCTTGTGGTTGTTGAACTTGGCAACGTCGGAGTTGGGGTCGGCGTAGTCTTCATTCCACTTGACGCCGGACGTCATGGTCAGCAACTGGCGCACGCTCACGTCATCGTAGGCGGAGCCTTTGAGGTCCGGAATGTAGAGGCTGACCTTGTCGTCCAGGCTCTTGATAAAGCCGTCTTTCACCGCAGCACCTACCAGCGTGGATGTGAACGACTTGGCCACGGAAAAACTCGTCCATCGGCCGGCGCCATCAAAGCCCAGGCCATACCGCTCCAGCCGCAGCTTGCCGTCTTGCACCACCAGCAGCGCCGCACTGCGCTGGCCCGCCATGTAGGCGTCGATATCGCTCGCCAATTTCAGCGGAGCGCCCGCAGGCAGGGGCGAGGGCGTGCCACTGGCGGGCACCACATTCGCTTTGGCAAGTATGGGCAGGCGGTCCAGGGCGCGAAAAGCGGCATCGCGCTGCGGCACCGTCCAAAACAACAAATCGCGATTGGTAGGCACGGTAGCCAGCAGCCCGCGGGTCTCTTTGTCCAGGCTGAACCAGCCGGCTACTCCCGCAACACCCAAGACCACCAGGGTGCCGAGCACCACTTTCTTGAAAGCCACAACAATGTCCCCTGTTTTTTGTGAAAACAGGCCGATTTTACCCATGAAATAGGCCTCTAGCCCTCATGAAATATGCGTGAGTAGCTACTAAAAATATAGCGATACAAATCTGAACGTTTAGAACGAAGACCCTGGCTCGCTCAGGAAAGCCAGCTCCTCCGCGCTGGAGGTGCGCCCCAGAATCGCATTGCGGTGGGGGTAGCGTCCAAAGCGGTCGATGATGGCCTTGTGGCGCAGCTCGAAGTTCAGGTTGTCCTGTATGCCCAGCTGCGTAAACAGCTTAGTAGCCTGCGTATGCACCAGTGCGGACTCGCTGTGCATGTACGGCATGTAGGCAAACACGCGCTGCGCTTCGGGCAGGCTGCGGTCCTGCGTACTTGCCACCAGCTCTTGTGCCAACACCAGCGCCAGCGCGTCTTGCGCAAAGGCGCGCGGTGTGTCGCGGTAAACGTTGCGCGAGAACTGGTCCAACACGATGATCTCTGCCAGCCGCCCCTGGGCCGTGACGCGCCACGCAAACAGCTCACACCGCGCCGCCGCAGCCAGCGTGGTGCCAAACCGGGCGCGGATGGTTTCGTCCAGCGCGGCGTCTTTGACGAAATGCTGCTTGGGGGTTAGCTCTTCGAACCAGAAGTGGATGATGGATTGAGGCTGCATGAGCGGCCCATTACTAGGCGGCAGCTTTGAATCGGTTGTTGATAACGATATTTTCCAAATCCGTTTTGTACATGCGCATTAAGTCCGCTACTCGGTCGACTAACGCGTGAAAGTCTGACACGGACAACTGAATGAATTCGCCGTGGGCAATTTTGTTTCTGTTGTTGACGATAGTTTCGTCAATGTAGGGATATAGGTGTTGATACGGTCCAAGGTCGATTCCAAGAGAGCCAGCAATTTGTTGAAAAACATCCGAGGACAGATTTGATTCTGTATCCACATAATTTTTGTGTCGAATCTCAGCCTTCTTATTATGGGCATCACGGACAAAGCAGGCCGCCTCTATTACCGTATTTGATCTAGCGGACTCCAGAACCATTGCAATTTGGCTTTTTACCGAGTGCGCAAAGTACGGGTCTGCAAGCTGATCGTTTTGGAGATTTTGGTGACTAACAAAATTGAGCAGCAGCTCCGAACCAGTTTTTACAAACCCTTCCCAATGTGCATAGGCGAGCGGCACCCCTGCTCTTATGAGTATTTTTTGATTGACGACGTTCGACGAACGCGTGAGGAGTCTCACCTCCAGAAGTTCCTTGTGTCTCCAAGCAAATTCATCACCGATAAACTGAATGAATTGACTTGAGCTTCGTATTCTCATTGTCTAGATGGAAAACCAAATGACGGAAAAAGGTAGCAGCTTACTCAGCCTTGTTGAGCCACGAGTGCCGGCCTTTGTACTTTCGATAAATTGGTATTCTGACCACATCCCCTGAATTTTTGCAGTGAGTTGGGATTTGTCGGTTAAAGCAGAGTATTGATCTAAATAAGTGGCAACGCCATGCGTAATTGCTTCAAAAGAGGCGATGGAAAATCCACCAATGAAGCCACCTTCAAATCGTTTGAAAGTATCGGGGCCTAGCAAGTCATCCAGCAATTTGAATGTCTTTTCAAATCGACTTGCCTCATCAACTAGATCGAAGTGTGGATCCTGTGCCATGTCGATGAGAACCTCATCCAACCAATCGTGTACGTCGATTCCATTTTGATAAGGTTTGTACTGATAGGCGAGATATCGCAATACAAGTTCCACATGTTTTTGCTCTTCAATAGCCCGGCTGGTAAGCAGTGTTGTGTTGCGGAATGGCCCATACTCAGACATGCTGACCAACGCTGAAAAGAAATTCGGGTTCAGCATCGTTGCTACGCAGTTTCTTGATTCTTGTGGCGAAAGCTCGGCCCCTCCCGAGTTGAGGCGCTGAAAGAGTTCAAATTTTGCCCTCCCGTCGCTCTCTCGCTTAAGTATTTCAACGCGGATGCGGACACGTTCAACGTCTAGGCGCACGGCAAGAGGAAGTCCCTCTTCCGTGTCTGCTTCACTTTCCCACACAACTTCATTGAGCGAGGGGATCAGTTTTGTGCCCGATGGTATGAAGCTCGGTTCAAGCCCAGTCCCTTCAGGATTTCGTAAAACTCCTGCAAATTGGAAAATTGTTGAGAGCCTTTGAAGTCCGTCAATCAACTCCCATCGCCCGTGCTCATCCGTAAAAACGAAAATGGGTGGAATTGGGATGCCCAGAATCAGAGACTCGATAAACCGGGTCTTGCGCGATTCATCCCATCGGAAAGAGCGTTGATAAACAGGGTTTATGAGAAGTTCTTTTTTCTCATAGATTCGGATCAGCTCACCGATAGACATGTCAAAACCGTCCTTGACGATTGTCTGACGGGCGGCACTTATCTCATCAATTAACGCCATGATCTCTCCCCATAATTGTTTTAGCCATTGCTGCCTTCTACTTGCAAGCAACTCCTTCCAGTTGCGCGGCATTTTGCAAGAAAAGTATTGTTTGAACGCGGATTACTTCCCCCAACTATCCTTCAATCCCACCGCCAGATTGAACACAGGTTTCGTGCCTTGAACGTGATCCACCCGATCCGCCACAAAGTACCCATGCCGCTCAAACTGAAACTTGTCGTCGGCGCGGGCCACGGCCAGTGACGGCTCCACTACGGCTTGAATGACATTCAGGCTGTTTGGGTTCAGGCCTTCGATGAAGTCTTTGCCGCCCGCGTCGGGCTGGGCATCTAGAAACAGGCGGTCGTACAGGCGCACTTCCGCAGGCACGCCATCAGCCACTGCCACCCAGGTGATGACTCCTTTCACCTTGACGGCGTCGCTGCCCGGTGTGCCGCTTTTGGTGTCGGGTATGAGGGTAGCCGTCACGCCGGTTACGTTGCCTGCATCATCCTTGATAGCGCCAGTGCATTCAATCACGTGGCCGTATTTCAGGCGCACTTTGTTGCCTGGGAACAGGCGGAAGAAGCCTTTGGGCGGTGTTTCTTCAAAGTCGGTGCGTTCAATCCACACTTCCTTGCCGATTTTGAAATTGCGTTTGCCCAGCTCGGGGTGGTGGGGGTGCACGGGGGCGCTGCAGTCGTCCAGGTAGCGCCCATCCACAGCGGCTCGACCGCTGTTTTCCATTTCAGCGTCCCAATTGGTCAGCACCAGTTTGATGGGGTCCAGCACGGCCATGGCGCGCGGGGCGCTCACGTCCAGCGTTTCGCGCAGGCAACCCTCCAGCGTGCTGTAGTCAATCCAGCTGTCGCTCTTGGTCACGCCAATGCGCTCGGCAAACAGTTGCAGGCTCTCGGGCGTGTAGCCACGGCGGCGCAGGCCGACGATGGTGGGCATGCGGGGGTCGTCCCAGCCGCTCACTTTGTGGTCGTACACCAGTTGCGCCAGCTTGCGCTTGCTGGTGATCACGTAGGTGAGGTTCAGCCGCGCAAATTCATACTGGCGCGGATGCGGCGTGGCCAGCAGGCCACCTTCACATAAGCGGTCCAGCAGCCAGTCGTAAAACGGGCGCTGGTCTTCAAATTCCAGCGTGCACAGGCTGTGGGTGATCTGCTCCAGCGCGTCCTCAATGGGGTGCGCAAAGGTGTACATGGGGTAGATGCACCAGGTGTCGCCCGTGTTGTGGTGCGTGGCGCGGCGTATGCGGTAGATGGCGGGGTCGCGCAGGTTGATGTTGGGGCTGGCCATGTCGATCTTGGCGCGCAGCACCATGGCGCCGTCTTCATGTTTGCCATCGCGCATTTCGCGAAAGCGTGCCAAATTTTCAGCAGGCGTGCGGGCGCGGAAGGGGCTGTCCACACCGGGCTTGCCAAAGTCGCCCCGGTTGATGCGCATTTGCTCCACGGTTTGCTCGTCCACATAGGCGTGGCCGGCTTCAATCAGGTATTCCGCCGCGCGGTACATGAAGCCAAAGTAGTCGCTGGCCTGGTAGGGCTCGGCTTCTGAGCTGCCGTTCCAGTCAAAGCCGAGCCACTTGATGGCGTCACGGATCGAGTTGACGTACTCGATGTCTTCCTTCTCGGGGTTGGTGTCGTCAAAGCGCAGGTGGCACACACCGCCGTAGTCGCGCGCCAGGCCGAAGTTGATGCAGATGCTTTTGGCGTGGCCAATGTGCAGGTAGCCATTGGGCTCGGGCGGGAAGCGGGTGCGGATTTTGGCGGGGTCGGGCTGGCCCGCAGCGTGGTGCGCGGCGTCGCCGGGGCTGCCAGCCCAGCGGCGGCTGGCGTAGGTGCCTTTTTCCAGATCGGACTCGATGATCTGGCGCAGGAAGTTGCTTGCTTTAACGGGTTCGGTGGCCGCAGCGGCGGCTTTGGGGTTGGCAGGGGTGGGGGAGCTCATTGATTGATTTTAGTGCGCGCTTCACATCCAGCGCGCTCGTATCATTGTGTATCGCTGTGCCCGTGCGCAGCGGGGGCGCGGCGATAATCCCGCAAGTCCACCCGTCTGGTTCACCCGCATGGTTTACCCAAACCCCGACAACGACACTGCCTTGCATATGGCCCGCCTGTACGAGCGGTCACCTCTGCTCGTGGCTTTGTTCGATGCGGCTGACAACCTGCGCTATGCCAATTCGACCTGGCGCAGTGCCTTCGCGCTGGAGCCTGATACGACGTTGACCTGGTCTGATTTGATGCGTCGCAGCCATGCGACGGGTGTCGGGGCGCACATTGACACCGATGACTTTGAAGCCTGGCTGGTCTCCACGCGCGCCCGCCGGGGAAAGCAGCCGTTTCGCACCTTCGAGGCTGACCTGTGCGATGGCCGCTGGATCTACATGACCGAGACGGTGGATGAGCACGGCTGGATGCTGTCTGTGGCGTTTGACGTGTCTGCCATGCGCGTGGGAGAGCGCACGCTGCGCCAGGCCCGCGACGGTGCCCTGCGGGCCGCGCAGGTTGATGCACTCACCGGCATCAGCAACCGGGCGCACGCCGTGCAGCAGCTGGAGCTGCGGCTGGAGCTTTTGCGCGGGCACCAGCAGCCGTGTGGTCTGGTGATGCTGGATCTGGATTACTTCAAAAAGGTGAACGACACCTGGGGTCATTTGGCGGGTGACCTGGTGCTGAAGCATTTCGCCCAGCTCGCGGGCAGCACCTTGCGGCGGGACGACTGTCTGGGGCGCTTTGGCGGAGAAGAGTTCATGCTGTTGCTGCCCAACACGACTCCGGCCCATGTGGAAAGAACGGTCGCCCGCGTATTGGAGCTTGTCAGGCAGTCGCGCCCGCTGGAGGATGTGCCCGGGTTTGGCTACACCTGCTCCGCTGGCTTGGTGATGCTGGACCCGGCGCTGGACGCCACGCATAGCATTCGCGAGGCTGACCGCGCGCTCTACGCGGCCAAGGCTCAGGGGCGGGACCGGCTGGTGTGGGGTGAGGAGCAGCCGCCCGCAATGCAGTAGCATGACCGGACAGATTTGTCTGACAGTCCATTCATGAACACCATCGAGCCGCCAGGCGAACCTCCCATGACGGTGGAAGTAAGCCGGCGAGACCTGCACAAGGCGGTGCAGGCCGGCATTATTTCCACCACGCAGGCGCAGCACCTGTGGGCGCGCTGGATAGCGCCCGGTGTGGCCGCGGCGGCGCTGGCCAAGGCGCGCGGCGACTACCCGCCAGCCCACACCGGCCCGGCCTTCAGCTTCACCAACACGCTGTATTACTTTGGCGGCATGGTGGCCATTGGCGCGATGACGCTGTTCATGACGCTGGGCTGGGACGCGTTTGGCGCCTG
>Ga0208460_10001934_pt1 | contig 12076 bp, 8 predicted proteins | sample AD_STIC10_MetaG_FD_184436 | JGI IMG/M metagenome (GOLD analysis project Ga0208460, IMG submission 184436) | Active sludge microbial communities of municipal wastewater-treating anaerobic digesters from USA - AD_STIC10_MetaG (SPAdes) (version 2) | ecosystem: Engineered > Bioreactor > Anaerobic >... | reverse complement strand
AGAGCGGCTACTACCTGCACCGGAACGACGACGTCAAGGCCAGGAACGGCGGCCAGTTCGGCCTCGCACTGCGCTTCAAGGCCGCGGCCATTGCCACCGACTTCGCGGCCTACGTGATGAACACGCACAGCGCGCAGCCGTCCTTCCGGCTCACGGTCGAGAACGTCGGCGGTGCAACGCTGCCGGCGGGCCTTGCCGGTGGGCTGCAGCGCCTGGCCAGCCCGAACGGCCTGCGCTATTCGACGGTATTCGCCGAGGACATCCGGCTTTTCGGCCTGAGCTTCGACACCAGGCTCGGGCCGGCCGCGAACGTCTACGGCGAAATGGCTCACCGCCCCAACCAACCGCTGTCGATGAACGCGAACGACCTGCTCAACGGCTTCCTGCTGCGCTCGCCGACCGGGCTGCTGCAGCAGCAGAAGAACATCCTCGCCATCCCGGCCGGAGGCAGCTTCGACGGGTTCGACCGCTACGGCGTGACGACCCTGAACCTGGGCGGCAACACCGTCTGGCCGAAGGCGCTCGGCGCCGAGCGCGTGGCGCTCTCTGGCGAGATGGGCTGGAGCCACGTCGCCGGCCTGCCGGACCCCCAGGTGATGCGCTACGGCCGGCCGTTGTCGTACGGCACCGCGCCTTGGCGCGTCGCCGGTGCACTCACGCCGTGTTCGGAAGCCGCTCCGGGTCTCTCGGGCGTGACGGGCAAGACCTGCACGACCGACGGGTTCATCACCCCCGACGCCTGGGGAGTGCGCATGCGCGTCGCGGCCACCTATGCCAACGCGATGGCCGGCGCCACGGTCACGCCGTCGATCGTCCTGGCGCACGACGTGCACGGCTATTCGTACGACGGTACCTATTCCAAGGGCCGGACCACGATGCGGCTCGGCGTGCGCGCCGATTGGGGCAAGGCGTTCTTCGCAGACGTGCAGCTGACGCGGTTCGCAGGCGGCCGCTACAACCTCGTCACCGACCGCAGCAATCTGATGGTCGCCGCCGGCGCGACCTTCTGACCACACACCGAACTTCCGGAGTCCAACCATGAAGATCCTCGTGTCCATCAAGCGGGTCGTCGACTACAACGTCAAGGTGCGCGTCAGGAGCGACGGCACGGGCGTCGACCTCGCGAACGTCAAGATGAGCATGAACCCCTTCGACGAGATCGCCGTCGAGGAGGCCGTGCGGCTGAAGGAGAAGGGCGCGGCCACGGAAGTGATCGCCGTGTCCTGCGGCCTCACGCAGTGCCAGGAGACGCTGCGCACGGCGATGGCCATCGGTGCCGACCGCGCCATCCTCGTCGAGACCGGCGAGGAACTGCAGCCGCTGGCGGTGGCCAAGCTGCTCAAGGCCCTGGTCGACAAGGAACAGCCCGGCCTCGTGATCCTGGGCAAACAGGCCATCGACGACGACTGCAACCAGACCGGCCAGATGCTGGCGGCCCTGGCCGACCTGCCGCAGGCGACCTTTGCCAGCAAGGTCGAGATTGCCGATGGCAAGGCCAGGGTCACCCGCGAGATCGACGGCGGCCTGGAGACCCTCAGCCTGCGACTGCCCGCCGTCGTCACCACCGACCTGCGCCTGAACGAGCCGCGCTACGTGACGCTGCCCAACATCATGAAGGCCAAGAAGAAGCCGCTCGAGGTGATCAAGCCCGAAGCACTCGGCGTGGACGTCGCGCCGCGGCTGAAGACCCTCAAGGTCAGCGAGCCGCCCAAGCGCAGTGCCGGCATCAAGGTGCCCGACGTCGCCACCCTCGTGGCCACGCTCAAGAACGAAGCCAAGGTGATCTGACCATGACCGCACTCGTCATTGCTGAACACGACCACGGCACCCTCAAGGGCGCCACGCTCAACACCGTCACCGCCGCGATCGCCTGCGGTGGCGACGTCCACGTGCTGGTGGCCGGCCAGAACGCCAAGGGTGCGGCCGCGCAGGCCGCGCAGATCCAGGGCGTGACCCGGGTGCTGCTGGCCGACGGCGCGAGCCTGGCCGAGCAACTCGCCGAGAACGTCGCCGCGCAGGTGCTGGCCGTTGCCAAGGACTACAGCCACATCGTCTTTCCGGCCACCGCGCACGGCAAGAACGTCGCCCCGCGCGTGGCCGCCCGGCTCGACGTCGCCCAGGTCAGCGAGATCAGCAAGGTGATCTCGCCCGACACCTTCGAGCGCCCGATCTACGCCGGCAATGCCATCGCCACCGTGCAGAGCAGCGATGCGGTCAAGGTCATCACCGTGCGCACCACCGGCTTCGACGCCGCGCCGCCGGGCGGCAGCGCCCCGGTCGAGACGATCGTCGCGGTCGCCGACAGCGGCAAGAGCGCCTACGTCGGCAGCGAGATCGCCAAGAGCGACCGGCCCGAGCTGACCGCGGCGAAGATCATCGTCTCGGGCGGCCGCGCGATGGGCAGCAGCGACAAGTTCAACGAGGTGCTCACGCCGCTGGCCGACAAGCTCGGCGCGGCGCTCGGCGCGAGCCGTGCCGCGGTGGACGCGGGCTACGCGCCGAACGACTGGCAGGTGGGTCAGACCGGAAAGATCGTCGCGCCGAACCTGTACATCGCCTGCGGCATCAGCGGGGCGATCCAGCACCTGGCGGGCATGAAGGACTCCAAGGTGATCGTGGCGATCAACAAGGACGCCGAAGCGCCCATCTTCTCGGTGGCGGATTACGGACTGGAAGCGGACCTGTTCGACGCGGTGCCCGCACTCACCAGCGCGGTTTGACGAAGCGAGGCGCCCGGCCGCCTCATGACCTGGACGTGATCGGGGCCTGGTGCGTTGGGATTTCGGGGGTTCCGATCTCCGGCAAAACCCGGCAGCCAGCGCTGCCGGGCGGTCCGACGCGAACCCACGCACTATCATTTGCCGTGCCGTGGGCCATCGACGCACCGCACTTCGTCCAACCCCTCCGAGCCTCGCCCGATACGTGGCCGCTGCCGCACCGCCCGCTCTCGTCGGACCCACCGACGACCTCCTGCTACGGGTCACCGCGCCGCGCGTGCCGCGCCATCACGTCGCACGTCCGCGCCTGAAGGCCGACGGCGAACCGTTTGATCAGCCCATCGTCCTCGTGCAGGCGCCCGCCGGCTTCGGCAAGACCTCGCTGCTCGCCCAGTGGCGGCGAGAGCACCTCGCACGCGGTGCGGTCGTCGCCTGGCTGACGGCGCAGACCCACGACGATGCGCACCGGCTCGTGCTCGGGGTGACGCTCGCCGTGCGCACGGCCGCCGGCCGACCCACCTTCGGGCACACGCTGTTCGAGGGAGCGGCCCCGGGCGGCCTCGAAGGCGTGACGTCATGGGTGGCCGAGGTGGCGCAGAGCGCCCTGGACATCGTCCTGTTCATCGACGAGGCCGACCGTCTGCCGCCGTCCGCCCGCGACGCGCTGGCCTACCTGCTGCGCAACGCGCCGCCCAACCTGCGCGTCGTGGTCGCTGCCCGGGCCGACTGCCATCTGCAGCTCGACGACCTGACCGACTACGGCCACTGTGCCGTCGTCTCGCCCGACGTGCTGCGCTTCCGGCTCGACGAGACGATCGCGCTGGTGCAGGCGCGCTTCGGTGCGCGTGTCGATCGGGACGCCATCGCACGCCTGCACGACCTGACCGAAGGATGGCCGCTGGGCCTGCAACTGGCGCTGTCGCTGATGGCCGCCGGCAGCGACCCGCAGGCGGAGGTCGCGCGCCTGGCTCGCCAGGACAGCGGGCTGCGCGACCGCTTCGTGAGCCTGTTGCTGACGAACCTCGACCCGGCCGACGCGGCCTTCCTCACCCGCATCGCGATGCTCGACGACCTCCACCCGTCGCTGTGCAGCGCGGTCGTGCAGGCCGACGATGCACCCGAGCGCCTGGCGCGCCTGGCGCGCGACACGCCGGTGTTCGTGGCCGGCGATGCGAGCGACTGGCTGCGCATGCATTCCCTGGCGCGCGAGGAATTGCGCAGGCGCTTTCACAACCTGCCGGAGGCCGAACAGGCGGAGCTGCACCGTCGTGCGGCCGACTGGCTGGGCCACCATGGCCTGCTCGAGGCGGCCGCGCGCCATGCGCTCGCGGCCGGCGAGGCCGACCTGGCCTACGAGCTGGCCGAGCGCAGCCTCTACGAATCCTTGATGACGCGCGGTCGCCAGGGTGCGGTGCTCGCATGGCTGGCGCGGCTGCCGCCCACGGAAGTGGACCGCAGACCGCGCCTGCTGCTGGCGGCCGCGTGGACGCTCGCGCTCAGCGAGCGCCACGACGAGGCCCGTCGGCTGGTCGAGCGCCTGCTCGCGCAGCCCGGGGTGCACGACGCGCTGCGCTGCGAATGCGCGCTGATCCTCGGCGGTGCGGCCGTGTTCGCCGACGAACCGGACCGTTTCGCCCAACTGCATGATCCGTGGAGCGAACATCCGCCATTGCGCGATGCGCTGCTGCTGCAGGTCCATGCCAACCGCTCGGCGTTCCGGGCCCTGCTCGAAGGCGAACCGGCGCTGGCGCGGTTGCGGCTGCAACAGGCACCGCGCAACGATCTCGATCCGGCCGCCGGCTACATCGGCCGCTGGGGCGAACTCGTGACGGCGCTCACCTACCTCTGGGAGGGCCAGGTCCTCCTGGCCGAGAAGCTGCTTCGGCCGACCTTGGCGGGCGCCGAAGGCGACCTCGGCCGGCGCAGCCCGTTCGCCTGCATGCTGGCCAGCCTGCTCGCGGCGGCACTGTGGGAACGCAACGAGCCGGACGAGGCCGCGGCGGTGCTCGCGAACCGGCTCGATGTGCTGGAGCGCCATGGCCTGCCCGAGACGGTGCTGCTGGGCTTCCGCACGGTGGCGCGCATCGCCGGGGCCGAAGGCGCCGAAAACCGCGCGCTCGAACTCCTGGCTGCGCTGGAGGCGGTCGGCGTTTCGCGCCGCCTGCCGCGCCTGCGCCTGGCCAGCCTCGTCGACCAGGTGCGGCTGCATGCGCACCGCTTCCGTGCCGACACCTGTCGTGGCCTGTGCGACCGGATCGACGTGCTGATGGCCGATCCGACCCTGCCCCAGGGGCGCCTCTGGCAACGCCAGGCCGCGGTACTTCGGGACGTCGCCCACGCCCAGGCGGCGATCGCCGCGCGCGACTGGCGCGGCGCGATCGGACCGTTGAAGCGCGGCGAGGCGCTCGCCCGGGAGCTCAGGCTGGGCCGACTGAAGATCGAGCTGACCGGCCTGCTCGCGCTGGCACTCGACCGCTGCGGCGAGCGGTCCGTCGGCCTGCTGCGGGAAGCGGCCGACCTGGCACGGGCCCATGGCCTGCAGCGCGTGTTCGCCGATGCGCATCCGACCCTGGGCGAATGGGCGCGGCAGGCGCTGGCGGGCTCGAGCCTGCCGGATGCGATGGCGACCCCGGTGCCGGTGCCGGCGCCGGCTCGCCCCGCCGCGGCGCCCCGCTCGACGCCCAGCATGGCGCTGACGCCGAAGGAGCGCGAGGTGCTGGAGCTGGCGGCGCGCAACCTGTCCAACAAGGAGATCGGCCTGGCCATGGAGGTCGGCGAAGAGACGGTGAAGTGGCACATGAAGAACCTGTTCGCGAAGCTCGACGCCGGAACGCGCAAGCAGGTGGTGTCGCGTGCGCGCATCCTGGGCTTGCTGGCCGCCGAACCTTAGGACAGTGAAGACCGTGCCCCCCTCTGCGACGGGGGGGCGGCCAAGGGGCGGACGGCCTACTCTTGCTTCCGAAGATGGCTGCCGCCGAGCAGCGTCGAAGGAGACAAGCGCATGACGACCCCCCGCCCCGAATCACCCGCCATTGTTCGAGCGGCTTCGCTGCCCGACTCGATCCGGGTCCAGCCCCTGACCTGCGCGATCGGCGCCGAGCTGAGCGGCGTGCACCTCGGCGTCGCGTCACGCGATGCCGGCCTTGTCGCCGAGATCCGCGCGCTGTTGCTGAAGCACCGGGTGCTGTTCTTCCGCGACCAGGACATCACCCGCGCCGAGCATGTCGCCTTCGCCCGCCACTTCGGCGATCTGGAAGACCACCCGGTGGCCGGCAGCGACCCGGAGCACCCGGGCCTCGTGCGCATCTACAAGTCACCCGAGCAGCCGAACGACCGGTACGAGAACGCCTGGCACTCGGACGCCACATGGCGGGAGCGCCCGCCCTTCGGCTGCGTGCTGCGTTGCGTCGAGTGCCCGCCGGTCGGCGGCGACACGATGTGGGCCAACATGGTCCTCGCCCACGACCGCCTGCCGGAGTCGGTGAAGGCGCAGATCGCCGACCTGCGCGCCCGGCACAGCATCGAGGCCACCTTCGGCGCCGCGATGCCGATCGAGCGGCGCCTCGCGCTGAAGGCGCAGTTTCCGGATGCCGAGCACCCGGTGGTGCGCACGCATCCCGAGACGGGCGAGAAGGTCCTGTTCGTCAACGCCTTCACGACCCACTTCACGAACTTCCACACCCCGGAGCGCGTGCGCGTCGGGCAGGACTACACGCAGGGCAGCTCGCAGCTCCTGCAGTACCTGATCAGCCAGGCGCAGATCCCCGAGTACCAGGTGCGCTGGCGCTGGCAGCCGAACAGCGTCGCCATCTGGGACAACCGCAGCACCCAGCACTACGCGGTGATGGACTACCCGCTCTGCCACCGAAAGATGGAACGCGCCGGCATCGTCGGCGACAAGCCGTTCTGAATCCACCAGCCGAGTCACACGACACGAAAGCCCGCCATGAACTTCCTCGACGGTTCGCTCTTCCCCGAAAACCAGGACAAGCTGGTGATCACCGCCGCGCCCTACGGCCCCGAATGGATGCCCTCGGACTTTCCGGAAGACATTCCGGTGACGATGGAGGAGCAGGTGCAGAAGGCGGTGGACTGCTACAACGCCGGCGCCACCGTGCTGCACCTGCATGTGCGCGAGCTCGACGGCAAGGGCAGCAAGCGGCTGTCCAAGTTCAACGAGCTGATCGCCGGTGTGCGCGCCGCGGTGCCGGACATGATCATCCAGGTCGGCGGCTCGATCTCCTTCGCGCCGGAGTCCGATGGCGCCGCAGCGAAGTGGCTGTCCGACGACACGCGGCACATGCTCGCCGAGCTGGACCCGAAGCCGGATCAGGTCACCGTCACCGTCAACACCACGCAGATGAACGTCCTGGAACACATGGACGAGGCCGACATCGCCGGCACCACGCTCGCCACGCCCGAAGGCCGGCGCGCCTACAGCGAGATGATCGTGCCGTCGGGCCCGGCCTGGGTCGAGGAGCACATCCGGCGGCTGAGCGCGGCCGGCATCCAGAGCGCCTTCCAGTTCTACAACATCAACAGTTTCGAGACCGTCGAGCGCATGATCCGCCGCGGCGTCTACAAGGGCCCGCTGGTGATGAACTGGGTCGCGATCAGCGGCGGCATGGACGCGCCCAACGTCTACAACCTCGCCAACTTCCTGCGCGCGATCCCGGACGGCGCGATGCTGACCGTCGAGAGCAGCATGCGCAACGTGCTGCCGATCAACATGATGGGCCTGGCCATGGGCCTGCACGTGCGCTGCGGCATCGAGGACAACCTCTGGACGCAGGACCGCAAGGCCAAGATGGGCACCGTGCGGCAGATCGAGCAGCTGGTGCGCCTGTCGCGCGAGTTCGGCCGCGAGGTCGCCACCGGCAAGGAAGCGCGCGAGATCTGCCAGATCGGCGTCTTCTACGACAGCGTCGAGGAGACGCTGGCGCACAACGGCTTCGCCCCCAACGCACGGCCCGGCCTGCAGGGTTACCTGCGCAAGGCGGCCTGACGCCATGTCGAACGAACCCTGCATCCTGATCGTGCCGGGGCTGCGCGACGCCGTCGCCGAGCACTGGCAGACGCTGCTCGAGATGCGGCTGCGCGCGGCGCGCCGCCAGGTCGCCGTGGTGCAGCCGATGGGCCGCGCGGACCTCGACTGCGCGGCCCGCGTCGCCGCCATCGAGCAGCAGGCCCAGGCCGTGCAGGGGCCACTCGTCGTCGTCGCGCACAGCGCCGGCTGCATCATGGTGGCGCACTGGGCGCAGCAGACACGCTGCGTGGTGGCCGGTGCCCTGCTCGCCGCGCCGCCGGATTTCGACGCGCCGCTGCCGGCCGGCTATCCGACGCTGGCCGCGCTGCAGGCCGGCGGATGGCTGCCGGTGCCGCGCTGCCGGCTGCCGTTCCGCAGCATCGTCGCCGCCAGCCGCAACGACGAACTCGGGCGCTTCGAGCGCATCGCCGCCCTGGCCGGCGCCTGGGGCAGCCGGCTCGACGACCTCGGTCGTGTCGGCCACCTCAACCCGGCCTCGGGCTTCGGCACCTGGCCGCAGGCGAACGACTACATCGACGAGCTTTGCGCCGGCGACGCGGCCCACAGGCGCGCCGCCTGACAACCGCGGCATCCGCGCCCCCCCACAGACATCGCCGAGCGCAGCCACGCGCCTCGGCAGGAGACCCGCCATGACCCGTGCGATACGCCTACACCAGACCGGTGGACCCGAAGTGCTCCAGCTCGAGACCGTCGATGTCGGCGACCCCGGGCCCGGCCAGGCGCGTGTGCGCCACAGCTACATCGCCGTCAACTTCATCGACATCTACTTCCGCACCGGCCGCTATCCGCTGCCGCTGCCGAACGGCCTGGGCTCGGACGCCGTGGGCGTGGTGGAAGCGGTGGGCGCCGGCGTCACGGACATCCAGGTGGGCGACCGTGTCGGCTACCTGCTCGGCCCGCAGGGCGCCTATGCCGAGGTGCGCGTGATGCCGGCCGACGTGCTGATCCCGCTGCCTGAAGGCATCAGCGACCGCACCGCGTCGACGCTGATGATGAAGGGGCTGACGGCGCAGTACCTGTTCCGGCAGGTCTATCCGCTCCAGGGCGGCGAGACGATCCTCTACCACGCCGCCGCCGGCGGCGTGGGGCTGGTCGCCTGCCAGTGGGCCCGGGCGCTGGGGGTCACGATGATCGGGACCGTCAGCACCGACGAGAAGGCCGAGATCGCGCGCGCCCACGGCTGCACGCACACCATCGTCACCAGCCGCGAAGACATCGCCAAGCGGGTGCGCGAACTGACCGACGGCAAGGGCGTTCCCGTGGTCTATGACTCGGTGGGGAAGGACACGCTGATGGCCTCGCTCGACAGCCTTCAGCCGCGCGGCACGCTGGTGAGCAACGGCACCACGTCCGGGCCGGTGGTGATCGACACCACCTTGCTCGCGGTCAAGGGTTCGCTCTGGGTCACGCGCCCGGCCATGATCCATTACGCGACGCCCCGCTCCCACATGCTGGCCATGGCCGACGAGCTGTTCGGCCATGTCCTGGCCGGACGCATCCGCGGCGAGCCGAACCAGCAGTTCGCGCTGGCCGACGCCGCCGAGGCCCACCGCGCACTCGAGTCGCGCCGGACCACCGGCGCCACCGTGCTCGTTCCCTGAAGGAAGCCACCATGGACCTGCACAGCATCGAAAAGACTCCGGCCCAGGACGGCTATCTCTTCAGCCGCGGCCAGGCCTGGTTTGCCTTCGGCATGACGCTCGCGCTGATGGTCTTCGACTACGTCGATCGCCAGGTGATCGTCTCGCTGTTCCCCTACCTCAAGGCGGAATGGAACCTGTCGGACAAGCAGCTCGGCGCGCTGGTGTCGGTGGTGTCGGTGACCGTCGCCCTCGGCGCCTTGCCGGTGGCGCTGTTCGCCGATCGCGTCAGCCGCGTGAAGAGCATCGTCGCGATGGCCACCGTGTGGAGCCTGGCCACGATCTCGTGCATGTGGACACGCGGCTACGGCCAGTTGCTGGCGGCGCGCGCCGTCGTCGGCCTGGGCGAGGCCGGCTACGGCTCGGTGGGGGCGGCGCTGATCGCCAGCCACTTCCCGGCGCGCATGCGCGGCGCGCTGATGGCCGGATTCTTCGCGTCCGCCTCGGTCGGCTCGGTGCTGGGCGTGATGCTCGGCGGCATGATCGCCGAGCGCTGGGGCTGGCAGGCGGCGTTCGGCGTCGTCGGCGTGCCCGGCCTCCTGGTGGCGCTGGCCTACCTGAAGGTTCGCGACTACCGCACCGTGTCGCTCGAACCGGCGCTGGATGCCAAGCGCCGTTCGATCGGCGAGGCGGTGCGCCACATCGTCCGGGTGCTGGCCCGGACGCGCACGATGCTGTGGGTCTGCCTCGGTGGCGCGGCGCAGCTGATCGTCGTGTCGGCGCTGTGGTCGTGGCTGCCCAGCTTCCTGAACCGCGTGCACGGCGTCGCGCCGGCCCAGGCGGGCGTGAAGGCCGCGCTCGTGGTCCTGGCCGGAGCCCTGGGCTCCGTGGTCTGGGGCACGCTGGTCGATCGCGTCGGCGTCCGTCATCCGCGCCGCAAGCTCGTCACGATGGCGGTGCTGTGCGTGCTGTCGATGGTCCTGCTCGTCACGGCCTTCGGCACGTCGCTTGCGCCGCCGGCCCAGTTCGCGCTGATCGCCATCGGCGGCTTCGTGGCCACCTGCACGGTCGGACCGGTGTCGGCGATCGTCATCGACGTCATCCACCCCGGTGTGCGGGCGACCGGAGCGTCCGTGCTGGCCCTCTTCCAGAACCTGTTCGGCCTCGCGGCGGGGCCCTTCGTGGCCGGCCTGCTGTCGGACGCCTGGGGGCTGGTACCGGCGCTCACCGTGATTCCGCTGTGCGCGCTGCTCGCCGCGGGCGCCTGCCTGATGGCCGCGCGCAGCTACGAGAGCGACAAGGCGCGCGCGGCCGAGCCGCTCGCGCCTGAACCTGCCACCGCGATGCGCAGCGCGCTCGCGTGATCCGACGATCCCTCTTGAAGGACACAAGGACCATGAACGGACTCATGATGCAGCAGCCGCTGCTCATTTCCTCCCTGCTCAAGCATGCGCAGACGCAGCACGGCGACCAGGAAATCGTCTCGCGCCGCGTGGAAGGCGACCTGCACCGCACCACCTACCGCGAGCTGGCCGCACGGGCCCGCCGCATGGCCAACGCGCTGGCGGCGCTGCGGGTTCCTGTCGGCTCGCGCGTCGCGACGCTGGCATGGAACGGCTACCGCCACATGGAGCTGTACTACGCGGTCAGCGGCTCCGGTTCGGTGCTGCACACCCTGAACCCCCGCCTGCATCCCGACCAGGTGGTGTGGATCGCCGACCATGCCGAGGATCAGGTGCTGTTCTTCGACCTGACCTTCCTGCCGCTGATCGAGGCCGTCGCCCCGCGCGTGAAGACGATCAAGACCTTCGTTGCGATGACCGACCGCGCGCACATGCCCGCCACCAGCACGGTACCGAACCTGCTGTGCTACGAGGAACTGATCGCCGACGCGCCGGACGCGTTTGCCTGGCCGCAGCTCGACGAGAACACCGCGTCCTCGCTGTGCTACACGTCGGGCACCACCGGCAACCCGAAGGGTGCGCTCTACAGCCATCGGTCGACGGTGCTGCACACCTATGCTGCCGCGCTGCCCGACGCGCTGAACTGCAGCGCGCGCGACGTGATCCTGCCCGTCGTGCCGATGTTCCACGTCAACGCCTGGGGCTTGCCGTACGTCGCTTGCATGGTCGGCGCCAAGCTCGTTTTTCCCGGCCCGTTCCTCGACGGCAGGAGCCTGCACGAACTGTTCGAGGGCGAGCGCGTCACGATGTCGGCCGGCGTGCCGACCGTCTGGCAAGGGTTGCTCGCGCACGTGGAAGCGAACCAGCTCGGCTTCGGCACGATGCGCCGCACCGTGATCGGCGGCGCCGCCTGCCCGCCCGCGATGATGCGCGCCTTCCAGGAGCGCTACGACGTGCAGGTGCTGCACGCCTGGGGGATGACGGAGATGAGCCCCATCGGCACCGTGTGCACGCTCAAGCCGAAGCATGCGGACCTGGGCGCCGACGAGCGGATGGCGGTGCAGTCCAAGCAGGGCCGCCCGGTGTACGGCGTCGAGCTGAAGATCGTGGGCGAGGATGGCCGCAAGCTGGCGCACGACGGCAAGGCGTCCGGCGAACTGATGGTGCGTGGGCCCTGGATCATCCAGAGTTACTTCAAGGGCGAAGGCGGAGATCCGCTGATCGGCGGGTGGTTCCCCACCGGTGACGTCTCCACCATCGACGCCGACGGCTACATGCAGATCACCGACCGCAGCAAGGACGTCATCAAGTCCGGCGGCGAGTGGATCG
>Ga0208460_10001933_pt1 | contig 12079 bp, 6 predicted proteins | sample AD_STIC10_MetaG_FD_184436 | JGI IMG/M metagenome (GOLD analysis project Ga0208460, IMG submission 184436) | Active sludge microbial communities of municipal wastewater-treating anaerobic digesters from USA - AD_STIC10_MetaG (SPAdes) (version 2) | ecosystem: Engineered > Bioreactor > Anaerobic >... | reverse complement strand
GTTTCAATTCATCAATTCCCACTTTCTGGATTACACGGGCTATCCGGAAAAAAAACTTTTGAAGATGAGCCCCCCTTCGCTCATCCTGCCGGAAGACCGGCGCAGGACAGCCAAAAGCGCGATCATGATGCTGAAGGGGCAGCGCTTTTCCCCCTATGAGTTCCGAATTGTCACGAAGGACGGGCGGATCAAGTGGATCATGGAAACCGCCATGTCCATCACCTTCAAGGGGCGTCGGGCCATCCTGGGCAATTCCATGGACATCACCGAACGCAAGGAGGCCGGCCGGCGCCTGGAGGAGCTCGAAGCGCTGGAATCCTCCATTCTCGACGCGATCCCCCAGGCCGTGGTGGGCCTGCACGAGCGGCGCATCAATTTCGCCAATCACGCCGTCAAGATGATCTTCGGCTGGCACCGGGAAGAGCTGATCGGCAAGAGCATCCGGATCATTTACCGCAACGAGGAAGAAGCGGACAAAATCGGCGATATCTTCTACAGGAAGCTGGAGCATCAGAGAACCTATGAAACGGAGTTTCCCTGCCGGCACAAAGACGGACGGGAAATGCTCTGCCGGATGAAGGCTTCCCGCATCGGGGAAAAGCTGCGCGAGAAGCGCGTGGTGGTGACCTACGAGGACATCACACAGGAGAAAAAGGCGCAGGAGGAGCTGGAGCGCTCCCGCGAGGAATTGCGCAACCTTTCCATCCATCTTCAGTCTGTGCGCGAGGAGGAATGCGCGCGCGTCGCCCGCAAGATTCACGACGAACTGGGCCAGTCGCTCACCGCGCTGCAGATGGACCTGTCCTGGCTGTTGAACCGTGTGCCCTCCGGAAGCAAGGCCATCCGGGAAAAGGCGCAAAGCATGTCCGGCCTGGTGGACGCCACGATTGAAAGCGTGCACAACATCACGACGGAGCTGCGCCCCAGCCTGCTCGACGATTTGGGCCTGCCGGCGGCCATCGAATGGCAGGCCGCGGATTTCCAGAAGCGCTCCGGCATTCGCTGCCAGGCGAAAATCCAGTGCGCAAAAGGCATCTTTAACAAGGAGCTGGCCACCGCCGTCTTCCGGATTTTTCAGGAAACCCTCACCAACATCGCAAGGCACGCGAAAGCAACGCTCTGCAAGGTGACGCTGACGGAAACGGGAAAAGAGCTTTGCCTGGACGTGACGGACAACGGAATCGGCGTCTCGCAGTGGCAGGTGGACTCCCCCCGGTCCTTCGGCATGATCGGAATGCGCGAGCGAGCGCATCTCTGGTGCGGCACCGTTCAGGTCCAAAACGTCAAACCGTCCGGAACCACCGTGCGGGTGCTGATCCCTCTTCAGTAAAGGAGAACTGCAAACATGATTCGCATACTGGTCGCCGATGATCACGCCGTGGTGCGTCAGGGCATGATCCAGATTCTCGCGGACGTGAAGGACATGCTGGTCAAGGACGAAGCCCAGAACGGCGTGGAAACGCTGGACAAGGTTCTGAAGTATGAATATGACGTAGTCCTGCTCGACATCTCCATGCCGGGACGAAGCGGCCTGGAGGTCCTGGAAGACATCAAGGCCCAGCGGCCCAAACTGGCCGTGCTGATTTTGAGCATGCACCCCGAAGAGCAGTACGCGGTGCGCGCGCTCCGGGCGGGCGCGTCGGGATACCTTACGAAAGCCAGCGCGCCGCAGGAACTGATCGGCGCCATCCGCAAGGTGGCCGGCGGCGGAAAGTACGTCACGGCGTCGCTGGCGGAAAAGCTGGCCGAAGAGCTGGACATCGACACTCAAAAACTTCCCCACGAGAGGCTTTCCAACCGCGAGCACCAGGTCATGATGATGCTGGCAGGCGGCAAAACCGTTTCCGACGTCGCCGACGAACTGTGCCTGAGCGTGAAGACGATCAGCACCTACCGCACCCGCGTTCTGGCCAAAATGGGCATGAAGAAAAACGCCGAACTAACCCTTTACGCCGTCCACAACAAGCTGATCAACTAGGTCACTTGTCCGACAACCTGTCGGACAAAATCCGTCAACGCTTCCTGTTTCATTCCGACAGAACATTCAGCGCCGGGCCGATAGGATCCTTCCTGATCCTGTGCTACATCACCATCACAGAAAACGGCAGATACTGTGACCGGAACCAACCACTGCTTATTAAGGAGGGCGTATGACAAGGGGATCTTCGACATCACAGCGGCAAAAGGCGCCGGCGGCCAACCCGGGCGGCAAACTGCTCAGCGAGGAACTGGCGGAAATCATCCATCAGGCGGTGCGGGACAACCGCAGTTATCTCATGGAGCACGAGAGCAAGGAAATTCTTGAAGGCGCGGGCATTGCGACCACGGGATACCTGGTGGCTCGCTCCGAAGACGAAGCGCTGGCCCTTTGCGAAAAAATCGGCTTCCCCGTTGTCATGAAAATCGTTTCGCCGGACGTCGTGCACAAATCCGACGCGGGCGGGGTCCGCCTGAATCTCCAATCCGCCGATGAGGTGCGCAAGGCCTACCGCGGCATGATGGACACCTTCAAATATCAGCATATCGAGGGCATCACGATCCAGCGCATGGCCGCCCCCGGCATCGAAGCCATCATCGGTGTGACGCGCGACCCCAGCTTTGGCCCGCTCATCATGTTCGGCCTGGGCGGCGTGTTCGTCGAAGTCCTGCGCGACGTGTCGTTCCGGATTCTGCCGATCACCGAAAAGGACGCGGCGGAAATGATCGAAGAAATCCGCGGCTCGGACATCCTCAAAGGATACCGCGGGCGGCCGGTCGATCTGCAATCGCTTCAGCAGCTCCTCCTGAAGATTTCCCGGCTGATCAATGAAAACCCGGAAATTCACGAACTGGATCTGAATCCGCTGTTTCTCTATTCCGAAGGCTACATCGCCGTGGACGCCCGGATGTTCGTCCGCGAACCGGCGCAGACGGAGGGCACCACCGCCACCGGCGCGACGAACCTGCACGATTTCTTCTATCCCAAAAGTATCGCCGTGATCGGCGCATCGGACGTCAAGGGAAAACTGGGCGCCAATGTGTTTTGCAATCTGGTCAGCCACGGCTATCCGGGAAAGCTCTACCCGATCAATCCCGGCAAGGAAACCGTGATGGGCGTTCGCGCCTACAAGTCGATCCGGGACGTGCCGGATCCGGTGGACCTGGCCATCGTCATCGTTCCGGCCAAAGCGGCCGAGGCGGCCATCGCGGATTGCTGCACAAAAGGCGTCCGGTTTGTTGTTGTGGAAGCGGCGGGCTTCGCGGAAAGCGGAAAAGAAGGAAAGGAAGCCCAGGCGCGCATCGAAGCCGTCATCCGAAAGCACGGCTGCCGCGTGCTGGGACCCAACTGCTCCGGCGTAATCAACACCCACCACAATATGGTGCAGTCCATCGGACTCCTCGGGGATTTGAAGAAGGGCAACGTCGGCATGGTCGCCCAGGCCGGCGTTTACGCCGCCGGCATCCTCACGGGACTGAGCAACGTGCTGGACTTCGGGATCGTGGCGACCATCGGCAACAAGATGGACATCAATGAAACGGACATCCTGGAGTACTTGAGCGACGACGATCACATTTCCGCCATCGTCATGTACATGGAAGACATCCGCAGCGGGAAGCGATTTGTCGATGTCGCCTCACGGGCGGCGCTCCGCAAGCCCGTCATCGTGCTGAAATCGGGACGGACGGAAGCCGGCAAAAAGGCCGTGTCGTCGCACACCGCGTCGCTGGCGGGCGACGACGAAGTCAACAACGCCGCGTTCAGGCAAAGCGGCGTGATCCGGGCGCGGGACAACGAACATCTCTTCGCGCTGACGCGCGCCTTTTCCAAACAGCCCATCCCGAAAGGCAACGGCGTGATGGTTATCACCTATACGGGATCGCTGGGCGTCGCAGCCACCGACATGCTGTATCTGTCCGGCATGCGCCTGGCCGAACTGGAGCCGTATTTTCAGCAGCGCCTGAAAAATGCCCTGCCGGACTATGCCAGCGTCGGCAATCCCATTGACTGTTCTTTCTCCATGACGCCCGAACAGGTAAAAAAATTAATCGAGATCGGCGTGGAGTCCAACGATGTCCAGAGTTTCATCGTCGTCATTCAGGGCGAAATTCTGGGGTCGTTTGTGGACGTCATGAAGTCCATCGACTACAAGGATAAACCGGTGGCCTGCGTGGTGGCCTGCAAGGAGTTTATGATCCACGACGTGGTCAAGATGGAGCAGGCCGGTTTTCCCGTATATTCCACCGCGGAGATGGCGGCGGAAGTGCTGGGGCAGATGTACGCCTACGGCGTGCGGCGCCAGAGCGCCATGACGGATTCCATCGCCCGCCACCTGACGAAAGACACGCTGTCCGTGGACAATATGCCCGTTCGGCTGCGGTTGATCAATCCCAAAGACATCGGCCTGTGGACGGACTTTGTCAACAGTTGCTCCCCGAAGTCCCTCTGGCTTCGCTTCCTGTCGCCCTTTTCCGCCACACCGGAGCGGGCGCAGCGTTTCTGCAACGTAAACCCGGAGGATGAAGTCGCCCTCGTCGCCGAAGCCAGGACGGGGGATCAGCACAAGTTCCTCGGGATTGCGCGCCTGATCAAAAACAAGCGCCGCGAGGGAGAAGCGGAATACGCCATCATCATTTCCGATCCCTGGCAGAACAAATCCCTGGGAATTACCCTTTCGGAGCAGTGCATTGAGCTTGCCAAAAAGGAAGGATACAAAACCATCCGTGCGGAAACGCTGCAGGAAAATTACGCCATGATCCGCATCTTCCGCCGCTGCGCCTTCAACTTCGACGGCAAGGACGAAAACATGGTATCAATGACGCTGAACCTGTCATGAGAAAGGCGGCTGCCTCCGGGGCCGACGCCGGCCGGGCAATGAAAATGTCATCGACCATGAGCCGGGGCTATCCCCCGCAATACGAAACCAGGATGGCTCTGAAAAATGGGAAAACGGTGCTGGTCAGGCCCGTTCTGCAGACGGATGAACCTCTGATCGTTGATTTGTTGAATAAACTTTCATCCGATTCGATCTATCTGCGTTTTTTGAGGCCCGTCAAGACCCTCCCGAAGGAGTTGCTGTTTCACCTGACGCATCTCGATTATCAAAACAACTTCGCGCTGGCCGCCGTGATCCGGGAAGATGAAAAAGACGCCGTCATCGCCGTGGCGCGGTATGGCTACGATCCGCAGGAGCATCTCACGGACTTCGCGATTGTGGTGCGCGACGACTGGCAGCATTACGGTCTCGGCAAACAGATGCTCTCCAGGATATTTGCGATCGGCCGGCAGCAGGGGATTTTTCGGTTTGTATCCATCGTCGATTCAACCAACATCCCGATGAAGCGGACGCTCAGAGGACTCGACTACACGGTGAACTATTCTTATGAGAAAGGGTTCACGCAGGTTGAAGTCCTCGTGTAGGAGCAAAAAGCCGTTCCCCGGTTTCGGGGAACGGCTTTTTAAGGAGGGACTTTAGCGCGGAACAGCGGCAGCCGTTCCGCACAAGGGGTCTTTAGCCGAGTTTCTTGCGGTTGGCAACCAGGTCGTCAACCACCGCCGGATCCGCCAGCGTGGACGTATCTCCGAAATCGCCGAAGGTCTTCGCGGCGACGTTTCTCAAAACACGGCGCATGATCTTGCCGGATCTGGTCTTGGGAAGACCGTCCGCCCACTGAATCTGGTCGGGCGACGCGATCGGACCGACGACCTTGCGGACATGGGCGACCAGGGTCTTTTTGAGTTCATCCGTCTTGGCCACGTTGTTGTTCAGCGTGACGTAAGCGAAGATGCCCTGGCCTTTGATGTCATGGGGGAATCCGACGACCGCCGCTTCCGCGACATCCGGATGAGAAGTGAGAGCCGCTTCGACTTCCGCGGTGCCCAGCCGGTGACCGGAAACGTTGATGACGTCATCGACACGGCCGGTGATTTTGTAATCGCCGTCGGCATCGCGCTCCGCGCCGTCGCCGGAGAAATACGTGCCGGGAAACTGAACGAAGTAATTCTCGACGAACCGGCCGTCTTTGTCATCCCACAGACCGCGGGCCATGCCGGGCCAGGAGTTTTTAATACACAGAGCGCCTTTGCCGGGCCCTTTGATTTCTTTTCCTTCTTCATCAAACAAAACCGGGACGATGCCGAAGAACGGCACCATGGCTTTGGCCGGTTTGATATCGATCGCGCCGGGCAGCGGAAGGATCATGTGTCCGCCGGTTTCGGTCTGCCACCAGGTGTCGGAAATCGTGCAATGGCCGGCGCCGATCTTATTGTAGTACCACCACCAGGCTTCGGGGTTGAGCGGCTCGCCGACGGAACCCAGAACGCGCAGCGAGGAAATATCGTGCGCATCGACCCACTTGTCGCCTTCTTTGGCGATGGAGCGGATGGCTGTAGGAGCGGTATAGAAATTGTTGACATTGTATTTCTCGACGACGGCCCAGAACCGGCCGAAATCCGGATAATTGGGAACGCCTTCGAAAAGGATGCTGGAGTGACCGTTGCACAGCGGGCCGTAAACAATGTAGCTGTGACCGGTGACCCATCCGATGTCGGCGGTGCACCAGTAAGTGTCTTCTTCCCGCACGTCAAAAGCGAGCTGCTGGGTCATGGAGGCATACAACAGGTAGCCGGCCTGGGTGTGAACAACACCCTTGGGCTGCCCGGTCGAACCGGAGGTATAAAGGATGAACAGCGGATCTTCCGCGTCCATTTCTTCGGGCTTGCAGTAACGGTCCGCTTTGGCCATCAGTTCTTCGTACCAGATATCTCGGCCTTCCTGCATGTTAACGGCTGTTCCGGTGCGTTTCACAACCACCATGGTTTTCACGCCGGGACACTGAGCCACGGCCTTGTCGCAGGTGTCTTTCTGGGGAACGGCTTTGGCGCCGCGGTAGGTGCCGTCGCAGGTAATAACGACTTTCGAGCCGGAATTGTTGATGCGGTCTCTTAACGCTTCGGCCGAGAAGCCGCCGAAAACGATGGCATGGACGGCGCCGATGCGGGCACAGGCCAGCATGACAATGGACAGTTCCGCGATCATGGGCAGGAAGATGGTGACGCGGTCGCCCTTTTTGACGCCCAGACTTTTCAGAACATTCGCGAATTTGTTGACTTCGCGATACATGTCGTAATAGGTGTAAACTTTCCAGTCGTTGGGATCGTTGCCTTCGAAAATGATCGCGGCCTTGTTTTTCTTGGTAGCCAGATGGCGGTCGAGGCAGTTATAGCTGACGTTGAGCTTGCCGCCTTCAAACCATTTGGAATAAACGTTTTTCGCGTCAAACGACCAATCCGATACCTTTTTCTTGTCAAAGGGTTTGAACCAGGTCAATCTTTCGGTTGCCATTTTGGCCCAGAAAGCATTGGGATCCGCAATCGATTCCTTGTAAAGCTTTTCATACTCCGCCCGGCTCTTGATGTAGGATTTCTCCCTGACTCTGTCCGGCACAGGAAACACCTTGTCATAAAAATCTTGTTCGTTAGCTTCAGCCATATTATTCTCCTTCAAAATTATTTTTTATGCCTTCCTTTTCCGCCAAAAAGGCATGATTTCTCTTTTTGAACCGGTGATCCAGTGTCATTGTTCAAGACTTGAGGGGGGACACGGGACATCATCAGTCTTTTCAGGAGGGGTACGCCCCGCGATTCGGGCCTTGTTCCTGTTTATCAGATGCGCGCTTCTGATCCACCGGCCGCAAAACCTTGGGGCGTATTACATATGGCGGATGCAATACATGTACCCCTTGAAAAGCGGGTATTAAGTACACTTTTTCCCGGGCGGACGGTATCGGGCTCCGTCCGAATCTGTTGAAGGCGTATATCCCACAGGATGTCCGTGCTTGTCTTACAAAAAGGACAGACCAAAGGTGAGAGGCGATGGATTATCGGCCAGGAACTACGAGCATCGAGCGATCATCAGCGCCAGGTCACCTGCGCCTGATTGCGCATCGGGATCCGGGAATAGCGGTACTGTGGATACCCCAGCATGACGGCGCCCTGGCACTGGTGTCCGGGGGGTAAATCAAGCGCCCGGACCAGCGGTTCGTGGACATTGGCGGCGCCTGTAAAATAACCGGCCCAGCAGGTCCCCAGGCCTCTGGCGAAAGCGTACAATTCCAGATACGTCAGGGCAATGGCGCAGTCGGCGGCGGGAAAGGCCACCTCCGCGGGGCTGTGCGCGACCATCAGATGCGGGGCGCCTCTCATGATTCGGTCGCGGCCGTTTTCCCAGGCTAAGACAATGCGTTGAAAACGCCGGACCTGGGCTTCATCGGGCGTCAGCGGCAGCATGATTTTGATGAAATCAATCACCATGGCGCCCATGCGGCGGACCTCCTCCGGCTTTGAAATCACCGTCCACCAGACCTGCTGTTTGTTGCTGCCGGTAGGCGCGTACCGTGCCACATCCACCAATTCCGCAAGCAGTTTGCGGGAGACGGGCGTTTTCTTGTACCGGCGGATAGACCGCCGGGCCAGGAGCAGATGCTTCAATGCCGGGGCGTCGGGCAGAAGCCCCCCGTCCATCGGCGGACAGGCGGAAAGCGGCATGGTGGAAAGCAAAAAAGCGCCATGAGGACAGACGGCGACACAGTGTCCGCAGTTGATGCAAAACTCCTCGCCGTTTTCCAGAAGCGCCGGAAAGGATTTTTTATCCTCCTGAATAATAATCTGCGCCGGACAGGCCGCCTGGCACAGACCGTCGCGCCTGCATTTTTTTTGATCGATGGTGAAAAGCGCCATGTCCATCCCCTTTCAAATTCAGGAATATAGGCTATTTAGATCAAGGATCGGGCAAATGCAACGACTTTTATTTCCCGCCGGATTGCCTGTTGAGATATTTCCTTTTTTATTCTAAAGCTGATGGCGTGAAAGGATCATCCATGGCCAAACTCACCCTGGACGAATGGATCGCCCGCCTGAAAAAAAACAAAAGCTTCAGCGCCAACGCGGCAGCGGTTGTGGAAATCCCGGCCAGGCCGGGGGATTGGGAAGACTACCCTTCCTGGGTAAGCCCTCACCTTCGTGACGTTTTGGTCAAGCGCGGAATGGAGCGGCTGTACAAGCATCAGGCGCAGGCCGTGCGCTTCATCCGCGGCGGCCGGGATGTTGTGCTGGTTACACCCACCGCCAGCGGCAAAACGCTTTGCTATAACCTGCCGGTGCTGCAAAGCATTCTGGACGAGCCGGAAACACGCGCTCTTTATCTGTTTCCCACCAAGGCGCTGGCGCAGGACCAGATGCACGAAGCCCACGGTCTGATTACGGATTTGCAGGCCGATATCAAAACCTTCACTTATGACGGCGATACACCCGATGACGCGCGCCGGGCCATCCGCAGGCAGGGGCACATTGTCGTCACCAATCCCGACATGCTGCACGCGGGCATTTTGCCGCACCACACCAAGTGGCAAAAGCTTTTTGTCAACCTCAAATACGTCGTGATCGACGAACTGCACATCTACCGCGGCATTTTCGGTTCGCATTTCGCCAACGTGATCCGCCGGCTCGTCCGCATCTGCCGCTTCTACGGCGCCAACCCCGTGTTCATCTGCTGTTCGGCCACGGTGGCCAACCCGCGCGAGCACGCGGAAAAAATTCTGGAGCGCCCCGTGGCGCTGCTCGATAAAAGCGGCGCGCCCGCGGCGGCCAAAACCTTTGTGCTGTACAACCCGCCCATCGTGAACCGCGAACTGGGCATCCGCCAGAGCGCCATGACCCCGGCGCGCAAGATCGCCTCCGATTTAATCGGCAACCACATACAGACGATTGTCTTTGCCACCAGCCGACTCAATGTGGAAGTCCTGACCAAATATCTCAAAGACAAATTCGTCAAAACGAAGCCCCTCGACGACCACTTTGTCACCGGCTACCGCGGCGGGTATCTGCCCAACCTCAGGCGCGACATCGAAAGCGGTCTGCGGACGCGCGAGGTGATGGGCGTCATCAGCACCAACGCGCTGGAGCTGGGCATCGACATCGGCAATCTGGAAGCCTGCATCATGGCCGGCTATCCCGGCTCCATTGCCAGCACCTGGCAGCAGGCGGGCCGCGCGGGAAGGCGCACGGGACGATCTCTGGCGATTTTGATCGCGCGGAGCAACCCGCTGGATCAGTTCATCATGGAAAACCCCGACTACTTCTTTTCGCTCTCGCCCGAACACTGCCGGATCAATCCGGACAATCTGCTGATTCTCCTGCATCACATCAAAAGCGCGGCGTTTGAACTGCCGTTTGAAAAGGGCGAAAAATTCGGCGGCGAAAACCTGGAGGAGTTTCTGCAATACCTTGAAGAAAAAGGCGTCCTGCACCAAAGCGGCGACCGCTGGCACTGGGCGGCGGAAAGCTATCCGGCCGACGAGGTCAGCCTGCGCGCCATCAACCCGGAAAACGTCGTGGTCGTCGATGCGACCGACGCGGGCAATCACAAAGTCATCGCCGAAGTGGACTGGGACAGCGCCTTCACCGCCGTCCACGATGAGGCCATCTACATGCTGGCCTCCGAACAGTACCATGTGGACCGACTGGACCTGGAGCGAAAGAAGGCCTACGTCCGGCGGGTGGACGCGGACTATTACACCGACGCCATGACGTACACCAACGTGCGCGTCATCGATTCGTTCGATCATCACCGGACCGGCGGCGCGATTGTGGAGCACGGCGAGGTGCAGGTCGTTCGCAAGGTGGTGGGCTACAAGAAGATCAAATTTTACACCTCGGAAAATCTGGGCTACGGGGACGTGAATCTTCCGGAAAAGGACATGCACACGACCAGCTACTGGTTTACGATTCCGCGCGACCGGCTGCGGACGCTCGATTTCACGCCGGCGGAAGTGATCGACGGGCTTTCGGCGCTGGCTTACACGCTCCAGCACCTGTCGGCCATGTTTCTGATGGCGGATACGCACGACATTGACCGGTCGCTCGGCGACAAGTCCGGCGAGTGGTTCGTCAGCCAGGGAAAAACCGGCCGCGTCATTACCTCGTTCTCCGGCGGCAGGCCGCAGGCGGCAAGCGGTCCCGACGGCGCGCGCATCGATGAATTCGACCCGACGATCTTTATCTTTGATGCCTATCCCGGCGGCATCGGCTTTTCGGAGCTCCTCTACCACGAGCACGCCAATCTGCTTTCCGCCGCCCGAAGTTTGATTGAAAAGTGCCCCTGCGCGTTCGGCTGTCCTTCCTGCGTCGGCCCCACGCTGGAAGTCGGCAAAACCGCCAAGGCGATAGTGCCGAAGATTATTGATCTGGTTTTGAATCAATGAAATCGATTGATAAATTAAAGCGCCTGACGGGCGAAAGCGTTTCACCGAAACCCGAAAATGAAAGGCCGGCTGTCCCTCCGTCATCGGAAAAACAATTCCGGATCGACGATCTGCGACGACGCATCGACGGCGTTGTCGCGCGCTCGGCCGCGCGCGCCAGGGCTGCGCAGGATGAAGCAAGGGCGCGCGGCAACCGGGCGCTTTGCGAAGTCCTGGAGGGGGAGGAGCGCGAAAACCGGCACGGACGTTTCTTTCTGGCCGGGGGTTTTCTTTCCGGCGCCAGCCGCCACGGCCACCGCAGCATCCTCGAGGCTTTTGATATCGACATGACCGCGGCGGGCATGCTCGCCAACAACCCGGTCCTGGGCGCTTATCACCCTTCCGACGCGCTCTTTCTGGACACGGAAACCACGGGACTTTCCGGCGGAACGGGCACCATGGCGTTTCTCATCGGCCTGGGCTGGTTCGAAGAAGGCCGGTTTCACGTCCGGCAGATTCTGGCGCGCGATTTCAGCGAGGAGCCCGCGGCGCTGGCCTGCCTTCAGGAAATCGCCGCGCAGAAAAAATTCCTCGTGACCTTCAACGGCAAAGCCTTTGACGTCAACCTGCTGGCTACGCGCTTCATTCTGAACCGGATGCCGAGCAGCCTTCACGAACTGCCCCACCTGGATCTGCTGCACCCGGCGCGCCGGCTGCTCGGGCACCGCCTGGAAAACTGCCGCCTGGCCACGCTGGAGGCGGACATTCTGGGCGTAGAGCGCGAAGGGGACATTCCCGGCTGGGAAATCCCGCAGCGGTATTTTGACTGGCTGAGAAGGCGCGATCCCCGGCTGCTCGCCGA
>Ga0208460_10001919_pt1 | contig 12123 bp, 8 predicted proteins | sample AD_STIC10_MetaG_FD_184436 | JGI IMG/M metagenome (GOLD analysis project Ga0208460, IMG submission 184436) | Active sludge microbial communities of municipal wastewater-treating anaerobic digesters from USA - AD_STIC10_MetaG (SPAdes) (version 2) | ecosystem: Engineered > Bioreactor > Anaerobic >... | reverse complement strand
ATTAATTTTTTATTCATTTTCCGGATCTGATATTGCTTCTCAATAGAATTTTCAGGCAAATTTGTTAAAATGTTGACATCATTGGAGAAATTTGTCCAAAATTGCTTTTAAATTCAAAAAAAAGTTATAGATTTAGTTGCTGGTTTCGCGCTCACCAGACATTTTTAAATTGTTTTGAGTGAATTGATTTCTAAAGTTTGGCAACTTGGTTTCATAATTCGCTTGAATAATATTGAGAAGAAATAATTAGACCCTAATAATAATTGTCATTCTTATAATTCAACTTATGAAAAAAAATTCTACTAACCCTTACCGGAATTATTTTGTTATTTCTTTAATTTTTTTCTTTTCAATATTCTTGTCAGCAGAAAGGACGCAAGCCACTCACATGGCCGGTGCGGATCTAACATATACTTATATTGGAAATAATCAATATCTGATCACTTATACTTTTTACAGAGATTGTATAGGTATAGATGCACAAACATCAATTAATCTTAACTACGGTTCTGATAGTTGTGGGTTCGACGATAATATAACCTTACTACCTGTTCCCGGCACCGGACAACAAATTACATTTGTTTGCCCGGGTACCTTGACGACATGTGATGGTGGTCTGGCTACAGGAATCCAGAAATGGGAATACACCGGAATTGTAACATTAAATCAAGGTTGCCCAGACTGGAATTTTAATGCAACGGCTTGTTGCCGGAATGCAGCCATTACCACATTGACAAATCCCGACGGTTATGATATGTTCATTGAAGCAAATCTGAACAATACTATTTCAAATAACAACTCACCTGTCTTTTCAAATATCCCAATTGCATTCGAGTGTATAGGACAAAATAATTATTACAATCATGGTGCTATAGATGCAGAAGGTGATTCGCTTGTCTATTCATTTATTGCACCAAGAGACGGACCAAATGCTCCTGTAAATTATTTGCCCGGTTATTCAATTGCAAATCCATTGAGCTCAACTCCGCCTGTATCAATTAATCCCGGAACTGGTGATGTATTTATTCATCCAACTGCAGCAGAAGTTTCAGTATTTGCTGTGTTGGTTGAAGAGTATAGAAATGGTGTATTGATCGGAACCATAATCAGAGATATACAAGTATACACAGTACAATGTAATAATGAACTACCGCTTGCTTCCGGAATTAATGGTACTGCAAACTACACAATGAATGTTTGTCTGAATGGCCCGATCTGTTTTGATATTTTATCATCCGATCTTGATACTCCGGATTCCTTGACAATGACATGGAACAATGGAATTCCGGGTGCAACATTAACATCAACTACAGCTCAGCATCCGGTTGGTACTTTCTGCTGGTCACCAACTATAAGTGATGTTCGCACACTGCCATATATTTTCTCAGTTACAGTTCGTGATAATGCTTGTCCTTCAAACGGAGTGCAATCATTTTCGTACGCCATATTTCTTTCGAGTCTTAATGCAACAGTTTCTACTCATGATGTGTCCTGTAATGGTGGACATAATGGTGGTGCATCAATTGGAATGCAGGTTCCCGGAGTTTATGAATACATGTGGACACCCGGTGAATTTGTAACACCAAGTATCAGTCACCTGTCAGCCGGAAATTATACTGTCCTTGCAACAAATGCAAATGGATGCAGTGGTGCATATTCTTTCACTATCAGTGAGCCACCGCCATTAAATGTAACAGTTAGTACCGTTGATGCTACATGTTCAGGAGTGGCAGGGAGTGCCAGTGCAGTTGTGACAGGCGGAACACCTGCATATACTTACACATGGAATACAACACCGCCAACAGGTGGATCGTCAGTTTCCGGATTAATTGCCGGAACCTATTCATTGACTTTAGCGGACGACAATCAGTGTTCCGTAGAAACTGACTTTGTTATAAACGGTGGAAGTGGTTTCACAGCAGAAATGGTTACAACTCCGGCAACATGCAGTGCAAGCGATGGAACAGCAAGTGTGAGTACATCCGGTGGAAGTGGTGATTTCAGCTTTGTGTGGAATCCTTCGGTCAGTACCGATAGTATTGCAACTGGTCTTGCTGCAGGAATGTATGATGTTTCGATCACTGATAATTTCAGCGGATGCATTGTGAACTTATCTGATATTGTCCATAATACAGCAGGAATTGTTGGAACAGTCGTTTCAACTTCCAATGCTACATGTGAAAACGGCGAAGATGGAACAGCAGAAGTTTCCGGTTCAGGAGGAACTGCACCATATTTTTATAATTGGCAACCGGGAGGTGCAACAACTGCAGTTGTTACAAATTTAAGTCCCGGAGAATATATTGTTGAAGTTGCAGACTATGTTGGCTGTCCGGATTACGTTACAGTAATAATAGGCTATGATTTCCCTGCACCAGTTGTAGATCTGGGAAATGATACAACGATCTGTATTGGCTCAAGTATAACATTGCAAGCCGGTGCCGGATTTGATTCTTATCTGTGGTCAGATAATTCTACCTTAAGTGAATTGACAGTATCTGCCGAAGGTATTTATTCAGTATTGGTTTCAGATTCGAATGGTTGTGAAAATTTTGATGCAATCATGGTCGATACGATCAGTTGCCAGATCCCGCCATCTTCCTTTGCTACAGGAACCCGCAGTCGCGGAAATTATCTTTTCCCGAATCCTGCAACCAATGAAATATCTATTGTAGCAGAATCGTCTTTTGACAAAGTTGTAAATATTAAAATCTTCAATTCCTTTGGCGAACTTGTTTTCGAAGGAATAAAAAATGAAAGATCAAACTTCAAAAAAATTGATATCAGTTCTTTTGCAACCGGAATGTATGTAGTTCAATTGAATTCCGGAGGTGAATTGAAATCGATGTCGTTTATAAAGTAATAAACTATTCTATTTTTGTTTGAATGCAGCTGGAAGAGATTCTTTTAGCTGCATTTTTTTTTGATATGCCAAAGGTTATTTTAAAACACAGAGAACACGGAGAAAAAAAGGGAGAGAAAAGGAGAAATGTTATACACTCATTTTTCTCCCTTTTTTTCTCCGTGTTCTCTGTGTTTAAAAAATCAAATCGAAACTTCTTTTCAACATTCAAAATCGATTTTATTTTACAACCGATAATTTCTTAACTGTATTTCCACATTCCACAAAATAAATTCCTGCATTCCATTCAGAGGTATTCAATTCAACAGCATCTTTTATTTTGCCGGTATGAATTATTTTCCCTTGAAGATCTTTCACAGAAAAAATTATTTCCTCCGGTGATTTAAGTTTGATATTAAGATAAACAATGCCGGACGCCGGATTTGGGAAAATGGAGAGATTGGTTTCTATCAAACTCATTTCATTGACACTAACCGAACAATTTTCAGAATTGAAAGTAGAGGAAACAAGTGTTTGAAATGGTCCGGAACCATTTGGACAACGGCCATAAGCAACATCGATTACAGGTACACCGAATGTAATGCTGTCAAGGACTGCACCGGATTGATTGCTCAACATGATCGTTTCACCATTTGCTGATAGCTTAAAGTTACAATGGATGTACTGTGTAGTTGTAGCATCTTCATCAGCAAAGACAACTAAGTAACCGTTGGCAGGTATGAAACTGTTTTCAGGGAATGAAAATTTTGTAGGATTCACTAAGTCGTCAGTGAGATAAAGGCCAAACATACTCAGTGGAGTAGAAGTAGTGTTGTAGAATTCAATCCAGTCTTCATTCTTACCGTTCTCATCGACTGTATCAGCTTGATTTAACGGTAATAATTCATTGATAACAATTTCGCCCGGTTGTGCTGTGGGAAGATCGGTTACAATAGTGTAGAATTCATGTTCGGCACGTTCAGGTGAAAAAATTCCGGCATCATTATTCTCTGCATAAATGTAATATTGAGTTAATGCTGAAGTGATAGTTATTGATGCGCCGAAATTATTATCACCTGCAGCACCATCATTGTGCAAGCCATCATCAAACATTATAGTTCTTGTAAACTTGTCGCTGTTCAGATTTCTAAAGCCTAAGTAGACGTTTCCATTAGAAGAACCTGCCACATCTGTAGTGATGGAAACACTTGAATTAATCGAAGGAGAAATATTGCTTGCAATTACATTTGAGATCGAAGGTGGCATAGCAGTAAATTCTGCAGTGTTGGAAAGGTAAACTCCTCTTGCATCCATTAAATTTTTTATTCCGGGGACGGAATAACTTCCAACTGAAACATCAGTAGTCAGTCCGTTTTGAAATTCGATATCACTGTAAAATTTATTTGTATCTGCTGTAACATCAGCTGAGATCAGCGATTGCATTTGAGCTGACAGTGTCTCATAAGACCCTGAATAAATAAAATCACTCATGATCGTTCGCATGTGTGCAATATACATTCGCTTGTACATTGGATCATTGAAAACAGTATTGATCACCGGCCAGAATGGATCTGTTGAATGCAGGTCAAGTGCCATTTGTTGCATATCGGCAATCGTCAGTCCTGCAAGTCCGGTTGCCCCGGCTCCTGCGAATGGAAATCCGCCAAAACACATGTTCAGATCCCATACGACCGGATTGAAATGTCCCGTATGATCTTTATACAAATAATAGTTCTGGGCAAAGACTCCGGAATATGAATCCAGATTCACAAGTGAATTATTAAAAGCCAGCATCCAGAGAATACGGTCAACATCCATAACATTTGCGAATGATGATGGATTATTTGTAACAGAGTCACATAAATCTACAAGATCATTCCAGCCATAATCGGATTTTAATTCGTAGTAATTAATGTAACCGGAACTATCTGCACCGTTGATATATTTCAAATTACTTTTTGTTGTGGGCCCTGGATTGCCTATTGGATTACATTTTAGCAGAGTGTTCTTTGACGAGTAAAAATGATTTGAACAAAAGTCTTTGTTGATACTTTCTGCATTACTGTATATTCCAATATAATTTCCATTGATAAATAGTTTTGCGAAATTTGCTTTCGGGCAATCCATGTAATTTGAAAGAATAGAGTAGGCCAGCGGTTCTCTGATCATACTTGGGTCGCTATAACCATTACTTAGCTTGATGTCTTCATAACCTTCATAGGATTGTTTTTTGAAAGCATCAAGTTCAATGTGCATAGGATTCTTGATGTAAGTAGAATCATAGGAACTGTTTCCTTTATATTTCACTCCGACACTATCATAACTGATTCCATTCACAATCACTATATCAGCAAGAACAAAATCTTCTGCACCATATTTAGCAGTATCAAGCTGATAATCCCAATTAGACTGAGAAAAGAAAACTTCAATCGTCTGGATAGCGTTTAAATCATAAAAAGTCTGCTGGGCTCCGGCAGACTTTTCTATGATAAAACTTATTATTAGTAACAATGTTACTTTTAGTTTAAATTTCATATTTTAATTTACAATAAGTTTTCCTGAAAAAGATTTGTAGTTGTTAGCAATAACATTTACAAAATAGATTCCTTTGTTCAATTCTGATGTTTCAATTTTCACTGAAGAATTATTTTCCGAATGATATTCAGAAATATTTCTTCCGGTAAGATCGAAGATTGAAATTTTATAAGACAAGCTTAGATCAGTAAAGGAGATTGTAGTAAAATTCTTAGCCGGATTTGGATAAAATACAACGCCGTTTAACATTTCACTTTCATTTATTGAAGTAAGGCAAGAAGTGCAACTTGCAAAGCAGAATGAAGTGAGGATAGTATCTCTTGTAACAGTCAATTCGCGGTTAGAATTGACAGAGCATATAGCCGGAAGAGTTTCAGCTCCACCAATTGAATTTCCATTGAAGAATTTATATTCATAAGTTCCGGCCGGCACATATTCTATCTTTTCATGAACATTGGAAGTGAAGCTGAAAAGAAAGTTTGTTGTCGGATCCCAGTTCTGAAAACTACCGGCAACATGCATTCCTGTTCCATCTACAGAAGGTAATGTTTGCGTGTCAACAATGAATCTTACCAGATAATTCCCTGCCGGTGCATTGGCAGCAAAAAGAATTGCGCCAACAAAACTTGTGTCGTTTGCAATTGAATCAACGTAGATCCATCTGCTATCGCTGAAGTTATAGCCGACACGTGACTCCACAGGTACAAATTCCGCTTCATAAAATTGATCGCCATTGATGAATTTGTATTCGTATTTGGAAAAAGCCGGAAGATCGACCACAACACTGTAGATCTGTGTAGCTCCTTCCTGAGTCATTGTTGTCGTACCTGAATTCCAGTCGCCTCCGGGAAATCCGGCAATTGTCTGAAAATCCCCGCTGACATGAACACCTGTAGTATTTACCGTCTGGCCTGTCATGTCAACAGCGAATTTAACTTTTTTAGCAGCTGAATGAAATGCGATTAATAAAACGAAAGCAGCTATGCTGATTATATTTTTCATTGTAGTTTTATGTTGAGATTATCTTATTAATGAGATTTTTTTGGATACAGTTCCTGTTTCAGAAACAAGAGTAACGAAATATACACCATTTTCATAAGGTGAAAGATCCAGTTCAGAATTATTTATTGAACTATAAATTAGTTTGCCAAATCTGTCATACAAAAATGACTGATAATTATTTCCTTTAAATGCAGAATTGTTTATTCGGATGATTCCGGTTGTAGGATTTGGATATAATGAAACTTTTGAGTCCAGATTATTTTGTGAAATATTTGTGGAAGTGAATTCGAAATTAAATCCTGTCGCATATTGATAGACGCAACCATTTGCATCAGTTATTCTCACAACATATCTTCCTTCCTGGGTTGGAAGATATGTTTGTTCAGTCGCACTGGGAATAGCTTGTCCGTTAAGATACCATTGATAGGTTGTAGCAGTTGTTGATAAAAGTGTATCTACAACCTGAGAGATAACCGGAATTGCCGGTGCAGCATTATTTACATAACACTCATCATACCGGAATGCCTGAGCAACATTTCCCGTAGCCGTTTTTGACCATAGTAATGTTCCTGCGGGGTCAACTTCATAGATAAGTCCTGAGGTTGCTACGCATACTAAAAGATTACCATTAGGAAGAGGTTGTGAATTTCCCATGTTGCTACTATATCCATTACATGCATGGCGTTCGTCATAATTTAGCGGAAGGTATGCTTGTCCTGCAGTGATATCGTAGTTGTAACCATTTAATGGTGGAACGATACGATCAACAGATGATTGGTTATTTGAAATTCCTCTGTTATTAAAACCTACTATCGAACCTGCATTCGGACAATTTTCTGGTATCCAATGTGAATCATGAGTAACGTTTAATACTGTAGAACCGGTAGCACCATATGAATCAGGATTACCATAACGATATAAGAAGTCACCACCTTTACCTGAATTTCCACCACTGTGTGATGCTGCTTCTGCTGTTGTTGTACTATGATCGATTACGAACCATTGATCAAGGTTATGCGAACTCACTACAATTTGTTCAAGCATTGGATTGTAATCAATACCATTCATGTGAATCCAGTCTTTTTGAGTTGCATAATTTATATCAAGAAGTTCCGGGTGGTCAACGATTGAAGTTTGGTAGTTAGCCTTTGTCGGATCATGGTTTTGCACAAGGTGATCCCATAAATGCCATTCCCAAACGATGGTTCCTGTTGTAGGCCCGGTTTGTTGTACTTCAACAATTTTTTCTGACCAGATTGTAATTGCCAAGGCACTTCCTGCAGCAGTAGCTTCTGCAGAAGTCTTAGTTTCATAAACGATCAGCAATACATTTCCATTTGGAAGTGGACAGATATCATGGTGCATACAATATGTAGAAGTTGAATAAACAAAATCCCATGTAAGATTTCCTGCAAAATCATATTTTTGTAATTGTCCTGTCATTCCTCCCCCCATAAAACTATTTCCTGAGCGACTCACTGATCTTACAATATCACCTCCGGGTAATAAGTATGATGAATAACCGGTTCTTGAATTAGAAGGGAAAGTCCATGTATTAAAAACTGCGCTGGTTGTATCGATCAGATAAGCATTTGTGCTATTTGTAACACTATAAAGTGTGTAATTTCCCCATTGCTGAGCATAACTTAATGAAGAAAGAAAGAATAACAATGCTACCATCGTTATTTTTTGAATTGATAATTTTGACATAGATGAATGCGGTTTAGATAAATTTAGGTTAGGTGAATTCAAATGCAGAGTTAATCAAATATTATTTTTGCGTTAAAATTAGGAGGCGAAGATATTCATTTTGGCGGTAAGTGAATACTATGTGTCATGGAATTGTCTGTGCTTTTGTGAGAGTCTATTTTAATTAAATGGTTTGGTTATTTAAAGGTTTATTTAATTCAAAGGACTTAAATCGTTTTAAAAAGTTTAATGGGTTTATAGTGTTTAAGGGTTTTTAATCTGTCTTAAGTTCATTAAAAACGGGTTGTACCAATTTAAACCCTTAAACCCCTTAAACAAGCTTTCCTCCAAGCATCAACTCACTTCTCTTGCCCTATACCAAAAAAATCACCATTTTGCCGGCCGAAAGAAATAATATGGCATTATTGGAAAAACAATTAAGAATACGAAAATCAATTATTCCGGGTGCAGGAAAGGGGATTTTCACTACTGAAGACATTCCTGCAAAGGCGATAATAGTAGAATATAAGGGCAAATTGGTTAAATGGAAGGATGTAAAAGACGATGATGGCTACAACCCGTATATCTTTAAGATCAGCTCCCGCTGGGCCGTTGACGCTTTGCATGACAAGTCGGTAATCGGGCGGTATGCAAATGATGCCCGCGGATTTGCCAGGGCTGAAGGCATGCGTAATAATTGTGAATACATTGTTGTGGGTAAACGTGTTTATATTGCTTCGACAAGAAAGATCCACAAAGGAACAGAGATCTATGTTGATTATGGGCGCGGATTCTGGTCGCTTTTAAGTCGGGTCATGAAAAAACCTGATTACGAAAAGCGATGTAAAGAAGTGCGGAAGAAAATTAGATAGTTCTTATTCTTTACCTTTGTAAAAAAAATATAACATGCAGAAATCAGAGGAAGAATGGAAAAAGGAGTTGACTCCTGAGCAATACCGAGTGTTGCGCCAGAAAGGGACTGAAGCTCCTTTTACCGGGCAATTGTATTTGAATAAAGATAAAGGAATTTATCAATGTGCAGCATGTGGAAATGATCTGTTCACTTCGGAAATGAAATTTGATTCCGGATGTGGCTGGCCTTCGTTCGATAAAGAAATTGAAGGCGGAAAGATCATTCAAAAACGGGATACGACACATGGTATGATTCGGACAGAGATCTTATGTGCAAATTGCGGTTCTCATCTCGGGCATATTTTTGATGATGGTCCAAGTGAAACGGGAATGAGATACTGTGTGAATTCAGTTTCGATGAAGTTTAAAGCCGAATAGAAATTTTTAAATGGTTAAATTATTTAAGGTGTTTAATGTGTTTCGAAACACTTTAAACACCTTAATCATTTTATCCCTTAAGCAATTTATTTGTAAAATTTTTCCACGCCAACAGTAATTCGGGAATTTTTATATATTTGTTCAAACACTAACCACAAATAACTATGGAACCTATTTTAGATGCAACACAAATGGAGTCGCAACCCGTAACTTATGCCGGATTCTGGATTCGCTTCGGAGCTGCTTTTATTGATGGATTGATCATGTACGTAATTCAAACGGCAATTACACTTGCATTTTTTGGTGGCTTCGCTTTGAGTCCTGAAGCCATGCAATCAGCCGGTATGGGTTCTTTAGCCGGCTATTATATTATAATTCTTGGACTTAATCTGGTTTATTTTGCAGTGATGGAAAGTAGTTCATACCAGGCAACTTTTGGTAAACGAGCTCTTGGATTAAAAGTAGTAGACAAGAATTTTGAACGTTTGACATTGGGAAATGCTCTTGGGAGATATTTAGCTAAAATTCCGTCAGCATTAATTTTAGGAATCGGTTACTTTATGGCCGGATGGACAGAAAAAAAGCAAGCGTTACATGATATGATTGCGTCAACGTATGTTGTAAAATCGTGAAAAGTGAGCATGCGTTTTTAGTGTGGAAAGGGTAACAAGTATTTTTTTTTAACACAAGATCACTTAGTTCACAATAAGAACACGGAATACTTAGTGGTCTTATAGTGAACTCAGTGATCTTAGTGTTTATTTTTTTTTCTTCATCCTATCAAATCATCCCCCTGGACTTCAACTCAAGATACTTATTCAAAACATTCACAGAAAGATGTTCCGGATCAGTTTGGATAGATTGAATTCCATAAAGTTTCAGTTGATTTACTATTTGTTCTTTTTCATTTACAAATTTTCCTGCAATCGTTTGAAGATAAATGTCACTGATATTCTTCGGATCTTCAGTAGAGAATGTTTTCAATGCAGTATTTTCAAAAAAGACAACGACCAATAAGTGAAACCGACTTAGCTTTCTCAGGATCGGCAAAACTCTTTCCATTGAATACATACTCTCGAAGTTGGTAAAAAGAATCAGCAGACTTCGTACCCGGATCGCATTTCGTAAGCTACTATAAAGCAGTTCGTAATTTGCTTCCGTTTTACTTTCTTTTTCTCTGTACAAACTATTCAGGATCTTACTGAGTTGAGAGGGTGTTTTTTCCGCTTTTATCATCGTCTCCATTGTTGAAGAGAAAGAGATCAATCCGGCTCTGTCTTGTTTTTTCAGAGCAATATTTGCCATCACCAGACTGGTATTGATTGCATAATCTAAAAGACTCATTTCGTGAAAAGGAAGGCGCATACTTCGGCTTTTATCAAGCAGGAAATAGATCTGTTGTGAGCGTTCATCTTCATACTGATTGACCATCAATTCTGAACGGCGACCGGTTGCTTTCCAGTTGATACTTCTGTAATCGTCTCCGGCAACATAATTTTTGATCTGTTCAAACTCATAACTATGTCCGATGCGGCGAAGTTTTTTTATTCCTTTAAACAATGAGATCTTCGACATAGCCCGCATTTCCATGTTTTTCATTTGCAAAATCGACGGATACACAGGAACTGTCGTTGCTTCATTAAAGCTTACTCTTCTCTGAACAAGTCCCATGAACGAAGAAATATACAAATGAATTTTCCCGAAATGATAAGCGCCTCTCTTAACCGGACGTAATTCATATTTTACAACCTGTTTTTCATTTGGTTTCAATGAAATCCTGAATTCAAAATCTCTTCTCTGAAACTGAATTGGAATCTCATCTATCACAACAACTTTTATTTTAAGTTGCGAATTATTCTGAATGAAAACTTCAATAGAGTTTGTATCGCCAAGATTGAAAAGTCTTGCAGTCTTACGTGAACACGAAAAATTATTTTTGATCCGGTTAAGCAATAAAATATCTACCAGAACTAAAACGAAAAATATGGCTACAATAATTTTTGCAGGTAAAAGTATTGCCGGAAATGCATAGCTACTGATAAACAGCATTACCAAAGCACTTCCCCAAAGAAAGAACCGGATCGGTAAAAAGGTGTTGCTGAAAATATTTTTCACCTTGGAACTTCAATGTTTTGAGTTATTTCTGCAATGATATCGTCAGTTGTAATTCCTTCCATTTCTTTTTCCGGTGTAAGAATGACTCTGTGATTCATTACCGGATTTGCAACTCTGCGGATATCATCAGGAGTTACAAAATTTCTGCCGCTCAATGCTGCCAGTGCTTTTGAACTTCTGAGAATGGCAAGAGACGCGCGTGGCGAAGCACCAAGAAATATACTGCCATGATTTCTTGTAGCATGCGAGATCTTTGCAATGTAATCGATAAGCTCGTCTTTGATGTGAATCTTTTCAATAATTGATTTGAATCCCGCAAGATCAGCTGCAGAAAGAACAGGCTTTACTTTGTCAATCGAAGCCATTGAAAAATCTTCGCTGAATCTTTTCAGGATATCGATCTCATTTTCCAGAGAAGGATATTCCATTTTGATTCTGAAGATAAAGCGATCTAATTGTGCTTCCGGTAATTTGTATGTTCCTTCCTGTTCGATTGGATTTTGAGTTGCAATAACGAAAAAAGGAAATTCGAGCAGATGAGTTGTGCCATCCACAGAGATTTGTCTTTCTTCCATTACCTCAAACAAGGCAGCCTGCGTTTTTGCAGGAGCACGATTGATCTCATCGATGAGTACAAAGTTGGAGAAGAT
>Ga0208460_10001879_pt1 | contig 12285 bp, 9 predicted proteins | sample AD_STIC10_MetaG_FD_184436 | JGI IMG/M metagenome (GOLD analysis project Ga0208460, IMG submission 184436) | Active sludge microbial communities of municipal wastewater-treating anaerobic digesters from USA - AD_STIC10_MetaG (SPAdes) (version 2) | ecosystem: Engineered > Bioreactor > Anaerobic >... | reverse complement strand
ATTCCAGAACCATCATTCAGATTTTGCCCTTAACCCCAAGAGACTACCGGAAATGGTTTTATCATTCTAACTTTATATTTGTTTGATGAATAATTCCAATCGTTCCATATTACTCATTGATGACGAAGAAAACCTTCGGTCTTTGATGGCTCGCATAATTGAATTGGAGGGTTTTAAAGTTCTGCAGTCAAAAGATGCAAAGCATGGCCTTAAATTGTTAGACCAGGAAGATGTAAACGTTGTGATTACAGATGTGCGTCTGCCGGATGCAAATGGTGTTGAACTTACCCGGAGGATCAAAGAAAAATATCCGGCAATTGAAATAATTGTGCTAACTGCATTCGGCACGATCGAGGATGGTGTAACAGCCATAAAAAATGGAGCCTTCGATTACCTTACCAAGGGTGACGATCAGCAAAAGCTTCTGCCCTTATTGAATAAAGCACTTGAAAAAGCTGTTCTTCAGCAAAAGGTAAGGCACCTGGAGGATAAACTATCTAAGCAATATGGGTTCGAACAGGTGATTGGAAAATCGAAATCTATCCTACAGGTGATTGATTTGGCAAACAAAGTAGCAGCAACCGAAAACACTGTTCTATTAAGCGGTGAAACAGGTACAGGGAAAGAAGTCTTTGCCAATGCCATTCACTATGAAAGCAAACGAAAGGCAAAACCCTTTGTAGCTTTCAACTGTAGTGCCATTGCTAAAGACTTATTAGAAAGTGAACTCTTTGGTCATGCGACAGGGGCATTCACTGGTGCATCTAAAGATAAACGCGGATTGTTGGAAGAGGCTCAGGGCGGCACACTATTTTTGGATGAGATAGGGGAATTGAATCCTGAGTTACAGGCCAAATTATTGCGTACCCTTGAAAGCGGAGAATACTATCGGGTTGGAGATTCAAAAATTCGTAAGGCTGATGTTCGGTTCATTGCGGCAACCAATCGTGATCTAAAAAGAGAGATTGAAAGCGGGCATTTCCGCAGCGATCTCTTTTATCGATTATCTGTATTTGAGATACGGCTACCTGCCTTGCGGGAACGTAAAGAAGACATCCCCATACTTACCAATCATTTTATTCAAAGAGCCTCAGCAAAAAACAATAAACGAATCGAAGGGTATGATGATCGATTTATAACCTTACTGGAACAACATCATTGGAAAGGAAATATCCGTGAATTGAAAAATGTAATTGAGCGATGCATTATCCTTTCGGATGAAACTACATTAAAGGCCAACCTTTTGCCTTACGATTTTAACCTGAGTGAAACAACCGAGGATTCACTCACCCTGGCCAATTCAGAGAAACAGCACATCCAAAAAGTATTGTCTCTTACACAGGGCAATAAAACCAAGGCTGCAAAATTGCTTGACATCGGACTCACTACACTCTATCAAAAAATCAAGGATTACAATCTATAAGTAACCTCCTTTCTGGTCTTCCATTTCCGAAATAGACCCTTCCATTTCCGAAGGGTTCGTTACTTCTCAATTTCTTATTTATCGTGATAATCTGACAGTTAGGTAAACTGGTGCAATTCTGGCATTTCCACCCGAGCAATCCTGGCTTCTCATTAATCTATGTAAGAAAGTCATACTCAGAAACGATGCATATCATAGTTTGAAATATGAATTGAGAATAAACTTACTAACCCTTAAATGAAATAATATGATTGGAATACTAATGATTCTTATCGGACTTGGATGTTTTGCCTTGCTTTTTAAAGCCATTGATTTTTTTGAAAAAATATAATTATGATGATCGCACTACTAATCGTTTCTGTCGCAGTGTTTGCCTACCTGGTATACGCCTTGCTAAAACCCGAAAAATTCTAACCGCACTGAACTATGAATACTGAAATTCTGGGAGTCGTAGTCCTTTTTATTGTTACGGTGTTATTGGCAATACCGCTGGGGAAATATTGTGCGAATGTCTTTGCGGGCAAAAAAACCTGGTTAGATTTTCTTGCACCCGTTGAAAGGCTGATTTTCAAAATCTCGGGTATTAACCCCGATGAAGACATGGACTGGAAGCAGAACATGAAAGCCATGTTATGGCTCAACGCTATTTTCTTTTTATGGGCGATGATCATTTTACTGACACAAAGCCTACATCCATTTTGGAACCCGGATGGAATTGCTTCGATGGAACCCACGACTGCATTTAATACAGCCATTAGTTTCATGACCAATACCAACCTGCAACACTACAGTGGAGAAACAGGTGCCAGCTACTTTACTCAATTACTTGTGTTTTGTTTTTTACAATTTGTGAGTGCTGCAACCGGTATTGCAGCGATGGCCTTACTTTTTAAAGGGATTGTGCAACGACAAGCAACTTCTCTTGGAAATTTCTATGCGCTGTTTTTAAAAAGTGCTACACGCATTCTATTGCCCATCTCGGTTGTGGTGGCGATTATATTGGTGATTCAGGGCATGCCTTCTGCGTTTGAAGGTGCGGCCCAGGTGATCACGCTGGAAGGAGACACTGTGAACGTAGCCCGCGGTCCGGTTGCCCCTATGGTAACGATCAAACAACTCGGCACCAATGGTGGCGGTTACTTCGGTCCTAACTCAACGCATCCTTTTGAGAATCCAACCTATCTCACCAACCTGATAGAAAATACAATTATTCTTTTAATCCCTATGGCGCTTGTCTTTGCTTTCGGATTTTATATCAAAAAACCAAAAGTTGGTTATTACTTCTTTGGTGCGATGACCATCATCTTCATAAGTTTTGTTGCCATTTCTATTTACTTCGAAATGAACGGCAACCCTATGATTACACGCATGGGAATTGATAATTCACTGGGCAACATGGAAGGGAAAGAAGTACGATTTGGAACTGCAGCAAGTTCTATGTGGGGCGTGTCCACCACTTCCACATCCAATGGCTCCGTAAACTCCATGCATGATAGTCATACACCCATTTCGGGTGGAATATTCATTCTGGATATGATGATCAATGCCATTTATGGCGGTGTGGGCGTTGGCTTTATAAACTTTTTTGTGTTTGTCGTGATAGCCGTATTTATCTCAGGACTGATGGTAGGCCGCACTCCGGAATTATTTGGGAAAAAAATTGAAGCGAAGGAAGTAAAGATTGCTGCGCTGGTAGCCATTGCCCATCCTTTTTTTATATTGGTGAGCACGGCTATTTCATCTCACCTAGTAGCAAAAAATCCTGATCTTGGTTGGTTGGCCAATCCATCTTTTCATGGATTTAGTGAAATGCTATATGAGTTTACTTCAGCTGCAGCCAACAATGGTTCCGGCTTTGAAGGCCTGGGTGATGCTACTCCATTCTGGAATATCATGTGCGGGGTAGTGATGATCCTGGGAAGATTCATTCCGATCATCGGTCCAATCGCAATTGCAGGTTCGCTGGCCTCAAAAAAATATATTCCGGAAAGCGCAGGAACATTGAAAATAGATAGCGTGGCATTTATAGCAGTGTTGCTATCTGTGATTATCATCATTGCCGCACTATCGTTCTTTCCCGCGCTGGCATTGGGGCCACTGGCCGAATTCTTCTCTTTATAATAATGATATAACGACTTAAACCATATGAGTACTAAAACAACCATTCGTTTATTCGAACCGACACTAGTAATTGAGGCTATCAAACAGTCCTTTGTAAAACTGAGTCCACGGATCATGATTAAAAATCCAGTCATGTTTTGCGTAGAGATCGGAACGTTCATCATGCTTTTCATAACGGTTTACTCCTTTACAAATACTGATCAGGGATCTCCGGCATACAACGTGGCTATTTTCATTATTCTTTTGCTTACCCTTCTATTTGCCAACTTTGCTGAAGCCATTGCCGAAGCGCGTGGCAAAGCACAGGCCGATTCGCTTCGCAAAACACGTGAAGAAACTCCTGCTAAAGTCTGGCTGGATGGAAAAGTGGTTTCCAAAAGTTCATCTTTACTAATGAAGGGAGATATTTTTATCTGCGAAGCCGGGGACTTAATTCCCTCGGATGGAGAGATTATTGAAGGCATTGCCACGGTAGATGAGAGCGCTATCACGGGGGAATCTGCTCCGGTAATTCGTGAGGCCGGTGGCGATAAGTCAAGTGTGACGGGGGGAACTAAAGTTCTTTCCGATAAAATTAAAGTGATCGTAACCACCGAGACTGGAGAAAGCTTTTTGGATAAAATGATTGCGTTAGTGGAAGGAGCCAGCAGACAGAAAACTCCGAATGAAATCGCCTTGACACTTTTGCTTTCGGGATTCACAATTGTATTCCTGCTGGTGACTGTTACCCTGAAACCGTTTGGAGATTATGCCAATACGACAATTACGATAGGCGCATTGATATCCCTCTTTGTGTGTCTGATCCCGACAACGATTGGTGGCTTGCTTTCAGCTATTGGTATTGCGGGCATGGACCGCGCTTTGCAGGCGAATGTGATTTCTAAATCGGGCCGAGCCGTAGAAACAGCGGGCGATATTGATGTATTGCTGCTGGATAAAACCGGAACCATTACCATTGGCAATCGTAAAGCCACTAACTTCTATCCGATTAATATCCATCTGGATAATTTTCTGGAATGTGCTACTGCGGCTTCTTTATCTGATCAAACTCCTGAAGGAAAATCCATTGTAGAACTGGCGTTGACAAAAGGATATAAACATCCTGCTACTCTGGGAAGTAATTCAATCAATATTCCAGATGCACGTATCATTAAATTCACCGCAGAAACCAGAAGCTCCGGAATTGATCTGCCTGACGGACGGAAAATCCGAAAAGGCGCATCTGATTCAATAAAAAAAATGGTGGAGGCAGCAGGAAATATGTTTCCGGCAGAGGCTGAAACAATCGTGAGCACAATTTCTTCCAATGGCGGCACTCCGTTAGTTGTTGCTGAAAATGGAAAAGCTATTGGTGTGATTGAATTACAGGACATCATCAAACCAGGCATCACCGAACGTTTCGAGCGCTTGCGTAAAATGGGTGTGAAGACTGTGATGGTGACCGGTGATAATCCGTTGACCGCAAAATATATTGCTGAAAAAGCCGGAGTGGATGATTACATCGCGGAAGCAAAACCAGAAGACAAACTGGAATACATTCGCAAAGAACAACAGTCGGGCAAACTGGTTGCCATGATGGGCGATGGCACCAATGATGCTCCAGCTTTAGCGCAAGCCGATGTTGGTGTGGCAATGAACAGTGGAACGCAAGCTGCTAAAGAAGCCGGCAATATGGTGGACCTGGATAATGACCCTACCAAACTGATTGAAATCGTGGAGATCGGAAAGCAATTGCTTATCACACGTGGAACTCTAACTACGTTTTCTATTGCCAATGATGTTGCAAAATATTTCGCCATTGTACCAGCATTGTTCATGGCGTCAATTCCGGGCTTGCAAGCATTAAATATTATGCAATTAACCAGTGCGGAAAGTGCCATTATTTCAGCCGTCATTTTCAATGCATTGGTTATTCCAATGCTCATTCCATTGGCCCTTCGGGGAGTGGCTTATAAACCCATTGGCGCTGGTGCATTGCTTACGCGCAATCTGTTAATCTATGGATTGGGGGGTGTAATTGTACCCTTCATTGGCATTAAATTAATTGACATTATCATTTCACCCTTGTTGTAATTACTATGAAAAATTATCTGTTCATTTCGATCCGCCTTACTATTGTAACGGCATTTCTATTTGGCGTACTTTATCCGCTGTTCATTACTGGCGTTGCAAAAATAGTCGCTCCAAACGGAGGAAAAGGAAAAGAAGTAATGGTAAATAACCAACGGGTTGGCTTTGAACTTATCGGTCAGAAATTTGATGACCCAAAATATTTTAACAGTCGCCCATCTGCGGTAGATAATAATGCTGCATCAACAGGAGGATCAAACAAAGGGCCTACTAATCCGGAATATCTTGCTTTAGTAGAAGAACGGATCAGCACATTTCTAAAGGAAAATCCATTGATAAAAAAAGAAGACATCCCAGTGGATTTAATAACTGCTTCCGGTGGCGGACTTGATCCGCATATTTCACTGCATGCCGCAGAGATCCAAATTCCAAGAATCGCAAAAGCAAGAGGAATCAATGAAGACAAACTTCATACTATTGTGTCGGAAAATACAGAAGCACCATTGTTCGGATTACTTGGTCCATCCAGGATCCATGTACTCAAATTAAATATTGCTTTAGATCAACTTAACTAAGTCAAGAATTCGAATTCACAAGTTCTATAAACGTGTAGTCATGAAAACAAAGTTTTATTCAATATTCATTCTTACTCTTGCTATTCTGCACACACAGAAAATTGCCTTGGGACAAACAGACGATAAGCCCTCTCCGTTTTCTGTTAGCGGATACATCGAAACGTATTATGTGTATGATTTTAATAAACCCGAAAACAATACCCGGCCAAGCTTCATTTACTCATACAACCGGCACAACGAAGTGAATCTTAATCTTGGTTTTATTCGCGGCTCCTACACCACCGATAATGTTCGCGCTAATCTGGCGTTAATGACCGGTACGTACGCAAATGCCAATTTAGCGGCTGAACCAGGAGTATTGAAGAATATCTATGAAGCCAATGCTGGTGTAAAGCTATCATCTACCAAAAATTTATGGATTGATGCTGGAATTTTTGGCTCCCATATTGGATTTGAAAGTGCTATTGGAAAAGATTGCTGGAACCTAACACGGAGTATTTTGGCGGATAATTCACCCTATTACGAAGCGGGTGCAAAAGTTTCGTACACAACGGATAATGGGAAGTGGTTCCTCTCAGGATTGCTTCTGAATGGTTGGCAGCGGATTCAACGTGTTGATGGAAATTCCCTGCCTTCCTTTGGCACACAAATTACTTTCAAGCCTTCGTCCTCAATTATAATAAATAGCAGTTCCTTCATTGGCACTGATAAACCAGATGATGCACGGCAAATGCGATACTTCCATAACCTTTATGGCATCTTTCAACTCAATGAAAAGATTGGATTGACAGTAGGATTTGACATCGGTGCCGAAGAAAAATCCCCGACCGAAAGTGCTACCAATGTTTGGTATTCTCCTGTTGTAATTATAAAGTATTCTTTGGCTGATAAGATTTCTATCTCGGCCCGTGCTGAATACTATCAAGATGAAAACGGGGTGATCATCAGCACAGAAACACCCAACGGATTTAAAACTATTGGCTTCTCTCTGAATGCAGATTACGCAATTACGCCAAATGCAGTCTGGAGAATTGAAGCGAGAAGTTTATCTAGTAAAGATGCGATCTTTGTAAGAGAAAGTCAGAATGTTAACGACAATACCATTCTTAGCACATCCATTGCGATTGGTTTTTAGTGCTCGATTACCGATTAGGTTTTTTGATATCATAAATAGAGACAAGTCATATATTTCAGTGCTTCATGGACAAAGAAAAATCAGTTGAGTATTTTCTTTCTCTCATAAAAAAATCCAAACGAGGGAAGTTTAAAATCTACCTGGGCATGAGTGCCGGGGTGGGGAAATCCTTTCGTATGTTACAGGAAGCGCACAGCCTATTGAAAAATGGAGTAAATGTTCAGGTTGGCTATATTGAAACTCACAACCGGACAGAGACGGAAGCGTTGATTGCGGGCCTTCCAATCATTACGAGAAAAAAAGTATACTATAAAGGTAAAGAGTTAGAAGAAATGGATGTGCAGGCCATACTTGATGCACGTCCTGAAGTGGTTATCATAGATGAACTGGCACATACTAATATTGAAGGTAGCAAAAATGACAAGCGCTGGCAGGACGTGCTGGAGATTTTAGATTCAGGCATCAGTGTGATCAGTGCCATGAATATTCAGCACATTGAAAGTCTGAATGAAGAGGTACAGCAAATTACTGGTATAGAAGTTAAAGAGCGCGTTCCCGACAAAGTGATTCAACAAGCTGATGAGGTGGTGAATATTGATCTGACGGCCGATGAGCTAATCATGCGGTTAAAAGAAGGGAAAATCTATCACGCTGATAAGATTGAAACCGCCTTAAAAAACTTCTTTCAATCAGAGAAAATTCTTCAGCTTCGCGAGTTAGCATTAAAAGAAACAGCGGCCCAGGTTGAACGGAAGGTGGATACTGAAGTTGCCATTGATACCCGTCTTCGCCACGAACGATTTTTAGCGTGCATCAGCAGCAATCATACAAAAGCGAAAATGATTATCCGTAAAACTGCGCGATTAGCCAGCTACTACAATTCGAAGTGGTATTTACTATATGTTCAAACTCCGAATGAAAATCCTGACCGTATAGCACTGGCTGCCCAACGTCACTTGATTAACAATTTCAAGATGGCAACCGAAATGGGCGGTGAGGTTATTCAAATAAAAAGCAAGAATATCGCTGCCACGATAGTTAAAATTGCGGAGGAAAAACAAATCACAACAGTGTGTGTAGGTAACCCACGCATACGATTTTGGCAAGTGGTTCTAAATACAAACTCTTTCAATCAGTTATTGAATAAATTAAGCACCTCTGATATTGACTTGATCATACTCTCATGAAGATAAAGCATAAAGTTAGGTTGGGTGTTTTTGCTTTGTTTGGCTTTTTAGTGGTTCTGGGGGGCATTGGATTGTTTTATATCAATCAGCTCGACCTCGATACACGCAACATTCTTACAAACAATTATGAATCGCTGGAATACACAAGCCGGATCATGCAGGCAAGTGATAGTCTAAGGTTTAACAAAAATGCGATCCATTCCTTAAGAACTAATCTCAAAGCCCAGGAAGGCAATATTACAGAGCCTGGGGAACAAGAATTGACATTTGCTCTGCGTGAAGAGGTTGAAAAACTTAAGCTTGATCCAGATGACAGCAATGCTTTATTGAATTTACGAAAGCATGCGATTGGAATTCAACAGATAAACATGAAAGCCATTAAACAAAAAAGTGAAGCTGCGACTAAAGCAGCTGCACAGGCTACGAATTACCTGGTTATAGTTTCCACGATTGTCGGTATCTTAGCTTTTATCATCATCGTAAATTTTCCGGGATATGTTGCTGATCCCATCGTGCAACTTACCAGCGGTATTAAGGCCATTGCCAATAAAGATTATGAAGAACGATTGCATTTTTCACGGAAAGATGAGTTTGAAGAATTAGCGGTTGCTTTCAATCTCATGGCCGAGAAACTGGACGAATATGAGCATAGTAATCTGGCAAACATTTTATATCAGAAAAAACGGATTGAGACCATTATTAATCGAATGACCGACCCTGTTATTGGGTTGGATGAAAAGAAACATATCGTATTTGCCAATGAGCAATCACTTCAGCTTTTAAATCTTACCAAAGAAAAAACCATTGGTCGGTATGCTCCCGATGTTGCACTGTATAATGACTTGTTACGCAAACTGATCCAACAGGATGAGAACGTTAACAAAACCAACCTGCTTAAAATAATAGTCAACGGAAAAGAGAACTACTTTAGTAAGGAAATAATAGATATCCACTATACACCTACCGGTGAGAAAGAAAATATAAATGTTGGCCAGGTGATCTTACTAAAAAATATCACTCAATACAAAGAACTCGATCTCGCTAAAACCAATTTCATCGCTACCATTTCGCATGAATTAAAAACTCCGATTGCATCTTTACAAATGTGTGCTCAGTTAATTAGTGATCAGCGTGTAGGAGTATTAAATGAAGAGCAACAAAAAATCGTGAACTCATTGAAAGATGAAACCAACCGGTTATCTAAACTCGTAAGTGAATTGCTTGATCTATCCCAAGTCGAGACAGGAAACGTAAAGCTGACCCTGGGTTCGGTGTCGCCAATTAAATTAGTGGAACAGGCTATTGATTCCATTAAGATTCAGGCGGAAAGAAATAATATTAACCTTGAAATTGATGCGCCTAACGATTTACCCGCGGTAAAGGCTGATCCTGAAAAAGCAACCTGGGTGCTAATCAATTTGCTTTCAAATGCAATTCGTTACACGCCTGAAAACGGAAAGATTGAAATTAGAGTTGAGAAGGATGAAGATCAGGTCCTTTTCTCAGTACAGGATTTCGGTCCCGGTATTGAAGAGAAATACTTATCCAGAGTCTTTGATAAATTTTTCCAGGTTCCCGGAACCACCCATGGCACTGGGTTAGGTCTTGCTATTTCGAAAGAATTTGTTGAGGCCCAGAATGGCACGATTACACTTGAGAGTAAATACGGGTATGGATCCACATTTATCGTTTCGCTACCTCAGAGCAAACCCTCTTTATAGACTCCCTTTCTTCATCTCCTCCAACGCATAATTAGCCGCCCGTGCGGTAAGGGCCATATATAATATAGACGGACTTTGATTTCCGGTACTCGTCATGCAGGCGCCATCCGTAACAAAAACATTTTTGCAGGCGTGAACCTGATTCCATTCATTCAACAAAGAAGTTTTAGGATCGCGACCCATTCTGCATCCGCCCATTTCGTGAATGTCCAAACCGGGTGGTTGGTGTGTATCATGCTGTGAAATGTTTTTAGCTCCAGCCCTTTCAAGCATTAAGGTGCTCTGCTCTAAGAAGTCTTTCACCATCTTATCATCGTTGTCATCGTAATCCACGGAAGTGACCAACAAAGGAATGCCCCATTGATCTGTTTCTGTTTCGCTCAGTCGTACATGATTTTTTTCTTTGGGGATGGTTTCTCCCTGCATGTACATATAGGCATACCAGCCTCCGGGGTTCATCGCATTTTTCTTCATGGCTTCTCCAATCTCACTTTCCATCGCGTTGCCATACCACTCATTACGTCTTGCACTGATAAACGTAGTGAATCCACCTATGTAATCAGTATCTTGTTTTTTAAGATTGCGATAGTTAGCAATGATTGCATCTGTGGGATTGCGACCATAATAATAAGTGTCTTCAAACCCTTCCATATCACCGCTCACAGATGCCCGGTAATTATGAAATGCCACATACTTACCTAACAGTCCATTATCGTTCCCTAAACCATTCGGAAACCGATTGGATTTGGAATTCAATAGTACCAGGTTGCTATTGAGGGCCGAAGCATTCACAAAAATAATTCTGGCGAAATATTCAAACACTTCCTTTGTGTTGGCATCAATGATTCGCACGCCTGAAGCTTTTCCCTTCCTTTCGTCATATATAATTGAATGGACCACTGAATCTGGTCGAATGGTGAGATTCCCGGTTTTCTCCGCCCACGGCAATGTGGAAGACACGGAACTAAAATATCCGCCAAACGGACAACCACGCATGCAAAGATTTCTTGCCTGGCATTGGCCGCGACCTTGTTGTAAATGGATGTCTTTAGGTTTAGTAATGTGTGCCCAACGTGCTTGCACGAGATGTCGACCAAAATTCTCTTTGATGCTCTTTTGAATATGCGATTCCACACAATTCAAATCAAAGGGTGGAAGAAACTCACCATCAGGCATCGACTCAATGCCATCCTTATTTCCACACACCCCAATAAAATCTTCTACGTGCGAATACCACGGAGCTACATCCTTGTATCGTATCGGCCAATCGAGTCCATACCCATAACGAGCGGGAGCCGAAAATTCATACTCACTCCAGCGCTGTGTGGCCCGGCCCCACGTGAGCGACTTACCCCCTACCTGGTAGCCCCGAATCCAATCAAATGACTTCTCCTGAACGTATGGATGATCTTTGTCCCTAACAAAAAAGTGTTGATTGTCTTCACCAATACCGGCCGACTTACTGATCAACGGGTTTTCTTTTAGAAATTCTTCAGAAAGCCTGCCACGATGCGGAAGGTCCCACGGATTCTTTGTGGCCGTTGGATAATCTTTGTTGTGTACAATATTTCGTCCGCGTTCCAGAACGAGCGTTTTCAACCCTTTCTCACAAAGTTCTTTGGCGGCCCAGCCTCCGGAAATGCCAGAGCCTATTACGATGGCATCATACGTATTTACTTTTTCACCTTCCAAATTGAAATTGATGTTGTTCAAATCGTTCGCCATAACAGAATAGTTAATTCGCTTAAATGTAATCAATACAAGCACTACTTTTTCCCGAAGTTACATGTTCGGTGACGCGCAAGTTTGTGCGAAGGCGAACACTACAAACATTTTGAGTGTCGATTTCCATCTCTGTAATAAGGTTTTTATTCTGGCACAATTATTAATACTACAAATAGGAATTTATTATGACCCAAATGAAAAAGTACCAGCTTGGCGAGTTTGAAGAAATTGTAATGCTTACAGTAGGCGTGTTGTATGGTGAAGCTTATGGCGTATCCATCAAAAAGGAAATTGAAAGCAGATTAAAACGTGGTGTTAGTGTTGGGGC
>Ga0208460_10001853_pt1 | contig 12381 bp, 11 predicted proteins | sample AD_STIC10_MetaG_FD_184436 | JGI IMG/M metagenome (GOLD analysis project Ga0208460, IMG submission 184436) | Active sludge microbial communities of municipal wastewater-treating anaerobic digesters from USA - AD_STIC10_MetaG (SPAdes) (version 2) | ecosystem: Engineered > Bioreactor > Anaerobic >... | reverse complement strand
TGGCTCGCGCCTCAAGGCGGAGTTCACCGCCGACCTGCCGAGCAAGATCGCCGCATTGATCGCCCGGCCGGTGCTGCGCCGCGTGGCATCGTCACTCGACCCGCGGCGCTACAACGGCGCCGTCATGGTCGGACTCACCGGTGTCGTGGTAAAAAGCCACGGCCGCGCGGACCAGCTCGCGTTCGCGCGTGCCATCGCCATCGCCGCCAATGCCGTGGAACGCGGCTTGATCGGCCACGTCGCCCAGTCTCTCGCAGAGGTCAACGCTTGAAGTACTCACGCATCGCGGGCACCGGCAGCTATCTGCCCGAGCGCATCCTGACGAACGCCGAACTCGAGACGATGGTCGACACCACGGACGAGTGGATCAAGTCACGCACCGGCATCGAGCGTCGCCACATCGCGGCCCCTGGTCAGACCACCGTGGATCTGGCCGAGCAGGCTGCGCGCCGCGCACTCGATGCGGCGGGGCTCACGCCGCAGGACGTCGATCTGATCGTCTTCGGTACGACGACCCCCGACCTGATCTTCCCGAACTGCGGCGCGCTGCTGCAGGCGCGCCTCGGCATCCATGGTTGTCCGGCGCTCGGACTCGAAGCGGCCTGCAGCGGGTTCATTTTCGCGCTGTCCGTCGCCGACAAGTTCGTGCGCATGGGCGAGGCGAAGTGCGCGCTGGTGATCGGTGCGGAGACGCTCTCGCGCATGCTCGACTGGACGGACCGCAACACCGCGGTGCTGTTCGGGGACGGCGCCGGCGCCGTCGTTCTGCAGCCATCCGATGAGCCGGGAATTCTCTCGACCCATCTGCACACCGAAGGCTCCCATCAGGATCTGCTCAATTGTCCCGTCGGCGTCTCGAGGGGTTTCGCACCGGAGGCAGACGGGCGAGTGCCACTGTTCATCCGCATGGCTGGTGCTGAGGTGTTCAAGATCGCGGTGCGTTCGCTCGGCTCGATCGTCGACGAAACGCTGGCCGCGAACAATCTCGACAAGTCCGCGATCGACTGGCTGATCCCTCATCAGGCCAATCTGCGCATCATCCAGGCGACCGCGAAGAAGCTCGAGATGCCGATGGAGCGCGTGATCCTGACGGTCCAGGACCATGGCAATACGTCCGCAGCGTCAGTGCCGATGGCGTTCGATATCGGCGTGCGTTCGGGTCGCGTGAAGCGCGGCGAACTGGTGCTGCTCGAGGCTTTCGGCGGCGGCTTCACCTGGGGTTCCGCGCTGATCCGGTTCTGAGCGAACCGGCGTGCCGTGGCCACCGGCCAAAAAAAACGCCGCGCATTGCGCGGCGTTTTTCGTAGGGTTTGGAGAAACCTTACTTCGAGATCGAACGACGGAACATCCGGTCGATCTTCTCGTTGGTCGCATCGCAGCACGACTGGCTGGCCTGGGCCGCGGCCAGCGCCTGGTTGGCAGCGCTCTGCGCGCCGCTGGCGGCTGACGAAGCCGACGAGGCCGCGCTGCTGGCGGAATCGGCAGCGCTCTTGGCGGCCGCAACCTGCGACTGCAGGCCGGAAACTTCGGTCTTAAGGGTGTCGATCTGGGCCTGCAGCGGCTTCAGATCCGTGCAACCCGCGAGAACAGCGACGGCCGCGAGAGCGGCAACTTTGACGAGCATGGTCGTTTTCATGATTCGAATTCCTCTTGCGATAGGGCGAATTTTCAATGTGCTGACGTACCCTCCACGATCCATCAGCGCACCGTGACGCAACTGCAACAAATCCAGACGATGAATGCAACTCTTATCATCGCGACTGTCGGTCGACTGCGACAGTCGATGTTGTACGCAAGATGCACTGCGCGGACAATATCGAGTCTCGTGCCACGATTCCGGAGTGACTGATGAATCTCGATTCCGTACGACGTGTGTACGAGAAGCTCGGTAGCGAGGATCCGATGTGGGCGGTGCTCACCGACGATCGATTCCGCAACAACAGCTGGGACCCGGAGCAGTTTTTCGCAACTGGGCGCGCGGAAGTTGATCAGGTGATGGCGGCGCTCGAGCGCGATGGCGTCAAAGTCGCGCGCCAGGCGGCGCTCGATTTTGGCTGCGGCGTTGGGCGACTCAGCCAGGCGCTGTGCCAGCATTTCGAGACGGTCGTCGGCGTGGACATCTCCTCGACGATGGTCGAGGCCGCCGCTCGGTTCAACCAGTACGGCGATCGTTGCCGCTATGTCGTCAACACGGCCGAGCGCCTCGCGCCGATTGCCGATGCCTCACTCGATTTCGTCTACAGCAGCATCACGCTGCAGCACGTGCCGCCGCAGTTCCAGGCCGGCTACATCCGTGATTTCTTCCGCGTGCTGCGTCCGGGTGGCGTGGCCGTGTTCCAGATTCGCAGTGCCAACAATGATGGGGCGGGCGCATTCGTCACCTCGCTGCGTGAATTCAATGCCGGTGTGCTGCGGCCCTGGTGGAAGCGGATGCGCGGCCGCCCGCCCGTGCAGGTGCACACGTTGCAGACGGAAGTGGTCGAGCGCGTGCTGCATGACGTGGGCGCGCAGCTGCGCAGCACGGTCGATGCCGACGCCCGGCCGCGTCGCAGCCGTCGCAGCCTGCGCTATACGGCAGTGCGCGCCGCGTCCTGATGGGCGTGCAGCGCCGTGGGGCTCAGCGCTGCTCGGTTCATCGACGAAGGGCGACGAGCCAGAATTCCTTGCGCAGGTGCAGCGCATCGGCCAGCCACTGTGCCGGCGCGCGCAGCGGTGCGAACAGCGTCTGTCCCAGGCGGGCCATGGGTGCCGCCTCGCGCTGCACCAGCAGCGGATTCACGCGCCGTACCTCGAAGCCGCATTCGTCCAGCAGTCGCGTCAGCGTCGTGGGCGTGTAGTAGACGTAGTGCTCGGAGCCGCCGCGCTCCGGGCGATAGAAATTGCTGCCCTGCGGATGGCGCACGGCCTTGCGATAGCGCGCATCGGGAATCGCGATGAACAGGCCGCCGCCGGGGCGCAGCACGCGGCGCGCCTCGGCCAGCGCGCTGCGCGGGTCGGCCGTATGTTCGAGCACGTGCTTCATCGTCACGATCGCGAACTCGCCGTCGCTGAACGGCAGTTGCTGCAGCGTACCGGTCGCGGCGCGGAAGCCGAGCCGGCGGCATTCGGCTGTGGCGAAGTCGCTGACATCGGTCCCCGCAGCGTCGAGCCCGAGGTCGCGCGCGGCCTGCAGCGTGTAGCCTACGGAACAGCCGATATCGAGCAGCGCGCCGCGCGGCGCGTATTCCAGTGCATTCAGGATCTGCTGCCGCGACTTGCCGATGCGGCGGCGATGCCGGCGCTTGTAGTCGTGCGCTTCAGTGAAATAGCTTTCGCCATACAGTGCGGGATCCACCGCACTCGCGCGTTCGCTCAGCTTGTAGATCAGGCCGCAGCGGCAGCTGACCCAGGTCAGCTCCGGGAAGCGGGCGAGCTCGGTGCGCTCCGTGCCGTGGCAGAGCGGGCAGGCGGCATTGATCACGGTCTGGGCGTCAGGATCTCGCATCGCGGCATGTTAAAGATGGCGAAAGGGGCTTGCGCCTGGATAAAAGCACAGGTACTGTACATTCACACAGTCGAGCGGCCCCCAGCGTAGTTCGGGCACCCCCAGATGGAGCATCCCCAGATGTCAGACCTCACCCCCCGCCAGACCGAAATTCTCCGACTCATCCAGCGAGCTATTGCAGAAACCGGCATGCCGCCAACGCGGGCAGAGATAGCGCAAGAGCTCGGGTTCAAGTCCGCCAATGCCGCCGAGGAGCATCTGCGTGCGCTCGCCCGTAAAGGGGTGATTGCGCTCGTGCCGGGCGCCTCGCGAGGCATCAAACTGAAGGACACCATCCGCGAGCAGATCGGCCTGCCGCTGATCGGCCGCGTCGCTGCGGGTCGCCCGATTCTCGCCGAAGAGAACATCGAGTCCCGCTTCAACATCGATCCGGATATTTTTTCGCCGCGGCCGCATTACCTGCTGAAAGTCATCGGCATGTCGATGAAGGACGCCGGCATCCTCGATGGCGATCTGGTCGCCGTGCATCGCACGGCCGAAGTCCGCAATCGTCAGATCATCGTCGCGCGGCTCGAGAACGAAGTCACCGTGAAGCGGTACAAGCAGGAAGGCGCCACGGTCTGGCTGATGCCGGAGAACCCGGACTTCGAGCCCATCAAGGTGAACATGCGCGAGAACAACGCGAGTGAAGCTCCGATGATCATCGAAGGTGTCGTCGTCGGCGTGCTGCGTCGGGGCAAGGCCCAGACCGGACTGATGTAACTCCAGTCTCACTGCGCGTACTTTCCGAGGATTGCCATCATGCCTTCCAGCCGTCACATCACACTGTTCCACTCACCCCAGACACGTTCCTCGGCCGTGCTGCTGCTGCTCGAAGAACTGCAGGCAGACTATGAGTTGCATGTGTTGAACATGAAGGCCGGCGAGCAGCGCCAGCCGGCGTATCTGGCCATCAACCCGATGGGCAAGGTGCCGGCCATCCTGCATGGCGGCACGCTGGTCACGGAGCAGGTCGCCATCTTCCTCTATCTCGCCGATCTGTACGCCGAGGCCGGGCTCGCGCCGGCACTCACGGATCCGCAGCGTGGCACCTATCTGCGCTGGATGGTGTTCTACGGTTCCTGCTTCGAGCCTGCGATGATGGATCGCTCGCAGCAGCGCGACGTCACCTCACCGATGTCCTCGCCGTATGGGCGATACGAAGACACCGTGAACCTGCTGCTGGAGCAACTCGGCAAGGGGCCGTATCTGCTCGGCGAGCGCTTCAGTGCGGCGGATCTGCTCTGGGGCATGGCGCTCAGTTGGATGGTCGGCTTCAAGCTGATGGCTTCCACGCCCGTGGTCGAGGCTTACATCGCGCGCTTCAACGCGCGGCCCGTGGTCGCACGCGTGATGGCCAGCGATGCTGAACTCGCTGCCCGGCACGCAGCGACTGCTTCCACCTAGTTTCTTCGGAGAATCTCCATGGCGAACTCAGGTCGGCGCCTGCTTGCGGGCGCTCCGGGCGGACTCGTCCCCAAGAATCGTGCAAACCGGCCGCGCATGCCGCGCTTCGCCTGTCATTGCGGCTGTGGTCGGGTGAATTTCTTTACCCAGCCGCGCTCGCAGCGCTTCGGCAGTCCGCCGCCGCCTGCTGTTGTGGAGCCTGCTGTTGCAGAAGATGTGATCGCTGACGCTACGGGGCAGGCTCCATGAAAGCGCCACACCGTTGCGGCTGGTGTCTGAGTGATCCGCTGTACATCACCTATCACGACACCGAATGGGGCGTGCCGTCGCACGATGATCGGCATCTGTTCGAGATGCTGACGCTCGAAGGCGCGCAGGCGGGTCTCAGCTGGCTCACCATCCTGCGCAAGCGCGAAGGATATCGCGCTGCCTTCGCGAACTTCGACGTCGATCGCGTCGCGCGGTTTGGAGAGCGCGAGATCACACGCTGTCTGGCCAATGAAGGCATCGTCCGCCATCGACAGAAGATCGAATCGACGATCGGCAACGCACGGGCCGTCAAGCTCGTGCGCAAGGAGTTCGGCTCGCTCGAGGCATATTTGTGGAGCTTCATGCCGCAGGGTCAGCCGATCGTGAACCGCCTCGAGAGTTACCGGCAGGCGCCGTCCTCCACGCCGCTGTCCGTCGCGATGAGTCGGGATCTTCAGAAGCGCGGCTTTCGCTTCGTCGGTCCGACGATCTGCTACGCCTTCATGCAGGCGGTGGGCATGGTCAACGATCACGAAGTGGCCTGCTTTCGTCACGCGCCGCTCGCGCGTTCGCCGTCGAAGTTGCCGCTCTCCAGGAAGTCATCTCGATGAGGTCCATCCTGTCGCTGCTCATCCGCCATCGGCGCCGAGTTCATTGTCATGTCGTCCCAGGCTTCCGATCGTTCCCTGCTCGACCTGTTGCAGCACCCTGCCATCTGGAGAGGCCGCAGCCATGCAGCTTTCGCTACGCTCAGCACGGGTTACCCCGCACTCGATGATTGTTTGCCCGGTGGTGGTTGGCCGCGCGCGGGTCTCGTCGAGATCCTGACGCCACGCTATGGCGCCGGTGAGCTGCGGCTGCTGGTGCCGGCACTCGCGAAGCTGACTCAGCTCGCGCCGCCGCGCTGGCTCGCCTGGATTGCACCACCGTTCGAACCCTTCGCGCCGGCACTCGCGCAATCTGGCATTGCAATCGAGCGTCAGCTTGTCGTGCGGACCGAGACGGCGCTGTGGGCGATGGAGCAGGCGCTCGGCTCCGGCGCCTGCGATGCGGCGCTGGCCTGGCCGCGGCGTGCGCAGATGCGCAGCATCCGTCGGCTGCAGATCGCCACCGAGCGTGGTCATACCCTCGGGTTCCTGTTTCGCGAACTGACCAGCGCGCGTGAATCTTCGCCGGCGGGTCTGCGGCTGGTGTTCGAGCCGCAGCCGCGTGGCGCGCGCCTCACGTTCCTGAAGAGCCGCGGCGGAGCGCGTGGCACGTTCGATCTGTCCTGGATTCCAGAGGGCAACAGAGGGCAGGCGTGATGCATCCGCGTGATCGCGCCACGCGCTGGGTGAAATCGGGGCTGGCAGCGGCACCTGCGCCGTTGCGCGAACCACGGTCCGGGTCCCCGCAGCTCGATCTGCAGCCACCCCCGGATGAAGCACCGCTGGCCGATGCGGCCGAACTGTGGCTCGCGCTGCATCTGCCGGCGCTGTGCCTCGAGGCGGTCCGTCCGCAGGCACCGTCTGCGGAGGTTGCCGCGGCGGGGCCGCCCTGGGCCGTGCTCGATGCCGGCACCGGCAGGCAGCGCCTCATCGCTGTCGATGCTGCAGCCCGACGCCACAGCGTCGAGGCGGGCATGAGCCTCTCTTCAGCGCTGGCTATCTGCCCCTCGCTGCAGGCGCGGGTGCGCGATCCCCGCTGTGAGCGTCTGCGACTCCTGGCACTCGCCGAGGCGGGGCTCGGGGTGACGCCGCGCGTCAGTCTCGAGCCGCCCGATGCAGTGCTGCTCGAAGTGCGTGGCAGCCTGAAGCTGTTCGGCGGCGTCGAAGCGCTGTGTGAACGTGTCCGGCTCGCGGCGCGGCAGCTCGGACTCACGCTGCGCATGGCGATGGCGCCCACGCCGCTCGCGGCGCTGGCCGGCGCGCGCACGGCCGCAGGGTTTCTCGTGCGGCATGAAGCTCAGCTGGTGAGCCAGATCGCGCCGCTGCCGCTGTCGGCGCTGCGCTGGCCCGAGCAGACGATCGATCGCCTCGCGGTCATGGGTGTGCGTACGCTGGGCGAGGCGCTGCGTCTGCCGCGCGGCGGATTCGCGCGGCGCTTCGGGCGCGAGTCACTCGCCGCGCTCGATCGTCTCGTCGGTCGTGAGCGCGAGCCGCGCCGCGCCTTCGTGCCGCGTCAGCGGTTCCGCGCGCGCTGCGACCCGGCCTATGAACTGTCGAACCATGAAGTGATGCTGCGCTATTGCCAGCCGTTGCTCGCGGACCTCGAGCAGTTCCTGCGCAGCCGGCAGAGCGCGATCACGGCGCTGCGCTGCCGGCTGCGACATCGTCCGCCGCTGGTGGCGACGCGCGTCGAACTGCGTCTGGCGACACCGGAGTTCGAGGCGGCGCGCTTCGCGGCGCTGCTCGCCGAGCATCTGGCGCGGCTGCCGCTGCCCGGGCCTGTGCGCCGCATTGAGCTGCGTTCTGGTGAACTCGTAGCGCTCGCACCCGAGCGCGAAGGGCCGGGGGCCGGCAGTGGTTCGCTGTGGCGCCCGGGTGAGCATGGCGGTGCGGTCGGCCGCGAAACGCCGGCGCTGCTCGAGCGCCTGCGTGCGCGGCTCGGTACCGAGGCGGTCTATGGCCTCTGTCTCGTACCCGAGCATCGTCCCGAGGCCTGCTGGCGCATCGCCGAGCCGGCCATGATGCTGTCGTCGCGTTCTGCATCAGGCCCAACAGCGTCACCTGCCGCCGCGCCTGCGGCCGCACCTGCCGCTGCGATGACGGCCCTGCACCGGCCGCTGTGGCTGCTGCAGCAGCCCGAGCCGCTGCCGCGGGGGCTGACCGGCCTGCAGCGGCTGCGTGGACCGGAGCGCATCGAGAGCGGCTGGTGGGATGGGCATGACGTGGCGCGGGACTACTACGTCGTCAGCGATCCGCAGGGCGCTGAACTGTGGGTCTTCCGCGAGCGCCAGCCGCCGCAGCGCTGGTTCATCCATGGCCTGTTCGGATGAGCCGTGGTGCGTTACGCCGAGCTGCATTGCCTCAGCAATTTCACCTTCCTGCGCGGCGCCTCGCGCGCTGAGGAACTGATCGCCCGTGCGGCAGCGCTCGGCTACGAAGCGCTGGCGATCACCGACGAATGCTCGGTCGCAGGCGTGGTGCGCGCGCACACCGCGCTGAAGGAACTGCGCGAGGCTCAGCCCGCCACTGCGCTGCGCCTGATCATCGGTACGGAACTGCGCCTCGCGAACGGCCCGACGCTGGTGGCGCTCGCCACGAACCGCGCCGGCTACGGCCAGCTGTGCCGGCTGATCACGCGCGGCCGGCGTGCGGCGGACAAGGGCAGCTATCGCCTGGTGCGTGACGATGTCTCTGAACTGCTGCGGCCTGGCGACTGCCTGCTGCTGTGGCTGCCCGATCTGTCGGCATGGCGAGCGGGCACCGCACCGCCCGAGTCTTTGCGTGAGACGGCCGGCTGGCTGCGCCGGCATTTCGAGGGCGCGAGCTGGATCGCGGTGGAACTGCTGCGCGATGGTCACGAACGTGCGCGGCTCGAGTTCCTCACGCGGCTGGCTGGGGCGACGGGCCTGCCGAGCGTGGCGGCCGGCGACGTGCACATGCATGTGCGCGAACGGCGGCGCCTGCAGGATGCGCTGACGGCGATCCGCCACAACACGACGCTGGCCGAAGCGGGCCAGCGGCTGCTGCCGAATGGCGAGCGGCACCTGCGCGAGATCGCGCGGCTCGCGCAGATCTATCCGTGCGAACTGCTCGAGGCGACGCTCGCCGTCGCCGCACGCTGCAGGTTCTCGCTCGATGAACTGCGCTACGAGTATCCGCGCGAGATCGTGCCCGAGGGGCGCACGCCCACCTCCTGGCTGCGCGAGCTGACGGAGCAGGGCGCGCTCAGGCGCTGGCCGGAGGGTGTTCCGGCGCGTGCCCGCGAGCTGATCGAGCACGAGCTCACGCTGATCGCGGATCTCGGTTACGAGCCGTACTTCCTGACGGTGTACGACGTGGTGGCCTTCGCGCGCTCGCGCGGCATCCTCTGCCAGGGACGCGGCTCGGCTGCGAACTCCGCCGTCTGCTACAGTCTCGGCATCACGGAAGTCGACCCGGCGCGGATGTCGATGCTGGTCGAGCGCTTCATCTCGCGCGAGCGCAACGAGCCGCCGGACATCGACATCGATTTCGAGCACGAGCGGCGCGAGGAGGTCATTCAATACGTCTATCGAAGATACGGCCGCGAGCGCGCGGCGCTGACGGCGACGGTGATCAGCTATCGGCCACGCAGCGCACTGCGCGATCTCGGCAAGGCGCTCGGCTTCGATCCGCTGCAGACGGAGAAGCTCGCCGGCAACATGCACTGGTGGCGCGATGACATCGCCGACGAGCACATCCGCGAGGCGGGGTTCGATCCGGCCAATCCGCTGATCGCGCATCTGATCGGTCTCGCGCGCGAGCTGATGGGTTTTCCGCGGCATCTGTCGCAGCACGTCGGCGGCTTCGTGATCGCACGCGACCTGCTCGAGGAACTGGTGCCGATCGAGAACGCCTCGATGCCGGATCGCACGGTGATCCAGTGGGACAAGGACGATCTCGACGATCTCGGGCTGCTGAAGGTGGACCTGCTCGGCCTCGGCATGCTGGCGGCGATCCGTCGCGCGCTGGCGCTGGTCGAGGATTTTCGGGGCCGGCGCTTCACGATGGCGGACGTGCCGGCCGAGGATGCCGAGGTCTACGACATGATCTCGCGCGCGGACACGGTGGGCGTGTTCCAGATCGAGTCACGCGCGCAGATGTCGATGCTGCCGCGACTGCGGCCGCGCAACTATTACGATCTGGTGATCGAGGTCGCGATCATCCGTCCGGGCCCGATCCAGGGCGGCATGGTCCATCCGTATCTGCGACGTCGCAACGGCGAGGAACTCGTCACCTATCCGAGCCCGGCCGTCGAGAGCGTGCTGCAGCGGACGCTTGGCGTGCCGATCTTCCAGGAGCAGGTGATGCAGCTCGCGGTGGTGGCTGCCGGTTTCACTCCGGGCGAGGCGGACCGGCTGCGGCGCGCGATGGCGGCGTGGAAGCGGCGCGGTGGCCTCGGGCACTTCGAGCAGAAGCTGATCGAGGGCATGCGCGCGCGCGGTTATGAAGACGAATTCGCGCACCAGATCTTCCAGCAGATCCAGGGTTTCGGCGAATACGGTTTTCCTGAGTCTCACGCTGCAAGCTTCGCGCTGCTGGTCTATGTCTCCTGCTGGCTCAAGTGCCACGAGCCGGCCGCATTCACGGCAGCGCTGCTGAACAGCCAGCCGATGGGGTTCTACGCGCCGGCGCAGCTGGTGCGCGATGCGCGCAACCACGGTGTCGAGGTGCGTCCTGTCGACATCCGCTTCAGTGAGTTCGACTGCACGCTGGAGGCGGTGGATCCGCAGGTGCCGCCCGGGTCGCGGCGCGTGCCGGCCCTGCGGCTCGGCTTCTGCCGGGTTCGCTCGCTCTCGGTCGATGCGGCGGCGCGGATCACTGCTGCGCGTGCGGATGCGCCGTTCTCCGACGTGCAGGACCTCGCGCGGCGCGCAGCGCTAGATCGTGGCGAACTGGAAGCGCTGGCGGCCGCCGGTGCGCTCGCGCCGCTCAGCGGCAACCGGCATCTGTCGTTCTGGGGCGTGGCGGGCACCGAGCGCGAGCTGCCGCTGGCGCCGCGCGGCGATCTGGCCGAGCCGACGCCGCTGCTGCCACCGCCCACGGAGGGTCAGGACATCGTCGCGGACTATCGCGCGGTCGGGCTCACGCTCGGTCGCCACCCACTCGCACTGCTGCGCGAGAGATTCGACGCCGAGAAGCTGCTGCCGGCGGCGGCGCTGCTGGATCTGCCGCATGGCCGGCAGGTACGGGTGGCGGGCATCGTGCTGACGCGGCAGCGGCCGGCCAGTGCCAGCGGCGTCACCTTCGTGACACTCGAAGACGAGACGGGGCAGGTGAACCTGATCGTCTGGGAGCGGGTCGGCCTCGCGCAGCGGCGCGCGCTGCTCGAGTCACGGCTGATGGAAGTGCGCGGCGAACTGCAGCGCGAGGGCCTGGTGATCCACGTGATCGTGCAGAAGATGGTCGACCGCTCGGCGCTGCTCGGCGAGCTGCTGACTGTGTCGCGGGACTTTCACTGACCACGTCCCGGCGTTGCCGCTCGCGCCAGCACGTGCCTTGCCGCGCTAGCTCGTCTTGCCGCGCTTGCGCGCCTTGCGGGTCCCGCCGCCGTCTTCGGCATCGTCCAGGCCGATGTCGTAATCGTCGAAGTCGCTGGTCAGCTCGGCCGTGCGCTTGTCTTCCATCCGACGCTCGAGCCGCCTCCAGGCCGGATCGCCCATCTTCTGGCCGCGCCGGCGAGCCTGGTCCATGTCTCGCATGGCTCGATCGACATCGACGAACTCGGTGGTATCGGCGACGTCCTCGATCTCGTCTTCGTCGAATTCTTCTGTCTCTGGTTTCTCGCTCATGACCGTTTCATGACACGACTGAAGGGAAGGGCGGCGGCAAGCGCTGCCGGTTTCGCGAAATCTATTTCGGATCGCGTCGTCTTGCAACGGGCATGCGTCACGTTCAGCACCGAACAGGCGGAATCAGCGGATGAGGTTGTTCATCTCGAAGATCGGCATCAGCATCGCGAACACGATGCCCATCACGAACAGTCCCATCACGACGATCATCAGCGGGCCGAGCAGGCCGACGAAGGCGGTCAGGATACCGTCCAGCTCCCGCTCCTGGCTGATCGCGGCTCGCTCCAGCATCTGTTCCATCTCGCCGCTCGATTCGCCGCTCGAGATCAGATGGATGGTCATCGGCGGGAACAGCTTGCTCTGACCCAGGGAACGCCCGATCGGTGCACCCTCGCGCACCCGTTGGGCCGCGTCGCTGACGGCATCGCGCATCGGCAGGTTCGTGACGACCTCGCCTGCGATGCGCATGGCTTCGAGCACCGGCACGGCGCTGCCGGCCAGGATACTGAAGGTGCGGGTGAAGCGGGCGGTGTTGAAGCCGCGCACCAGGCGGCCGAGTACCGGCAACTTCAGCTGCCAGCGATGGAAGCTGCGCCGGGCCTCGGGCGCGCGCAGCCAGCGCGCGAGGACGATCCCGCCGAGGACCAGCGCGAGCACCAGCCAGATGCCCCAGTCGCGCAGGAAGTCGCTGAAGGCGATCAGCACGCGGGTAGCGAGCGGCAGGGTGCCCTTGCCCGTCTCGAAC
>Ga0208460_10001849_pt1 | contig 12398 bp, 11 predicted proteins | sample AD_STIC10_MetaG_FD_184436 | JGI IMG/M metagenome (GOLD analysis project Ga0208460, IMG submission 184436) | Active sludge microbial communities of municipal wastewater-treating anaerobic digesters from USA - AD_STIC10_MetaG (SPAdes) (version 2) | ecosystem: Engineered > Bioreactor > Anaerobic >... | reverse complement strand
TACCATAGATTTTCTAAGTACAGTTTATCAGACAATTTCTTCCGGGAAAGTCTGGCGTGGAGAAGTAAAGAACAAAGCTAAAGACGGAAGTTTTTATTGGGTGGATAGCGCTGTTGTTCCTTTTGTGGATGAGTTTGGTAAGACCTATCAATATCTGACCATCAGTATTGATGTTACTGAAAGAAAACTTTCCGATGAAGCACTACTTGCAAATGAGTTAAAGTTCCGTTCGCTTATTGAAAACAATGTTGACATGATAAGTATGTTCGATGCAAATGGAAAATTTACTTATGTGAGTCCGGCAATATTAAAAGAATTTCAATTCACGTATGAAGAATGCATTTCTGTAAATGTAAAAGAAATAATCCATCAGGACGACCTTCCTGTTGTAAATGAATTTCTCACAAAAGTAATGCACAGTCATTCGGTCCCTGTAAAATCTCCCGTGTTCAGAATTATGAAAAAGGGGGGTGCATATGTTTGGGTAGAAGGAACTTTGACGAATCTTCTGAATAAAATGGGTGTCAATGCAATTGTAGCTAACTTTAAAGATATAACTGAAGGAAAAAAATACGAAGAAAAACTCAAGCACAGAAACTCTGAGTTGATGAAATCGAATATGGAGCTGGACAAATTCGTCTACAGTGTTTCACACGATCTTCGTGCGCCTTTATCTTCGATGCTTGGTGTCATTGGAATTTCAGAAGAAGAAACGAATGAACCTTCAACAAAGGAACATTTGCAGATGTTAAAAGCGAGTATTAAAAAACTGGATCTTTCTATCCGGGATATACTGGATTATTCAAGGAACTCAAGAATGGAAGTCAATAGAGAATCAATTGACCTGAAAGAGTTGTTGAAAGACATTACTGAAAATTTGAAATGTCAGAGTAATAGCAGGAACAAAGTAAAGATCGATTTGGAAATGGACGAAAATCATCCGTTATTTTCAGATAAGAATAGATTGAATATTATTCTGAACAATCTGATCTCAAATGCAATTACATATCAGGATCCATTAAAGGATGATCCATTGGTAAGTATTAAAGTTGACACCTCAGATACAGAAACGAATATTATCGTAAAGGATAATGGAATAGGAATCAGCAAAGACCTACAGGAAAAAATTTTCGATATGTTTTTCCGCGGATCAGAAAATTCAGACGGTTCAGGATTGGGATTGTATATTGTTAAAGAATCGGTTGAAAAATTGAATGGAACCATAAATGTAAATTCTATTCCGGGTAAAGGTTCGGAATTCCGCATTTTAATTCCGAATAATTAAATCGCACAAATGAAAGTAGCATTACATACAGAATTACACATTAAACACACGGTCAAATGTTAAACCCACTATTACAAAATCAGGTTCGTTTTCACTTCGGTAATTCAATCGAAATACCAGATAAATTTATGGAATTGCTGAATTCTATAAGTGATACGTATGATCAGTTTGAAACATTAGCAGAAGAAAATTCCGAATTGAAGAAAACAAATGAACAACTTGATCACTTTGTATACAGCGTATCACATGACCTGAGAGCCCCGTTGAGTTCTATGAAAGGTCTTGTCGAGATCACAGAAGAAGAAACAACTGAACCGATAACTCTGGAGCATATGAAATTGCTCTTAGGAAGTATTGGGAAGCTGGACCATTTCATTCTGGATGTATTGGATTATTGCAGAAGCAAACGTCTTGAGATTAAGCCGGAGCGAATTGACTTTAAGGAGTTGATCGAAAATATTTCTGATAACCTCAGACATATGAATTCCGGTAACAGAAATGTGGATATTAAGATCACCATCACGCAAAATAAAGAATTTTGTTCTGATAGAATAGGTGTTGGAATCGTTTTGAATAATCTTGTATCGAATGCTATCAGATATCAAAATCCAATGTCAGAGCGGCCTTTTGTAGATATAGAAGTTGAAGCCACAGATAAAACTGCTAATATTATTGTTAAAGACAATGGTATTGGAATCAGTAAAGAGGGTCAGACAAAGATCTTTGATATGTTTTATCGGGTTTCTGATGAAACGGACGGAACAGGTTTAGGATTGTTTCTGGTCAAAGAAACAATTGAAAAACTTAATGGAAAAATAAATGTAGAGTCGGAATTGGGAAAAGGTTCAATATTTCAGATACTGATTCCGAATAATGTGATTTAAATACGAAAAAAATTATGTCAGTAGAAAACGGTAATCCGATTTACAAAAGAGTGATGATCATTGATGATACCTATGTGGATCGTTATGTAGCAGAGAGAAATATTCTGAAGTATGGTATTTCAAGTGAAGTTATAAGTAAAGAATCCGCTAAAGCTGGTTTAGAATATTTGAAATCTTGTGAGTCAAATCCGTCATTACTGCCTGAGTTGATCTTTCTGGATATCCGCATGCCTGAAATGGATGGTTTTGGTTTTTTGGATGAATATGAAAAGTTGCCTGAGGCAGTGAAAGGAAATTGTGTTGTAATGATGCTGTCAACTTCCCTGAATCCAGAAGATCATGAAAGAGTGAAAGGCAACAAATACGTCAGTCGTTTTCTGAACAAGCCCCTTGATAGGGAGAAAATTGAAATCTTGTTGAATAATTGATTTTTTTAAATTGAAATGTGTTAGTTGTATATGAAAAAAATTTAACACTAAGATCACTAAGTTTTTAGCACAAGATCACAAGTGGCTATTCATAAATGAATTGTCCGTGTTCTTGTGCTAAAAACTTAGTGAACTTAGTGTTTTATTTTTGGAGTTATAAAATTCGAAAGCACCAAGACCATTAAAAAATAAAACAAAGGCTCCGTCTCATACCGCATTCTGGCTGCTTCATTCGGATCAATTGTGCAATAGATAAATCCTGTTATCAATATCCAGTGCAGAATAAATTTTATTTCAAATGTCAACGACTTGTACTTTGATAACATTAGAATAATGGTAACCGGATACAGTAGAGTATACAATGAAAGTCTGATAAACGAATAACCCCCAAGGGATGATTTGATTTTAATATTAGGCAGATCGAACCAGTCGAAGAGAAAAGAGTTGTTCCAGAAAAATGCATTTTCGCTTTTGTTATTGTATTCGTCAATCGCCGGACTACCGAAATAACTGAAGGTGCCGTATGCAATAGTGAGAAATGAATATTTTAATTCCCAATTCTCCCTCGTTTCTTTTTCATAATTTTTAGAGATTGGAATTGTCCGGACGTTATGCAATGTTGCCGGATCATTCAATAATTTATTTCCTGTAAATTTCTTAATCAATTCGGAATTTTCATCATACATACCTTCGTATTCAAAAGGTAATTTATATCTTCCCCGACTATTGAAATTATTTATTTCTTTTCTCAAGTGGTCAGGATAATGTGCTGAAATATTTTGCCCGAAAAGACTTGAACCACTCCAGAAACCATATTGCACATAATTTTTTGAATACCATAATAGTGGAATTAGTAATAAAAGCAATCCCGGGATCATTTTATTAAATGGAATTAATTTTCTGAAAGACATTAATAGTAACAGGATCCAGAGTGGGTGGTAAGAGGCTCGTAAAAGCGATAGCACTACAAATAGTAATGCAATCAGATTGAATTTATTTACAACAGATTTGTCAGAATAAAGAATTTGTAAGCATGCGATGCTCAGAAAGAAGAGTACTGCCGGATAATAATAAAAGCTGAACCAGATAAAATGTAAAGGATTTCCTAGCAAAAGGAAGGCGAAAAGTGCTGCATGGCCTATTTTTAATTTCCGGAGCAAATTGTAAAACATAAATGTTCCGGCGATCTGCATGATCATAAAAGATGCGAGGCAAAATATATAGAAGGGTAAGTGAATCTTGTAGCAAATGCCTGCGATAAAGTTTAAGAGAGGTGGGTTTGTGTGGAGATGAAAAATATTTTGAAAAAAATTTTCCTGAAAAGCATATTCCGGTAACCAGTAAATTCCGGGATCAAATTCGTAATGGATGAGTCCTGTTGTTTGGACCAAAAGATGACCTGCTGTTATCCAGAAAATCATTATCCATTTAAAATTAGCAGGCTTCATTTCCATAGTTGTGGGTGAATATAGACAAAACCTTGCATTTAGGAAATTCATCTGAAAAGCAAATTGAAGACTTAATTTTAGTATTATTGATATTCAAACAAAACTGAAATGAAGCTAAAGTTTACACTACAGTTTATTCTTTTTTTCTGGATTGAATCTATGTGTGGCTCGCCTGCAACAATTTCAGAGAATATTAAAGTAGATCAGTTTGGTTATCGACCGCTGGATGAGAAAATAGCTGTTATTTCAAATCCAATAATCGGCTACAATGACACAGCAACATTTATCCCGGGAAGTGTTTATCAGTTACGTGAGTGGAGTACGGATGCTGTGGTTTTCACAGGAAGTCCGGCCTCGTGGAACAGTGGTGCCACGCAAAGTCAAAGTGGAGATCAGGTTTGGTGGTTTGATTTTTCCACTTTTACCTCTCCCGGAGTATATTATGTTTTTGATGTTTCAAATAATGTCGGTTCTTATCGTTTTGAGATTGATGAGTGTATTTACAATAATGCCTTGGTGCAAACTGTACGGATGTTTTATTATTCTCGATGCGGAGCAAGAAAACTTGCGCAGCATGCCGGTGCAGGATGGGCAGATAATTCTTGTCATAAAATGACGGATCAAGATGATGACTGCAAATTATACAACAACAGAATAAGTAGTACTTCCAAAGATCTTACCGGCGGATGGCATGATGCGGGTGATTATAATAAATATGTGAACTTTGCGTGGGGAACATTGATTGACCTATTACTGGCATACGAAGAAAATCCATTGATATGGGGAGATGATTATAATATCCCTGAAAGCGGAAATGGAATTCCTGACCTCCTTGATGAAATTAAGTATGAGTTGAGCTGGCTTCGTAAAATGCAACAAACGGATGGTTCAGTTCTATCGATCGTAGGTGGTGGTGCTGCAAGTCCGCCGAGCAGTGATCAGAATTTCAGAGTCTATGGTCCTGCTACCACTTCTGCATCATTTACAGCTGCCGGTGTTTTTGCATTGGCTTCGATTCAGTTTGCTTCGATTGGACAAACCTTTGATGCTTTCTATTATAAAAATGCTGCATTAGCTGCATATGATTGGGCGGTTGCAAACCCTGGTATAACATTTTATAATTCAGGTTTACTCGGCGCTGGCGAACAGGAGACTGATAATTATGGTTTGGCTGCGAGAAAATTTACAGCAGCAGTTTTTCTTTATGCATTGACCACAGATCAACAGTATCGTACGTTTGTGGATGCTAATTATCAGGATCTGCATTTGCTTCAGTGGATATATGCATATCCATTTGAAGGTGTTGAGCAGGATGCACTTTTGTACTATACCAAAACCCCCGGTGCAACGACATCAGTCATAAATGATATAATTAGTGCTTACACTTCTTCAATGGTTTCAAATAATGCTGACAACCTTCCTGCATATTTAAGTAGAACCGATGCGTATAGTGCATGGCTGGCAGATAATAATTACACTTGGAACAGTAATCAAACGAAATCCAAACAGGCAAACATGTATTTAAATATGAATGTCTATAATCTAAGCACGGTAAATCAAAATAATTTTACCAATGCAGCTGCAGGGTATGTCCATTATTTCCATGGTGTAAATCCTAATTCGAAAACATTTATAAGCAATATGGGTTCTTTTGGGGCAGAAAATTCTGTTTCTCAATTTTATCATGCATGGTTTGAAAACGGAAGTCCGCTCTGGGATGAAGTTGGCGTATCCACTTATGGTCCGCCACCAGGCTATATTCCCGGCGGACCAAATCCCGGTTATTCGCTTGATGGTTGCTGCCCGGGTTCATGTGGAAGTCCGATTAATAATGCACTCTGTAATAAAAACGTAACACCACCAATGAATCAACCGATTCAAAAGTCGTATAAAGATTTTAATGATAACTGGCCATTGAATTCATGGACAGTAACAGAAGCCGGGATTTATACAAATGCTGCTTATGTAAAAATGATTTCGAAATTTGCTTCACCTTTGTGTCTTCCTACAACTATTTCTGCGTTGGATTTATCAGGGAAAGAGAAGATCATAAAATCAATCTTTCCTTCGCCATCAAAGAATGTAGTGACAATTATTTTTAACAGAATGCTTTCAGAGGAAAAGATTTCTTTGTTTGATATCAGTGGAAGAATTGTTTTTGTAAGGTCAATTGAAAATGAAAATTCGATGCAGATTGATTTATCAGGGTTAACATCCGGAATCTATGTTTTGAAAGTTAATTCAGGAGAGACCATTGAGGTTGCCAGAATTGTAAAGCAATAATTTGACTGCTACTTTAAAAGTTTTTTGTTTCTCGTTTCTCGTCTTTCGTGGGCTCGCGAAAAACAAAAGGCGAAAAATGAGAGACGAGATCCGAAAAGAAGCACTTTAGATGTATAATTATGCACTTCAAGCAATTGAATTTTACCGTTTGAGACAGAAATCATTATTTTTGAAGCACAATAAGATTAACTTGTTGGCTTAAATAATCATTTCACCCAAATGCATTTATACAAACGACATTTATTCCTCCTGATTCTGATCTTTAATTTCATAGGCTGTGGTAAGAAGCAGGAGAAAATTCAACCTACTGTTGAAGCCATAACGGAGTCGGTGTATGCCTCCGGAATCATTAAAAGCAGAAATCAATATCAGGTTTATTCAACAGTGAATGGTTTGCTGAATGAGATAATGGTTAATGAAGGGGATGTAGTAAAAAAAGATCAGCCTATTTTAAGATTGTTGAATGAGTCTTCAAAAATAAATACAGCCAATGCCCGACTTGCTGCTGAACTTGCCGAAAAGAATATCAATGGCGATAAGTTGAATGAGCTGAAAGCCAATCTCGAATTTGCGGCCTCTAAACTGAAGAATGATTCAGTACTTTTCGTGAGACAGAAAAATTTGTATGCTCAACAAATCGGAACATTAATAGATCTGGAGCAAAGAGAACTTGCTTATTCAAATTCGCAGACTAATTTTCGTTCTGCAAAACTCAGATATGATGATGCGAAAACCCAGGCTGATTTTGCTGCACGGCAAGCAAAGAATAACTTGAATATAAGTACCAATGTTCAGAATGATTTCATAATAAAAAGTGAAACCAATGGACGTGTTTACAGCATTCTGAAAGAAAAAGGAGAACTTGTCAATACTCAAAGTCCTGTTGCAATTATCGGCGATGCTGAAGTATTCGAGCTTGAATTGCAGGTTGATGAATACGATGTTACTAGGATAAAAGCTGGTCAGAAAATTCTGTTAAGTCTTGATAGTTACAAAGGAAAAATATTTGAAGCCGTTGTAAGGCGAATTGATCCTATTATGAATGAGCGGACACGTTCGTTTAAAGTAGAAGCAGATTTCGTTCAGAAGCCCGATGAACTTTTTCCGAATTTAACTGTGGAAGCAAATATTGTTATTCATACAAAAGAAAAGGCATTGACAATTCCAAGAACTTATCTTGTCGATGATCAATTTGTATTAAATGAAAAAGGGGAGAAGTTAAAAGTGGTTGTCGGATTAAAAGATTACAACAAAGCAGAGATCCTAAATGGCATTTCATCATCAGACTTTATCTACCTTCCTGTTAAATGAATCTCCGGCTGATCTTTAGTATTTCTAAATCTCTTTTGCTTGCCAGATTGAAGCAGACTGTTGTTGCAGCAGTTGGTGTCACGTTCAGTATTACGATGTTCGTAACGCTTTTAAGTTTCATGACAGGCTTGAATATTATGTTGGATGGTCTGATACTTAATCGCACACCACATGTACGCTTATTCAATGACATCAAACCTTCAAAAGTTCAGCCGATTGATGCCTCACCCGAATTTAAAGGAGATTATAATTTTATCAGTTCGATAAAATCGGGTGCCGGACGTAAAGAGATCTATAATAGCGGCGCGATCATGCAACAGATAAATAGTGATGAACGTGTTTTAGGATTAGCTCCGCGGATCAATGCTCCTGTTTTTTTTAACGATGGTGCTATAGAGATCACTGCATCTATCAATGGTGTAGATGTTCAGGAAGAGACCCGGCTTTTTCACTTCAATGAATATGTTACAACAGGAAATCCTATCGATCTGAAGAATGTTTCAAACAGTATCATTCTTGGTAAAGCACTTGCGCAAAAATTACTGGCAAATGTAGGAGATGTAGTACAACTCACGACCTCGCAAGGTGAGCGGTTTCCATTGAAAGTCGTAGGATATTTTGAATCCGGCTTACTTGATTTTGATAAGACGCAGGCTTATGCCTCAATTGGAACTGTTCAGAAGATCTTGGGAAAAGATAAAAGTTATGTGACCGATCTTCAGGTTAAGCTGAAAGACATTTTACTTGCACCTGAAGTAGCAAAAGAATATGCAGAACTTTTTCAAACGGATGCAGAAGATATTCAGACAGCCAATTCGCAATTTGAAACAGGTAGCCGTGTTCGATCAATAATATCTTATTCGGTTGGAATTACACTTCTTATTGTTGCGGGATTCGGCATCTATAACATTCTCAACATGATGATCTTTGAAAAAATGGAGACGATTGCTATACTGAAAGCAACGGGCTTTGCAGGGATAGATGTAAAACGGATTTTCCTCACCATTGCAATGACAATAGGATTTGTAGGAGGAATGGCGGGATTACTTTTTGGGTTTCTGTTATCATCTTTGATCGATCAGATTCCTTTCAATACAGCAGCATTGCCAACTGTAACAACGTTTCCGATCAACTACAATATTGTTTATTATTTCATTGGAGGAATTTTTTCTTTGATCACAACCTACTTCGCAGGATTTTTCCCGGCACGCAAAGCAGGGAAAGTTGATCCTGTTGTTATAATCAGGGGGAAATAATATGAGCGAAATAATTTTAGAATCCAGAAGTATCAATAAGAATTTTCATGATCCTGTTACAGTTCAGGTGTTGAAGGATATCAATTTCAGAGTCAGTAAAGGTGAATTTGTATCTGTAGTGGGTAAGTCGGGTTGTGGAAAATCAACGCTCTTATATATTCTTTCGACGATGGATACAGATTATACAGGTGAATTACTGATCGATGATATTTCAATGTCAGGCAAAACAGAGAGTGAACTTGCTCGGGTCCGCAATGAAAAAATAGGTTTTGTATTTCAGTTTCATTATTTATTGAATGAATTTTCTGCTTTGAAAAATGTAATGCTACCGGGTTTGAAACTTGCCAAGTATTCAGAACAGGAAGTAGAGCATCGCGCTATGGAGTTAATGAAAAAACTCAGCATTGAGCAGTTAGCGTTGAAGAAAGCAAATCAATTGTCAGGTGGCGAGAAACAGCGTGTAGCTATTGCGCGTGCCTTAATCAATGACCCTGACATTATCATGGGCGATGAACCAACAGGTAATCTCGATAAGAGGAACAGTGAAATAGTTTTCGATATTCTCAAGCAGTTAACAATAGAATTCAAGCAAACAATGTTAATAGTAACTCATGATCCGGAGTTTGCGGAGAAGACGCAGAGGGTGATTGAGATGGAGGATGGACGGATAATTAAGCAGTAATATTTTTAACATAGAGATCATAGAGAAAAAAGGGAGAAAAAGGAGTTCTCTTTTTTCTCCCTTTTTTTCTTAGTGAACTCTGTGTTAAATTTTTATTCCTTAAGCATGTATCCCTTCCACAATTTCCTCCACCATTTTCTCGCAAAACGCATCCAGATCATCCGGCTTGCGGCTTGTAACGAGTCCATTGTCGACTACAACTTCTTTATCTTCCCACTTTACTCCGGAGTTTGTCAGATCAGTTTTCAGGGAAGGCCATGAAGTCATGTTTTTGTCTTGCAACAAACCTGTTTCTATCAGCAACCACGGCCCATGACAAATTGCAGCAATTGGTTTTGATTCCTGCATAAAGTGCTTGGCAAAAGCCACAGCGTCTTTATCCATGCGCAATGCATCCGGATTCATTACACCACCGGGCAATACCAAAGCATCGTAATCTGATGCTTTAACTTCACTAAGTTTCTTATCGCATGATACTGCTTCGCCCCATTGATGATCTTTCCATGTTTTCACTTCTTTGCCTGAAGGTGAAATTACATGCACATTAGCGCCTTCATCAATTAATTTTTTATATGGAACTCTGAATTCAGAATCCTCAACGCCATCTGTCATCAGTATAGCTACATTCTTTCCTTTTAATTTCATTTTGATATTGGTTTTAAATAGAAACTATAAAATATACGTGCCATACAAAATGTCAATTACACTTGCCATTCGAATTAAAACCAGCCCCGTAGGGGCGACATGTTTGCAGAAAAAATGGCAACGCCAAACCGAAAGCCCCATCGGGGCGACCTGTGATTTGGAATAAACCTTCAATCAGAGCATTTTGAATTTCAAAATTATTTTTTTTAAAGAAAATCCTATCGACGCATCCAGTTGATGGCATGAAAATTTACCCTCTTAATAAAAAAATCCCAATCATGCCTTCTGTCAAACTTTCATCATCAACCGATAATCACCAACATCATCTTCATTATCAGGAAGCCGGTTCGGGTAAACCTGTTATTTTAATTCATGGCTGGCCACTAACCAGTATAATGTGGGAATATCAGATCGATCACTTGGTTCAAAACGGTTTCCGCGTGATCACTTACGATCGCAGAGGATTCGGAGAATCATGCAGACCGTGGGGTAACTACGATTATGATACATTAACATCTGACCTGAATGAACTGATTACAGCTCTCAATTTATCAGATGTTGCTCTCGTTGGATTTTCTATGGGTGGAGGAGAAGTTGTACGTTACTTCAGCAAGTTTGGAGGTAAAGGTGTAACAAAAGCTGTACTCATTTCATCGATCACTCCATATATGTTAAAAACGCCTGACAATCCCGATGGAGTTCCGCAGGAAATGTTTGATAAAATGCTTGCAGCCATGAAAGAAGACCGCATTGCATTTCTCGATGACTTTGGTGAAACATTTTTCGGCGTTACGCTATTGAATAATAACATCAGTGATCAATCATTGAATTATTATCTGAATGTTTGTTCGCAAGCATCTCCACATGCTACAATTGAATGTGCGAAAAGTTTTTCTTCAACGGATTTCAGAAGTGAGATGTCATCAGTGAATGTTCCGACTCTCATTATTCACGGCGACAAAGACGAGACAGTTCCTATCAAACCAACAGCTTTGGAAGCGACGAAGGTCATAAAGAATAACAAGCTTATCGTTTATGAAGGCGAGCCGCATGGGATATGGTTTACGCAGAAGGAAAGGTTGAGTAAGGACTTGGTAACGTTTTTAATGAGCTAGTTTATTTAAGACTTGTACTTAAATTATTACACTAGAATTCCATAAAATATTGGGGTGAAAAAATAAACATAGAGGTCACAAAGAAAAAAGGGAGGAAAAGGAGAAATGAAGTTTCTCCTTTTCCTCCCTTTTTTTCTCCATGAACTCTGTGTTTAATTTTTCATTATCAAGTCATGAGTTTAGAACGAACGATTTAAAAACAAAAAAGGCGACACTCTCGCATCGCCTTTCCAAAAAATTATTTACAACCCGATTAAGCTCCTTCCGCCAGAATAATAACTTTATTATTCAGCATCTCCACAACTCCGCCTTTTACATCGAAAGTTTTTACGCCTTCTTTGTCTTTCACTTTTACTTTGCCATTCAGCAGAGTAGAAATGATCGGTGCGTGATTGTTGAGCATTTCGAAGCGACCACTTTTTCCGGGAACGGAAACTGAAGTTACTTCGCCTGCGAAGATTTTTTTATCGGGAGTGATGATCTCTAAATGCATGTCTTATTATTTTTGAGATTCAGCAAGGATTTTCTTTCCTTTTGCAATAGCGTCATCAATTGTTCCTACTAAGTTGAAAGCTGCTTCCGGATATTCATCCACTTCACCATTCATGATCATGTTGAAACCTTTGATAGTTTCTTCGATCGGAACGATCACACCTTTTAATCCTGTGAACTGCTCAGCTACGTTGAACGGCTGAGATAGGAAACGCTGAACACGACGTGCACGTGACACTGTCAATTTATCTTCGTCACTTAACTCGTCCATACCAAGGATGGCAATGATATCCTGAAGTTCTTTGTAACGCTGAAGAATGTTCTTCACACGTTGCGCAGTATTGTAATGCTCTTCACCAACAACAGCTGGTGAAAGGATACGTGATGTAGAATCTAATGGATCCACAGCAGGGTAGATACCCAACTCGGAAATTTTACGGTTCAATACAGTTGTTGCATCCAAATGGGCAAACGTAGTAGCCGGAGCCGGATCAGTTAAATCATCGGCAGGAACGTAAACGGCCTGAACCGAAGTGATAGAACCACGTTTTGTAGAAGTGATACGCTCT
>Ga0208460_10001840_pt1 | contig 12422 bp, 13 predicted proteins | sample AD_STIC10_MetaG_FD_184436 | JGI IMG/M metagenome (GOLD analysis project Ga0208460, IMG submission 184436) | Active sludge microbial communities of municipal wastewater-treating anaerobic digesters from USA - AD_STIC10_MetaG (SPAdes) (version 2) | ecosystem: Engineered > Bioreactor > Anaerobic >... | reverse complement strand
ATTCCGCAGAGTTCTTCGAAAACGTCAAGATCGACCTCTTTCCCGATCAGGTCTACGTGTTTACGCCCAGGGGCAAGATCATGTCCTTGCCGCGTGGCGCGACGGTGATCGACTTCGCCTACAACGTGCACACCGATGTCGGGCATCATTGCTCGGCAGCGCGAATCAATCAGGAGCTCGCGCCATTAAGCACCCAGCTTCACAATGGGGACATGGTCGAGATCGTCACGGCGCCCCACGTGACTCCGAACACGGAATGGCTTGGCATCGTCAGGACGGGCCGCGCGCGCAGCAAGATCCGCCACTTTCTGCGGACCATGCGGAACGAGGAATCGTCCAGCCTCGGTGAGCGGTTGCTCAACCAAGAACTGCTCTCCCTCGGAGTCGTCCCGGCTGTCATTCCCCGCGAGGCATGGCATCACCTGGTGAAGGCCTGCGGCAAGCGGACGCTGGAGGATTTGTATGCCGACATCGGCCTTGGCAAGCGCCTCTCGTCGGTGGTCGCGCGCCGGCTGCTGGCACGCGATGAGATGTCCGTCGTTGCGCCGAGTCACGCGGCCCTTGCCATCCGCGGCACCGAAGGCATGGCGGTGCAGCTGGCACATTGCTGCCAGCCAATTCCCGGAGATCCGATCATCGGCTCGATCAAGAAGGGCAGCGGCCTCATCATCCATGTCGGCGACTGTCCGACCATTCGCAAGTCGCGTTCGCGAGAACCGCATCAATGGATCAATGTCGAGTGGGAACCGGAAGAAGGCCGGCTGTTCGATGTCCGCATCATGGTCGAGGTCAAGAACCAGCGCGGCGCCCTCGCGCAGGCGGCTTCCGCGATAGCCGCAGCCGATTCGAACATCGATAGTGTGGCGATGGATGCCAATCCGGACAAGCTGGTGACGCTGCTCCATTTCACCATCGAGGTTGCCAACCGCACGCACCTTGCCGCGGTGATGCGCCGCCTGCGCCATACTCCCGAAGTCACCCGGATCGCGCGTGAACGCGAGGGCGAGGGGGAGGTTTGAAGGTTCTCGTCCTGGGTGCCGGTGTGGTCGGAATAACCAGCGCCTGGTATTTGGCCCGTGCCGGTCACGAGGTTGTGGTGGTCGACCGCCAGCCGGTCGCCGGCAACGAGACCAGCTTCGCCAACGGTGGTCAGATTTCCGTTTCGCATGCCGAGCCGTGGGCCAATCCCCATGTGCTGCCGCAGGTCATCAGGTGGCTGGGCCACGAGGATGCGCCGCTGCTCTGGCGCTGGCGGGCCGACCCCGCGCAATTCATGTGGGGCCTGCGGTTCCTGAACGAGTGCCGGCCCGCGCACACCCGGCGCAACATTGCGGCCATCGTCGCGCTGGCGCTATACAGTCGCGGTTGCCTGCAGTCCTTGCGCCACGAACTCGGGCTTGAATACGACCAGCTCGAGCGCGGTATCCTGCATCTTTACGCTGACCCGCGGGCCTTTGCCGGGGCCATGGAGGCGGCGCGAACCATGCGCGAATTCGGGCTCGACCGCGAACCCGTCAGCGCCGAGCGCTGCGTCGAAATCGAACCAGCGCTCGCCGGTGCCCGCCAGCGGTTGGCTGGCGGTACCTACACGCCAACCGACGAGTCGGGCGATGCGTACAAGTTTACAGGAGCGCTGGCTGAACGCGCTGCCGCGTTGGGCGTCGAATTCCGCTTCAATTCGACGGTCGACCGCATCACCGCCAGCGGCGGCCGCATCGCCGGCGTCATGGTCAGTGGTCCGGCAGGCAGCCAACTGTTGACCGCCGATGCCTGCGTCGTCGCCCTCGGCAGTTACACACCCCTCCTGCTGCGCCCGCTGGGGGTGCGTCTGCCGGTCATTCCGGCGAAGGGCTATTCGGCAACCGTGCCATTATCGGACGCGACAGTGGCGCCGACCGTCAGCCTGACCGACGACGAGCACCGCCTGGTCTTTTCCCGGCTCGGCAATCGCCTGCGGATTGCCGGAACGGCGGAGTTCAACGGTTACAACCTCGAACTCAACCCGGTGCGCTGCAACGCGCTGCTGCGACGCGCCCACCAGCTCTTTCCGGCCCTCGAAGCAGCCGGCGAGCCGCAATTCTGGTGCGGCCTGCGCCCGTCGACGCCATCGAATGTCCCGTGCATCGGCAGCACCCGCTATCCCGGCCTGTGGCTCAACACCGGCCACGGCACCCTTGGCTGGACGATGGCCTGTGGCTCGGCCGCTGCCCTCGCCGACCTGATGAGCGGTCGGCGCCCGGCGCCGGACTTTCCGTTCCTCGGATGCTGATCGACACCCACTGTCACCTCGACGCGGCCGAATTCGATTTCGATCGTGACGCGGTGCATGCGGCGGCGCTGGCCGCCGGCGTCGAGCGCATCGTCGTGCCGGCGGTTGCGGTCGACAGCTTCCAGAATGTCAAAACCAGCGTCGAACGTTACGCGGGCTGCGTCGCCGCCTACGGCATTCATCCGCTCTACGTGATGGGAGCGCAGGAATCCGACGTGGCCGTCCTGCGCGACTGGCTGGAGCGCGAGCAGCCGGTGGCCATCGGCGAAATCGGCCTCGACTTCCACGTGACCGACAGCGACCCGGCCCGCCAGGCGTTCTATCTTGTCGAGCAACTGAAACTCGCCCGTGAGTTCGACCTGCCGGTGTTGCTGCATGTCAGGCGGGCGATCGATCAGATCCTGAAGCACCTGCGGCAAATCCGGGTTCCCGGCGGCATCGCCCACGCCTTCAACGGCAGCCGCCAGCAGGCGGACGAATTCATCAGGCTCGGCTTCAAGCTCGGTTTCGGCGGCGCCATGACCTTCCCCGGGTCGACCCGCATCCGCAAGCTGGCAGCCGAACTGCCGCTGGCAGCGATCGTCCTCGAAACCGATGCGCCGGACATCCCGCCGGCGTGGCTGGGCGGTGGCCGCAATTCGCCCGCCGAGTTGCCGCGCATCGCCAGCGTCCTGGCCGACCTGCGCTCGGTTCCGGTCGACGAGGTTGCTGCCCAGTGCGCGGCGGCGGCGCGCGCCGTACTGCCGCGCCTCTGACGTCCGGCGCCTTTCCGCGACGAAAGCGGGCGAAATCGCGCCCATTTGATCCAGGCCAAGTATTCGTCAACGCTGATGGAGTAAGGTGACGGGCGACAGGACAAACGAAGAAAGCGGCAATCAGGTAGTGGCGCGATCGGGTCAAACGAACGCTCCGCCGGACAACCTGATGCGGATATGACAACGAAAGACGGAAGACTTCCGACGAAGGCGGCCAATCGGCGCCAGTTTCTCCTCGATGCCGCGAGGATGGCCTGCGGCGTCGGCATGCTCGGCCTCGGCCTCGGGCTGTATGCCAAGCAGTCGAAGGCGCTGCCGGCACTGGCCTTGCGTCCGCCAGGCGCCCTCGCCGAGGATGATTTTCTCGGCGCCTGCATCCGTTGCGGACTGTGTGTGCGCGACTGCCCCTACGACATCCTCGAACTCGCCAGACCCGAAACCCCGGTGGCAACCGGAACGCCCTATTTCACGGCGCGCAACATCCCGTGCGAGATGTGCGAGGACATTCCTTGCGTCAAGGCCTGTCCGACAAAGGCGCTCGATCATGAACTGACCGACATCAACAAGGCCCGGATGGGCATCGCCGTGTTGATCGACCACGAGACCTGTCTCAATTTCCTCGGCCTGCGTTGCGATGTTTGCTATCGCATCTGCCCGGTCATCGACAAGGCGATCACCCTGGAGATGGTTCCCAACCGGCGTACCGGTCGCCACGCGATGTTCCTGCCGACGGTTCATTCCGAGCATTGCACTGGCTGCGGCAAGTGCGAGAAATCCTGCGTCCTGGAAGAGGCGGCGATTCGCGTGCTACCGCCGAAGCTGGCCAAGGGTCAGCTCGGCAAGCACTATCGTGTCGGCTGGGAGGAGCAGAAGAAGGCCGGTCACTCCCTGATCGAGGACCGGAACATCATTGACCTGCCTGACCGTCTGCCGGAAGGCACTTCGTTGCCCGGCCATTACGACCCGGCCAGCGGCCAGACAGCGCCGGCGCGCGGACTCGTCGGGGCCGAGGGGGGCATCATTCCGGGCGCACCGCCTGGGCTGGGCGGGAAGCCATGAGCGGCAAACGCATCGGTGCCGAGGCGGTCGCGGTCAAGGGCCGATTACGGGCGAACAAGTGGCTGCTGTTGCGCCGCCTCTCGCAGTTCGGCATTCTGGCCCTGTTTCTGCTCGGTCCGCTGGCCGGCATCTGGATCGTCAAGGGCAACCTGAACTACAGCTACACCCTCGACCTCCTGCCGCTGACCGATCCCTACGTCGCCCTCCAGGCGGCCATGACCGGTCATTTCCCGGAGAAACTCGGGTTGATCGGCCTCGCCATCATCGTCATTGTCTACCTGCTGGTCGGCGGCAGGGCGTATTGCAGCTGGGTCTGTCCGGTCAATCCGGTGACCGACGCCGCCGGCTGGTTGCGCGACCGTTTCGGTATCAAGGGCAGCGTGCATCTCTCGCGCAATACCCGTTACTGGATCCTCGGGATGACCCTGGCCGGCTCGGCGGCGACCGGCGTCGTGCTGTGGGAACTGATCAATCCGGTGTCGATGCTCCACCGGGGACTGATTTTCGGTCTCGGCGCGGCGTGGACCGTGGTCGTTGCCGTCTTCCTATTCGATCTCTTCGTGATGAGTCGCGGCTGGTGCGGTCGACTCTGCCCGGTGGGCGCTTTCTACAGTCTGCTCGGCCGCTGGAGCCCGGTGCGTGTTTCCGCGCCGCAACGTTCCGACTGCAACGACTGCATGGACTGCTTCGAAGTCTGCCCGGAGCCGCAGGTCATACGGCCGGCACTCAAGGGCGAGAGAAAGGGGGTCGGGCCGGTGATTCTGGCTGCCAACTGCACCAACTGCGGGCGCTGCATCGATGTCTGCTCGAAGAATGTATTTTCCTTCGGTCTGCGCTTCAACAACCCGGCTTCCACTGCCGCGAGAGAGTGATTCGCGAGGGTAAACGACAAAGGGGAGCCGCCGGCTCCCCTTTGTCGTGGGCCTCTGAGTTTCAGGCGGCCAGCACACCGCGCATCTTCTGCAGCGCCTTGACCTCGATCTGACGAATGCGCTCGGCCGAGACGGAGAATTCGGCTGCCAGTTCGTGCAGTGTGGCCGCTTCACCGTCGAGCAGCCAGCGCGCCTCGACAATCCGGCGACTGCGCGGATCGAGTTCCTGCAGCGCCTCGTGCAGACCTTCATTGTGGAGACGGGCGAGCGCCTTGTTCTCGAGTACGCGGGTCGGTTCGTAGCGCGAGTCGGCGAGGTAGTCGATCGGAGCGAAGGCCTCGTCGCCGTCGTCAGGGTTGCCTTCGAGCGCCAAGTCGCGACCGGTCAGCCGGGTCTCCATCTCGACAACTTCTTCCTGCTTGACGCCGAGCCGTACCGCGACCTCGGTCGCCTGCGTGCCGGACAGCGTATCAACGCCTTCATAGTCGTTCTTCAGGCTGCGCAGGTTAAAGAACAGCTTGCGCTGCGCCTTGGTTGTCGCGACCTTCACCATGCGCCAGTTCTTCAGAATGTATTCGTGGATTTCGGCCTTGATCCAGTGCATGGCGAACGAAACGAGGCGCACGCCGCGGGTTGAGTCAAAGCGCTTGACGGCTTTCATCAGGCCGATATTACCTTCCTGGATCAGATCGGCATGCGGCAGGCCGTAGCCGAGATAGCCGCGGGCGATCGAGATGACGAGGCGAAGGTGCGAGAGGACGAGTTGACGCGCCGCTTCCACATCTCCGTCATTATGGAAGCGCTCGGCCAGCCGCTTTTCCTCGACCTCGGTGAGCATCGGATAGCGATTCGCTGCCTGGATATAGGCATCGATGCTGCCGACTGTCGAGACGGTTGGGAAAGACAGGGCATGGGTCATGGCGTGTTCATCTCCTTTAACATTCAAATTCATTTTAGCACTCCTGGCCTGAGAGTGCCAATTACTGACAGAGTTCCAGTTGCACCGCTGAACCATCGCGACAATGGCGCCAAAACAAGGGATGCGTCGTCGTCTGGACGCTACGCAGTGTTGGCGGCCGCTGCATTGCGAGCTGCTCGCCGTGGTATGAGGGGCAAGCTCTGGAGGCCGCTGCCGATCATTGCTCGGGCTATGCACAAATTGCCATTCGCACAAAGCATTCGCTGAGTCGGGGTAGCCCAAGAGTGCGAATGATTGTTGCGCATTTCTGTTCCTGTGAGGCGAGTACTTGCGGCAGGATTCACCTCGGCGCAAGATGGCAACTCAATGACCCACCTGGAGCAAAGCATGCAACTCGACCGCTACGACCGGCAGATTCTTGAGATACTGCAACGCGAGGGGCGCATCAGCAACCAGGATCTCGCCGATCGCATCGGGCTCTCTGCATCACCCTGTCTGCGCCGGGTGCGAAGCCTCGAAGAGTCGGGGTTCATCACCGCCTATCGTGCGCTGCTTGACAGCCGGAAGCTCGGGTTGTCGCTGATGGCGCTGATCCACATCTCGATGGACCAGCACACGCCGGAGCGCTTTGCCAAGTTCGAGGCTCAGGTCGCCGAGAATCCTGAAGTGCTGGAGTGCCTGCTGATTACCGGGCAGGACGCCGATTACCAGTTGAAGGTTGTGGTGAGCGACATGGACGCCTACCAGGAACTGCTGCTCAACCGAATTACGCGCATTCCCGGCGTGACCGGTGTGCATTCGAGTTTTGTCCTGCGGCGGGTGGTCGACCAGACGGCGTTGCCTGTCGCCGGCAGCTGAGACTGCGAGTCGCTGCGTAAGAGCGCTCGGTCAGTTCCGAGCGGCGTTCGCCTTCGGCGGCGCTGGATCAGAAGCGGCGGCGGCGTGGCGGCGGTGGGGTGCCGGTCCGGGTTTCGATGTGCCGGAAGGTGATGCGGCCCTTGCTCAGGTCGTAGGGGGATAGTTCGAGCGTGACCTTGTCGCCAACCAGAATCCGGATGTGATTCTTCTTCATTTTGCCCGACGTGTAGGCGACCAGTTCGTGACCGTTCTCCAGTGTGACGCGGAAGCGGGTATCGGGAAGGACGTCGTTCACGACGCCCTGCATTTCAAGTAGTTCTTCTTTTGCCAAGTATATTTCTCCGGTCAATAAGTGATTCACCGATTCGGTGAAGTCGAACCGCACATGATACCGTGACGCGCGTCAGGCGTGCGATAATTTGCGCTGGAAAGTCGGCCAGGCAATCGCTGGATACGCGAGTATCGGGAGGAAAGTCCGGGCTCCACAGGGCAGGATGCCAGCTAACGGCTGGGTGCAGCAAGTCGCAAGACCCAAGGCAACGGAAAGTGGAACAGAAAGTAAACCGCCGGTCGGGGGAACCCGGTCGGTAAGGGTGAAACGGCGAGGCAAGAGCTCACCGCGTCGGCGGCAACGTTCGACGGCACGCCAAACCCCATCCGGAGCAAGACCAAATAGGGAAGCTGAGGCGTGGCCCGCGCTGCTTCCGGGTAGGTTGCTTGAGCCTGTCGGTGACGGCAGGCCTAGAGGAATGATTGCCAAACCCCGCAAGGGGGGAACAGAACCCGGCTTATCGGCTGGCTTTCCACCTTCTTTTCCCGTGTGGCGATGGGTGTGATTTGCATCTGCGAAGGTTGGCACTTGACCCGGTTCCGTCCGATGCCGTATCAAAGTCGTCCGGCTCCTTCGTGCCCTTTGAGGACAGTCAATTCGTTGATTCTGGGAAGTTCTTCAGGCAGCAACGCCCCGACGGATTACTGGTTTCGCGCGAACACAAACCAGCTTTTGTCTGCGCCATTACGAATTCCTTGCTTGCGGGGTTGCCCTGAAAATCATCCTTGCTGATACCGAAGCAATAGCAAAGAAGGCGATCGCCCGAATGTTCCTTCAGTCCGACCCGCGTGCGTAGTTGTATCTTGAGAATAGTCGAGCCACCTTCACCGAAATACACAACATCGCACTCAGGGTCGTCGCAAAAGAAATAGCGACCGGAGGTCGGCGACCATTCCCATGCGCCCATGATGTGGTGCGCAATTGTCCTCGCCGACACCTCTGTGTATTCCATTCCAGTGATTGGGCAAGGATGCTTCTTAGGGTGGTTTGTGTTGTGCCTGGACGAGGAACAGCAATCGCTCATTTGTGGCTCCTGCAAAGGGAAGATTGGAACATTATCTGCCTATCCCTCCCTGCAGTGAAAACCCGCTTCTGGCCGTTCGCAGCAGTTCCCCGATTGTTACGCAGGCTTCGGAGTGCCGAGGCGGCATCCTTCAACTCATCGGGGAAATTCCTTCTCCCCTACAATGCCGCATGACCACCATCCCGTACCCCATCATTCGCTGGCAGGAAGCCGGTGTCGAGCATGTTGCCCGCTGGCGTTCCGAGGCCGGGGTGGCGGCGCCGGAATCGGTTGTTGTCGCCGATGACACGCTGACGGCCGATGCGGCTTATCGGCTGGTGGCGCAGGGGACGGCGATTCTTTGGCGCGGCGATTACCAGAATGCGCGCAACTTGCTTCAGGCGCTGGCGCGGCGAGCGGATCGTGGGCCGCGTGAGGGTTCGCAGAAGAGGCCGGCGACGTTGGCCGAGGCTTTTCACCAGCATCGCGCGGCGCAGGGGCGGCAGGCGGCGATTCTTGGGCGACTGCTGGTGCCCTTGACGGCCGATTACCGCGTGCCGTTGCGCCGTGGGCAGGAAGTGGCGGCGGCTTGTCTTGAGGCGTTGGGGCCGGGCGGCGAGGATTCGGTGATTTCCCTGCGTGGCCTGCTGGCGCTGGTCAGCGCGCATGAGTGGCGCAAGAAGGGAATTCCGGTGCCGGCGGTGGAGGGGCGGATTTACCCCCACTTCGGCGTCTTTTCGCCGGTGCGTGGCGAGTATGTCGATCTGGTAGGCCGGGCGCCGCTGCCGGCGGGCTGCGATCTGGCCTTCGACATCGGCACCGGTTCCGGCATCCTGGCCGCTGTGCTGGCGCGGCGCGGCATCCGGCGTGTGGTTGCCACCGACCGGGATTCGCGGGCATTGCTGTGCGCTACGGAAAATGCCCGAAATTTGGGGTTGACCGCAACCATCGAGGTGATCGAGGCCGATCTCTTCCCGGCCGGTCGGGCGCCGCTGGTGGTGTGCAATCCGCCCTGGGTGCCGGCGCAGCCGAGTTCGCCGGTCGAATACGCCGTCTACGATCCCGAGTCGCGCATGCTCCGTGGCTTTCTTGCCGGACTGGCGGCGCATCTTCAGCCGGGTGGCGAGGGCTGGTTGATCCTCTCCGACCTGGCCGAGCACCTCGGCCTGCGTTCGCGCGATGAACTGCTCAGCTGGGTCGCCGCTGCTGGCCTGAAGGTGCTCGGCCGGCTCGATACCCGCCCGAGTCATCCCAAGGCAAGGAACGGCAGCGACTCGCTGCACATCGCTCGAGCGGCCGAAGTGACTTCGCTGTGGCGGCTGGGACTGAACAACTTGTCGCAAGCGGAGTAAGGCCGGCGACAGCCCTTCCAGACACGCGCCAACGACGATGAACGTGATCCGGCTTGCGGGAGTTGCTCGCATGGCGATGCAACGGTCACCTCCGTGTGGTCTTTTGCGAAGCTGGCTTGAGCGGCGAACTGCCCGTTGTGGCATGGACCGGTTCCATGGCGAGAGCCTCTCCGTCGCGCTAAAGTCATGTGCCAACTGACTGTTTCTGCGAGAATGTGACCCCCTCTGTACCGTTTCTGAAATCTCATGCCGCCCCATCCCGCCATCGCCCCCACCGCTGATATCGTCGCCGAGTTGAGAGCGGGGCGCATGGTTGTCCTGGTCGATGAGGAGGAACGCGAGAACGAAGGTGACCTGGTCATGGCCGCCGAGCACATCACGCCGGAGGCGATCAACTTCATGGCCAAGCATGGGCGTGGCCTGATTTGCCTGACCTTGACCGAAGAGCGCTGCAAGAATCTCGGGTTGGCGCAGATGGCACCCAACAACAAGACCCAGTACGGAACGGCATTCACCGTTTCGATCGAGGCCGCCGCGGGGGTTACTACAGGCATCTCGGCCGCTGACCGGGCGCGCACGATTCAGGCGGCCGTCGCCAGGAACTCGACGGCCGATGACATCGTGCAACCCGGCCATGTCTTCCCGATCACGGCCCGTGCTGGTGGCGTGCTGGTTCGCGCCGGCCACACGGAAGCCGGCTGCGACCTGGCCGGGATGGCGGGTCTCGAGCCTGCTTCGGTCATCTGCGAGATCATGAACGATGACGGTACGATGGCGCGCCTGCCCGAACTGATCGAATTCGCGCAAGAACACGGCCTCAAGATCGGCACCATCACGGACCTCATCCACTACCGCGCCGCTTCCGAGACCCTGGTCGAGCGCGTCACCAGCAAGACGATTCAGACCGCCCAGGGCGAATTTCGCCTGCACGCCTACGTCGACCGCGCCAGCGGCGCGACGCATCTGGTGCTGGTCAAGGGCGAAATTCCGGCCGGCGAGGAAACGCTGGTGCGAGTCCACGAGCCACTTTCCGTGCTTGATTTCCTCGATCCTGAAAGCAAGCCGCAGTCCTTTTCCATCGCCGAAGCGCAGGCGGCGCTGGCCAGGAACGGTCACGGCGTCATCGTCCTGATGCATCGCCCGGAAGACAGCGAGGCGCTGCTCACGCGCCTGACCGGCGTGGCGCCACGTACCCGGACCAAGTGGGACCCGCGCACCTACGGCATCGGCGCCCAGATACTGCGCGATCTTGGAGTCACCAAGATGCGCTTGCTGTCCAGCCCGCGCCGGATGCCCTCGATGGCTGGCTTCGAACTTGAAGTCACCGGTTTCGTCACCTCTCCCGCGGAGCTCTAAGCCATGTCCCGCTTCGAAAACATCTACGAATACGACAACAACCTCGCCGGCGCCGGTCTCAAGGTCGGCATCGTCATGAGCCGTTTCAACCTGCCGCTTTGCGAGGGGCTGCTCTCGGCCTGCGTCGCTGAATTGAAGCGGCTCGGGGTTGCCGATGGCGACATGGTCATCGCCAACGTGCCGGGCGCGCTGGAAATCCCGCTTGTTCTGCAGAGCATGGCGCAAAGCGGCAGGTACGATGCACTGATTGCTCTCGGCGCGGTGATTCGTGGCGACACCTATCACTTCGAGGTGGTTTCCAACGATTCCTGCCGCGCCGTGATGGACGTGCAACTCGATACCGGTATCCCGATCGCCAATGGCATCCTGACCTGCGATAGCGACGATCAGGCCGAAGTCCGCATGCAGCAGAAGGGCAGCGATTGCGCCCAGGCTGCCGTCGAGATGGCCAACCTCCAGAAGGCGCTTGCTCAATGACCACTTTCGCCAGCGATACCGAGCCGCCGCAGGAATCCAAGGCGCCACCGCGATCGGCCCGCCGCCGGGCCCGCGAGTTCGTGTTGCAGGGGCTGTATCAGTGGCGCGTGGGCGGTGCCGACGCGCCGACCATCGAGGCCGAGATTCCGGAATTGGAAGATTTCGCCAAGGCTGACCGCGACTTCTTCGTGAGCACCCTGCGCGGCGTCATCGGCCAGCACGAACAACTGACGCCGCTGGTAGCGGCCCACATCGACCGTCCGTTCAAGGAGCTTTCGCCAATCGAAGCCTGCGTACTGCTGATGGGCGCCTGCGAACTGGCAAACAATCCTGAGATCCCCTACCGGGTGATCATCAACGAGGCGATCGAGCTGACCAAGTCCTTCGGCGGCACCGACGGCCACAAGTACGTCAATGGCGTTCTCGACAAGGTGGCGGCCGAGGTGCGCCCGGCAGAAGTGGAAGCCAAGAAAAAGGGGCGTTGATGCCTGGGGAATTCGCCCTGATCGACAGGTATTTTGCCCGCGCCACGCCGTCGGCGATCCTTGGCCCCGGCGATGACTGCGCCCTGCTTCAGCCAACGCCCGGCAAGGAGCTGGCGATTACCACCGACATGCTGGTCGCCGGAACGCATTTCCTGCCGGCTACCGACCCCGGGAACCTCGGCTGGAAAGCGCTCGCCGTCAACCTCTCCGACCTTGCCGCGATGGGCGCCACCCCACGCTGGGCGTTGCTCGCCGGCAGCATGCCGGCGGTCGACGAGGCGTGGATCGCGGCTTTCAGCGAAGGTTTCTTCGCCTGCGCTACCGAATATGGTGTCGACATCATCGGCGGCGACACGACCCGCGGGCCGCTCAATGTCTGCGTCACCGCACTTGGCGAATGCGACCCCGGCCAGGCGCTGCGCCGCGATGGTGCACAATCCGGCGACCTGATCTGGGTATCCGGCCGCCCCGGGCTGGCGGCACTCGGGCTGGCCCAACTGCAGGGGCGTGTCGAATTGCCCATGCCTTGGTGCCGGCTCTGCGTGGCGGCGCTGGAAAAGCCCCGCCCGCGTGTCGCCCTCGGGCAGGCGCTGGTTGGTGTCGCTTCCGCCGCCATCGACGTTTCCGATGGCCTGCTCGCCGACCTCGGCCACATCGGCGAACGTTCCGGGCTGGCCGCCGCCGTG
>Ga0208460_10001832_pt1 | contig 12458 bp, 10 predicted proteins | sample AD_STIC10_MetaG_FD_184436 | JGI IMG/M metagenome (GOLD analysis project Ga0208460, IMG submission 184436) | Active sludge microbial communities of municipal wastewater-treating anaerobic digesters from USA - AD_STIC10_MetaG (SPAdes) (version 2) | ecosystem: Engineered > Bioreactor > Anaerobic >... | reverse complement strand
AATCAGAATAGTCTCTCCTGTTGGAATAATCTGCGCCGATGATCCAAATGCATCATACTTTGCTCATGAATCTGCTACTCACTGTTTGACATATTCGAGCAAAGGTGCTCCAGCATATCTCTCAGCACATAATATAATAGGAGATCCGAATGGCGCCTCCTTCGACATAGAAGGGCCTCTAGAAATGACTATAGATAATGGCCTTCAACCGAAACATATAACAGGTTCTCAAGCGCTTAAAGCTGCACCGCTACTGACATTACAAGCCCGAATCAACCTTCCAGGCAACTTTAATGTTCAAAATGCGCTTGGGGCAATTCTCGCTGCCTCCACCGCAACAGGTTTGCATTGGCGCAATTTTGTTCCTTTTCTTCCGTATCTCAAACCAATAAAGGGTAGAATGCAGCGAATTCTTGAAGGGCAAACTTTCGAAGTTATAATCGACTATGCTCATACGCCATCCTCATTTAAAGAAATACTCCCCACTCTTCGAAGAGAAAGGAAAGGTAGAATCATCTGCGTTTTTGGATCGGCTGGTGAAAGAGATAGAGAAAAGAGACCACGGCAAGGTCGCATTGCTGCGGATTATTGTGACATCTTAATTCTCACGGACGAAGATCCCAGGGGCGAAGAGCCAATGGCTATACTCGAGGAGATTGCTTCGGGTTGTCCTGAGCTATCAAAAGAAGATCGCTTATATCTCATACCGGATCGACCGGCGGCAATTCGGAAGGCATTTAGCCTTGCTAAGCCTGGAGATCTTGTTTTGCTTCTAGGCAAAGGCCATGAGAATTCTATTATTTATTCCGACAGAACTATCCCCTATGATGAAGAAACCCAAGCGCGTTCGATTCTAGCTGACATGGGATTGGGATTAAGAGCGAAAGGAAATAAAACATGAAGAACATAGCAGTGCTATATGGTGGAAGATCTGGTGAGCATGAAGTGTCGCTTATCTCAGCGAGCAGCATTTTAGCCTACCTCGACAAAGAGAAGTATTCGATTGTGCCAATTGGAATAACCAAAAGAGGAGAATGGTTCCTCCAGTATCCTCCAGAGTGGGCTTATTTACCGCCTGAAAAAGGGCAAATGCGCTCTCTTCCTCCTGTCGAAAAAACTGAACGCGTCTTAGCTGTCCCTGGTGAAGGACTCTGGCTAGAAACCAAGAAGGGAGTGCAAAAACTCGATATTGATGTTGTATTTCCTGTGCTACATGGAACTTTTGGCGAAGACGGTACGATCCAGGGTTTACTAGAAACAGTCGATCTTCCTTATGTTGGCGCAGATGTCTTGGGGTCGGCGGTCGGCATGGACAAGGAAGTATCTAAGCGCTTATGGCTGTCGGCAGGTCTGCCAGTTGTCGATTATATATCAGTAGGAAAAGAAGATGTCTCAGATGAAAACCTAAAGATACTTGCACGAAAAGTGGAAACTAGATTTGGCTGGCCATGTTTTGTAAAGCCCTCATGCTCAGGTTCCTCGGTCGGAACCTCTAAAGTCAATAATTCTGAGGCGCTAAAAAATGCAATACTCTCTGCTCTTCGCTGGTCTGAGCATGCATTGATAGAGGCATTCATCAATGCTCGAGAAATTGAATGTGCGGTGCTTGGTAATGAGCGACCTGTTGTTTTTGCTCCAGGAGAGATAATTCCATCTCACGAATTCTATGACTATGAGGCAAAGTATAAGGATCCACAGGGCGCTACCCTTTTAATACCAGCTCCGCTATCGGAAGAGACAAAGAATCGAATAATGAGCCTCGCGCTTTCTGCATATAAATATGCATCGATAAAAGGTATGGCTCGAGTTGACTTCTTTGTCGAGAAGATAACTGGCGAGGTGTTTATAAATGAGATCAACACTATTCCTGGTTTTACTGCCATTTCGATGTACCCTCGAATGTGCATAAATGGAGGAGTCTCCTATATTGAACTGCTAGATAAGCTAATAGAGCTTGCATTAGAACAATATGCACTAAAGCGCGAACTCGAATATGACTTCTCAAAATCATAGAATAACTGAGCCTCTTTCAAAAGTCTAAAAATATTCTGGCATGAATTGTAAGAATAAAAAATAGGGACAGGATTTTGCAGGATAAGACATGGAGCAAGGATTAACAAGTACAAAAAAGTAAGAAAAAGAGCTTTAAGTGAGCTTTTTACGAGGTACGAGCTTATAGCTCTCTCTTCGATGGGTAATGAGAGCTTCTATGGTTTATGCTATTCGTCTTTAGATGAGGCTAGGTAGAATGAACTGCTCAAGAATCTTGATTGCAGCAAGGCAGATTACTCCGCACATGAGTTCAAAACTCACCTTCTTGATACCACGCACCAGTAGCTTCTCCGGTAAGAGCCAATCCTTCAGGTGGGAATTCGCTCGCTCTACCACTGTGCGCTTCTTATAGTGTTCCTTGGTTACTGCATCAAAAGCCTCTCGTGAAGGCTTTCTTCTTGTATTCTGATCGATAATCGGAATCCGGCCTCTATCGCGTACAAACTGGAAGATAGTCTTCGCATCATAGGCACTGTCCATAAGGCAATAGCGAAAGGTGATCTTTTGTTCAGTCATACGCTCAAGAGGGATTGCACACTGTGAGTCATGGACATTCGCTCCAGTTGTTATCGCCGATACTGGAATCCCTTCTTCGGTCACATCTAAGTGGAGCTTATGGCCTTTCCAATAGCTAAGATTCCCTTGGGAGTTCTTCTTGCAACCCCAGGCACAGCAGGTAGGTAAGAGTCCTCTTGCTTCTGCAAGTGGCAAGGCCTTCTGCTCTTCGAGTACGGTGAGGCTTTTTTTCTTTAGCTCTTGTCCTTTCTTAGGTCTACCTCTCTTGCGCTGCGGGAGTGGTTTCACATCTTTTTTCTTATTGACTGGTTTTTCTCGAGCACTGATTGCCGTTGAATCCCTCGCAACAGAATCTACTGATTTATCCTTATAGTAGTCCTTCACCATCTTCCCTAGACTCTCTTAAAGAGAAGCATTGTCTGCTAAATAGCTTATATACCTAGAGAAACTTGCTGCACTAGGGATATTCTCAAAGCCGCAGATCTGACGTAGGTTCGTATCACTTAAGAGTCGTGCCCTTAGGTCGCTTGTGGCGACTATCTTGAAATACCGCTTTGCTAAAGCTGCACGGAGAAAGGGAAGAACACTATAGGAAGGCCTTCCCATGGACTGATTCTCTTCAGGGAAGCTTTCCACAAATGGTTCAACCACCCGCAATAGAGAAAGAAAGCCTTTGTGTTCTCTAGTGAGATAGGATTCAAACACCTCTTGAAGATCGAAATCTAAGGCTAGCAGCAATTGTAAAGAGCTAAGGACTTCTGGTATTACTTTTCATTGCAGGGACTCCTTCTATTTCTGGTTTCCTTTACTGATTTCATTATACAAGGTTCGTCCCCGCTTTGCATTAGAAAATACTTCACTTAGAGACTTTTGAAAGAGCCTCTAACTGTTTTTGTTTGTTGTTTATGAATACAGAGCTATATAATGCATAATTATTTATACTATTTCTAATTATTATTATCACTTCCGTATTCAATAGCTTCGGGGTATAATTAAGATCAAAAAGATATACGACTCCAATAATCTCAAAAGGAGGCAACCATGAATTCCCAGGATTACATAGCTCTGGATTACCAATACGGAGCGCATAATTATCATCCTATTCCCGTCGTCATTTCAAAGGCCAAAGGATGCAAGGTTTGGGATCCCGAAGGGCGAGAGTACTATGATTTTCTGTCAGCATATTCAGCAGTAAACCAAGGCCATCTTCATCCGCATATTGTCAACGCTGTAAAAAGTCAAATCGAGCTAGTAACACTCACTTCAAGAGCGTTCCACAATGACAAAATGGGGCCATTCCTCAAGAAACTATGCGAGTATACAGGCTATGAAATGGCTCTTCCTATGAACTCTGGCGTAGAAGCCGTAGAGACAGCAATCAAGGCTGCAAGGCGATGGGGCGTGGAAAAAAGAGGGATAGAGAATGGAAAACAGTCCATAATCTGCGCCAATGGCAACTTTCATGGTCGAACGCTAAGCGCAGTATCGATGTCGAGCGATCCTGATTCCTATATCAACTATGGGCCTTATGTGCCAGGTTTTATAAAAATTCCTTTTGGAGATGCCAAGGCAGTCTGTGATGTCATCGATGAGAATACAGTAGCCGTGCTAGTAGAGCCCATTCAAGGAGAAGCAGGTGTTGTTATTCCTCCTGATGGCTATCTCTTGGATCTCAGAAGAATCTGCACCGAAGCAGGGATCTTATTCATACTCGATGAAATACAAACTGGTTTTTGCAGAACAGGCCGTCGTTTCGCCTGGCACTACGAAAATGCTCGTCCCGATATCATGTGTCTCGGAAAAGCTTTAGGTGGTGGAATCATGCCGATTTCCGCCATTGTTGCAGATCATGAAGTTATGGATGTATTCACACCAGGGACACACGGTTCAACTTTTGGTGGGAATCCACTAGCTGGTGCAGTTGGAATTGCTGCTCTCGAAGTCCTCGAACAAGAGAATCTCGATGAAAGAGCATTTAAGCTTGGCGAACGTTTTAGGCAAGCCTTAAGAAATACAAAATCATCTCATTTCCGCCTGGTTCGTGGGAAAGGTCTCCTAAATGCAGTTGTCTTCGAAGAGGGCTTTGATGCCTATCCTACTTGCATAGACTTAAAGGAATCTGGCATACTTGCTAAACAGACGCACGGAAATATAATACGCTTTGCCCCACCGCTCGTCATAACAGAGGACGAGCTCGAAGAAGCTCTTGAGAAAATAATCTACGTGCTGGACAGAGCCTAGAATCTAATTTGCAGAGGATGATGAAGAATTTCAAATCCTTGATCAGCCATATATATTTTGTGGCTTTTTTTGTGGCCTTTTTGATAGCAGTATACTTGATTGCTATACAAAGACAAGAAACCTTACAAGCTTCGGTGCCAATTGAGAATCGCACCATTATCCTCGAAAGCTTATCAGATAAAAACCAAGTTTCGTCTCAAAATGCTTCACAACAACATGCAAAGATATCGCCTCTTCCGGGTGAGATCTTTCTCAAGACAATAGACATAGATATCGACGATGATGAAGATTTCGAGCAAGTTATTCTATGCAAGAAAACTGCCGGAAGCACGGTCTTGTGGATGATAATTGCCGACTTTTCATCAAATCTTGGTGTCTATCTCAGACATTTTGAAGCCCAAATACTGGCTTCAAAGCTAGAGAGCATAACCATACAGCCACTTGATGTTACAGGGGATGGGCTTTCCGATCTTCTTATTCAGGGTCTGGATAGTTTTAACAATCAAACTCTGACAATATTTCGTCGACATCTAAATCGAGGGTATAGTCTTATATTTTCAGAGGCAGGCTTGTCTATAAATCTTCAGGACTCTGATAATCTTGCTATCCCATCTATTGTTGTAGAATCATTGCCAAATAAAGCGGGTTTCGTTTCTTATAAGACCTATAGATGGAATAGAAACAGCCTCATTTTAGAAAAAATATCGGAATCTCCTTTAAAAGAGAGCAATACCATCTTAGAAGGTCCTCCTGGAAGCGACGCTCAGTCATATCTCTTATGGCTCAAGCGACTTTGGACAAAGAATTCAGATACCTCTAACAAATGTTCGCTATATCTAGATACGAATAGTAATGCACTGATATTAGAGGGCCAAGAGATTCAGCAACGATGGATAATCAAAAGTGCTGAACGCAATGGCAATCGACTATATCTTACCTGTAGGCTCTCAGAGCTAAGCGATCTCGATCGAATCTTTATAATTGATGCCAAAGGACAAAACGAGATATTGATCAGCATAATCGATCAACAAGTATCTCATTTCCGCCGCGATGAGGGTTGGTCTGGGAGATACAAATCGTTTGATTATGCAAAGGACTCTCCAGAATATAGCAAGATATTGTCGAGTCTTGATCATTCGATATTTCTAGGCCGTTATCTTGGTGATAACCATTCTGTGCTGGTGCTTGATCAGTCCAAGAGCATCCTTGTAATAAATGGGAAATACAGAGAGGGAGCCGCAAGAGTCTATGATTATGATGGATATCGATTGCTTGATTTCTTGCAGATTCAATCGAATGGACTTGTCGGAGAAAGGCTACTCTTCATTATCTCTATCGATCAATCTGAGAATGGCTCAATAAATCGTCTCATCCTTCGACCAGCCGAGATCGGACCAGAGGGTGCTAGAATAGAATATCGAACACCATATATCTTCATCAAAACAAGTTAGGGGCCTATAGGATAAGATTCATATCCAAGGTCTTTGAGCTTGGACTGTGTTTTTTTCCAGTCTTCTTCAACTGCCACATGGACAGCCCATCTTAGCTCGCCAGCTTGGTTTTTAGTTTCTATGATCCTTGTCCTGAACTTCTGATTAGTCAGGTTTTTAGATAGCCGCTCAGCATTGTCTTTCGAAGAAAAATAGCCCACCTGCAACCATTGGATTCCGCTTGTAGAGCCATATTCTTCTACCGCTGAAGAACTGCTCGATGATCCCACATAATCAACCAGAGGTGCTTGACCCTTAATCCACGAAAACCCTAAAAAAAGTATAAGCGATGAAGAAGGGAAAGCTTTTCCTAGAATCAAATCCGATTCTATTGAGTTAGGAAAATCCTTTGCCAAGCTGGATGGACTAGCCCCAAACTGACCAAAATCCGCAAAATATTGCAGCAGTAAAAGCTCTTTTCGCAATTGGGGCTTTGTAACGATATTTAATGCATCTCTCGCTTTTGAAGAAGCTGAAGCATAATCTTGATCATAAAGAGAAAGCCATATTTCAAAAATAGTCCGAGATTCCGCCAAGACAGCCTCGTTTTTTAAAAGCAGTAATGCGCTTTTCTGATCGCCGACTGCTATTGAAAGCCTTAGCGCCTCAACAATGTATTTCTCGTCGATAGATGCGGCCTTTATATACCACGAAGCAGCTTCTTTTGTTTGCCCAAGAAGCAAATATAGTCCTCCAAGAATGCCCCTGAGCTCGGCTTTCAAGTTCTGGCCAGCCTTTGCCTCATACTCTTGACAAAGGGCTATTCCATCTCTAACAGGTAGCTGCGAAACTGCCGAAAGCAAGACATCTCGCAAGGCATCTTGGCTTGTAGTCTTTGACGCAGCTTGTCGTGCTTGAGTCAAGCTTTTGTATGTCTCTGCCTCCGAGGATGAGCTAATAATAAAAATAAATAATGATAGGAAAAATGCAAATGAGACTGTGAAATTGAGAAACCAGCGATCGCCGTATATCTGTATTCTGTTTCTCTTCACAATTCTTATCTTCACACTTCCTCGCCTCTTAATGTATTGCCAGCAACCGATATAAACCTTACTTGGGCAAATTGCCCGATTCTTGTTGGAGAGCCAGGAAAGACCACCATCTCATCGCGTGATGTCCTTGCCAATAGCTCTTTTAATGATTGCTTTGATCGGTTTTCAATGAGCACTTCATCGACTTGGCCAATCCGCTCTCTCATAAGAGAAGCGGTTATCTCTTTTTGAAGAGCAATTACCTGAGCAAGCCTTGCTTTTTTTACTTTTTCAGGTACTTTATTTGGTAGTCCAGCAGCAAATGTGCCTTCGCGTTCGTTGAAGTGATACATAAAAGCATAAGAGAAATGAACACTTTGCATGAGGCTTAAGGTCTGTTCAAGATCTTCTTCGGTCTCACCAGGGAAGCCAACCATTATGTCGGTAGAAAATGTAAGGTCTGGAATTGCCTTCTTTGCAATATCGATTACCGAAAGATAGTATTCTCGAGTATATTTGCGATTCATCGCGGAGAGTATGGTATTAGAGCCTGATTGCAGAGGCAAATGGAGGTGATGACAAAAAAAAGGATCCTCTGCCATAACTGCTATAAGCTCTTTAGAAAAATCTTTTGGATGGCTTGTAAGAAAACGAATCCAGCCAATTCCACGCTCAGATTGCTTAAATGGCACATCGTAACGTCCCATCGTATCTTTGCTTTCTTGCTTTTTTCGCAAGTGCATCCCAATCATCTTTAGGAGTCCGGGAAAATCTAAAAATGTCCCATCTTTTTCCCAACTATAGGAATTTACATTCTGTCCAAGAAGAGTTATCTCACGAACACCAAGATCTTCGAGCTTGTCTATTTCTCGAAGAATATCCATAGGGTTTCGCGAAATCTCGCGCCCCCGTACATAAGGCACTATACAGTAGGTGCAAAAATTGTTGCAGCCATGCATTATGGGAATAAAAGATCGAAATGCCCCACCCTCATGATGGAACTCACCGAAAACGTAACTCGGGCTCTCCTCGAGGACTTCGATCTTATGGCCATTTGCAATGGTGTCGAGCATAAGAGAAAATGATTGCTTTTGGAATGTTCCAAGAACATAGTCGACGCCGGGAGCTTTTTCTCGAATGTCATTTTTATACTGCTCTGCCATACAACCAACAACGGCCAGAACGAAATTATGTTCTTTCTTGCGTGCGGTTAATTGATGAATACGATTCCATACGCGGTTTTCTGCAGTTGCTCTTACGGTGCACGTATTCAATAAGATTAGCTGAGCTTCTTGCTCTCTAGATTGCTCCCATCCATGTTCTTTAAGAGTCATCTCCATAGCTGCCGATTCAGCCTTATTCATTTCGCAGCCATAGGTCTCGATATGATAATTCTTCATTTCTTCTTTTTGAGGCCCCTAATAAATCCAACAAGATTGAAAAGACCATATCCAAGAAGTCCTACGCCACCTAAGGAAAGCAGCGAATGTGATAAACCAGGCAAAAACAGAGTAGCAAGTCCTGCAATGCCTGCTGCACCTAGCACCGTGCCGGAAATCTTGTCGGTCTTGGTCTTTCCTAAGAGACCTATAGCACCTAGCCCTATGAGCCCCGCGGATATTACAGTCCCAACTATTGGGATGCCAAGCAAAGCCTCGACACCTAAAAAGCCAAGGCCTGCAACCGAAGACATTACACCCTTTGTCCCTTTATCGTTCAAAGTCTTGGGATCGACCGGATAATTGCTTTCCATATCTTTTCCTCTCTTGATCCAATATGCATCTTACTCCAAAATCCTTAACATTGATCGACATTCCTCACATCAAGGGCAAGAAGATTCAAGTTGATCTAGCCTTCCATGTTCGCCACTTACTGGTTCAATCTTCGAACGATCACTTTTTTCAACATATGCATAAGCAGAATGGTTATGGATACTCTCAAAATTCTCCGCTTCAACCGAAAACCATGGAAAGCGATGAAGAGCATCAACCTTTAAATATACTTCTCTCACGACATCTTCTACAAAGCGAGGCTGCATATAGGCCTTCTCAGTTATAAACTTTTCATCTTCGCGTTTCAGGAGAGTAAATAATTCGCTCGAGCCAGATTCCTCAACTATTCGGATTAAGTCTTCAAACCAAAAAAAGGGGCCAAGAGATACTTGAAGTGTCACAAGGCCTCGCTGGTTATGTGCTCCTCCATCTGAAATCGCTTTGGAACATGGACAGACTGTTTGCACGGGCACTATTACACCAGCAATAAAACGATGCCCTTTTTCAGAGCAGCTTGCTTCGTAAAAGCATTCATAGTTCATTATAGATGTTTGTTCCGAAACAGGTGCCGTCTTTTTGATAAAGTATGGAAAATGAATATCTGTGTAGGTTGTCTGCGCATTCAGCTCTATTCTTAACTTTTTTAGCATTTTAATCACATTGGGCATCGAGAGGTCGCTGCGATATTCCTCAAAGATCTCTATGAATCTGCTCATGTGAGTACCTTTGAAATCATGCGGAAGGTCTGCAAATAAATTGACCGTAGCTGTTGTGTGCTGGTATTTTTCAGCTTTGTCGAGCAAGGTTATGGGGTATCTGAGGCCTTTGACTCCGACTTTCTGGATCGCAACATTGCGATCATCCTTAAACGATTGAACATCTACCATAATCTAAACCTATATTTCGCATCAAGGCGCTTAATAATATCTAAAACCTATCTTTTCTCTGCCTAATGTAGACTTGGATTTTCACAGCGCAATATTTGAAATCCTCGCAGCAGCATCGATGGTGTTTGAGAGCAACATAGTGATGGTCATTGGCCCTACCCCTCCTGGTACAGGTGTTATCCAGCCTGCAATCTGCGAAGCTCCTTCGAAATCAACATCACCGCAAAGCCGATAACCCTTCTTTTTAGTAGAATCTGGCACACGATTGACTCCTACATCTATAATACAAGCACCTGGCTTGATCATATCCACAGACACCAAACCTGGTGCTCCCGCGCATGCCACTACAATATCCGCTTCCCGAACATGAGAACCAAGATCCCTCGTCCCAGTGTGGCAGACAGTTACAGTTGCATTGACCGATTTCCGGAGAAAAAGGTTTGCAAGCGGTTTGCCTACAATGTTCGAGCGCCCGACAACCACTGCCCTTGCTCCATTGGTCGGTACACCGCTCCTCTTAAGGAGTTCAATTATTCCAAACGGCGTACAGGGTATGAAACAAGGTTGATCAAGGAGCATGCGACCGAGATTGACTGGAGTAAAACCATCTACGTCCTTGTTGGGATCGATAGCCTCGATAACGCGGTGCTCATCGATATGTCTAGGAAGAGGAAGCTGAACGAGGATGCCATGAACATTTGGATCTCTATTGCATTCTGCAATTCTTTCAAGAAGGGTTTCCTCTGATGTATTCTCGGCCATCCTTGTCTCGAAACTCTTCATACCGATTTCAGCGCAGGCTTTTTCTTTTGCGGTCACATAAGAAATCGAAGCAGGGTTATCCCCCACAAGAATCACAGCAAGACCTGGTATTACTCCTTTTTGCTTGAGTAAGATGACTTTCTGGACAAGCTCATCCCTAATCTCCTCAGCAATTCTCTTTCCATCGATAAGTACTGCAGACATAACTCCTCCAACCTTCAAGATACTATATTTCTAGGATTTCGTCATGAATTTTCTAGTACTTCAAAGAAATCCCTGTATTCCACGCACCAGCAACATGCGCTGATGGCAGGAATAATCAAACTAAAGGCAAAATGCACCCCATTATCTATGTCAAAAAAATATCCTGGTTGTGCAAAAATCCCTTTTTCTTCGAGAAATCGCTGAGCTATTTTATCTTCTTCAAAATAACTCGGGCTTTCAATTAGAGCAGTCCATCCGCCTTGACAGCAAAGCACTCTATGCGGACTAGCTTTACCTGTCAAGATTTCCAGATAGACTGCATAATTCTGGCGAATTCTTCCTAGCGACTTACATAAAAATGCCGTTTCATGTTCAAAGAGAAAAGGCAGGGCGTTCATTATAGGGCTGTTCACAGAAAGAAAAGTATCTGCAATGAGGTCAAGTCGCTTTTTTGCTCTAGATACCTTCTGGCTTGGCCCAGAGATAGTTATCCATGCAAGCTTCAGCTGAGGCAATCCCATTCGTTTGGAGAGTCCGTCTAATGCAAAAGTAAGCACTCTGTCTTCCCCTACAAATGTCTTTCGTTCGACATTCTCATCTATAGGAAAATCGAAAAAAACTTCATCCGCTATCAATGCGAGATCATATTTTTCGCATAGATCCAGAATTGCGGTTCTTTCTCCTTTTCGGATATATGAACCAGTTGGATTGCTGGGATTGATTACCACAATGGCCTTGATACGCCTTCCATGATCTTCGGAAAGAATAAATGAAAGCTCGTCTAGGTTCAAATACCAGCCAGAAGGATGAACATACTCAAGTTTATAAGTCAGGACTTGCACCGATTCTAGTTCCGCCAAGTGTTGGAAAAGAGGATAACCAGGTTTTGGTACAAGTACCGCATCTCCAGTGTCGCATAGCAATTTGAAAAGCCATGAATATCCCTCCGAAGTTGATGCACAGAGAAAATAGTTATCGGGAGGCATATTTCGCTTATATGAAGCGAAATGATCCGAGATGGCCTCCCGAGCACGATAAAGCCCTCTAGGTTCCGGGTAATAGAAAATATTATCTTTGTTTGCCAGAGAGATAAGATCAGAGCTATCCCAATCAAGCCCTACATTTGTGGGATTTGTATTCGATAGATCTTTGACTGGAAGCCCAGCGCTGGACCTCGATGCACGAATCTCAGAAAGCTCGTTTGGTTCTGCTTCTCCAGCATTAGACCGTCTGGAAAAAATGTTACTCATCGAAATAAACCTATCAAAGCCCAAGAATACCTAATATGCTCTTCTCAAGCTCCATCCGAAGTTGAGCTGCCTCAGTTTCTAAATAATCGCATTCTTTCCTTGCCGCACAAGTGAATTGTTCATCAGACAGCGTTTTTATGTTTATTCTAACATTCAAGACTGCCCCAGAAAGCCCTGCCCATGCCATGAGACATCCTGTAGCTGCATCTGTTACTGAATTCGAGTTGCCAGTTCGAGCTGCTTCGAGGCATAAGCGCATTGCCTCGAGACAAAACCGAGAAGTTTTAAGAGGCACGCTAGCTGCTTCTTTGTT
>Ga0208460_10001830_pt1 | contig 12458 bp, 9 predicted proteins | sample AD_STIC10_MetaG_FD_184436 | JGI IMG/M metagenome (GOLD analysis project Ga0208460, IMG submission 184436) | Active sludge microbial communities of municipal wastewater-treating anaerobic digesters from USA - AD_STIC10_MetaG (SPAdes) (version 2) | ecosystem: Engineered > Bioreactor > Anaerobic >... | reverse complement strand
ATAATCTGCGCTGACAGGTTTGTTAACAACAAGAGGAGAACTACTAAATATCTCACCTAAGGAAAATACTAAGAATGAAAAACCCATGATTAGCCAAGTAGCTATTGTTCTACCCAACTTACCTCTTGACCATATCATTTTTTTGGTTAAAAAAATTTTCAGTTGTGAAGGAATCTTGACTATGTACTTAACTAGATTAGTGAGTAAAAGGCCTAATAAATATATTTTTTTAACAATATACAATCCAAGAGACCGGAAAAAATCCAACCACAATCTAAAGTACTGTTCAATTTTGTTCCGCCCAGAAGGTCTGAATCCCTCAAAACTTAGTTGGAAAAATCTCCTTGAAGAAGGGCGTTTAATTGTAAAGGACATTGTATTAATTATATGCAAAAATCATATCTTTTGCTTAGATTCCGTGAATTTTACCAGCAAAACACACAGGTAGCAAATACACTACTGCTTGGAAATTATTAGTTTTTAACCGTTTAAAAATTTCTCCGAGTTAATAATTTATGCCCCGCCTCTATTCATGGTATCAAGGAATTCTTTATTATCTTTTGTCTTTTTTAACTGGTCGATAACCAAAGGTGTTGCGTCTTTATCAATATTCGGTAGAGATACATAAGTTCTTAATCTGTATATCTTATTTAACATTTCTTTACCTAGAAGATCTTCCTCGTGTCTAGTTCCGCTGGAAACAATATCGATTGCCGGGAATATTCTTCTCTCGGATAGAGATCTATCTAATCTAAGTTCCATATTACCGGTACCTTTAAACTCTTCAAAAATTACATCATCCATTCTGGAACCTGTATCGACAAGTGCTGTAGCAATAATTGTTAAACTACCACTGTTTTCTAAATTCCTTGCTGCACCGAAGAAGTGCTTTGCAGGATAAAGAGCTGCGGGGTCAAAACCTCCGGTTAGAGTTCTTCCTGAAGGAGGTGCTACCATGTTGTAGGCTCTTGCAAGTCTAGTAATGGAATCCATTAATATAACTACATCCTTCCCCACTTCAGCCAACCTTTTAGCTTTTTCAAGGCATAACTCTGATATTCTGGTTTGTTCCTCTGCTTTTTCATCAAAATTACTTGCAAAAACCTCACCCTTTATACTTCTAGCAAAATGTGTAACTTCTTCAGGTCTCTCACCTATCAAAGCTACTAATAAAGTGATATCAGGATAGTTTGTGGTTATACCATTGGCAATATCTAAAAGTAAAAATGTCTTACCAGCCTTGGGTGGTGCAACTATCATTGCTCTTTGACCCTTACCTATTGGAGAAATCAAATCAATTAATCTTGTCGAGATTACATCTTGCTTGGTTTCTAATTTTAGCCACTCATTGGGAAATATTGGTGTGAGTTTGGCAAAATATGGCCTTTTCTTTGCTTTTTCAGGATCTTCACCAGCAACAGTCTCTATCTTTAATAAAGAAAGGTATCGTTCATTTTCCTTTGGGGGTCTTGCTAACCCCGTCACAACATCCCCCATTCTCAAACCAAATCTTTTAATTTGAGAGTTGCTGATGTAAACATCTTTGGGAAGATCGTCACCGTTTTCTTTTACTTGAGTTTGTCTAATGACTCCGTAATCGGTAAGAATCTCCAACATACCGGAAATTTTTATTGTGCTGCCATTATAGTTATAGCCTCCATATCCGGAGTGTTGAATAGGCTGCTTATAACTCTCTCTTTTAACTACTGAGTCTTCATCTTTGTTTTCTGAAATTTCGGGCCCAAATTCTTCTTCAACAGTCATATCATCAACCATATCATTAACAGGAGATGTAAAATCGCTGGTCGATATATCTTGTATTTCGAGTTGTTCCTCTACCTCTTCTTTTTTAGATAGATTTTTAACTTTTTTTTCGATCTCTTGAGATTCTTCTTTTTTCTTTTTTATTGGCATTTTTTATTTAACGTCGCAGGCAACAAAACCTTAACGTCCTAAGTTTATACTTTGAAAACGTGAGAATTTTTTCATATTTTTTGGAAGGTTTCTTTTTGCAAATGAACTTGGAAGTATCTAACCTTACAAATAAAATAATAAACTAAAAATGGAAATTCATCAAGTTTTCCTAAAGATGGGAGATAGCCACTGCCCCGAGCTACCTCCCAACTTCAAGACTCATTCATAGTTTTCTTTGTTTAAAGAGATCTTTAAATTCCTATCAAACACAAGAAACTACTCCTGAATAAGTTCTGCATTTACTACCAATCTTTTATCGTAAGTACCGGCGGTGCTGGACCAAACTCCCCCACAAGTTATCAATGTCATCACAGCTGTGTCTTCTTTGTATGGTTCAAAAACTCTGGTTCTATCTGGATCATCAATACTAACGTAAAAAACATTAGTTACCTTATAGTCAAAAACCCTACCGTAGCTGTCAAGTACGGATACTTTATCACCTGTTTTTATATTTTTCAACTTCCAAAAAGCTGCGGGATTACCATAATTATCATCGTAGTGCGCGTTCATTAATAAATTTCCTTTTTCTGAGGGCTTGGAACCCTTGGAATACCAACCTACTTCATCCCATTTTTTAGGAGTTTCTAAATGACCGGATACATCCACGCCAACGGAAATTATATTAGCGGAAATTCCAAGAGAATCTATTCTAATTTCCTTTGGGAATCCATATATTGGTTTGGATATTTCTGAAAATACGGAAACTTCCTGTGCAGATAAAACTTCTTGAGTAACTTCTTTGGTGTCTACGTTTATTTTAAACAAACTTTCATACAACGAGGAAGGTAAGGAAAATATATTCAGTAATTTCGAGGTGGAATTAAAATAAATTACGAATAAAACAACAACCAATAATATGGTTGTGATTAGTAAATTTTTAAAACGAGTTGATCTATCTATTTCTAACATATAAAACAATTGGGCGGGAGACAGAATGGTCGCGTAAGGACAAGCCAAACCCAACCATTCTGCCCTACGCCCAAAAGCGGTAAGGCAAACAATATCCCGCATTAACGGGCGGGATATTGAATTTTATACTTTAATTTTCAAGTTATTTTTTTAGGTACTTTTTAGATATTAAACCTGACACTAAAAGTACTAATCCTGACAACCCCATCGTTGACAAAGCTCCGGTCTTAGGAAGTTCAGAAGGTTGTACGTTGCCGTAGCAAACTGTAGCAGTATCTGCACCTTGGAACTCACCATCCCATCTTAATTCAGCTTTGTTAACTACACATTTCTCAAACTCTACATCTCTATCGTATTCATCTGAATCAACTTTAGCTTGAATTATGAATACTTTTTCATCTTTAGGATCAAAATTATCCCATTCTTCAGTTAAACCATTCCCACCGACTTTTGTCATTTCTTCAGGTAAGAAATCTTCCATCTTCATATCATCTGTAGCATCAGCGGGGCCGTCGCTTCTGTTTCTTATTTTGATTCTAAACTCAACTACTTCTCCTTCTTTTACGTCAGTAACTTTATCTTTCCATTCTGAATCACCTTGGATTCTTACTTCCTTGGTAATTTTAAACCTTAAGTTGTATTCCTCTTCCCCATACTGACCGGCATAAACGGTTCCAATAGATAAGAACACAAAAAGACCTAAGGTTATTAACGAACCTATTAACTTAATTTTGTTTTTTCTCATTTTGTTTTATTACCTACTAACTAAAAAACACAACATATACAATATGACATATTATGTTACTTAGCAGTATGGCAGGGAACTTAGTACTCTACAAGAAAAACTATAAATTTGGCACTTACCAAACTTAATGGAAGAATTATAGCCTATTTAATACACTTTGTCAACACTATGGGATTATATTACTCCCGAGGTTTCCGTGTATCTTTCTGAATGTGTTTTTTCGTTGTACCTAAAAGAAAATAATAATGAAAGCGCCAGTAATAGAAATCCTAAGTACTCAAGATATTGTGGCCAAAATATTAATTTTACATTATTAGGAACACCATCTTCAAATACCCAGCCATTAGCCCAGTTGTTTACTCTAACGTGCTCTGCGTCACACTTATTAATCCCACATAACGCTACCCATCCTGGATCGTGGGCTTCGTTTAAAATATACACTGAAGAAGAATTAATTTCAGGCTTAGGTACAGCAACACTTTTTATATATTCATAAGGAATGGGTACTAAACTTAAATATTTTAATTCATTTTTACTCATCGTATTGCCAAAAACATAATTTGAAATATTTACCGTATATCCAACACCATCTCCATATGGAGGTATGAGATAAAAGTATGTCCCTACATCAGTATTTTGAGGCAGTGAGACCTCTATATCACAACGTTTAGAGTATTCATTTGTCAAACAAATTCTAAGAGGAACTCCGCTTATATATAATGCTCTTACTTCAAGAACAAATCCGTTACTATGAGGTGCAAGAGGAAAAGCATACGAATCACACAACGATCCTTCTGTTGAATTGAAAAGAACCCCACTCCCTGTATCTACAAAATTAGAATCCTCCAAATTACTTCCCAGCTGGCAAACTCTTCTGTTACCATCAATTTCTGACGGTTCTACTGTTAAATAGTCTTTTTTATCAAATGATAAATATCCTTTTAAAGGAATTTTAACGTCGCTATAACTCAACTCTCCTTTTGATGACTCTTCCATCAAAAAAACAGCTATATTAGTGTATTGCCTGTTCTGTTCTGACTTTTTATTTCTCGCATCTGCAAAAAATCTCAAATCATAATCATTAATATCTTCTGTTAATTCTGAAACAAAATAATCATTACCCACTAATTTGTTAATACAAAGACCTGATTTATTATCCAACATACAAAAATCTTGGTAGTTTAACTCTCTGTCAGTCGTGTACGTTGTTAAAACCGATCCGGTGTAATTATTAGTTAAAAATTTTGAGATGGAGGAAGTTACACAAGCAACAGTATTTTTGCTTGAAATTTTAAAACCTGATTCTAATCTGGATAAAGAGTATGATGCGTATGAACCATAACCGGAAACATCGCAATTTTCCAGATTTGAGTACAAAATTTTATCAATACTAATTTTTTCGCCTTTATTATAAAGAATATATTTTGAAGGATTCTTTAAAGAAACCGTAGAATTTCCTATGTATCCGGAGCTATTCAAATTATTAATGCTAAAGTAATCTTCATTAAACTTAAGGAAATACTCTACCCCTGCTTCTATATTTAAAGGTATCTTATTTAAAACTATGTCATTAAATTTTATTTCTACATAAGTATTGTTATCTTGGTACTTCTTTAAAAACAGGGATAGAGACAATGTACCCGATTCATCTATAATGTTATCTCCATAGGGTAATTTGAAATGAACTAACTTTTCATCCGAGTGTACTAGGCTTGAATCAATATTTTCATTTACAGAATTGAAACCAACGAATTGATGGGATTGGCTTTTATCCGAGATATAGTCTCCGTACTCAGTGTAGATTGGGTCGTAGTACTCTTTAAACAAAGAATTACCTGATACATAATGAGGATTAATCGAGGATTCCGTTATGTCGTAATCACTATCCGGATGGTATTCATATACCTTCAAACCACTGCCAAAATCCCTTGCTAAAGATATAGAATTCATCTTAGAAAACATGTCTTCAATTTCATTATGAAACAAAACTTTTTTATCCATACCGGGGGCTACTACACTCTTATCGAAGAGAACCCATCTTACCTTATATTTTTCTAAATATTCTCTAAGCAACTCAGCATTTTGAGAATATATTGCAGTTGAAATCTCTCTATATGGCTGTTCATTAGCAATGTTCCAACGATCAAACTCCCTGTCTATTAAAGGTTGTTTTATACCAAACCATAAGAAGCCTGCACCTTGATAACCCACACGATTATCCCAATAATAAGTAATCCATCCCCAGAAAGAGTGTATCGGAAGATGTAAAACTCTGCCGTATCTATCTTGTCCATCAAAATACTTGAACATCTCAAAATACCTATCAGGGATTTTTACCCTCATTGCAGGATTAATTAAGTTACCTTCAAAGGCAGGAAGAGAAAAGTACACAATACAAAAAGTTGTTATTACAAGGACGAGTGGGCCCGCTAATCTATTCATAAACCGACTAAGAAATTTGATCATTAAAGAAAATGAGTAGGCAAGAAATAACGCATATACGTAAATCAAAAATATTGAAAACTTAGTGAATGGAAATCTAAACAATTCTTTAAATAACGGAATATTTTGCTGGAAAAATACAAATAAAAATCCAAATGGCGGATTTACATTTAATATAAAAAATATACTTACAAACCCTACAAAAATCCACGGAAATAACTCCCTATTCCTTTTTATTATTGAAAAAACAGCTCCTAGAAAAACCAACCCAGCCATAAAATACCCTATAACATAGACAAAAGGCACCTTAAGATGCATAATCCAGGGCTTCAATAAGCTTCCATACGAATCATCGTTTGTGTATACTCCCCAATCAAAAAGAAAGTTTTTTAAGATGGATATATCTTTTATATTCCCGTATTTTTTATTAACTAAAAAAGCTTCCTCGGAAAATAAATGATGAATCTTAGAAAGAGGAACTTCTCCGCCTTTGTCGATTCCGTAGTAAATGTTGGGTAAAAGCCAAAATGAATTGATTAAAAGTGTTAGCAAGAATAGTAAGATACCTCTCTTTAGATACTTGGACCAACCATCGGGAATACTTTTTTCTTTAGAAAATAAATCTAACATTATCATCAAAAAAAGATATAAAAATAGAAACATTGCGTAAACATAAAAAAGTGTAGGAGTATGAGCTTGTGGTGCCCCAAAAAGGGTAATTAATGAAAACCAAACCAAATCTTTTCTGTTCCCACTTCGGTAAAAACTGGTTAAAAATAAAAATGCCCATCCTAAAAAAGCATATTGAACTAAAAACATTTCGAGAGGAACATTAAAGTGTTGTAAAGTACCTAAGTTTAAAAGATAAAAAAGACCACCAAGAAAAGACCCAATATTAGAAGCAGCGTCGTTAATATTTTTAAAAATTATTCTTTTTAGGAAAAAGAAAACTCCGAGAGGCCCTAAAATCAACATTAAAAAAGCAAAAATGTACCTGATGGTGTTTTTGGCAAAAAAGATGTCTAATATCCAAATAACTAAGACTCTTGGAATTTCCGAAGCGTGTGCCTGAGAAGCAGGAGAACCTAAGCCTTGATGAGATTGCCAAGCTCCTGAAATTATTCTTTTCCAATATATACCGTAGTCAAATTCGGGATGAAGTGTATCCCAACCGGTCAAATATGTCCCGGGTGTGTAATTTTTATAACAGATAAACAGAGTTATTAAAACCAAAATGATTGGAAATATAATCGATGAAATTTTCACTCTTAGAATTTTCTTTAGCACATTTTAAGTATAGGTTTTAAGTTCACTGTTGGCAATTAAAATTGATAAAAAAAGTCGCACGTCTACGTCAATTAGAAGACACGGGGGAAAATTCCTTTAAATCAACGTTTTCCTCCCCTACTGACCACTTTACCAAAACCACCTTGTGGCACCTAACACCCTTCCCGCATTTATCCTCCCCTGTTAGTATTTCCTCAATATCTTTTGTAAAATTTTGATTTAAACCTAAAATACTACAATATGATGAACCTGATTTGGGCAAGTTATGAACATCCAAAGAACTTTCGTGGACAGTATTCTCTATCTGTACCACGTACATAACACCTTTTTCGTAATCTCTCCAAATCTTATCCTGAATTGCAAAATGACCTGTAAAAAAAACGTATGTGTGATTAGGTGAAAGTTTTATTGTTTCAATTCCATCGTCAATACCTGCCCCTACTTTGCATCCCTCCGTCGATTCTTCTTTATTCACTGAAGAGGGTTTTCTTCTATAAACAGAGACAATCTCATCGGGTTTTTTAATAAAAACAGAATTATCGGAATCCTTATATATTTCAAAATCCTTAATTTTTTCAAAAATACTATTACTTTGCTGTAAATACTCGTCAACTTGTTTTAAAACAGAGTAATTTCTCAAACCCTCGGGACCTAAATATGATGAGGTAATTACATATTCAGAATCCGTTTCATTAAAAAAAGATTCGATTCTCTCCACAGAGTCAAACAATTCGAATTGAAAATATGGAACCGGCATATACATGTTTTTATACCCCAGCTCTATTCTTACCAGCTCTAACATAGATGCTGACATCTGTTCGGAATCAACAATAACGGCAACCCCCAGAGCCTTTTCTTTTTCATCAGAATCATTATAAATAAAGGTTAAAACGTCATCGACAGGAGATTTGTAAGGTTTATAGGAATAAAAAGCAGTACCATAATAATACCAGGCCTTGTATCTCGGACCGGTAAAGAAAATGCTTAAGGGTTTAAGCAAAGGGTCTTGTGCCTCTAAACTAAAAAACGATAGAAATATTGAAGCAATAAAAAGATAAAACACAGTAAGTCCTTTTAACCACCTTAATTTAAACCTACCAAAACCTTTCACTAAAAACAAAATATCTGCAATTAAATAGGCAAGCAAAGGTGTCAAAGGAAGTGTGTATCTTAAATTTTTATTGCTTATGAAAACAAAAAGTAGCCAAGGAATTAAAATGTTAACAAGTAGAATAAGCTCTCTTTTCCAATTATTTTTTAGTTGATATATTATTGAGATAACAACAAGAACAAAAGGGAGAAACATTATTTGATGCGATATGGAATTAGAAGGGTAATATAGAATACTTTGCCATAAGTTAGTTGGATCGTCAGACTCCCCTCCCGAAAATATTTTCACCTGTGACACCAATTCAACCCAATTAATGTAGTACCAAGGAATTACAAAAATTAAAAAAACAACAAATCCGACAATTACGTTTCGAATAATTTTTATTTTATTTACTTTATCAACTGTGGTACTTTGTCTGATAAAAGCTTGATATAAAGCTATAACAACGGGAACAACTAAAAATACAAAACCTGTCCATTTTGTAAGTTGAATAAATGAAAAGAATATGAAAAATAAAAGCGTTTGCCAAAGTTTTTTAAAATTATCCGAGGTACACAAATAATAAACTGACATTAAAATTAAAGCAGTTAGAGGTAAATCCAAATGAAAATAATGAGACTGATCAATTATTTGAGGAAATAGTGAATAAATTATTGCTGTTAGAAAAGAGGTTTTCTTGTCTTTTGTAAAAAGAAAGGTAATTTTATAGGTAAAAATTATTGAAAGTATAAAAAATATCAGTGTTTCTAATAAAAGAAACATAGATTTATACCCGAACACTAAAGAGATAAAAGAACCTATTAATTGAACAAAGGGAGGATAATAATTAGAGATTTTCAAAATAGATTTAAATGAAGCACCTTCCGCACCGGATAGAAACCTCTCCGTTTCCTGAGCCATACGATAGCTTAATCCTATGTGTCCTGCGCTATCCCATGTTTGATAGCTTTTATTTAAAATATGGAAAATTGAGAAGAATAAGACGTGAAAAATTATTAAAAATAATAATAGTTTGTCCCATTTATCAGATAATATTTTTTGAGAAAAAAGATTTTTTATCTTCATTTGTTAAATAATAACTTATTTTCCTGTTTTTAGGCAAAAAGAAAGACCCCCGAAAAACTTATCATTGCTGATAATCGGGGGTCGTTCTGACATGCTATGTGCGGGAATTTTAAAGATCAGGATCGTTCAAAAGTTCAGAGCCGTTCCAGATCTTTCCAAAAAACAAAGGTTTTTGCTCATCCACATTGATGGTTAAGGTGTGCTCACGAAGAGCTTTTAAATCATTGACCTTAAACAAGACGGGGCTGATATTCCAACGTTCGTTTTCAGCATTCCAACCGGTGTGAAAAACCACCTCAATTGGGTCATCAGAATCGTTGAAAATATAACCCATGGAACCCTTGTTCTCGTAGTCAATAACCTGACCAGATGCATTTGCACCACCAGGATCAGATGACCACAAAACACCCTGATTGGGCTCAAGCTTGACCACAGGATTTACGTTAGGATCTTTTAACCCTACAGCAATAATCTCCCCGGTTCCAAGCTCAACGATACCAGGTTCCTCTTCCACTACTTCAGCAGTGGGTTCCACGACGGGGGGAGCCTGTACTTCAGGTTCCGCGGTCGGGGATGGAGCGGGTTGGGTGGGAGCAACAGGTGCCTCAATTTCAGGCGCCTTTCGATCAAATCCACCGGACAACCAAACGGCGATCAAAACTGCCGCGATCAAAATCAAAATGAAATGCCATCTTTTCATCTTAGGCCTCCTTGCCTAGATTTTCTTATCCAACCAGCCGAGAAGGCCAGTTTTTTGTGGATTGGTTTCCTGCTTGGGCGCCGGTTTGTTTTCCTGCTTTTGAGCAGAAGTGGTTTGTGGATCCGCTGGTTTCTGAATCTGAATTTGAGGCTTGTTGTTTCCACCCGATACGGATTTTGGAGCTAATCCAAGAGTGTTTAATTTATCTTGTAATGCCGCAATCTCTTTTCGGATCTGAATTGCCGCAACTTCGTTTTTCCCAGCTGAACGCAACTGCTTTACTTTGGCTTCAATTGAACTGATTACCTCAGCGATTTCAATTTGAGTATCCAAAATACTCCGTTGGTTCTTCAAATCTTGCAAACTTGGCTGTGTAGCCATCTTATATTCTCCTTATATTTTATATTTTTGAATAATCTTAAAATGACTTCTACACAGCCTAAGCTGGTAGAACTAGGTCTAGGACCTAGATGATTTTCTTGTGTGTTCCCGCACACCTTTCTAACTACATTTTTTAAATATAATCAAAAAGGTGCACGAGAACTAAAATCTATAATAAAGGAGAGTGTTTCCGCACATATTGTCAAAGTACTCCACTCTATAACAATTTTTATAGAGTTGATTTTTACTCTCATTTAATAAAATAAGAGCAAGAACCATTTACACGGGTAGGAGGAAAAACTAAAAGAATAATACAGATTTAGTCTCTCTCCAACTCTGTAATGGAAGAATTCTATACTATTTTTTCAATTTTGTCAACACTATAGGGCTGAAGATGTTTGTTAATCTTGATTTTAAGTTAAATAAATATTCTAAAAGAAATAAAAAAATCAATTTGACAATTGATATCTTAAAAGATATATTATTAAAATGAAAAAAAATTACGGATACCCATTTGAAAAACATTTAAAAGAACAATTAAAAAATCCGGCATTCAAAAAAGCCTGGGATGAAATAGAAATTGAATCATCAATAGCAGAAGGAATGATTGGAAAAAGAATTGAAAAGAATATATCTCAAAGGGATCTGGCTAAACAGATAAACAGCACTCAAGCTGTAATCTCAAGAATAGAAAGTATGAATGCAAACCCTTCAATAAAAACTTTAAAAAAGATTGCCAAGGCTTTAGATGCCAAACTAGAGATAAAGATTAGGTAAAAAAATATATAAATTTCAACACATTCTACTCTAAATAGACACCGATCACTTTAAGAAATCATATTTCAAGAATATAAATAATCTTGATGGGGCGGGCCTTGGTAGGCGAGCAGATGTTGACAATCTAGCTTTGCGGGTTCGATTCCCGTCCGCTCCACCAAGAAACTCTATTGACGAATATTACAACAAGTAATAGAATGTAAGAGTCAACATCTGCTTACCAAGGTAAAGCTAGACAAGAAGGCCTCCGTATGGAGGCCTTCTTCGTTTCGCCTTTACAAAATTTATCTCCTTACCTAATTTCTGACCTTATCTGTTACAAAAATAATCCAAACAAATATTTATAAGCAAAAAAGAAATGATTAAATAAACCAAAACACCTTGACATATAACATATATGTTATATAAGTAAAATATGAAGTTTAGAGATTTTAATGAAATTAAAAAAGAATTATTGAGCGACCCTGAAGTAAAAAAGGAGTACGACAGCCTCGGTCCCAAATTTGATCTTATTAGATCAATAATAGATAAAAGAATTGAGAAAAATATTAGTCAGGAAGAACTTGCAAGTAGAATGGGTACAAAACAAAGCGCCCTATCAAGATTTGAATCCGGAAACTATAATCCTTCATTAGCTTTTATGCAAAAGGTAGCTCAAGCTTTAGATTCAAAACTGGAAATTAGACTTAGATAGAACCTCCTTAATGCTATCTCTCTACTCCAAATAGATAAACCCTACTTACGTAAATTACCCATCAAGAATATAAATAATCTTGATGGGGCGGACCTCGGTAGGTGGGTAAGCATTGACAACTTAACCTTGCGGGTTCAACCCCCGTCCGCTCCACCAAATAACACTCTTGACTGAAATAGCAATATAGAATAGAATGTTTCTGTCAATGCTTATCAATCACTTACCAAGGTAAGGTTAAGCAAGGAGGTCTCCGTAAGGAGACCTTCTTCGTATTTACTTTCTATATAAATAATTTACGATATTTTTTACGCTACTTCCCCAAATACTCTCTCAACGCCTCTTCTATCACTTCTCCCAAGTTTGAATCATGCTG
>Ga0208460_10001817_pt1 | contig 12555 bp, 9 predicted proteins | sample AD_STIC10_MetaG_FD_184436 | JGI IMG/M metagenome (GOLD analysis project Ga0208460, IMG submission 184436) | Active sludge microbial communities of municipal wastewater-treating anaerobic digesters from USA - AD_STIC10_MetaG (SPAdes) (version 2) | ecosystem: Engineered > Bioreactor > Anaerobic >... | reverse complement strand
ACCCCGAGCGTACGCTGCTGTACCAAACAGTGGCAGAGCACTACGAGACCTGGCTGGAGTTGGCCAGCGCGGGTCAGTTCGACGGCCAGGGCGACCACCACAGCCCCAAACCCTACGTGCGCAAAGCGTTTGCCAAGTATCTGGAGTGCGGCATCTTTGTCCATGGCTTCGCCCGCGCTCGCTGCGGCGACTGCGGGCTCGACTACTTTGTTGCCTTCTCCTGCAAAGGCCGGGGTGTCTGCCCCTCATGCACCACACGGCGCATGGTGGAGACGGCGGCGCACCTCACCGACCACGTCTTCCCCCGCCTGCCGGTGCGCCAGTGGGTGCTCTCCGTGCCCAAGAGGTTGCGCTACTTCATGCAACGCGACGGGCCAGTGCTCAATATGGTGCTGCGCATCTTCCTGCGGGTCATTGCGCAAAACCTGCACGCCAACTGCCCCGGTGCGGCCAATGCAGACAAGGCAAGCCTGCACATTGGCGCAGTCGCCTTCATTCACCGCTTTGGCTCCAGCCTCAATGAACACGTCCACTTCCACGTTTGTGTGGTGGACGGGGTGTTTGAGGAAGTGGAGGGCGAGGGCGATGCTGATGCGACCCCTCGAATCTCATCGCCGGGTGTCATCTTTCACCCGGCCACCGGCATCGATGCGCATACCGTGGCCCCAGTGCAGACCACACTGCAAAAACGCATCCTGCGCGCCTTCGTTGCTCGGGGCTTGCTGGAGAACTGTGACGCCAAAGACATGCTGGCCTACCAGCACAGCGGGTTCTCAGTCGATGCCGGTGTCTGCATCGAAGCCCACGACCGCGCTGCGCTGGAGCGGCTGCTGCGCTATTGCGCGCGTCCACCGTTTTCCATGGAGCGACTGCGCAAAGAGGGAAGCAAACTGGTGTACCGCTGTGCCAAGCAGCGCAGTGAGCCTGCCAGCGACAAGCGCGGTGCCAAGGCCGATGAGCTACACCTCACACCGCTGGAGCTGATTGAGCGCATTGCCGCGCTGGTACCCCCACCACGTACCCACCGGCACCGCTACTTTGGCGTGCTGGCACCCAACTCGCCGCTGAGGGCAGCGGTTACCGTGCTGGCCCAGCCTGCTGCGGTGCAACCAGCCACGGTGGAGACTGCACAACCTGGCGCGGGCGTGGGCGTACCTGGGGTGGCGGCACCTGGCAAAGCGGCCCCACCTCCCACACCTTCTACACCAGAACCTGGAGCACCGATCAAGCGCCCAGCGCACTACCTGTGGGCGGTGCTGATTGCCAGAATCTACGAAGTCTTCCCGCTGCTGTGCCCCATGTGCGGTGGGCAGATGCGCCTGATTGCGTTCATCACCCACAGTGTCGATATCCGGCAAATACTCGAACACATCGGGGTAGAGTCCGAACCCCCACACATCGCGCCAGCACGCGGGCCACCGCTGTGGGTTGAGTGTGATGCGCCGGTGGATGACGGGGTGCAAGGCGAGCCGGATTGGGATTTGGCAGCGCAACCCGCACCCGATTACGAGGTAGACCAGCGCGTCAATTGGTGACCCAGTGAAGCGGCGGTATCAATCGCTGCGGCGAGTAGCTGCGTGCGCGCCGGCCCCAAATGCATCTTGCATCCCAAGGTTTCGCCATTTAGAGGTAAGCGAGCGCTCAACCTGCCTTGACCGAACGTGTTTCGAGGCCAAAAACTCGTGCCATACTTGGCCTCATGCGGTTGAATTTCCTATCCGTGAATCAATAGCTTCCGGCGGCCGATGGACGCTGGAAAAAGACCGATTTGATCCCAAATTCGGGGTTTTCTTGCCCCCGGCAAGCTCCGCCGAGCCGCCCGGAGCGCCCCGAGCCTTCAGGCGACGGGGCCTGCCTGCGCGGCCAGGCTGCGGTCGTAGTCGGTCAGCAGCGCCATGAAGCGCGCGGCCACCGGCGACAGCGTGCGCGCCTTGAGCCAGGCGCAGCCGAAGCGCACGCGCATGCCCAGGTCCACGCCGGGCAGGCACACCAGCTGGCCCGCGGCCACTTCCGGCGCCACCATGAAGGCCGGCATCAGCGAGATCGCGTGGCTGTGCCGCAGCACGTCCTTGAGCATGCCTGAAAGGTCGCACTCCACCGCCAGCGGGCCGCGGCCCGGCGGCTGGGCGCGCGCGCCCGCGGGCAGGCCGGCCTGCAGCAGCGCCGCCTGCGCCGCGGTCAGGCTGGGGCCGGCGATCGGATAGCTGAAGACCGCGGCCGGGCTCGGCGAATCCATCCCCGCCAGCGGGTGCCGCGGCTGGCACACCACCACCAGGCCATGCTCGCTCAGCGCCTGCACCGCAAAGTCGTCCATCAGCTGCACCTGGCTGAGCTCGACCACGATCAGATCCACATCGCGCGCCCGGGCGCGGTCGGGCAGCTCCTGCCAGGGGGCGAGCACGGTCTTGAGACGCAGGCCCGGGTGCGCCAGGTTGAGCCGCCCGAGGGCGGGCCCCACCAGCGCCGAACCGCCGTAGGGGCCCACGCCGATGCGCAGCTCGCCCAGTTCCAGCCCCTGCGTGAGCGCGATGTCGCGCTCCAGGTCGCGCGTGGCGCTGTCGAGCTGGCGCGCATGAGTGAGCAGCAGCCGGCCCACATCGGTGGGTTCGATGGCGCCGCGGTGGCGCTCCAGCACCGGCGCGCCGACGTTCGCCTCCAGCGCCTGGATGCTGCGCGACAGCGCGGGCTGGGTCAGGTGCACCGCCTCGGCGGCGCGGCTGAAGCTGCCGTGTTCGACCACGGCGATCAGATGGCGCAACTGGCGCAACTCCATGCATGACTCCCATTTATCGATTCGATGTTTCGAATGCATTGGACAAATAGTAACGGGAACCGGATCATCCAGCAATGCGCCTCACAGAAGGCGTTTCCCACCTGGAGACAAATCATGGACCCCCAAACCTTTGACTACGTCATCGTCGGCGCCGGCTCGGCCGGCTGCGCACTCGCGGCGCGCCTGACCGAAGACCCGAACGTGACGGTCTGCCTGCTGGAGGCCGGCGGCCCCGACAAGAGCGTGCTGATCCATGCGCCCGCCGGCGTGGTGGCCATGGTGCCCACCAGGATCAACAACTACGCTTACGAGACCGTGCCCCAGCCCGGCCTCAACGGCCGCAAGGGCTACCAGCCGCGCGGCAAGACACTGGGCGGCTCCAGCTCGATCAACGCGATGCTGTACGTGCGCGGCAACCGCTGGGACTACGACCATTGGGCGGCGCTGGGCAACCCCGGCTGGAGTTATGACGACGTGCTGCCGCTGTTCAAGCGCTCCGAGCACAACGAACAGTTCGCCGACGGCTTCCATGGCCAGGGCGGCCCCCTGAACGTGACCTACCAGGCGCACCAGAGCCCGGTGAACGACCTGTTCCTGCAAGCGGCCGCCGTCAACGGCATTCCGCTGAACCCGGACTACAACGGCGCGGAGCAGGCCGGCGCCTTCCAGTACCAGGTCACGCACAAGAACGGCGAGCGTTGCAGCGCGGCCAAGGCCTTCCTCACGCCCAACCTGTCGCGGCCCAACCTCAAGGTGATCACCCACGCCGTGTCGGCCAAAGTGACGCTGGAGGGCCGGCGCGCCACGGGCGTGGCCTACCACCAGGGCGGCGCCTTGCAGACGGTGCGGGCACGGCGCGAGGTGATCCTGTCGGCCGGCGCCTTCGGGTCGCCGCAGTTGCTGCAGCTGTCGGGCATCGGCGCAGCCGCCGACTTGCAGAAGGCGGGTGTGCCGGTGATGCACGACCTGCCCGGCGTGGGCAAGAACCTGCAGGACCACATCGACTATGTGCAGACCTGGCGCGTGCCCAGCCACACCGACACCTTCGGCGTGTCGCTGCGCGGTTCGGCCCGGCTCACCGGCGCGATGCTGGAGTGGAAGAAGCAGCGCACCGGGATGGTCACCAGTTCCATCGCCACCTGCGGCGCTTTCTTCCGCTCCGCGCCCGACGTGGCGGTGCCGGACTTGCAGCTCGTTTTTGTGCTGGGCATCGTAGACGACCATGCGCGAAAGATGCACCTCGGCCACGGCATTTCGTGCCACGTCGATCTGCTGCGCCCGCACAGCCGCGGCACCGTCAGCCTGGCCAGCACCGATCCCCACGATGCCCCGCTGATCGACCCGAAATTCCTGTCCGACGAGCGCGACCTGCCGGTGCTGGTCAAGGGCGGCCAGATGCAGCAGCGCATCCTGGAGTCCAAGCCCTTCGACCCGATCCGCGGCAAGATGCTCTACCCCGCGCGCATCGACGACCCGGCCGGCATGGCGCAGGACATCCGCAACCGCGCCGACACCCAGTACCACCCGGTGGGCACCTGCAAGATGGGCCCCGACAGCGACCCCATGGCCGTGGTGGATGCGCAGCTGCGCGTGCGCGGCATCGACGGCCTGCGTGTCGCCGATGCGTCCATCATGCCGACCCTGATTGGTGGAAATACCAATGCCCCCAGCATCATGATCGGCGATAAGCTCGCTGACCTGCTCCGTTCCAACGCCTGAACGCATTCCAACAACTTCAATCCTTCCAGGAAACTCCCATGAACCAGACCATGAACAAGACCCTGGGCAGCGCGCTGCTCATCACCCTGCTGGCCCTCGCCGGCTGCGGCAAGAACGCCGGCGTCGGCGGCACCGCCGGCGAGGCCGAAGTGGCCACGCAGAAGGCGAACGAAGCGATGACCCAGGAACTGAACCTGGCCGACCCCCAGGACTTCGAGGATGCCAAGCGTGGCTTCATTGCCGCCCCCGAGGGCAAGATCATGGCCGCCGACGGCACCACGGTGCTGATCGACTTCGACGCCTACAAATTTGTCGACGGCAAGCCGCCGGCCACGGTCAACCCGAGCCTGTGGCGCCACGCCACGCTGAACAAGGGCGTGGGCCTGTACAAGGTGCGCGACGGTGTGCACCAGCTGCGCGGCTTCGACATCTCCAACATCACGCTGATCGACGGCAAGACCGGCTGGATCGTCGTGGACGCCCTCACCTCGCGAGAGAGCTCGGCCGCTGCGATGGCCTTTGCGCGCAAGCACCTGGGCAACAAGCCGGTCACGGCGCTGGTCTTCACGCACAGCCATGCCGACCACTTCGGCGGCGCGCTCGGGGTGGTGACGCCGCAGGAAGTGGCCGAACGCAAGATCCCCGTGATCGCGTCCGAAGGCTTCATGGAGGAAGCCACCAGCGAGAACATCCTGGTCGGCACCGCGATGGCGCGCCGCTCGATGTACCAGTTCGGCAAGAACCTGCCGCCCGGCCCGAAGGGCGCGGTGGACACCGGCCTGGGCAAGAACGTGTCCTACGGCGCCATCGGCATCCTGGAGCCCACCCAGCTCATCACCAAGCCGACCCAGGAGCTGGTGCTGGACGGGGTGCGCGTGGTGTTCCACAACGTGCCCGGTGCCGAGGCCCCGGCCGAGATGACCTTCTCGGTGCCCGAGTACAAGGTCTACGGCGGCGCCGAGAACCTGGCACAGACCATGCACAACCTGCTGCCCGTGCGCGGCGCCAAGGCGCGCGACGCGCTGCGCTGGTCCACCTACATGCAGGAGGCGCTGGACCAGCTCGGTGACGCCGAGGTCTACGTGGGCCAGCACAACTGGCCGGTCTGGGGCCAGGCGCGCATCCGCGAGTTCATCACCAAGAACCGCGATGTGTACAAGTACACCCATGACCAGACGGTGCGCCTGGCGAACGCCGGCCACACCCCGCGCGAGATCGCCGACCTGATCAAGCTGCCGAAGTCCTTGGCGTCCTACCCCAACACGCGCGGCTACTACGGCGACCTGCGCCACAACGTCAAGGCGGTCTACCAGCTCTACCTGGGCGCCTACGACGGCAACCCGGCCAACCTGAACCCGCTGCCGCCGCAGGAATCTGCCAAGCGCTACCTGGAGCTGCTCGGCGGCCCCGACAAGGCCGTGGCCGCCGCGCAGGCCGCCTACGACAAGGGCGACTTCCGCTGGGCGGCCGAGCTGCTCAACCACGCCGTCTTCGGCGCGCCCGACAACAAGGCCGCCAAGGAACTGCTGGCACGCACCTACGACCAGATGGGCTACATGTCCGAGGCGGCCACCTGGCGCAACAGCTACCTGACCGCCGCCCTGGAGCTGCGCAATGGCCCGCCCAAGAAGGGTATCGACCGCTCGGCCCTGATCGACATGCTGTACCAGACGCCGATCGAACGCTTCCTGGAGGCCATGGCCGCTGGCCTCAACGGCCCCGACGCCGAAGGCAAGGACCTCAAGGTCAACCTGGTGCTGACCGACCTGAAAACCTCCTACGTGCTGTGGATCGAGAACGCGGTGCTGCACTTCAAGAAGGCGCCGCCGGACGCCAGCGCCAACGCGACGCTCACGCTGACCAAGCCCATCTTCATCAAGATGATGGCTGGCACCGCGGGCGTGAAGGACACCCTGCTCAGCGACGACCTCAAGATCGACGGCAGCAAGATCGACCTGGTGCGCTTCTTCAGCCTGATCGACAAGGCGCCGGGCACCTTCCAGATCGTGACCAAATAACGCGCAGAACCCAATCGAGAGACCCCCCCATGGAAGTCAAACTGAATGCAACGGCCGACCACGTGTTCGGCCTCCTGACCGACCCGAAATGGCTCGAGGCGCGCAGCCTGGCCTTGGGCGAGCTGAGCGCGAAATGTTCAGCCCGCAAGAGTGGCGGCGTGCAGGTCACGATGAAGCGGCGCGTGCACCGCGACATGAACGCCATCATTGCCAAGGTCCTCAATCCGGATAGCGACATCGAGATCGTCGAAAAATGGTCGGGCGACGGCGACCGCCGCCAGGCAACCTATGCCCTGACCATCGTCGGCAAACCGGTCACGGTCAGCGCCGACATCGAACTGGAGGCAACCGGCAAGACCTGCGTCTACCGGATCACGCACCGGGGGCATGTCAAGGTGCCCTTGATCGGTGGCGTGATCGAGAAGTTCGTCGTCGGAGAAACCGAAAAGGGGTGCATCGATGAGCTCAACTACCTGGCCAACTACCTGAAGAAAAACAAGTAGCCCGGGCCATCGTCCGAATTCCAGAATAAGCGTCCATCGGTCAACAGGAGACACTGTGCCCGCCCTATCCGTCATCGATCTCGCGATGTTTCTGCTGGAAACGGGCGAGCGTCCCTACAACATCGGCCCCCTCGCCATCATTGCGCCGCCGGCAAACTTTCGCGGCAATTTCGCCGACAAGCTGCTGGAGCGCATGCTGAAACGCCCTGTGGGTGCGCCGTTCAACTACCGGCTGGGGAGTTCGGCGTTGGGCATTCCAACGCTGGAGATCGATGAGCAGGCGGACGCCCGCCAGCACGTCAAACGGCTGACGCTGGACGCGCCAGCTTCCATGGATCAGCTGTGCGCCACGGTCAGCCGCCTGCATGAAGTCCGCATCGATCGCTCCGGATTGTTGTGGGAGCTCTACGTGATCGACGGTCTGGAGGACAACCGCGTCGCCCTCTACGGAAAGGTCCACCATGCCATCATCGACGGGCGTACCTTCGTGCAGGTTGTGTCCAACTGGTTTGCGCCAACCGCGTCGGACAAGACCGTCCGGGCCCTGTGGGAAGGTGTGCCCAAGGCGCCCCGCAGGACGCCGGCGAAACGGTCGCTCGTGGAATTCGTCGGCGGCACGATCCGCCAAACCGCGGCGACCACCGCGTCCGCGTTCGGCCTTTACAAGCTGCTGGCCCGCCAGGCATTGACCACCGTCGGCGTGGACAGCGCGTTGACCGTGCCGGTGCTCGGCGTACCCAAAGTTTTCCAGGGCGAAGCGGTTGCCGGGCGTGAATTCGGCTTCTGCACGCTGCCGATTGCGGAGGTCAAGGCGGTTGCCAAGGTGCAATCGGCCAGTGTCAACGATGTGTTTCTGGCTATCGTCGACGCCGCCATGGCCCGCCTGCTGTCAGACTCCAACGACCTGCCCGCGGAACCCCTGGTGGCCGACATGCCGCTGGCCCTCAACGACGCAAAAGGCGGAAACCAGATTGCCGTCCTGCAATTCCCTCTGGGCGCGCCGCAGATGAGCGTGCTGGAACGCCTAGCCGCCATCCGCACCCAGGCCGGTCGCGTCAAGGACATGCTCAAGCAGGAATCCGCCAGCACCTTGATGCTCTACACGACGCTGGTCCACGGCGTCCCCGCCTTGCTGGAAAAGATGGGTCTGCGCGAAAGCGTGCGCGTCAGCAACGTGCTGATCTCCAACCCCTTCGGCCTGCTGGAAGAGCGCTTCCTGATGGGCGGGCGTGTCGAACTGGCGCTGCCCATGGCCGTGGTGGCCGCCGGACAGATGCTCAACGTCACCGCCGTCACCGCAGCCGACAAGTTCCAGATCGGATTCCTGGCCGTGGCCAAGGCCGTGCCAACGTTCGAGCGCCTGGCACGCTACACCGTCGAGGCGTTCAACGACCTCCGGCAGGCCAGCGAGCCCGCCGTACCCACCCGGCACCGCCGCGCCAGCGTGAAGCCGCGACCCCGGGCCAGCGCCCGCGCGCGGACGCCACGCTGAACCACCCTCGACGCAAGACCGTTTCCATCGCCCCATCTTTCAACGCTTCACAGGAGTTCTCGCCATGAATCCCAAACCCTGGCTCGCCACCTACCGCGAGAACGGCATTGCCGAATCCGTCAACGCCGACGCGTACCCATCCGTCGTGCACATGCTTGACGAGGCCATGCAACGCTACGCCGACCAGCCCGCCTTCCGGGCTTTCGGCCAGACCCTGAGCTTTGCCGATGTGGACCGCCAGTCCGCGGCCTTCGCCGCCTGGCTGCAGCAGCGCCTGGGCGTGAAGAAGGGCGACCGCATCGCCGTGATGCTGCCCAACCTGCTGGCCTTCCCCATCGCCTGCATCGGCATCCTGCGCGCCGGCGCGGTGCAGGTGAACGTGAACCCGCTCTACACCCCGCGCGAGCTGGAGCACCAGCTGAAAGATTCGGGCAGCAAGACCATCGTCATCTTCAACGGCTCCACGCCCACACTGGCCGAGGTGGCCACCCAGGCCGGCATCAAGACCGTGATCACCGTGGCCCCCGGCGACGGCACGGCCGCACCGCTGCCCGCGCCGCCGGTCGATGCCCGGTTGGCCGGGAGCAGCATCGCGCTGGCCGACGCGCTGCGCCAAGGCGCGTCGATGACGCGCACGCTACTTTGGTGTGCTGGCGCCGAACTCGCCGCACAGAGCAGCGGTGACGGCGCTGGCGACACCTGCACAACCGGCCAAGCAAGTCGTGGTGCAGACCGATCCAGCCACCACGGGGGAGGGCGCGTTTGGTGTGGCACCGCTGGGCAATGTGCTCCCAAGCCAGAGCGGGCCTGCACAGCCGGTGCCGCCCAAGCGCCCAGCGCACTACCTGTGGGCCGTTTTGATCGCTCGCATTTACGAGGTACTCCCTCTGCTGTGCCCAAAGTGCGGTGGCCAGATGCGTCTGATTGCCTTCATCACCGATGGCGTACAGATCAAGAAGATTCTCGATCACATCGGGGAAGACTCAGATCCCCCGCACATCTCCCCGGCGCGGGGGCCACCGCTGTGGGATGACTGTAGTGATGCGCAGACGGATGAGGGGGTGCACATTGAGCCCGATTGGGACCTGGCGGCGCAACCGGCACCGGACTTTGAGGTCGACCAGCGCGTCAGTTGGTGAGAGGTCAAGACGGCGACTTTGATGCGCTGCTGGGTAGGCCTGCGCGGTCCACCGCAAATGATTCTGTCCCCATGCGAATTTTGGTGACGGCTCGCCCAGGAATCACGCTGTAGTGAGAATCACGAAGATTTTTGCGCAGGGGTGGTGGCCAATCAAAGGTGCGATACTGGCCTTGAGGCGGTTGAAAGGCTTATCCGTACCACTCATCGGAGTACTACAACCTCTCCACCGCTTTGCGGCAAACGTCGACGGGCTGGCTGTTTGGTTGGATTTTCTACCTGCCCATGGCGGTAGCGGGCGTACCGCCGGTCATTTTCATCACCGTGGGTTTGATCGATCTGCTCTACCAATACTGGGTGCACACCGAGCTGGTCGGGCGCTTGGGTTGGTTTGACCGGGTGTTTGTGTCCCCGTCGAACCACCGTGTGCACCACGGCCAAAACGACTACTGCATTGACAAAAACTACGGAGGCATTCTCATCCTCTGGGATCGCATGTTTGGCACTTTTGTGGAAGAGCGTGAGGGCGAGAAGATTCATTACGGCATCCGCAAGCCCCTGCGCAGCTTCAACCCGGTGTGGGGCAACCTGCATTACTACGTCGATTTGTGGAAAGAGGCCCGTGCAGCCCAAGGCTGGCGTGCCAAGCTGGGCGTCTGGTTGGCGCCACCGGGTGGTTGGACCGATGCGCCCATTGAACATTTCGACGGTTCTACGTTCGAGCGCTACCAGCCTACTGCACCGGGGCCGCTGCGCTGGTATGTGGCACTTCAGTACGCAGTGGCGGTGCCCTTTATTTCCCATTGCATCGCCGTCGCAGACCGCCTGCCGCGCGCCTTGGGTCTGACCTATGCGTTGGGCATTGTGGTGTCCAGTGTATTTCTGGGCGCCTTGCTGGAAGGGCGGAGCTGGGCACGCTGGGCTGAAGCCGCGCGTGTAGCCGCAGTGGGCGTGTTTTTTGCCGTGGCCACGGATTGGTTTGGTTTTGCCGCTCCTGATCCGTTGCGATGGGGCTTTTTGCTGTTGGGTCTGGGAAGTGCGTTCTACCTGCTGCGCTTCGGTACCGTGGCTTCCAAGGAGCAGGCGGCATGAACGCGGACGCACTGTCCGATTTGGTGCTGCTGCTGGCCTGCACCGCTTCTGCCTGGTTGTTCGGGGCGGGACGGCCTGCCTGGCGCGGCGGCATGTTGCTGCTGGGCTTGGCAGCGGCTGGTGGTGTGCTGCGCTACAGCGGCGTCGATTGGGCGCTGGGGCCGCACCGTTTCATGAGCCTGCTGGCCGCATGCGTGGCCTTTTTGCTGATGCTCACCGCCCTGCGCTGGCCCGAGGCGCCGTTGGCGAAGCGGGCTACGGCGGTAGGGCGTTTTGTGGTGCTGGTAGGTGGCTTTGGCGTAGCCGTTAGTCAAATGGGCGCCCCGCTGTGGGCGCAGGTGGTGCCCGGGGTGAGTGCCATGGTTATCGCCTGGACCATGCTGGAGCGCCGCTCAGTCCCGGGTGTGCTGGGCAGCGCCGCGTTGCTGGGAAGCTTTGCGGTAGCGGCTCTGGCGCCCAACGACACAGTGCTGGCCGGGCTCTTCAACAAGACGCAGGCTTTGCACTACCTGCTTGCCTTGGCCGTTGTCGCCCTTGGTGCGGCAGCGGGGGCAATTCGGCGGGCTTAGGCGCGCGCCAGCGCCACGATGTGCCGTACTTGGCGTGCAATAGGCTCCGGCACTGGCAAGACGCCGTCCAGTACCGCACGAATGTAGCCGGCCGTGCTCTCTGGGCTGATGTCGCTGGGCAGGTCGGGCAGCTGGGCCAATGAACCTTCCTGGCGGGGCTCCAGTTCATCACAGCTGCCATTTCGCACCGCCTGCATGCGCGGGCAGCGGCGGGGGTCGGCCACTGCTTCACCTTCGGTGCCGCGTAGCAGCAGTGCGGTAGTTCCCAGGATTTGCAATGTGGCGGACATGGAGTCGGCGTACTCCGGGTGGGTATAGCTGCTCACCAGCAGGTGCGCGCCGTCGCAAGGTGCGAGCAGCTTGACCAGGCTGTGGGCACTGTTGCGCAGGCCCAGGGTGTGGCGCACCTCCAGCAGCTGCTGCAGTTGCGGGTGGATGGCTGCAGTAGTTGCAAACTGGACCTCGCCGTTTGCTATGGTAGTGATAGCTGCTTGCGCAGGAATGGCGAGGGCTGCGAGCACATTTTGTGTAGAAACCCGGCTGGCTTCGGTGTTGGCGCCGTGCACCAGTACGGGTAGGCCTTCGCGGGCGAGCAGAAGTGCCAGCAAGGGTGTCAGCAGCGGCAGCTTGCGGGCGCCGTTGTAGCTGGGAATGACGACCACCGGCTGGTCGCCGGGCGCCCGGATGCGCTGCATGCGCTGGTGCACGGCATCCAGAAATCCCGCCATTTCATCGGGCGTTTCGCCCTTGATGCGCATGGCAATACAAAAGGCGCCGAGTTCGAGCGGGCTGACTTGCGCGTCCAGTATTTGCCCCATCAGGTCGGCGGCTTGCGTGCGGCTGATGTCGCGGGCGCCTTCCTTGCCCCGCCCGATGTCTTTGATGTAGTGTCCGATGCCCATGGCCTAGTGTTTTTGCAACTTGCTGTACAGGCCGGTTACTTTATCCATGACTGTGAGCAAATTCTCGCTGGCACTGAAAACAATTGCCGCGTTGCCGGTGCTGGGCTTGGCCGAAATGGCTGCACCGAACAGGACCCACTGCGCGTCCGCCAGCGCCAGTTCCTGGTGGATTTCGGCGGTGGCTTCTAGGGCGTTGCGCAGTATTTCCAGTGCCTGCGCGAACTCGGTACGCGCCTTGGCCAGCTCCGATGTGGCGGTGGCAGCTTCTACACCCCAGGCCAATGCCATGTAGAACTTGGCCATGCGTTGGGACAGCATGCGCTCATGCCAACCACTGCAAAACCCAAGC
>Ga0208460_10001813_pt1 | contig 12582 bp, 9 predicted proteins | sample AD_STIC10_MetaG_FD_184436 | JGI IMG/M metagenome (GOLD analysis project Ga0208460, IMG submission 184436) | Active sludge microbial communities of municipal wastewater-treating anaerobic digesters from USA - AD_STIC10_MetaG (SPAdes) (version 2) | ecosystem: Engineered > Bioreactor > Anaerobic >... | reverse complement strand
TTGGGCGGCAAGGGGCTGAGCAAGGGTCGTGACAGGTGGGGGGCCGGGGGGGACCCGCCTGGCGCGAGCGTTGCGCCCCGGTTGATCCGCTGTTTGCCGACCCTGACCCGCAGCCGGCGGGCGGTCGTCGGAGTCACCCAGGCATCAGATTTCTTGGGCGCGATCGGAGGCGCGGGAAGCCCGCTCGGGCGCCCGACCGAGATGCGCTACCGCGGGAAAGTCAGATGGGTTGGAGAGCGGCCAACGGTCCGGGTTCCCGGACGGGGCGTTACCGATCAGGCGGCCTGGATCGAAAAACAACTACGGCAACTCGACCTCTGCGATGAATACCTCGGGAAGAGCCACTGGAATCTGTCCACATGAAAAGTCTTTTGCATTCCTCGTGACAATAAGAGAGGCTTTCTCCTCGATGGCCGCATAGTGCGTTACCGCATCTTCAAAATCCTTGAAATCACTGCGTATTGCTTGTTGGATGATGTTCTCCGTAACCGCAGCAATAGACAGTTTTTGCAAGAGTTCAGCAACAATCTCGGTTGTCTTTTTAGGGCCTACTTTTCGAGACAGGATGTAAAAGATCGTTGTGATTGCATGAGCGGCTACATATCCGCTTACCTTGCCCTGAGCCACGATATCCAAGGCTATTGTTGCTTCACAAAAAAACGGTTTTCGTTCCAAGAGAAAGTCGAGAATGACGTTTGTATCAAACAGAACTTTCGCTTTCACTTGTACTTTTCCTCAAGGTAATCGATATAGGCATCCTTCACACTCTCATCAGAAGGTGCTTTCTTTCCCTTTATCTTGGCGACCCCCATCAACTTTTTCGTCCAGGGAGTGAGTTCTGTGCCTATTTCCTCTTTGCTTCCGAGGGATTGAAACAACATCGAAACGATTTGAGAAAGGGATGTGTTGTTTCTTTCCGCATATGTCTTCGCGGTTTCGATGTAATCCGTTTTCACTCTGAGGGTCAGTTTTGAAAACATGAAAGCTCCTTATACGTATAAGTTAAACTTAATATATACGTATTTCATGCGGCCGTCAATGAAACGAAAGTCTGGTGATTTGCCGGATGGCGAAGAACCAGCGCTCGGCGTCATTCAATGCTGGGTTCTTCAGGGTCCGAGAGTGGTGGTTTCGCGTTGATACGCTCTAGGATGATCTTTTGCATTTCCAGTTTGATTATCATCGAGGAAAACTTGCTCTTTTGCAGGTCTGGCGGAAGCTGATCAACAGCTTGTTTTCGTAGCTCGGACAATTCGGAATCTGAAAGGGCCTGAATAACGGCTTCTGCTTTTCCTCGATCTTCCGCTTCCCGAGACTGGCGCTTTGCTTCTTCGTGGCGTTTTGCTTCTTCTTCTTGGCGGCGGCGATCCGCGAGGGCGTTCTCTGCGGCCTTCAGATCGGCGTTCTCTTGAAATGACAACCCAAAGTCTCCGGTAAGAGATTTCGAAAGATAGGCGTGATAGTTTGCCTTTTGAACCGGATCTATTCCGGGTTTCAAGGCGTTTGATTTCGTGTTTGTATAGTTGATGTTCCGGGCAACATACTCATACCCGTATTCTTGAAATGCTTTGTTAATCAGTTTTTGCAGGGATTTCATTTCTCGGAATTTTTCTGGGAGCAACGCGACCAGACGCTCCAATTCGACATTACTGAGAGTCGGAGTTGGTTCGATCAAATCAAATTTTTGGCGGGCCGGTTTGTTAATAGGCTCTTCACAAATTAAGGCGGGTGGTTCCGGGTTAAGCGGGAATTTTTTCTTCGGGTCATTCTTCTTGATGAAGAAACGAAGACCGGCAACCTTCTTCCCTGCTTTTGTTTCCTCAAAACTGAAGGCTAGATCAGTCTTTTCAAGGAGTTCTTTTTGAGCGACCAAGAGAACCTTGTTTTTAAAATGACCATAGAGCTTGTATTCATCCTGATTTACACCAAGAATATGTTTTAGTCGGTCAACATCAAACAGGGCTTCTCCCAAGTTTTCATACCGTTTCAAAAGCTCATAGATTCTAATCGAATACGTGCTACGCAGGTGAATGACATAGCCAATGTAATACTTCGTAAAGTGTGTCTTCAGGTTAAGAAGATACGGCTTCAAAACCTGATTAATGCATATCTTGACGCTACCCTGGTCCCCGTATTCTGCCGCTTGAATCCAGTTTAAATCGATGTTTCGCCCTTTCCGATCAAAGGTTATAACTCGCTTCATCAGCTTCCGAACAGCTTTTCGAACATCGATGTGTATTCTCTTACTTTTTTCCAGCCCAAGAAATTTGGCCAAGTCACGAATTTGAAATTTGTACCAAAGAAAGTCGACATCCTCGGGACGAATCTTGGAAATCAAAAGCAAGATCAGCCGCTGTTCTTGGACGCTTAATCGTTGCCTGGCTTCCACCAACTTGTTCGATTTTACGACCAGAGCTTTTTGTCGCATAACAAGCTGAACATGCGGTTGTTCATGCTCGTTCGGGGCGGACTCTCTTTTTTCCTCTGTATCCATTATTCATGACGATATCAAATATCACAATACAAGTCAATTCGTGATGGAAACACCTTCATTTGGTGATAATACGCCTTCATTTAGTGATAGTTGCGCCTTCATTTAGTGATAGTACGCCTTCATTTAGTGATAGTTAGATCCGGAGACACCGCTTTTAATGCTTATCTCCGGATGCTCTAAATACTAAACAAGGAATATATAAACATACAAACATACAAAGCAGAAATTCTGCTAGTACGTACAAAGGGGAGACCTCGAAGGTTCGGTTTGTCTGTTTGTTCGTTTTTAGAAGAAAAAAAGACCAGGGGGTTACCAACCCCTACCCAGCTCTAAAAAAATCGAACCTGGGGCACGGGAAAGGGCAAAAAACGAATATCGCTCATGGAAGATATACACCACTTTCTCGGTGCCCTTCCTGATTGCCAAAACATGAAAGTCTTATTGGAAGCGGATTTCCATGCTCTGTTTACATAATCAACCCTATCAGAACCTCGATGAAAAGCGAGGTTTGAAGGGATTGAGCGTTTTCCCGGTGCCCGAAGAGAAATACACCGGTTTTTTATGCTTCATGCGCGGATTTTTTGAAAGTGGCTGGGAAACAGTTATCAACACAGTCTATTTCGTGAATGTTCCCGTGGAGAGACTAGAAAACATGAGTATTTGGAGCCGGTCACAAATTGTGACCAGTTCTTCACGCTCTTCAATAGCGAGTTTAAAGGACGGTGATTCTGGAAACCCTTATCCCAACTTCAACCAAGCGGTAAACGGGGCAACGGCTCCGGTGATCGTATCGCGGATTTCTTTTACCGCTGCCGCTAATTCATCGGAAAACGATCTTTCTGCTGGTTTCTCAAGGGCCGGTGCCGGCAATGCCTTCACACTGGCTTGTAATGCGGTAAGTTGCTCTGATTGTTCCCGCAGTCGGGCGAACAGTGCCGCATTTTCCTCTCTCAGTTGGCGGTTTTCTTTCAGGATCGCGTTTCCCTGATCGATTTGAGCAAGTATCGCTTTCTCGATCAATGCGAGGCGACCAGAAACGGGAGAGAAATCGACCTGGGCAGAAGTTTGTACGATTGCCCGGGTTTCCTCTACGGGTTCAGGTTGAACCGTGACTGCCTGAATTGACGCAGTAACGAGATTGACGGCTGTCGGCGTGAGATAGGTAACCCCGCCGTCTTTCTTCACCTGCCCGGAAAGCCGATCTTCCAAGCGTTTCAAGTGCTTGTAAATGGTCGTGGTGCTCGTTTGAAGGGACTTGGCGAGCGTCGAGACTTTTATGCGTTCCATTTGGAAATTCTCCCTTTTCAATCGGTCCCTTTTCTATCGGCATTGTTTGGGGATGTTTCGAGGAGACTTCCAACCCACTTGAAGTGGGTTGGAACCGTGCAGAGAGTTCCAACACCTATATCGGCCATGGTGGCTCGTTTAAAGGGGTGCTTGAAGTGTTCCAACCCCCTGCTTCAAGTGGGTTGGAACACTCGATCTTTTTGTCAAAAAAAGAGTGTTTGATGCCGATCGTAGTTTTCTTGATGGTTTGGGATAGCCGCGCCCACTTCCAACCCACTTGAAGCGGGTTTGAAGTGGGCAGAGCGTTCCAATACCTATATTAGCTCTGGTGGCTTGCTCGCGGGGGTGCTTGAAGCGTTCCAACCCCCTGCTTCAAGTGGGTTGGAACGCTCAAGCGGATAAGGGTCGGGACCGAGATTCTCGTTTCGAAATGATTCATCCTTCAATGGTCTTTTGGACTGGTTGAAAGTGTGATTTGAATATGGTTCCCGCCAGTGAGCCCTGGGAGACGTGAGACGGCTGTAGAAGGCACGTATTTGGAAGTTGCCGAGATTCTGACGAGAGACGGAAAACACGTGTAATAGAGGGCTGAGTGGTGTTTTGCCAAGGATCCAAATGGGTTAAAATGAGGGAACCCGAATATTGGAGGGCTATATGGGCCGAACATCAGGAGTCAAAAGCGTTCACCTTCGGTTTCCAGAGAACGTTCATCGAGTGGCAAAAATGAATGCCGCGGCTTTGGGGAAGACCCTTTCCGATTACTTGGCGCAGTTGATCATAGACGATGACGGTGATCAGGATATCGAGGAGATTTCAGCAGAAACGATAAAAGCGATAAAAGCTGCGGCGAAAGATCTTGATAAAAACGGTGGACAGGAGCTTCACGCGTTTCTCAAGAAAAAGGGCTGGAAGTCGTAATTCCCATGCTGTAATCTGCCTTTCGGCAGAACATCCCCGGCCGACCCCGCGGACTAAGCCGCTTTTCGGCGCGGGACGTGATGTAGTGGGAGGGCGTTCAGCTGTGCCAGACTTTGGCGGATAAGGGCGCTTGCCATTTGGCCGGGGCTGATGGAAATACCATCGGCCCGAAGGATGCTTGCCAAGCCAGTAAGGGCCAACCAGATTTCATCCGTCAGGGGAATTTTTTGCCGTCTGGCGTGGCTTTCCAGACCCGGCCTACCGCCGGAAGAGTGAAGGTTCTCAAGAAGATACTGGCGCAGGGCAAACAGGGAAACCGGGCCATGTGCCTTAACCGCGCTTGTAGACACGACTTTTGCCCCGAGGGCCTCGGCAAGTATTTTCGGATCGATCTTTTTCAGGGTCTTTCCGGTTTTCGCGATGCGAGGGAGGGTTGCTCCGGAAACATTGATCTTTCTTGGCATAAAATCACCTCATTCCTTGTCGAAGGCTGTAATTCGATAAAACCAGCCGTCAAATTCAACCGCAACTTCGCCCTGGTTGGTCTCTCGGCCTAACCGATGGAGGAATCTTCGGAGAGCCGGCAGGCTTTGGATGAAAGCTTCCGGCTTGATGAAACTGTAAACGATGATGGGATGTTCCCAGACGATGGTACCAAGAGGGTCAACCCAGCCGCCTTCAACGGGAGGCATGATGGTTACCCCGCCGCCGATCTTGGCGAGAATCTCAGCGGCTTCTAGAACCCATTTCCGTTGAGTGCCGAATTCCAAGCCGTTCTTGTCTTTATTCGGAATGTACAAAGTTACGACCTGGGCCGACGTTTGATCAGAAGCGCCCAAGACTTTATCAAGGCTCAGAGAATCTTTCTGGGAATGGGTTTTTCGTTTTGGCATGTTTTTGCTCCAATGGGTTCTCATTGGTAATATAAACTTTTGGGGTCAAAAGTCAACTGCGAGACGAGTTCTTTTTGCGGTGATCCCGACCGGAACGGTCGGGATTCTCTGATCTGCCTTTCGGCAGAATACCCCCGGCAGACACTCTTCCCTGGCGGAGCCGCCCGTCGTCACCCCTGCTGCGACGGGCGGGCCGACGGGGGAGAGGGTCGGGGCATTGGCTCAACTTCCCTGGTGGTGGGCCTTGAGGGCGGGGGTGGAAATTTCGTGACCCCGAAAGCGAAAATAGGCGGAACCTGAACAGATGCGGGCAGGCCAGTGGTTCCATGAAGGCTTTGGCGGGGGAGAGGCCAAAAACAGGCTTTTTGGGGCGAAAAACGGGGGAAAGGCTTGCTGGTGGTTATATGGCGCGGCTGGCGTCTTCCAGATGTGGCTGGTGAAGGGTTTTGCGGAAAATGGGCGGTTTTGGCGAGAGCTTAAATGGTTCTGGGAGACGTGAGTGCGCCCCAGACGGCGGTTAGGGCGATCTGGGGCGCACGTGGGTTTTTCTACGGGAAAGGAGGGCTGATTTCACCTACCCGACTTATTATGAGTTTTGTGGCACTGAGATATGTACTCACTTAGAAGACTAGGAAATATCGCGAGCACGCCTGTGCCGTAGTGTAGCTTTGCTTCTTTATCTCGAAGGCTCCACACATCGATGTCTCGAGAGAATGGTGTTTCTATATAATTTCGTAAGTCCTCGGCTTCGCGGCAGAATCTATAATCACCGGATGTCAGTAACATAATCACAAGTCGCATTTGAACTAACCCCAAATAGTCAAATGAACCAGCTACACCTTGGTAGGCATGACAGATATATTTTGGGTCTCTTCCGCGATATTGTTCTTTGTCGTATTCAAATGTATTTATTATCGGAGTTTTCCTGGAGAGAATTTTGGATACAATGTCGATGTCTACTATTTTTGTATCGTAATGAATCCTTCTCGACTCGGGAATCCGTGCGCCATCCGCCAACTCCCAACAATTGTCCGCAAATCTAGTTTCACGAACAAAACTTAAAAAATGCTCCTTTGGAGCTGTTTCCAATTGTGGGAATGATTTAACATATTCCGAGTTACTATTTTTTGAAGGGGGAAACATGGGCTGGTGCAGATCGTATACGCCATCTGCTATTTTCGACAACCAGTATGTAATTACGTCATTCTCAGTTTGTGCAAAGCAAGGATCTATATATGTAAACAAGCATAGAAGGAAAATGATAAAAGTTCTCATTGGCGATCCTCCTGTGAGATGACTGTATCTATAAATTTGACTCTCAAAAAGTTGACTTGTGGAACCTTGACGTCGAAAACAGACATTGCTGATTCAAATTGATCTGATTTGAAAAACGTGTAACCGCGGAAGTATGCAATTGATTTAGATAAATAGTTCCAAAGCAAAAGGTCTCTTGGTTGATTTCCCAAACTCTTGACTACTACGAGACCCAATTTTGGCTTACCTATTTCTAAGCTGCCAAATTTGCCACCGCCAAACGATGGATCGTATAAATAGGTCTTTCCAGTAACAACGTCATCGTATGTGACGATTGCATGACCATCAGGAGCCGGGAAACAATAGCACGGAAAGTCATCGTCAGCATCAAAGTCTAAGTCCCACGGATATGTGATTGTTATAGATAGCGTTGCCGTTTGAGGGATTAAAGATGTTTTGTTATAGAATTGAAACTTTGATTTGCAATAGATATTTGGAAAGGAATTATCAGGATAGGAATGAGCAGGAGTCTGACGATTTAATCCAGCGTCAGTGTAAACTGTAGCCCCCCAATACTCGGTGGTCCAAGGATTGTCAGATCTCTTATGGGAAAATGATAAACCCTTGTTTAAGGTCATTTTTTCTGTGATACTGTCTTCTGCTGTGGTCGATGTACTTAATAGCATACCAATTCGTGTAAGTCCGGTAACACCCTGGCATGCTAATGCCTTGTAAAAATAGTTCCCTAGACCTTGGCACATTCCGGATCGAAGTTGAATAACCTCATATGTAAAAGCTCCGCTTTCGTTCCCATAGCAAATGGAATTATCTTCAGATTGCCACCACCAATCATAAAAAGCATCGATAAGAACTTTATCTGAGGCTTCAATACCAAAGTTAGAAAGAGCTTTAGATGAGTCTTTAATACACTCAACAAAGTAAATGTGATTGAACGTACTATTGGTTATTCGTTTTACAACGTAAACAGGGGATATTGTGGCAGACTCGGAGCAACCAAGCATGGAAAGTTGCAGTTGGTAAACTCCAATGAGAGAAGGTGTTGGGATTAAAGCGCCACCATGTTCATACTTTACCGAGCCCTCGCAATTGATCGGTAAATTGTTTTCGGTGAGCCATTTATACGAAATTTCGGTAACCTTTGGGCGAGAACTCCCAAACTCTGGTTGTAAAAAGACAGTTGAGTCACAACCCACTGCCAGAGGCTGAGTTGCTATTTCCCCACCAGCCTTTTGCTGCCAAACCCAATGGCCATTTTCTCTGTAACATTCGTTATAAGGCTTGGGATCACCAAAGTTATTAACGGTGGAGATTCGTTCCAGATGATCGACTACCGATGAAGACACGTTCCAGCTTTTAAGTTTTGCTGTTACGAGCACCCTTGTTAAGCCGGAACTTACCGAATCATATGCTCCGTATTCTGCCCCTTCCTTTGGCGTCATGAAAAACGAACCAGAGCCCACAACGTAGTATTCACCTGGAATGCTTTTGGAAAAAGATATGGTGGGCGTTGTCTGTGAAATCGGGAGTTGTTCAAAATCGTCTAGGCTGGCTTCTCGCCAAGCAACTGCCTTGAGATCGATCTCATACTCGCCCTTTAAAACGGATAGCTTTGTTTGTTGATTGATTTCGCCGTTTTCTGGACCGAAATAGAACCGTATTTTCGATTGGCTATTAATTGGGACTGTGTCGGGAACAGCCGAAGCGATAGCATCGATCACCTCGCCCAATGGCAATAGGGCTATTTTGTATTCTATCTTGGGAAAAGAAAGAACCCCGGGTGTGCCAAAGTTGATCTGGGGTGTGAAGAAGACAGAGGTTGTGTTTTCTTTCAGCTTCAAATCCGGAGAAAACTGAACATCAGATGAAACCTGATTGTTTGGCCCTTGCCATGAAAAATCCAGTTGGGCGACTTCAACGGCTTCAATGTCTGGAATCGCCGGAGAAAGCTGAACAATTGGATCAATACCGGATTGAACTGACCAATTGTAATTTGTGCCATTGAATACAAAAGCCCCTTTTTCTGGTGCAAACAGTCGTTTCGTTTTCTTAATGGCAACATTGGGGAATTTGCCGCTCAATGTGGACCATTCGGGAGATTGAAGCCCCCAAATGTCGGCACGTGCCAGAGGCAATGTGACGGAAAAGGAACTGTTTCCCGGGGAATTAGAAAACACCTGAAGTGTTACGGTGGCCAGGGCGGTCACGGCGGTTGGTTTGTCGGAGAAGATTATTTGCGGCTCGTAAGGTTTGGTTTGATCGAACTCAGCAATGTTTGCAGGGGCCGTGAATACAACCCAGGAAACGCTGGCAATGGCCTTGAAACCGGTCGCGGGCCAGTTGAATTCTTCGCCCGGTTTGGCGATTTCAACCTCATTCACAGACAGAGTCAGTTTCAGCGGAACGGTGCTCGAGCCCGGAAGAGCGGTGATTTTGCGCTCGGGTGTGATTTTCAGGGAAATCGGCACAACCTGAAATGTCACGGATTCGGTGACCGGCTGGGTGTTTGGTGGGGAATACATCGCCTTCAACGTGTATTTTCCGGGAGGCAGCTTCAACGACCAACCCGGGGCGGTCGGGGTTGGGTGAACTTCGGATGACCCGATGGACCACTTGATCTTGTTCCACTCCACCGGGTTGCTATCGAAAGTGGTTTTCACAATGATGTCGATATCTTGCGGGTATGCAAAGTTGGCTTTCGGGCTCAGGATCTTGAGGCCGGGGATGACGGTGACCGTTCGTTGACCGCCTCCGCTGACAGGTCCTTCCGATTCGGTTTCAGGTTCGTATGCCATGGCGTAACAACCGTTGCCGATAAAGTATGTTCCTGTGCCTTTGTCGGGTTTGAACGAGTAGGACCAATGCACATCATTCGTTCGTTTCGGCTTTTTCAATTCTTCTGACGGCATCTCGGACTCGTGAGCCTGACCCCAGACAAGCATTTCAAGTTTCTTCACTTTATAGCCTTCGAGAAGGTCGATCTCTCCCGCACCAGCTTTGAGTTCCCCGGTACCTTTGCCCGGCACCGGCTTCACAACTGTGGTGAAATCAACATTCTGATTTTCCAAAATCGTCAGGTCTTCACCGGGTTCGAATGCTGTCTCAAGAAGCGCCTCTTCAGAATAAAGCGGAACAGTAAAGGTTTTCCTGGTTGAGATGTTCCGAATGTCACTGTCAATGGTCGCCGTCACTGGCCGAATGTGCGGCGTAAAGAAAAATTCTGCCGGATGATCTTCATGAAATTGCGGATCGAGCACGACCGAGAAGTCATCAAACGGAAGGGCGATGTTGTTCTCTGGAATAACGATGCGAAGACCGGAAACCGCGAGTGGAGTGGAATTCGGCTTTGTCGTGGATCGAGCCAAGACCCAGGGGTCAGCCAGGGTCGACGCAGAGAATGTTTTGCTTTCCTTGTTCATCGTCAGCGCGACTTCGCTGACGTTCGCCTTTCGTTGCGTGCCCGCGATGATTCCCGGCGGCAGCTTTGAAAACTTCAGGGTCGCAGATGCTTGGTAATGACCGATCAGCGGATAAGAATCGAGCTCGAAAGTGGTTTTGTATGTTTCATCGCCGCACGCCAGGCGAAGCCGCATGACATGGCGAAATTCCGCCCACCCAGGCTGAGAAAACAGCAGATTCGTTTTGGTTGCCGTCGAGTCTTCGAAGGTCGGATGGGTATTGCCGCCTATCTGCTCGACATTGGCGTCTTCAACGAAAACAAGATGATTGCCCAACACAAGAGGATCTTCACGAATCAGCAGGTACGATTGATCACCGATGAGAATGCCCGGTTGAACGGAGAAAGGAACGGAACCCGTTGCCATCTCGGAAATGGACATAAACCGCCAGGGGCCAAAAAGACCGGAAGGCAGAATCGGATTTATTCCCTTGCCTTCGCTCGCATAGGCTTCTGATGGGTCTCCATTCGCGTCGGTAACCGAAATGGTCAGATAGATAATCGCCCGAACTGGAACCTTGCCCATGGTCCAGGAAACGCTGGCATCGAGTGATTTTCGGGTAGAAGAGCCCTCTCGAATCACCCATTCTTCTTTGGCCACAGTACCGATTCCACTGTATGAATAGGTGAACACAAGCGAGTTTCCAGGAAAAGCGAGGGATGTTTTCGGTGTCATCGTAATAGCGGACGGGTCGTGGTTCCTGCGGTTGAAGATTGCACCGAGCCAGAACGGATCCTGCGTTGTCAGTTCACCGGCTCCTTTTCCGCCGGTGACCACAAGTTTTTGAATCGTCTTCCCATCGGGAGTCTGATAGACAATGATCTGGACATTGCCGCTAACGGCACTGTTGCCGATCAGGTGTGAAAGCGGCACAGAGAAGCTCCCAACAACTGGCCAAGCCGGATCAATCGGCGGTTGGGCGGTGGGTTTTATGCCAACGGTGAAAGACCAGGTCGCGGATGCGGCGCGACCGCGCGCATCGGTGACGGTGATTTGTGCTGTGTGGGTGCCGATTGAGAGGGCATTTTCGGCTGACGGACTCGGACGATAGATCAGACTGGTGGAGCTTTCCTGTTTCAACGGAAAGGGTTTGCCGTTCAAGAGCAATGAGCCGTGCAGCTTCGCGCCGGGAGCGGCAGCAACCGTTACGGAGATGGTCGGGAAAAAAGTACCGGCTTCGCCGGTTGGTGTCTGGGAAATGATGATCGGTTGATCGGTAACGAAGTAGGACGGAACCGTGATTTCGGTGCCGGCTACGTTGAGGCGACGCGCGGGAACAGAAACCGGGCATTGTTCGGAGGATTGGAGCGAAACAGATTTCGCTTTCTGCATGCGGTTTTCAATGGTTTGGCGAACCTTGGCAACCGCTTCCGGTGACATGGGAATATCGTTGTGAAGGGCCTTGAAGGACAACTGCTCGGCAACGCCGAGCGCGGCGGGAAGATCGGTTTCAGGGAGGGAAAGGATGATTTCATCAACATTGGCTGACTTGCCGGAAAGCAGTTCGGAGAGTTGCCCCGACATTTGCGGCTGAAAGTCTGTGTTGGTGCTGATCTGCGAATAGAGAGCCGCAACAGCAAGGTTGAGAACGATGATGAAAAAGAAAAAGGACCGTTTAAAAGTACCCTTCATACCCTTCCCCTCAGAAGTTTCTGAGAAAAAGGGTATCACATTTTTTGCGAATGAGGCAGAAGAAAGACGTTTCGGTGAGGCGCCCCCAACGTCCGGCCTGGAGCGGCGGAGCCGTGGAGGGCGGGCGTTGCCCGCGCACCTGGTGGAGCTGCGTAGCGGCTCCACTGTGACGGGGTTGGGGTGGAGGCGGTGAGCGGAGCGAAGTGCCGGAACGCCGAACCCGTCACACCCGAAGGGCTACAGGACGCGGGGCGCCGGGCAGACCACGAGAGCAAGTATCAGGCTGTGACAAGCGCTTATGAAGGACTCTCGGGAGTTTGAGAGGTAGGACAACTCGGAAATACCACAAGCCAGCCCAGAGGTTCCGCAGGAACTTGTTCTGCGGAGGTGAGGAGCGCTCTCGCCGGAGGCGAGCTGTTTATCAGCGCGACGACCCCGAGGGTCAGGGTCGGCGGCGGTCACCCCCGGAGGGGGCGAGCCGGGGACCGGCGAGATGTCCGCCCAATAAGCGATTGGGCGGCAAGGGGCTGAGCAAGGGTCGTGACAGGTGGGGGGCCGGGGGGGACCCGCCTGGCGCGAGCGTTGCGCCCCGGTTGATCCGCTGTTTGCCGACCCTGACCCGCAGCCG
>Ga0208460_10001804_pt1 | contig 12642 bp, 6 predicted proteins | sample AD_STIC10_MetaG_FD_184436 | JGI IMG/M metagenome (GOLD analysis project Ga0208460, IMG submission 184436) | Active sludge microbial communities of municipal wastewater-treating anaerobic digesters from USA - AD_STIC10_MetaG (SPAdes) (version 2) | ecosystem: Engineered > Bioreactor > Anaerobic >... | reverse complement strand
GTACTCGGGCGCTGGTGGCTCGAGGTACTGGATGGCCGAGGCCGGGATGTTCTTCGGCGGCGGCGCAGGTGCGGGCGGGGCCGGAGGCGCCGGCGGTGCGGGCACCGCCACGGCCACGACCGGCGGCGCCGGTTCGGGTTCGGGCGCCGGTGCGGTGAATGCCGCCGGGGCGGGTGCCGGAGCGGCCGTGATCAGGGGAGCGATGGGCGTCGTCTTCTTCGGCAGTGCCAACGGCGCGGGCGGCGGCGGTGGCGGCGCAGGTGGCTCCGGCTGCTCCGGCGCGACCAGCGAGACGAACATCGGCGCCGCCTCGGCCAGCGCCTGCCGAACCGCCGGCACCTGCAGCGCCGCATACACGCCCACGCCGTGCAGCGCAACGATGCCCAGCACCACCGCGCGCCGCGCGGCGGGGCCGAGGCCGTCGGCGCGTCGTGCCGGCGCTCGGCAAGAACGCAGCAGCGGTGAAGGGGCGAACGAAGACATGCGAGTGATCGTAACACGAACCATTCGCATTTAGAAGAAGCGGGCGGGAGCGTTGTACGCACGCCCCGCCCGCCCGCGGTTCAGCGCCCGGCAGGCGGTGCCGCGATGCGCGGCGCAGTCTTCACGCTCCACAGCATCGTGACGGCGAGGATCGCCACCACCACGCCGAGCGACACAAGCACCGGGATCTTGTAGATGTCGATCAGCATCATCTTCGTGCCGATGAACACCAGGATCACCGCCAGGCCGTAGCTGAGCAGGTGGAACTTCGCGGCCATCGCGGCGAGCAGGAAGAACATCGCGCGCAGGCCGAGGATGGCGAAGATGTTCGACGTGAGCACGATGAACGGGTCGTCGGTGATCGCGAAGATCGCCGGGATCGAGTCGACCGCGAAGATCACGTCGGTGATGCCCACCAGCGCCACCACCATCAACAGCGGCGTGGCGATGCGCTGGCCGTTCTCTACCGTCCAGAACTTCTCGCCGTCGAAGCCCTTCGAGACCGGCAGCAGGCGGCGCAGCAGCTTCAGGGCCGGGTTGTCGTCCAGGTTCTGCTCCTTGCCCGCGGCCCACCACATCTTGATGCCGGTGAGCAGCAGGAAGGCGCCGAACACATAGAGCACCCAGTGGAACTGCGCGATCAGCCAGCCGCCCACCAGGATCATCACGGTGCGCAGCACGATCGCGCCGACGATGCCGTACATCAGCACCCGCTTCTGGTAGGCCGGCGGCACCGAGAAGTAGGTGAAGATCATCAGGAAGACGAAGATGTTGTCGACCGCGAGCGACTTCTCGATCAGGTAGCCGGTGAGGAATTCGAACGCGCGGGTGTTCGCCGCTGCGGCGATGGCGGGATCGTCATGCGTCTTCAGCGCCCACCAGAACAGCGCATTGAAGGCCAGGCTGAGCAGCACCCAGACGATGGACCACTTGATCGCTTCGGGCACCGTCACCTCGTGGGCACCCTGCTTGCGCAGCACCACGAAATCGACGAACAGTGCCACCAGCACCGACACCACGAAGAACGCCCACAGCCAATCCGGCGCAACGGTATTCATACGGCAAGACTCCCGCTTGATTCGACACTCACGATCGGCGGCATGGCTGCCGCCGGAAGGGGTGCCGAAGAGTCTTGCGGGGGTCCGGCAGGTGCGAGGCACCGGCTGGAACTGCGAGCCCGGCCGACAGCCTGGCGGCTGCCGACGAATTGACGGGCTGCGCGACGGCATTGCGCCGTTCGCTACTCCCCCTTCAGCGAAGCGGATTCTGCCCGCGAACCGCTTGTCCCCATGAGTTTTGCGGGAATGGCGCTATTCTTGCCGCCATGAAGATCCTCGTCCGCTGGCTCCTGCTGGCCGCCGCCTTGCTGCTGGTGGCCTACCTCTACCCCGGCGTGGCCATCACGAGCTTCGGCTCGGCGATGATCGCGGCCTTCGTGATCGGCGTGTTCAACACGCTGCTGCGGCCCATCCTGGTGCTGCTGACCCTGCCGGTCACGCTGCTCACGCTGGGACTGTTCCTGTTCGTCATCAACGCGCTGATGTTCTGGGCCGCGGCCCAGGTGCTCGACGGTTTCGCCGTCAACGGCTTCGTGGCGGCGCTGATCGGCTCGCTGATCTACAGCGTGATCGGCATGGTGATCGACGTGGCGATGGAGCGGCTGTTCTCGCGGTCTTCAGCCGCCTGATCGACGCGCTGCCGCGGCGGACTTGACCACAGCGCCGCGCACCTCGAAGCGCACCGTCTGCAGCACGCGGCCGCCCGGGCCGAGCAGCGAGAGTTCGTGCCGTCCCGGCCACGGCGCCCACGCGAGCGATGCGCCCTGCCCCACGCGCCTGCCGTCCAGCATCCAGGTGCCGCGCTCGCCCTCGAAGCGGATCTGCTGCGCCGCCGGCGGGATGTCGGGGTCGAGCGCGTAGCGGCTGCCGTCGCGTGGGCTGGTGATGCCAAAGGCGCGCTGCGGTGCAAGCTGGCTGCTGTCGCGCTGGCGCGCTTGTTCGGTGCCGGCGATGAAGACTTCGTCGCGCGGAGCTTCCCGATGCGAATCGAAGGCGACGTGCGAAACGACCACGCCCGCGGGCCGCAACGGCAAACGCGAGGGCCGGCCCTCGTGCAGTCGCGTCACCAGCGTGTGCCAGACCGGCGCCGCCCCGCTGACGCCGCTGACCTCGTGCATCGGCTCGCCGCTCGCGTTGCCGACCCACACGCCGACGGTGTAGCGGTCGGTGAAGCCGACGCACCAGTTGTCGCGCAGGTCCTTGCTGGTGCCGGTCTTCACCGCCGCGAAGCCGCGCGTGGCCAGCGCGCTGGCCAGGCCGAAGGTGCGTGCGCGCGCGCCGTTGTCGGCCAGGATGTCGGCCACCAGGTGCACCGCAGCCGCATCGGCCACGCGGCGTGGTGATGCGGGTGAAGCCGGCGCGCCGCGCAGCAGCGGCGCGCTGGCCAAACCACCATTGGCCAGCGCGCGGTAGGCGTTGGTCAGCGCGAGCAGCGTGACGTCGGCACTGCCCAGCGCCAGCGCCTGGCCGTGATAGCCGGCGGACTCGCTCAAGGCCAGCCCGAAGGCATTGAGCCGCGCGAACAGCGCGTCGGGCCCGAGCATCGCGCCAACGCGCACCGCCGGCACGTTCAGGCTCGCGCCCAGTGCGGTGCGCGCACTCACCCAGCCCTTGAACTCGCGGTCGTAGTTCTGCGGCAGGTACAGGCCCGAGGGGGTGGCGATCTGCGCCGGTGAATCGTCGAGCAGGCTCGCCGGCGTGATCAGCCGCTTCTCGAAGGCCAGCGCGTAGACGAACGGCTTGAGCGTCGAACCCGGCTGGCGCCGCGCGAGCACGCCGTCGACCTGCGCCGCCGCGGAGGTGCCGCCGTTCGCGCCGACCCACGCGAGCACCGCGCCGCTGGCGTTGTCGAGCACGACGATGGCGCCGTCCTCGACGTTGCGGCCGGTCAACTCGGCGAGCTGGTGGCGCAGCGTCTCGATGGCCAGGCGCTGCACGCCGGCATCGAGCGTGCTGCGCTGCGCGGCCGGCCCCTGCAGGTCGATGGCCTGGCGTGCGAAGTGCGGCGCCATCTGCTCGCCCAGCGGCATGCCGCCATTGCGCGCGAGCGCCGCGCGCGTCTGCAGCTCGATGCCGGCGCAGCTGCGCTGCTGCAGCACCAGCACCTCGCAGGCGCGCTGCGCGACGCGCTCAGGCGGCGCGTTCGGCGCGCGTACCAGCGCCGCGGTGATGGCAGCCTCGCTGTCGTCCAGGCCGCTGGCGTGTTTGCCGAACAGCGTCTGCGCCAGCGCCGGCACGCCGACCAGTTCGCCGCGCAGCGGCACCGCATTGAGGTAGGCCTCGAGGATCTGGCTCTTCTTCCACTGCCGCTCGAGCTGCGTCGCGGTGACGGCCTGGCCGATCTTCTGCACCACGCTGCGGCCGGCGGGCGGGCGCGCGAGGCCGTCGTCGATCAGGCCGGCGAGCTGCATGGTCAGCGTCGAGGCGCCGCGGGTGCGGGTGTTCCACAGGTTGGCCCAGGCGCTCGCCGCCACCGCCTGCCAGTCGACGCCGCTGTGCTCGTGGAAGCGCTTGTCTTCGCTGAGCACGATGGCGCGCAGCAGTGCCGGCGAGGTGTCGGCCAGCGGCAGCCAGTTCAGCCGGCGCACCGACTTGTCGACGCGCAAGGTCTGCACCGGCACGCCATGGCGGTCGAGCAGCGTGATCTCGGAGGGCTTGTGCGCGGCGCGGACCTCGTCGAAGCTCGGCAGCGCGAACGCCGCCGCGGGCAGCGCACAGCACAGCGCGAGCAGCGCGCGTTTCACGGCGCCACCTCCACCGCCGCGTTGGGCAGCTCGCCGAAGGTCTCCGGCGAGTACATCGCCTCGACGCGCGTGGGCGGCAGCGCGAAGCGGCCGGGGTTGTTCAGCCGCACGGTGTATTCGATGACGTGTCTGCCCCGCGGCAGGTACTCGAAGTAGCTGCGGAAGGCCTCGAAGCTGCGCTCCTCGTAGGCGGCCCAGGCGCTGCCTTCCTTCTTCTCGCCGCGCGTGGCGAGGGCCGAGTCGCGGCCCAGGCCCGAACCGAGCAGCGTGGCGCCGCCGGGCACCGGATCGCTGACCACCACCCAGGTCATGTCGGACTGCGCCTCCACCTCGAGCCGCACGCGCATCACGTCGCCGCGCGACCAGCGCGCCTTGTCCTTCTGCTCGACGGCACTGATGCTGCGTGTGATCGCGTAGCCTGCGCGCAGCGGTGCCTTCAGCGGGATCGCGGCCAGGCTCTGCACAGTGAGCCAGGGCTTGCCGGCGCCTTCGTGCGTGACGCTCAGCGTGCCCGGCTTGTCGGGCCAGGGCAGCTGCACACGGCCGCCGTCGGCGCTGCGCGACCAGTCGATCGCCTGCGGCGCACCGCCGGTCGTCGCGAGGCTGCGCCCGCCGACCGTCACCGACTCGAACTTCGTCGAGAACTTGTCCAGCGCCAGCGAGCCCCACAGGTTGGCGGTGGTGGTCAGCCAGGCTCCGCGGCGCTGCCGCGCCAGGCTGCCGACGACGAGTCGCGGCAGGTCGTCCTTCCACGCCGGGTCGTCGAGCGTGGCGAGGATGAGCTTCGCCGCGTTGGCATCGGCACTGTCCATCAGCCACCACCAGAAGTCGTCGTCCTCGGTGGAAAAGCGCAGCGTCGTGCCGGCGAACGTGAGCCGCGCACGCAGGATCTGCTGCACCTCGTCGAGCCGCTTCGCCTGCTCGGGGATGCCGTTGACGCGGCGCAGGATCGACAGCCAGTCGATCAGCGCCGCCGTCGGCCAGACGTTGGGCGTGAGGTTGACCGAGCCCAGCATGCGTGCCTGCGCGCGGCCGTGCCGCGCGAGCGCTTCGATGGCAGCGAGCTTGCGCAAGTCGAGGTCGGCGCTCTTGGCGAACGCAGGCGACCAGAACTTGCGCTCGATGCGGCCCTCGACGAAGGCCGTCAGGCCGTCCAGCATCGCGTCGCGCGACGCCGCCGGCAGCGTGAAGCCGGCCTCGTGCGTGGCGGCGACGATGTAGGCGGTGAGCCGGTCGCTGCCACGCGCGCCGTCCTCGGCGCGCGGCGGGAAGTAGTTGGCCAGGCCGTCCTTGTCGAGGTAGGTCGGCAGGCTGTTGCTCACCGCGCTCCACAGCGCCTCGTCGCGCAGGCCCACCGCCTTCGAGGTCTTCTGCTCGAGGCAGCTGAACGGGTAGGTCTCGAAGAAGCGCCGCAGGCCCGGCAGCGCGCCGCTGAGCCTGGGCTGCATCGCCACGGCTAGCCCGCCGCGCTTCGGGCCGGTGGCGGGCAGGGCATCGGCCGGCGCAGCCACAGGCAGCGAGAACGGCGCGTCGAGCTGCGCGAGCGTGGCCTGCAGCACGCGCACCGGCACCGCGGCGCTCACCAGCTGCGTGAGCTTGAGCCGGTCCTTCGCGGCGCCGCCGGCCTCCTCCACCGCGGCCTCCCAGGCGATGCTGAAGGCTTCGGCCGGCACGTCCGCCGGCCAGCTGATCTCCTGCGCGGCGCCGGCGGCCAGCGTCAGCTCCTGCGGCGGGAAGTTCAACGGCGTGCGCACGATCTCGGCGCCACTGCCGCTGTTCGCCGTGCCGGCCAGCGTGGCGCGCAGCTTCATCGTGCGCGCCGTGGTGTTTCGCAGCGTCAGCATGGCGGCGAAACGATCGCCCTCGCGCACCAGCGGCGGCAGGCCGGAGAGCACCTGCAGGTCCTGCGTGACGCGGATGCTGGTGCTGCCGCTGCCGAAACGCTGCACGCCTTCGTCGGCCACCGCGACGAGGCGGAAGCTGGTCAGCGAATCGTTCAGCGGCACCTCGATGACTGCCTCGCCGTTCGCATCGAGCACGACGCGCGGGTTCCACAGCAGCAGCGTGTCGAACAGCTCGCGCACACCGCCACGGCCGCCGCCGCCGCCCGCAGCCACCGCCTTGCGGCCGTAGTGGCGCCGGCCGATGATCTCGCTCTGCCCGGTGGCCGTGCCCACGCCCCAGGCGCGCTGCTGGATCATCGCGTGCAGCAGGTCCCACGAGTCGTTGCCGCGCAGCGCGAGCAGGCCCTCGTCGACCGCCGCGAAGGCGACCTCGGTACCGGCCAGCGGCTTGCCCTGGTAGGCCACCTTGATGCGCGCCTTCGCCTTCTGGCGCACCGCGTACTGCGGCTGGTCGGCCGTCACCGTGACCTGCAGTTCGTGCTCAGCCAGCCCCACCTGCAACGCCGCCACGCCGAGCTTGAAGGCCGGTTTGGCGAGGTCGACCATCGCGGTGGGCGCCCGGTAGTCGGGCCCCTCGTCGCGGAAGGCGCGCCACCAGTCCAACGGCTGCTTCCAGCCCCAGGCGAAGAACGAGTACCACTTGACCTCGCGGATTCGCCCGCGCAGCGCCAGCACGCTGACGTACACGTTCGGCGCCCAGGCCTTGTCGATCTTCAACGTGATCGTCGGGTCGTCGCCGCGCAGCGTGACGACGCGGGTGTCGATCACGCCTTCGCGCTCGATCGCCACCAGCGCCGTCGCCTCGCGGAACGGCATGCGCACCTGCAGCCGCGCCGTCTCGCCGGGCTCGTAGCGCTTCTTCTCGGGCAGCAGGTCGATGCGGTCGTCGTTGTCCTGCGCGAACCAGAGCTCGCCCTGTTTCGTGACCCACACGCTGCCGGCGGCCTGCGCCAGATGCCCGGCGGCGTCCTTCGCCTGCACGACGATCTCGACCTGGCCTGCGGTGTCCAGCGTGGCCGAGCAGGCGAGCTGGCCGCGATCGTCGCTCGCGCCGCTGCACAGCACGCCGAGGTCCTTCACTTCGGTGCGGTTGTCGTAGGCATAGAAGCCGCCGACCACACGCTTGCGCGAGCTGATCACCTGCGCCAGCCGCGCGCGCACTTCGAGGGCCTGGCCCTTGATCGGCTTGCCGGCGGTGTCCAGCGCCAGCGCGGTCAGGTCGACCTTGCCGCGCGCACTGGCCCAGGAGCCGGTGCGGATGCCGGGCACCACGGCGCTCGGCCACACGCGCAGCGTGGTCGAGGTGGTCTGCACCTCGCCGTTCGGGTCGTTGTAGGTGACTTCGGCGACGATCTCGCTGGGCCGCGCGATCTTCGGCAGGTCCTTCAGCGTGAAACTGGCAGCGCCGTTGCGGTCGGTGCTCAGCGCCAACTTGTCCGCCACCAGGCGGCCTTCGCCGCGCGACGCTTCTTCGTTGTCGGCCTCCTCGCCGCGTGCAAGATCGCGCGGCGGCTGGAAGCTGAACTCGTCGTAGCCGGCCATGCCGGCCGGGCGTTCGCGCAGCAGCGCCGAAGCCTTCAGCGGCGCATTGCCCATCGCGCCGCCGGAGAAGAAGTTCACCTGCACGGCGATCGGTAGCGTGGCCGGCGCAATCGGCATCTCCTTCGGGCCGCTCACGCGCGCGTCGACCAGCGGCAGGCGGAACTCCTCGACGCGGAAGTCGCCGCTGCTCCAGCTGCGCTGCTGGCGCTCGTCGCCGCCGCTTCTTTCCAGCACGATGCGGTAGCTGCCCAGCTTGGCGGCGGCCGGGATGTTCCAGGTCGACAACGCACTGCGCGTGCCGTTCCAGACCAGCGGCTGCACGAACTCCTGGCCGCTGCCGTCGTGCACGATCTTCAGCTGGTTGGGCAGCGCCTCGGCCGCCGGCGCCGCGAGGCCGGCGGAGGTTTCGACACGCGCGAAGTGCTTCATCGACACCGTCTCGCCGGCGCGCAGCAGCGAGCGGTCGAGCACGCTGTGCACGCGCAGCTCGGGCTGCGGGCCGCTGGCGGTCGGGTGGTTGAAGCGCCAGGGCTCGATGCCCTGCTGCCAGCTGCCGAACACGAAGGCCATGTCGGCCACGCCCTTGGCGTCGGTGTGGTGTGCGGTGACGAACAGCCCGTCGTCGGCCGGGCAGCCTTCGAACTGCGCTTCGAAGGCCTGCGCGGCGCGGGCCAGGCCGCTGGCATCGGTGCGGCCCTTCCACAGCGGCTCGCCGTGGCAGTCGTGGATCACCACTTCGGCACCTTCGACCGGCTTCCCGCGGTCGAGCGATGTCACCCACACCAGCGCGTTCTCGCGGCCATGCTTGAGGTGCACGCCGAGGTTGGTGACCAGCACGCCCGTGCGCACGTACATCGGCGCCTTCTTGTCGAGCAGTGATTCGCCCAGGCGCCGTGACTCGATCTCGACGACGTGGAAGCCGGGCTCGGCCAGCGGGATGCCGACCACCTCGAAGGGGCGCACTTCGCCGCCGGCGAGCTGCGGCAGGTCGAGCCGCTTCGCCTGAGCATCACCGGCCAGCAGCGAGATCTCGCGCGTGGCCACCAAACGTTCGATGCGCTGCTTGACGACGCGTCCCTTGGCGTCGCGCTCCTCGGTGGTGTCGTACCAGTCGCGCTGCGGCAGGCCCAGCTCCTGTGCGGTCAGGCGCGTCTCGTGGTGGCGGCGCAGCTTCGCGTACCACCCGAGCACTTCGGCATCGCCGAGCACGCGGCGCGCACGCAGCTGGCCCTGGCTGGCCGCCGGCCGCAGCTCGCCCTGCACATGGCGCAGCGTGACCGGCAAGACCGCCTCGCCGCCCTCGCGCTCGAGCACGCCGAAGGGCGCAGCGGCGAACTTGGCGATCGGCGGCGCATCGCCGCTGGCCACCTTGAGCGGGAAGCTCGCGGCGTTGGCCAGCGCGCGGCCGGCGTTGTCCTTCAACCCGGCGGGCAGCTCGATGGTGAAAGCGGCGTTCTCCGGCAGCGGCGTCGGGAAGGCAAGTTGCTGCACCTCGTCGGACTTGTCGTCCTTGTCGAACACCGGTGCGAGCGCGGCGCCGGCAGCCGGCTTCAGGCGCACCTGCGCGGCCAGCGCGCGCGGCACCGGCGCCGAGAAGCCGAGCGTCATCGGCCGGATCGGCAGGCAGGCCGCGCCGGCACGCTCGCGCTCGCAGCTGAACTCGGCGGTGAAGGGCTTGCGCACGCGGTACTCGAAGCGCTGCTCGACGCTGGTGAGCACCTTCGGGTTGGCCGACGCCGCGATGCCGTGGCCCCAGACGAGGCGCAGCCGAACGTCGTTGGGCAGCGGGCGCTGGCAGCTGACCAGCAGCACACGATCGGCCTGCTTCTCCAGGCGGCGCGCCTTCAGCACGGCGTCGCGCGGCGCGCCGGTGACGATGCTCAGCGGCACCCGCTCGCCGATGCCCTCGACCTCGCACCAGGCACTGGCCGCCACGCTCTGCGCGGTGGCGGCGCCGTTGAGCTGGAGCAGGAAGTGCTGGTCTTCCTCGATCGTCGCCCCCTCGTAGGGCTGCGTGTTCAGCACCGCCGGCCCGCCGGTGCCGAAGCCGAATTCGCTGGCACCGGTGAGCGTGCCGCTCAAGGGCTTCCAGCCGGCGCGCGGCTTCAGCGTGCAGCGCGTGCCGGGCTGCAGCGGCGTTTCGAATTCATAGAGCCAGACGCGGTCGTTCGCCCAGCGGCCCTGCCCCGGCGGCACCGCGCCCTCGCAGGCCACCACCAGCGGGTCGCCCTGGCGCATGTCTCCGAAGGGCACCACCGCTTCGCTGAAGCGAACCGTGAGCTGGCGCACCTGGGCGACTTCGCCGCGCGGGCTGACACTGGTGATGGTGGCGGCTTGCGCCGCGCCGGCCGCGGCGGCCGACAAAAGAAGAAGTGCCCTGGTCCAGCCCGTCAGCGTGATTCGCATTCCGTCCCCGCGCGTGTGCGTCGCGGGGCAGTTTATGCGGGCGGCGGGCCCGGGCCTGCGCCGCTCAGCGCGACTCGCGCTCTTCGGCGGCCAGCGCGCGCTGCTGGGCCTGCAGGTCACGCAAACGCGAGTCGATGACGGACGACTCGATGAAGTCCGTTGCGCCGCCGCCTTGCGCGAGGCGCTGACCAGCGCGCAGCCGGTCGATCGCGCCGCGAAGGTCGCCCATCGCGTACTGCGCCTCGCCTTCGGCGCGCAGCGAGCGCAGCGGCTGGCCGAGCTTGGCCCAGGTGCGCGCGAGCAGAGACCAGGCGAGCACGTCACCGGGCTTCGCGGCCACGCGCGTCTGCAGGTCCTCGGCACTGCGCTTGAGGGCGCCCTCGCCGCCGGCACCGGCCAGCGCGAGTTCGCCCGACATCAGCATCACCGGGCGGCTCGCGTCGGCGGCCAGCGGCTTCAGGCTCGCCGCCGCACCGGCCGCATCGCCGCGCGCGAGCTGGGCCTGCGCCTTCAGCAAGGCGACCCAGCGCGCCGCGCGCGCCTCGGGGCGCGCCACATCGGCGAGCACCGCCTGCGCGCGCACGATCGACGCATCGGCGCGGTCGGCATCGCGCAGCAGGATCGAGGCGAGCGCGCTGCTGTAGGCATCGGACAGGCGCTGGGCGGTGGTGAGGTCGGGCCGCGTCGCGTCCAGCGCCTGCCAGCGGCGCAGCGCGTCGACGCGTGTGTCCATCAGCACGCGCGAACGGGCCTGCGCGAGTGCATGTTCGAAGCCCGTACCGCCCGGGCCCGGGGCTGCGCGCGCCGTCGCGGTGCCCATGCGCGCGCGCGCCTCGCCGATGCGCTCGGTGGTCAGCGGGTGGCTGCGCAGGTAAGGGTAGCCGCCGCTGTCGTTCAGGCGCGAGGACTGGTCGAGCTTCTCGAACATCGCCGCCATGCCGCCGGGCGAGAAGCCAGCGCCGGTGAGCACCGCAAAGCCGATGCGGTCGGCCTCGCGCTCCATGTCGCGGGAGAAATTGAGCTGGCCCTGGATCGAGGCCGCCTGGCCCCCGGTGACCACCGCGGCAACGCCGTCGGTGCTGTTGGCCCGGCTGGCGGCGATCACGCCGATGATCATCGCGGCCAGGCCGATCAGCGACTGCCGCTTGCTGTTGGTGATGCCGCGCGCGATGTGGCGCTGCGTGACATGCGACAGCTCGTGCGCCAGCACCGCGGCGAGTTCGTCGCGCGAGCCGGTCAGCGCGATCAGCCCGAGGTGCACGCCGACGTAGCCGCCGGGCAGCGCGAAGGCGTTGACGCTGCGGTCGCGCACGAGGAAGGCTTCCCAGGAGAAGCGGGTCTCGATCTCGGCGGTGATGTTGCCGTTGGCGCGCGCCTGCGCGACCAGCGGCGACCAGATCGCCTGCACGTACTCGAGCAACAGCGGGTCGTCGAGGTAATCGGCGTCGCGCCGCACCTCGCGCATGATCTGCTCGCCGACGCGGCGCTCGGTGACCACGCCGAAGTCCTCGGTGGCGGCGTCGCCCAGCGCCGGCAGGTTGTGCTGGGCCCTCAGCGGCGCGGCAGGCAGCACAAGCGATGCGGCGCACAGCGCGGCGAGCAGTCGTCGGGAAAGGGGGATGGGCATCGACACGGAAGTGGGGGCGGCCCTTCGAGGCTCGCCCGGTGCGCCGCTATCATGCCCGCGAAACGTTTCCCGAGTGTTTCCTCCCATGACATCCCCGCTGACGCACTTCGACACCCAAGGCCAGGCCCACATGGTCGACGTGTCGGCCAAGGCCGAGACGCACCGCATCGCGCGCGCCACCGGCACGATCCGCATGCAGCCGGCCACGCTCGCGCTCATCCAGGGCGGCACGGCGAAGAAGGGCGACGTGATCGGCATTGCACGCATCGCCGCCATCCAGGCGGCCAAGCGCACCTCGGAGCTGATCCCGTTGTGCCACCCGCTGCCGATCACGCGCGTGGCGGTGGAGTTCGAGATCGATGCAGCCTCGAACAGCGTTCGCTGCACGGCGCAGGTCGAAACACACGGACGCACCGGCGTCGAGATGGAGGCGCTGATGGCCGTGCAAGTCGGCCTGCTGACCGTCTACGACATGTGCAAGGCGGCCGACCGCGGCATGGTGATGGAAGGCGTCCGCGTCCTCGAGAAGCACGGCGGCAAGTCGGGCGACTGGGTGGCCACGCCCTGACGAAGCGGCTGCTTCAGCGGAAGTCGGTGTAGTCGTAGCGCTTTGCGGGCGGCTCGCACTGGAACGGCGGTGCGGCGCCTGAGGCCACCGGCTTGCCGCAGGCCGCGAAGAAGTCATCGGACAGCGGATTGCGGAACTCGCGCAGGCGCTGGGCGATGTGGCGCGCGCGGTCGGTCTGGCCGGCTTCGTCGAGCGCGGTGGCCCAGGCGATCATGATGCGCGTGTCCAGCAGGTAGTGCGGCGCGCGCTCGAAGGCTTCCATCTCCTGCGACGGGTGCTCCACCGTGGTGGCGGCCGCGTAGTCGGCATG